>Ga0172375_10005564_pt1 | contig 18115 bp, 13 predicted proteins | sample LakKiv1m_FD_114537 | JGI IMG/M metagenome (GOLD analysis project Ga0172375, IMG submission 114537) | Freshwater microbial communities from Kabuno Bay, South-Kivu, Congo - kab_092012_11.1m | ecosystem: Environmental > Aquatic > Freshwater > Lake | place: Democratic Republic of the Congo...
GACCTTTCTGAAATCGCATGGGGTGAATAATTGTTACATACTGAAGATAAAAACTACTTTAAATCAATTGATACTCATAATAAAGCTTATTTATTAGGATTTTTATATGCAGATGGTTATATCACAATAGAGCCTAATAATTATGTGTTATTTCATTTTTTATATAGTAATTCAAAAAATCATTTGATTAGAAAGTATAATAATTATCTAACAATATGCCAGTATTTAAATTTGCCCTCCAACTAAGAAATTATTTGGTAATAAAGATGGTGAACTTACAAGTGTAAGGTGTAGAGAAATCTGCTAACGGTAAACGTCTGAAATGATAATACCGTGCCAAGTCTCTTATGAGAAAGGTGTAACGACTATCCCAAAAGGGAGTAGGATTAAAGCAAGGTGAAAGTCCAAATCCGAAGTGCCATCCACCCCAATGGGTGAAGAGATAGTCTATTCCTTTATTAATAGTAAGTAAAGGTAGGAAAGAAAGGTTTCGCCATGTGTACAAAGGAATTTGAAGAATCTATGCGTGAAATTACTCTTCTTGGATATGGTTTAATTTTCATTAGTCACTCTGAGGAAAAGCCAATTAAGGTCGGTTCCGAAGAAACTATTGTTAGACCCTCTATTCCAAGGAGGGCTTATGAGGTTGTTAATAGAATTGTGGACATCATTGGTTACATCAATGTAAGTTATGATGAAGAAAATAATGCCACTAGAACACTTTACACTCGTTCAACTCCCGGCGTAGTTGCTGGAAGTAGATTCAAATATATGGCAAATAGAATTCCTTTCGGATACGATGAACTTGTTCAAGCATTAACCGATGCGATTGAAGAAGAGGGTAAACATGGAGCAGTGCTTTCCGAAGCAAAACATACAAATTATGTTGATACTGCCACTATGGATTCTTCTTTTGATGATGTAATGGAAGAAGCCAGAGCGTTGTGGTTTGCCGCAGCCGATAGAGAATTAGTTGATGAGGCCCATGCAATTATTGAAAAGCACTTCCGTAAGAGAATGAAGTTGTCTGAAGCAACTGAACAACAGAAGGATATTGTTGAGTTAGTGGTTGCAGACCTTAAGGACTTGCTTAATAAATAAATAAATAGAATGGGGAGATATACAACTGTCTCCCCATTTTTATTAAGGAGAGATGTTAATTGGTAGATAAACGTAATTTAATTGACACGAATGTTATTATTCATTTCCCATCAGTGTTTCAAAACTTAAAAAACATTCATGTTCATTTAAAAACTGTTGAAGAACTAGATAGATTGAAAGAAAGCGAGAATGCAGAACTTTCCTATCGGGCTAGAAAAGGAGCCAAGTTAATCGCAGCGAACTTGAACAACATCATAATAGAAAGAGGCGACTTTAGACAAAAAACGGTCGATGACATTCTCCTAAAATGCGCTCAAAAAAACGATTTCACTTTAATTACTAATGATTTAACTTTACAATTGAAATGCAAATTTAATAAGGTTGAATCAATTGCGTATACAAATGGTGATAAAACACAATATACAGGAATTGAAATAGTTGAAGTCAACAATGCCGATGAGGTTCTTTGTTATTCAACCATGAAACATTTGATTACTGATGTTTGTGAAAATCAATATGTTGTATTTAAAAATGTCAATAAACCTATTGTTCATCCAGATGAAACAATTGATTATGAATCAGTTGGACAATTTATTAAAAAGGGAGAGAAGTTAAATCCCATAAAGGATTACTACATCACTAACGCTTTTAATAAAAAGATTACATCTAGAAATGTTGAACAAAGATGCTTAATCAACTCCCTTTTCGATAAAGAGATAAGTATTCTCTGTGTCACTGGTGGATATGGAACGGGTAAACTTTAATGCTCCCTTGTAGTGTGAACTACATTGAATAATGGGGTTAATTGCTGGAAACTCCCTATGGGACAATCAGCAGCCAAGCTCTACAATAGTAGAGAAGGTTCAACGACTAGTCAAATGACGTAGCGCAAGCGAAACACCCCACACCACAAAACTAATTTGCCAAATTAGGAGAAAAATGAAACAATTCAATGAGACAGAGCAAAAAGAAATTATTGCTCTTTATCAAAATGATAAAATGACAATTAATTTTATTAGCCAAAAATTTCATTGTGGGGATGAGGCTATTAAAAATGTGTTAAATTGCAATGGCGTTCCTCAAATAAGAAGAAGAGTAGTGAATAAATTTTTAAACGAGGACTATTTCTCTTTAATAGACACAGAAGAGAAAGCTTATATTCTTGGATTAATATTTACTGATGGCAGTGTTTCTTTGGACAAGAAAAGAAGTCCAAATATACGAATTCAATTAAAATTAAGTGATGTAGATATTTTATTAAAAATTAAAAAAGAATTAAATTTAAATTGTTCTTTAATTTATGATAAAAGAGAAAATAAAGAGGGAGCCATTCTTTCTTTTAGAAGCCAAAAAATTGCTTCTGATTTAGGAAAATATGGGATTATTCCTAATAAAACTTATTTTACCTCTAGTCTTCCTGCCATTAATAGCAATTTACTACCTCACTTTGTTCGTGGGTTAATAGATGGAGATGGTTCAATATTTTGGAGCAATAAGTGGATTATTGATTTTTCTAGCTATCATCAATCAATTTGCAATCAACTTCAAAGAATAATCAATGATTGGATTGGAAAAAGTAATTCAACAAAAATTGCTAATTATGGAACAGCATTTCATGTTAGATGGCAATCTACATCAGAAAGTAAGAAAATTGTAGAAATATTATATAAAAATAATAATATTTCAATAGCTCGTAAGAATCGTTTGGCAAATGCGATTCTAGAGGGTAAAAGTGGTGAAGATATAGTCTAGTCCCTATAGTAATATAGGGTATATACGAAAAGTTTCTTAACTATTAATTACGCTTTCCAACAATTGGAAAAGGGTGCAATAGATAAGGTTGTTTATGTCCCTAATAATTCTGCAACTGCTAATACTAGAGAGGTTGCCGCCGTTCCAGGTGGACTATTGGAGAAAGAAATTCTCTACATGGGTTCTTTAGTAGATATTGTAGGTTATGACGAGATAGAGAGAAGAATATTGGATGGAACAATTGAGTTAATGCCAATTTCTCTCGCTCGCGGGCGCAATATTGAAAATGCAATCATACTTGTCAATGAAGCTCAGAACTTAACAGAAGAACATATTAAACTACTTATTGGTAGAGTAGGAGAAGGAACTAAGATAATTTTTGATGGTGATAGTCACCAAGCTGATAAAGCAGTATTTAAAAATAGTAATGGTTTAAAGTTACTATACAAAATTAGAAATAGCAAATTCGCAAACTTATTCTCTGCCGTAAGATTAGTAACAATTGAGAGAAGTAGAACCGCTCAAGTATCTAATTTCTTAGATTCTATAGATTGAGACTTGACTTTTCCCCCACTTTGTGCTATAATTATATTAGGTATAAAGTGGGGGATTTTTGCGTTAGAAAGGAGCAAATATGGGAATTGTTACTTGCGGAGGATGTGGATTAAAATTTAATAGGAGTGTGGAGGATGCCGAATTCATTAAGAGTAAATGGTATCATACAAATTGTGCGAAGGTAAAGCATGAAAAAATTGCTTTAGACCAGTATATTTGTAAAGTTTTTGGATTAAAGACACCAGGGCCTATGAATAACATACTTATCAAAAAGTATAGAGATGAAATGGGTTATAATTATGATGGAATGTTGAAATCCTTAAAATACTTCTATGAAATTAAAAAACATTCGACAGACAAATCTGAAGAACGAATTGGTATTATACCATATGTCTACACTGATGCTCAAAACTATTTTGAGAGAATTGAAAATCAATCAGAAAGAATTGCGCGTCATGCAATAAAGGAAAAAGAAGTTGGCATAACTGTCAACATCAACAATCAAGAGTCAGCTAAAAAACAAAATAATAAAGATGAATTAGATTCATTGTTTGATGAGGAGTGATTACTATAGCTAAGCGACTTTACGATACCTCAGCGATAATGTATGTTTTAGGCTGTCTAATAAAGAAACCACAGCTTTTAGCAGAGATTGATAAAATTAAACTTACAAAAGACGATTTTGATGATAAGTTTACTAAATCAATATTTTTAGCAATCTACAACCTATACTTGAATGGTGCAAATAGTATTAGTCCCGTTGACATTGAAGCATATCTTAGTCAAAATTCGGCCGCCCATAAAATATTTAAAGATAATAGTGGATTTAACTATTTGAATGATGCTGAAGATTTTGTTTCTGTTGATAACTTTCAATATTACTACAATAGGGTAAAGAAGTTCAGTGCATTAAGAGATTTAGATATTAGTGGATACTCAATTAAAAAAGTTTATGATGAAGACGCAGTCACACTAGAAAAACAAAGACAAATGTTGGAGAACTTTGACAGAATGTCTATCAAAGATATTTTTGATACCATTCTATTAGACTATTCAAGACTTGAAGCAGATTATGTTGGTAAGATGTCCGGCAGTAGAGGCGTTATCTCCGATGGAATGAGAGAACTTCAATCGTCATTGAAGAAAACTCCAGAAGTAGGGTTTCCCCTCCAGGGTGACTATCTCAACACTGTTCTAAGAGGAGCTAGAAAGACAAAATTTTATCTTCGCTCTGGAGCAACTGGCTCAGGAAAAACGAGGCTTATGTTGGGAGACGCTTGTAGTTTGGCATTCCCACTTAGATATAGTAAAAAGCAAAGAGAGTGGGTTCGCGCCGGCTTTGCAGAAAAAGTATTGTTCATCACAACAGAAATGAGTGTTGATGAAATACAAACAATGATTTGGGCATATCTCGCTGATGTTAATGAAGAAAAAATTCTTTTTCATAATTATGAAAATGATGAAGAAGATAGAGTTGATGAAGCGATTAAGATTGCCGAAAAATATAAAGAGAACTTTTATTGGGAGCATATTCCAGACCCAACAATTGAGGGTATTAGTGCTTCCATGAGAAACCAAGTTAGAAATCATAAAATTACTCATGTGTTTTATGATTATATCTTTTCCTCGCCCTCTCTCTTGAGAGAGTTTGAAGGACAGAATATTCGTGAGGACGTTATCCTTGGTATGCTTTCCACTAAGTTAAAAGACCTAGCTAATGAATTAGATGTATTCTTGGAGAGTGGTACTCAGCTTAATAGAAGTTGGGAGCAAGAAGCCAAAACTGGAATTCGTAACCAGAACATGATTCGTGGCTCCACAGCAATCATTGATAAGTGCGATGCTGGATATATTACCCTTCCAGTTATGCAAGGGGAAATAGAAGCTCTGGCCGGCTTAATTCAATCTCAAGGATACAAGAAACCAACTCATGTTACAGATATTTATAAGTTGAGAAGAGGTCGTTACAAGAATGTAAGAATTTGGTCTCTTGTTGATTTGGGAACTTGCCGTATGGAAGACCTATTTGTAACTGATGAAGTATTTAATGAAATCTCTATTCCCGTACTAAAATATCAATATGATGAATGGAATTAATTATGGCTATTAATTTTTACGATGTTAAAAAAGAATTAAGTGTAGAAAATATAATTGAACTTGTCATGTTCTTGGGCGCCGAGTCCTATGAAAATAAAGACAAGCACATTATTTTTCCTACCATTTGCCATAATCCTAAAAATCACGATAAGAGTATGAAACTATATTACTATCCGGAAACAGGTCTATTTAGATGTTACACGGAATGTAATGAGAGTTTTGATATTTTTGATTTATGGCGCAGAGTTGAAAGATTAGAGGGTAGTGAAAGAACACTTTTTGAAATCGTTGATGATATTTCCAGAAGATTCAATATTGACGTTGATAATTTTGAAAAAACATTAAGGTATCAACAACCATTAGTAAAAATTAATGGAACTCCAGTTTTTGAATACAACGTAATTCCAAATACAACTTTAAACTTCTTTCAAACAAGAAGAATTAAAATGTGGGAGGAAGAAGGAATATCTCCGGAAGCTATTGACAAATATACCATTAAATTCTACACCTCAAAGAACAGAATAGTTATTCCACATTTTGATGTCCACTCTAATTTAATAGGAATTAGAGTTAGAAATATAGAACCTGAAGATTTACTTTATGGCAAATATATGCCAGCCACAGTTGAACAAAAAATGTACTCTCATCCACTATCATTTAATTTATACGGATTAAATGTTAGCAAGGAAAATATAAGTCGAGGTAAAATAGCTTATATTTTTGAAGGAGAGAAGAGTTGCCTTAAAGTAGAAAGCATTTATGGCAAGGACAATTTTAGTGTCGCCACTTGTGGTAGTAATCTTAATAAATTTCAAGTTATGTTGTTGAAAAAGCATTGCAATGTTGAAGAGATAGTTGTGTGTTTTGATAGACAATTTAAGAACCCTGAAGAAGAGGAAAAATACTTCAATAAACTATATGAAATGTGTCAGAAGTATGAATCCTATTGTAAAATGAGTTTTATATTTGATGATGCAAAATTATTGAAATATAAAAACTCTCCAATTGACCAGGGTAAAGACATTTTTGAAAAACTAATATCGGAACGCCGTTTCGTAAGGAAGTAAACATGAAGTATATACTAAAATATAATTTGGATAAGCACGACATAATTCAGGACCTATTATTTAAAAAGGGAGTTAAAAATCCTAATAAGTATATTAATATTGATAAGACAAGTGAAAATAGTCCTGAACTTTTTCCGAATATAAACGAAGCTTGCCAACTCTTAATTCGTCATCTTGAAAAAGGCAGCAAAATCTATTTACAACCCGACAGTGATTTAGACGGTTACATGTCTGCATCTATGTTTTATAATTATGTCAAATTAATCTCTCCCAATACCGAGATTGTGTGGGAGGTTCACACGGGAAAACAGCATGGAATTTTACTTGATAAGATTCCAAAAGATGTCCAGTTAGCAGTATTTCCCGACTCTGCTACCAATAATTTAGAAGAGCATAAGGCTCTAAAAGAACAAGGAATTGATGTTCTTATTCTAGACCACCACGCATCAGACCAAATAAGTCAAGATGCTGTAATTGTTAATAATCAACTTTGTGACTATCCTAACAAATACTTATCTGGTGGCGGAGTTACCTATAAATTTATTCAACAATTGGATAAAATTTTAGGTGTTAATTATAGTCAACAATTTATTGACTTGGCGGCAGTCTCTATCGTTGGAGATATGATGGATTTAAGAGATTATGAGAATAGGTATATTGTTAAGCAAGGTTTATCTAAAATCAATAATTTTGGTTTAAAACGGTTGATTGAACAACAAGCTTATTCAATTGGAGACACATCTAAATTAAACCCAATTGCAATTTCTTTCTATATTGTCCCTTTGGTTAATGCAATGGTTAGAGTTGGAACCGACAGCGAAAAAACACTTTTACTAGAGTCTTTTATCGACGGACAAAGAGTAGTTCCCTCAACTAAGAGAGGAGCAAAGGGAGAGTTTGAAAATGTCGCTACTCAATCAGCAAGAAATTGCGTTAATGCTCGTAATCGTCAAAATAGGTTAAAAGAAAAAGCAATAGAAGAACTTGATTTTAAAATTCAAAAGAATGAACTATTTAGAAATCAATTAATTTTTGTTACTGTTGAGGATAGCGAAAATTTTGATAGCACTTTAACTGGATTAATAGCTATGAATTTTTTAGCGAAGTATAAGAAACCAACAATTGTAGCAAGACTTGACAATAATGGATATTGGAAAGGAAGCGCGCGTGGCAGTAATTCAACTGAACTCAAGGATCTTAAATCATTCTTTGCCGAGAGCAAGTTGTTTAACTTTGTAGAGGGCCATGCGTTCGCATTTGGCTTATCGATACATAAAGATAATGTTGACAAAATTGTCAATTATGCAAATGATAAGTTAAAGGATGTTGAATTTAATGAGAATGTTTACGAAGTTGATATGATATTTTCTAGTAGAGATTCTATTGATGAGGTCATTGAAGAAATTGATTCATTAAAAACAGTTTGGGGACAAGGGGTGGAAGAACCACTTATTGTTGTCGAAGATATTAAATTGGACCCCTCTGATGTATCATTTATTGGGCAAGAAAAAAATACTGTAAAGTTTAACCATAATGGAGTATCATTTGTTAAGTTTAAAGACAATGACTTCGTATCAAAAATTAAAAGTATGAAAGATGGTTTCTCAATTACAGTCTTAGGAAAAGCGAATATGAATGAATGGAATGGTAACTCTACTCCACAATTGATGATATCTGACTATAGGCTACGAGATACCTACTACGATTTTTAAACTTGACAAAAAAGAAAAACTATGGTATAATTATATTATATGGAATTGGAGGTAGTTATGATAGGAATTTATAAAATTCAAAATACTATTAATGGTAAATACTACATAGGTGCTTCAAAAGATATTGATAGACGTTGGAATGAGCATAAAAATTGTAAGAATGAGGATAGTCTTCTTTCTAAAGCAATTAAAAAACATGGCTTGGATAATTTTTCTTTTGAAATAATTGAAGAATGTTGCCCAGATACTATATACACAAGAGAAATTTATTGGATTAACTATTATAATAGCTTTAGGCAGGGTTATAATTTAAACGTTGGCGGAGTTGGAGGAGGAGCACCAGGAGAAGTTAATGGGAGAAGTATTTTAAAAGAAGAAGAAGTTATTTTTATTAGAAATGCTTATAAAAATAATGAATCTAAAATTGAAACATTTAAAAAATATTTTCTCAACAAAATTACTTTTAGTGGATTCTGTTCTATTTGGCAAGGGTACAATTGGAAACATATAATGCCCGAAATATACACTAAAGAGAATAAAGAAAAACATATTCATCGCTCTTTAAAGGGAAAAGTAAATACTGGCCAGAAAAATAACAAAGCAAAACTTACCGAAGAAGATGTTTTAGAAATAATTACACTGCTCACTAGTTCTAAAATAACTCAAATAGAAATTGCTAAAAAATATAACGTGTCAGAAAATATGATTAGTTTAATTAATAGATGCAAAAATTGGACTTATTTACACACTTATCAAAAGAATATTCGATTAGAGGGAAGTAATCAATGACATATTTTAGTGGACATTCACATACTCACTATTCAAATATAAGACTTCTCGATAGTACAATAAAAGAAGACCAATTGATTAATAAAGCATTAGAACTGGGACTTGCCGGCATTGCTATTACTGACCACGAAAGTCTTTCGTCCCACTTAAAAGCGCAGGCTCATCTCAAAAAGTTGAGAAAGGCCGCGACAGAAGAAAATCAAAAACAACTAACAGATTTTAAACTGGTTCTTGGAAATGAAGTTTATCTCGTAAGGAATGGTTTAAATAAACATAACTATAAGAAGGGTGAAGATAAATATTATCACTTCATTCTCTTGGCCAAAGACAAAATTGGACATGAGCAACTGAGAAAAATAAGCAGTATGGCCTGGAAGAGAAGCTATAGACAATATATTGAGAGGGTTCCAACTTACTTCTCCGATATAGAAGAAGTAATTGGAAGTAATCCTGGTCATGTAATAGCATCTACAGCTTGTCTTGGCGGTCAATTTGCAACTCTTACATTGCAAGCTATTAAGGACGTAGACAAAGTTGATGAAATAAACAGTTTCATCAAATGGTGTCAATCTGTTTTTAAGGAAGATTTCTATATTGAAATTCAACCCTCTCAACAAGAGGACCAAATCACCTATAACAAATTGGCAATTAAATATGCCGATAAACATAATATTAAAGTAACATTAACTACTGATAGTCACTATCTTACTCGCGAAGATAGAACCATTCATAAAGCCTTCTTAAATGCTAATGATGGTGAAAGAGAAGTTGATGCGTTTTACTCTGCAACTTATATGATGGAATGGGAAGAAATGCCACATTGGTTATTCTATCTCTCTGAAGATAAAATTGAAGAAATCCGTCTAAATACTCTTGAAATAATGAACAAATGTGAAGAATATTCTTTAGAACATAAGCAAGTTGTTCCTAGAATTCCAGTTCCACAAGCTTATTGCGAGGGGTGTCGCCCTTCAACAATAGACTACCCATTTATCAATAAGTTCTTTGACTCTCCACATGAAGATGACAAATACTTCATTAAGGTTATTACACAAAAACTTTTTGATATGGGTGTCGACAAAGATAGCGTCTGGATTAAAAAACATTTAGACCGTATAGAAATTGAATGTGAAGAAATCTGGGAAGTTTCCGAAAGAATTGAGGAACGACTTAGTGCTTACTTTACTACAATGTCAAAGATAATAGATATTGCTTGGGAGCAGTCAGAAAGTATTGTAGGGCCTGGAAGAGGTTCATCATACGTTATGTTGATTTGCTATCTATTAGGAATCACACAAGCCGACCCTCTAGATTGCCCTGTAGACCTTCCTCATTGGAGATTCTTGCATAGAGAAAAGCTTGAACTTCCAGATATTGATACCGACTTCCAAAGTACCAAGAAAGACCGCATTATTTCAGATATAACAAAGTATTTTGAAACAATTGGCGGTAATGTTGTAAGAATTGCAACCTTCGGTACGGAAACCAGCAAGGCGGCGATACAAACAGCCTGTCGCGGTCTTGGATATGAACCAGAACTTGGAACTTATTTGTCATCACTTGTTCCAATTGATAGAGGACAAGTTAGAGGATTGAGAGATTGCTTCAACGGTAATGAGGAAAAGGGCTGGGACCCAGCTACGAATTTCGCAAGTGAAATGCGTAGTTATCCCGACATTTGGGCAGTCGCGCAAAAAATTGAAGGACTTATTAGTAGGCGTGGAGTTCACGCTGCGGGTATTCTTATTACCAATCAAGACTTCACTTTGCATAATGCTTTCATGCGAGCACCCAATGGAGTTCTCACTTCTCAATATGAACTTCACGACAGTGAATATCTCGGCGGACTCAAATATGACTTATTGGTTACAGACGCTCTTGACAGAGTAGCGGTAACTCTTAATCTATTAAGACTTTATGGTTATATCGATTGGCAAGGCTCTTTAAGAAAAACATATGACTATTATCTTTCACCCGATAAACTTGATTATGAAACACTTGAAATGTGGAATTCCGCGGCCAAAGGAAAGATTTTAAATCTATTCCAATTTGATACTCCAGTTGGCGGTAACGCAATTCGCTCTATTCAACCAACCTCCCTTCTTGAACTTGGACAGGCTAATTCTCTAATGAGACTAATGCCCGACCCTGGAAAGGAAAGTCCAATTCAGGAGTTTATAAAATATAAAGAAAATATTGATTTATTCTATGATGAAATTGATTCACTGACAGGTCCAAAGAAACAAAAAGATGCCTTAATTAAACACCTAGCTCCATTAAAGGGAGTCGCCGATAGTCAAGAAAGTCTGATGCTTCTAGTTATGGACTCTGACCTAACAAACTTTACAGTTCCAGAAGCAAACTTCTTACGCAAGACAATTGCAAAGAAACTTACTCGTGATGTAGATAAGTTGAAAGACTTTCTATACAAGAAGGGTGCAGAGAACAATGTATCAAAATCGGTTCTCGATTATATTTGGTATGTTCAAGCCGCGCGCCAGATGGGATATTCATTCTCACTTCCTCATCTTATGGCATATTCTACAATTGCTATTCAAGAAATGAATTTGGTTTACAAGTATCCAGTTATTTTCTGGAATACGGCTTGCCTAATTGTTGATAGCGCCGGAATAGATGAGGATGAGACGTTTGATGATGAAGAAGAGGCGGAAGAAACTGCTTCAACTGATGATGATGATAATGAAATGGAAGATATTCTTGAAGGGCTTCTTGAGAAACCGAAGAAGAAAGTTAAGAATATAAACTATGGTAAAATTAGTTCAGCAATTGGAAAGATGTTAAATGCTGGAATTGCAATCAGTCTTCCAGAAATTAATCGTTCAGACTTCACCTTTACTCCAGATGTAGAAAGAAATATTGTACTATTTGGACTCAAGGGTATCTCAAAGATTAATACTGATTTAGCTAAAGACATTATCAAGAATCGTCCTTATTCATCACTTGATGATTTCTTGAATAAAATAAAGATTAACAAGATTCCAACCATTAATCTCATTAAGGCCGGAGCCTTCGATAGTTTAATGGGTATTCCAAGAGAAGGAATTATGGAACTATACTTAGATGGCATTTGTGATAAGAAAAACAAACTCACAATGGCTAACGTTCCAATGCTTGATAAGTATGGACTAATTCCAACAATATATGATTTTGAGCGTAGAATGTTTAATTATAATAGGTACTTAAAGAAAAATAAGTACGCTGATTATTATGAAATTGATTCACTTGCACTTGATTTTTATGAGCAAAACTTCTCTATTGATTATTTGGTCTGCAAGGATGGAAAGAACTACATCCCTCAAAAGACTTGGGATAAGATATATGCAACAAAAACAGAAAAATTAAAGAGCGCACTAAAGAATGATGACAGTATATTAGATTCCCTGAATGGAATATTGTATAGAGAAGTATTTGATAAGTATGCAAAGGGCAGTCTATCAAAATGGGAAATGGATAGTGTAAACTTCTATTACCATACTCATGAAATGGCTAATATCAATTTTGATAAATATGATGTTAGAGATTTTTCTGAACAGCCCGAAAATCCAATTATTGAAAGGATAATCACTTTCAAGAATGGTACGAAAACTCCAATTTTCGAATTGTGGAGAATCGCCGGCACAGTTATTGATAAAAATAAACTCAAGCACACTGTTACCCTCTCTACCCCATTCGGTGTTGTAGATGTTAAAATCTATAAGCCACAGTTCGCAAAATATGATAAACAAATATCTGAAAAACAAACAGACGGAACAAAAAAAATAGTTGAACGTTCATGGTTTACTCGTGGAAATATGTTAATGTTTACAGGGATTAGACGTGAAGCCAACTTTGTACCAAAGGTATACAAGAGTGGTAAATACATACACCCAATTCAATTGGTAGAGGCCGTGGGCGAAAATGGAGATTTACATTTTAAGCCAATGAGAGATGACTAATGGCAATAGGATTTTATGATTATGATATTTATTTGAAACCAAATAAACTTCTTTTTAACCTTGAAGCCATGAAGATTGCCAATTATTATCATAAACTTGGAGAGTCTGTTATTTTAGTTAATAAAGTAACAGATTGTCCACTCTATGAAAAGTTCTATGTCTTTAGAAACGTATTAGAAAAACAAACAGTGAGAAAACCGGCAGAAACTCTATGTGACCCAAATGCAACTCACCTGGGTTTAGCATATACCGGAGGAATATATATTCCAATGGAGGAGCAATTTGAAACGCAAACTCCTCATATTTCCATTTATGCTCCTTACTTAAAACAAAAGGCTTTAGATAAAGAAATAACCATTTCACAAGTAGAAAAATTATTAAACTCACACTTTATACGTCTGCGCGCGGGCACACATGAACTAGACCTCACGAAGTTAAAAAGAAAAGAAAAGTTGTTTATTTATGATTATGAAATAGAAAAAATAACAGATTGGGAAAACAAATTAATTTTTGCAAGAAAAGAATTAATGCCACCCTCTAGAATTTTAAGAGTTCAAGTTGTAAATGGATTTAAATTTTCCTCTTTTGAAAATGTAAAAAAATTATCTCAAATTCCAGGGTTTGCATCCATAGATGTTCATTTGTTTTCTACTGATTCCTATAAAGGGTTTAAAGAAAACTTTGATTCAATTGCAGAATGGGTATCCTCAAGAGATGGTATTAAATATCATTTTGGACACGACATTAACCCTGTTAATAATAATGAAGTAGTAAAAAACTTATGTTTATCTATCAACAAGTATTTCTATGCAAAAAGTATAGGAAAAGCCTGTGAGTTTATTGTTGATGATAAATGTGAAGTATCTCCTCTCTTTAAATTTCAAAAAGATTTTCAGTATTGGACTGGAGTGAGAGTGGGAGACCAAACTTTAAAAGAGTATTATATGGACAGAAGTAAAAAACTATATGATACATACTATCAAATTGTTATAAAAACACCTTATAGACAGTTGTTTGATAGTGTAACTAACAAGACTAAAAATGAGGTAAGAGAAGCGGGGTGGTTTTACCATGTCTAGTAAAGAAATTGTAATAGAAAGAAAAAAAATTGAAAAGGATTTCCAATCTAGAGCCAATATTGTTAATGGACAATTAACAAGAGCTAGAGAAGAATATGAAGCGGCTCTTAAAACTCTTCAAAAGAAATGCCCACATATTTGGGATAATGAAGAGGCGGCCATACAAAGACTCAATGATGACGTAAGTATTTGTGTCATTTGCAAGAAAAAAATTAAGTAACAAAAGGATGGAATCGTAATGGAATCAATCGATATCGGAACTCTACTTAAATCAATTTTAGAAAATAGTCCTACAACTTTCGCGGACTTTAGAGTCACTAAGCATCATGTACAAAGAGAACTATTTTTAGAAGACGTTGATGAAGATAGTTGTAGAGAAATTTTTAGGTCTATTGTAGACTTTAATAGGGATGACAAAGCGAATTTTATACCTATTAATGAAAGAAAACCAATTAACATTTATATTAATTCTTGTGGTGGAAATGTCACTGATGGATTTCTATTAATGGATGCTATTCAAATGTCAAAGACTCCAGTTATTACAACTTGTGTTGGTATTGCATATTCAATGGGCGGATTAATTTTCCTGTCTGGCCATCATAGAAGAATGTATCCTAAGTCATCTTTAATGATTCACAGCGGTTCAGCTAGCCTACTTGGAGATATTCCAAAGGTAAAAGATACTATAAAGTTTATTGATAAACTGTCTGATAATTCAAAGAATTTTGTTTTATCTCGCACGAAAATTACTAAAGAATTATATGAGCAGAAAGAATCCAATGATTGGTATATTACCGCCGACGAATGTTTGGAACTTGGAATTACCGATGAAATTGCAACTACTCTCTTTTAATGGAGGAGCAGATGGAAGTAAAAAAGAAAAATGGACAGATAGTTCCATTTGATAGAACAAGAATTTACAATGCTATTCTAAAGGCAATGACTGAAACAATTGCTGGAATAGATGAAGAGGTTGCCGACGATGTAACCTATGGGGTGGAAGAACAGCTTGAGGAGTTCACGATTATATCGACAGATACAATTCACGATATAGTTGAAGAACTACTAATGGATAGTTCTAGAAAAGACGCCGCAAAACAATATATCATTTATAGACAAAATAGAAAGAAAGCCATTAAGTCTGATTTTAAACTACTTGATGATGATTTCATTTCTAACTATAAGCACAGACCATCCGTATTTAATCCACTTGGAGAGTTCGTTTATTATCGTACTTATTCAAGATTCCTAAATGATGAAGGACGTAGAGAATATTGGTGGGAGACTGCGCGTAGGTCCATTGAGTATAACTGCTCATTAGCACCAACTAGAAAAGAAGAAGCACAAAAGTTATTTGACAATATGTATAACTTAAAGCAGTTTATTTCTGGAAGAACCATTTGGGTTGGTGGTACACAAGTATCTAAAACTCATCCAATGTCTAACTTTAATTGTGCTTTTCAAACAATTGATGACCATAGTAGTTTTGTAGAGTTACTTTACTTACTTATGCTTGGAACTGGAGTCGGCGTCAGAATTATTAAAGATGATGTTACTCAAATTCCACCTGTAAGAACCGACTATGAACTTATTCATGAGGAATATAATGGTCTTCCTAGAAATAGAAGAAGTGATTATACGAGTTTAGAGTTTAAGGGTGATATTGCTTTTATCACAATTGGTGATAGTAAGAATGGATGGTCTGATGGACTAAAATATTACTTAGAACTTATATTTGAACCACAGTATGCAAAGATTCAAACAATTGTATTTAACTACAATAGTGTTAGACCAGCCGGCGAGAAGTTAAGAACTTTCGGCGGTACAGCAAGTGGACATGGTGCATTAAAAGATATATTTGATAAAATTGATAAGGTTATAAAAAAGCATTTGCCAAAGACTAAAGCGAAATTAAAACCAATTGATTGCTTAGATATTGCGAACATTATTGGTGAGGGAGTTGTTGTTGGTGGTGTGAGAAGATGTTTGCCTCAAGGTTCTTTAGTTCACACTAAAACAGGACTAAAGAAAATTGAAAATCTTAAAATAGGTGAAGAAGTTTTAACTTCCAATAATTATAGTAAAGTTATAGACTGGGTTGAACAAGGAGAACAAGAAGTTTTAGAAATACATCACCAAAATGGTATTTTTAAATGCACCCCAAAACATAAAATGGCTGTAATGACTAATATTGGAATATATGAATGGAAAATGGCTAAGGAATTAAAATCTGGAGATAAATTAGTTTTTGTGGATAGTGTAATTCAAGGTACCAAAACTGATTTTGAAGAAAGAGAAAAATTTAATTTACCAAAGTTAACTGCTGAACTTGCTTGGTTTATTGGATATTTACATGGCAATGGATATGTTGACAATAATAGAGGAACAGTGTCTTTATCTATTCCTATTAATCAACCACAAATTTTAAGTAGAAGTTTATCATTAATGAAACTCTTTTTTAATAGAGAGCCTCATTTAAAATCTGTTCAGGGAAATTATGTTGTTGTAGAAATTGCGAATTCTATTTTAGCTAGATATATCTATAAATATATTAAACAGCCAAATACAGAAATTCAAATTCCAAGTTTTATTTTAGAAGGAAATATTGATATAAGAGAACATTATCTTGCCGGTCTCTATGATGCAGATGGTTCTGTTACAAATAAACCAATAGTAGCTCTTTCAAGCATTTATCCTAACTTTATCAAACAAGTGCAATCTCTTTATCACTCATTGGGAATTCTTGTTAAACCAATATTGAGAAGAAAGGCAAGTGGCAATTGGAAAACCTTATATGAAATTCATGTTGTTGGAGAGCTTCCAAAGAAAAAATTTATTGAGTTGATGAAACGTTTAAATACAAAATTAATTGATAAATCCAAAACTTTCCGCTCTCAAAACGACAATGGTTATCCCACAGAATGGATAATTAAAAATGCGATTAATTATGCTAACAAATGGTGTAGAAAATCTAAACAGATGACTGTCGCAACATATGAAAAAATTACTGGTAAAAAAGAAACTCTCATCCCCATTGAAATTTATGATGTGATATACACTGGTGAAATATGTAATACTTACGATATTTCTGTTGAAAACGCACATGAATTTGTATGTGAAGGAATTTTAACACACAACACCGCAGAAATAGCCCTATTTGATAGTGACGATGAAGAGTGTATTGAAGCCAAATCCAATCTCTACAAACAAGTTGAAGGACAATGGATTGTAGACCAAAGTATTATTCATAGAACAATGAGTAATAATTCAATATACTATAAGTCAAAACCAACAAGAGAGAAGTTGCATTGGCAAATGGAGAAAATGCGTTATTCTGGCGAGCCAGCATTTGTTAATGAGGTTGCGGCCGCGAAGAGAAGACCCAATTTCAAAGGTTGTAACCCCTGTGCGGAGATACTCCTTGATAGTAAAGGAATGTGTAATTTAACAACCGTTAATGTAATGGGATTTGTTAAAAGAGGCAAACTTGATAGACAAGGACTTATGGAAGCACAAATACTGTCTGCAAGAGCCGGATATCGAATGACTTGTATTGATTTGGAATTATCCAAATGGAATGCAAATCAAATGAGAGATAGACTAATTGGTTGCTCGTTAACCGGATGGCAAGATGCTGTAAATGCTCTTAATTACACTCTTGATGAACAAAAGAAACTGCTACATGAACTACGACTAACTGCTCGCAAGGCCGCGAATGATTACGCAAAGGCAATGGGACAAAAGGAACCACTTCTAGTAACAACTGTTAAGCCAGAAGGAACTTTAAGTCAACTTCCAATTGTTTCTAGTGGTGTTCACTTCTCTCATTCTCCATACTATATCAGAAGAATTAGAGTAAATGCAAATGACCCAGTTATTAAGGTTTGTGAAGAATTAGGGTATGATATTAAAGCCGAAAATGGGCAAAATATTAACAACTGTAGAACGAAAGTAGTTGCCTTCCCAGTTCAAGCACCTAGTGGAAAAACTAAATATGATGTGAGCGC
>Ga0172375_10005567_pt1 | contig 18111 bp, 12 predicted proteins | sample LakKiv1m_FD_114537 | JGI IMG/M metagenome (GOLD analysis project Ga0172375, IMG submission 114537) | Freshwater microbial communities from Kabuno Bay, South-Kivu, Congo - kab_092012_11.1m | ecosystem: Environmental > Aquatic > Freshwater > Lake | place: Democratic Republic of the Congo...
AGACATGATGCACGGCCCAAATGCTCACGCCAAGACGCAAAGAGCGCCAAGATAGTGATTCTTTGCGTCCTTTGCGCCTTTGCGTGAGATCGTCGCCCGGCAGCATGTCATTGACCCTTACACAAAAGGACGCGAACTGCTCTAGATGTTCATCTAATCTGAGGAGAGCTTATGCATATCAAACTCGCTTACGGAAAAACCGGCCTTTGGATCGATCTGCCGGACGAGTGGAACGCTACCGTGGTGGAGCCGCGCTACATCCCAGGCCTCCCCGACCCGGCCGCCGCGTTGACTACCGCGTTACGTCAACCGATTGCCGCGCCTCCGCTGCGAGAGGTGGTCAAGCCGGAGCACCGGGTGGGCATTATCTTCTCCGACATCACCCGCCCGACCCCGCACCGGCTGATTTTACCCGCGGTGTTGGCCGAGCTCGATCACGTGCCTCGGAGAAACATCACCCTGTTTGACGCCCTGGGCACCCACCGTTCAAACACCGACGCTGAGTTACGGGAGATGATCGGCGACGACCTGGTGGACGGCTACCGCCTGGTGCAGAATAATGCCTTCGATCCAGAGACCCAGGTCCGCATCGGCGTGACCTCCCGCGGGCATGAAATCTGGATGAACCGTGATGTGGTCGATTGCGATGTCAAAATCCTCACCGGCTTCATCGAGCCGCATCTTTTCGCCGGTTTCTCCGGGGGCGGCAAGGCACTGATGCCGGGGATGGCGGGGCTTCGCACCATATTCGGCAATCATGATGCCGCCATGATGGCGAATCCCAACGCCGTCTGGGGCGTCACGGATGGCAATCCGGTCCTGGAAGAAGTTCGAGAGGTCGCGCACGCGGTCGGCGGCACGTTCCTGGTCAACGTGACGCTGAACAGCGAGAAAGCGATCACGGGGGTGTTCGCGGGCGATCTGGATGCGGCGCATGCGGCCGGCTGCGCGTTCGCCAGGGAAACGGCGATGGCGCCCGTGCCCCACGCGTTCGACATCATCATCACCACGAACTCCGGCTATCCGCTGGATCTCAACCTCTACCAGTCGATTAAGGGCGTCAGCGCGGCGGCGTTGGTGGTGCGCCAGGGCGGCGCGATCATCGTCGCGGCCGAGTGTTGGGATGGCATCCCGGATCACGGGCTGTACGGCCAGTTGCTGCGGGAGGCCAGCAGCCCGCGGGAATTGCTCGACCGGATCATGACGCCCGGCTTCCAGAAGCATGATCAATGGGAGGCACAAATCCAGGCGCAAATCCAGCTCAAGGCCGATGTTTACGTCCGCACCGACGGCCTCACGGATGATCAAATCCGGGGGGCATTGCTGAAACCTTGCCACAAGATCGAGGAGACCGTGGCTGAGTTGCGCGCGAAATATGGCCCGGATGCGACCATCTGCGTGATGCCCGAAGGGCCGCAGACGATCCCGTACATCCCGTAGGGTCGCCCATACGGTGTGTTGCCCATGCCGGGCGCGTGAGACCTCTCTCCCGGCCCCTCCCCTACGAGGGGAGGAGAGCGACCTCGTCCCCCTTCTTGTCAGGGGGGTCAGGGGCTCACAAGGGTAGGTTTTTTGCCAGGCTCGTACCCCTACAAAGGGCTCTTTCCCCCTCCCATGCTGCGCAGCGCCAAAGGGGAAAGAACGCCAGGGATACGGCAGGCATCCTGCCCCTCAGTGATGAACATAGATATGGCGAGCTTTTATACCGGTCAGAGACGTGATGGACAGCCTGAAATGCTCACGCCAAGACGCAAAGAACGCTAAGAGACCCTATATTGATTCTTTGCGCCTTTGCGCCTTTGGGTGAGGCTTTTCCGAGTCCAGCGGGTCATTGACCACTACAGATCGGGTGATCGCGCTGTACCCGCAAATCAAGGTCGTTGCGACAACCCTGCGCGAGGACACTCGACGGATCGGCATATACTGCAAGCGGGGATTGATTGCGTTTTTCGTTTAGCGGAGCACGCTTCGCGTGAGCGGAGAGGCGGCGGCGTTCCCGCCACGTAGTCGAAGGATGCGGAGCGGTCGCTCAAGACCGCATCCTTCGACTCCACTCAGGATGCTGGGCGGCCTCGTTCCGCTCAGGATGCTCGCAGTATGAACATAAGGAAAAGTGCAATTTGCACCCGCTCGCAGTATAGCTGGGGTGCGGTCGCCTGGTTTGATGGCAAACCGTACGTTTCACCGACCTGTGAGCTCGACGTTCATGATCGCGTCGGCGGCGGGGACGGGTTTGCGTCGGGCCTGTTTTACGGCTTCCTCGCCAGCAAATCGGAGCAGGAAGCCGTCAACCTGGGCTGGGCGCACGGCGCGCTCCTGACCACCTTCCCCGGTGATACGACGATGGCGACGGTGGATCAGGTACGGGCGTTCGCCAAAGGCGGCTCGGCGCGCATTCAGCGTTAATCCGCCTGGAGGATCTTGACGATCCAGATGTCACCCGGCTTCAACAACGCGCTGAGCAACAGCCGTCCGTCCCGGTGTGCGCACGGGATCGGTTGGCCGGTCATCAGGTCGGTGGTGACATAGTCCGCCTGCGGTAGGGCGATTTCGAACTGCGGCTCTACCGTTCGATCCGAGTGGTTGAAGCCGAAGAAGATGCGAAACGGTCTTCCCGCTGCGTCCTGTCCTTCGAGCAACCTGGGCTCGATGTCCAGCTCCGGCGGGATACCCCCCACATTCACCGGCGGCACGATGCCGGCCAGTTGCGGGAGTCCCTGGAGCAGTTTCCCGGCGCTGTCGTCCTGGAACAGATAATAGCCCAGGCTCAACAGCGTGCCCACGAAGACCGCCCAGCCTTCGCCGTAGCGGTTGACCACGATGGCCGGCGCGCCATCCTCGAACTCTCCTACGACGGCCGCGGTCTCGGATAAGGTCTCAAGCTCCTCTCGGAACCGCGCACCGGACAGCAGATCCCCCTTGTGGAGGAGCGGCAGCGCGGGGTGCTCCCGGACGATACGGATGCGGCAGGGCGTGTCCTCGTCAACGCCCGTGGCTCCGCGCTCCCGGCAGCCGAAAACGTGCTCCAACCCCAACCCCGGCACCGCATCACCGCAGTAGCCCTTCTCGTCGTTCCAGGCCGTGCGCGCCTCGGCCAGCGCGACCCCACCTTGCCGCACGAACTGCTCGATGCCGGCGGCAGCGGCGCGCGAGAGCATGAATGAGAAGGGGAGAACCAGCAGATCGTAGTCGGCCAGCTTGCCGGCGGCGATCTGGTCTACGTGGATGTAATCTGTCGGGAGGTGCGCCCGGTAAAACGCCTTGTAGGCGCCGACGTAGCACCGGCTGGGGAGATAATGCTGCGATTGGCGCATGCACACCCACATGATGTTGGACAACACGTTCCAGCAGACCGCCGCCCTGGCCCGAGCAGGCCGTCCGGCCGACAGCAGATCCATGTTCTGCGTGATCACGCGCGACGCGGCGCCAGCCGCGAGCGCCCGATCGCTGGGCGTCCCGTCCAGGTTTGCCAGCCCGAATCCGGCCGACTCGTAGCCGCTGTTCATCGGATACCAGGCGTAGAAGCATAACCCCTTCGCGCCGTGCGCGATCGGCTGCCAGGCGTACATGCGCGCATCTTCTTCGGTCATGTGCGACGCGAACATGCCCACGTAACCGTGCCCGCCTTGCAGCTCGCCCAGCCAGTACGGCGCTCCGACGGAGTCGCACGCGGAACGGGTGCCGGTGAGCATCGCCGCGCGGAAGGAGGGATCGTTGGTCTCCCTGGCCCCCACGTGCTTGGGATAGAGCGAGGTGCCCCAGATGTCGACCTGGGGCGGCATCCGCCAATCATCCGGCGAACCCTGTTCGTCGGTCGGCAGCGTCAGGATCGCCGGGACAGCGGAGTGGCTGGTCGTCACGTGATGATCGGCCTGCCGCACCGTGTCGTGCCGCCAGCGCAGATCCTCCGCCAGCTTGTCCATGATGAACTGCTGCCAGTCAACCCCTTCGGTGTAGCTCATCAGAGAAATGAACCGGGGAGGCAACACCAGGTCCCAACTGGCAAACGTACGATACCAGGCCGAGTTCAGCGCATCGAGGCTGGGATAGCGGTGCTGCAGCCAGTTGCGAAACCGCTGGACGGTGTGGTGGCAGTAGCAGAACGATGCGGGCTGCGGCAGAAAATCGAAATAACCCCACTGAACGATGTGCGGCTCGCTCCATAGATCCCAGGCCAGGAAGGGCTCGCAGTTGCAGATATGCCCGGCAAGGCCGCGCATGAATCGCTCGGCCGCGGCATGGACACCCGGATGATCGTAGCAGTAGCCGGGCGCGCCCTGGGAATCGACCGGCACGCCGCCCGCCGAGATGTAACGGCCGTCCGGGTAGTACTGAGCCAGCCAATCGGGGGCAGAATCCAGGTAGAGCTGCACGATGACTTTCAAGCCGGCTTCCTCGGCCAGCTCCATCAGCAGATCCACCGCCTCGAAGTGATAATCGCCGGGCTGCGGCTCGCCACTGGCCCAGTCCACCCAACAACGAACGGTGTTGAAACCGCAGCCGGCAATGTTCTGCACGTCCTTCTTCCAGGTCTCGCGATCCGCCGGGCCCGGCGGCCGGACCATGGTCGCCCGGGTTCTGCCGCCCGTGTACCATGCCGCAACGGGCATGTATTGTTTGTCCATGCTTGCCTCCTGGTTCATCCGAGGCGGATAACCTCTCCCCCAACCCCTCTCCTACAAGGAGAGGGGAGCGCGTTCCCCCTTCCCTCGCAGGGAGGGGGTTGGGGGGTAGGTGGACGATTTTTAGATCAAGTACTGCTTCAACCACGCCAACAGCGCCTGGCGGGTCGCGTTCCATGCGCTCGCAAGGACGAAAGTGCCATGCCCATTTCCCGGCAGCGCCACCACTTGAGACGGCCCCTGGACCAGCTTTGCCATCGCCTGGGTTTGCTGCAAGACCAGGCCGCGACGGTCATCTTCGGCGGCCATGAAAAGGATGGGGCGCGAGCCGAGTTGGGCCACTTCGTCCACCTGTGGGCCTGAGATCAGCACCACGCCCGCGATCTGCGGATCCTGAACCGCCGTCGTGACCACGACCGCTCCGCTCTGGTCGGCGCCCACCAACACGATGCGAGCCGGGTTGACGAAAGGCTGGGAACGCAGGTAGCGCACGGCCGCCACCGCCTCTTCCGGCCGCTGGCCCTTGAGCGATGCGGCCAGCGAGACGTATCCCTGACGCGCCAGGTCACTTGCCAGCTCAAGCCACTCGGTCTTGATCCCCAGGCCGTGGGAACCCGTTGCGATCAGAACCAGCCCCGGCATCGCCTGCCCCGCTGCCGGTCGCACCAGGGCGGCATCCACCTCGCCCACCTCGGCGGGGATGATCACGTCCTCCTGGATGACCTGGGTCACCGGCCGCTGTTCGATCAGCCCCAGCCGGGCCGGGCCGGCCTGAGACATCTCAAAGAGGCCCTCGTAAATGGAGGTCACGACGACCGTGTTGGCCTGGTCATATTTCAGCAACCCGCTCACGTCGGCGTAAGGGGCAAACGGCTTGCGCGCCGGCTCGACGCGCTGCCCGTTGACGAAAACGGAAGAATCGTGAGGATTGAACCACGCGCTGATCCCGACCGGCTTGCCCGCCCACCCGGCAGGCACCTGAATCTGGCGACGGTAAACCACCACCTTCGACTGGCCGGCCAATTTGCCTAACCCCTGTTCCGACCAGGGCGCGGGGGCCTGAGTCTGCTTCCAGCCGCTATCGTCATAGTCCGGCCCGGTCATGTCCTGGCTGAACATGTCCACCTGCCGGAAACGCCACTGCCCGGTCAGCTCGACGGCCTGGGTCAGGCTCACATCGGTGATCAACTCCTGCCCTTCCGCCAGGGCGGGGGTGGTGGGAGTGGGCGGCGGCGTGGGTGATGGGGTTGCTGCCGGCGTGCAGCTACCGATCAAGAGGACAAACAGCACGATAGCCGTCGGAACGCATTTTTTGCTCAGCATGTCTGACGCCTCCCGGTGTCTACGCCACCCACATGTCGAAAGTAAACAGCGTGACCAGCAAACCCATCAGCAGCGTGCTGGCGAGACTCCAAACGCGGTCGAAGGTTTCATTTCGCCCGAGCCGGCCGAGGAAGATGAACACTGCGGGCGATGCGAGCACGTAGCGGTTGAGACTCTGCGGCGCTCCGCTGGTCAGCGGGATCAACAGCGCCAGCAGACTGAACAGCGCGACAGCCGGATACTTGCGGAGGAGCGCGATCCCCGCCGCCAACGCCAGCAGGACGGCGCCAAACTCGATGGCGTAGTAGGCGGTCATCTGGGGATTGCCGCCGGCGACCATCGTGTGATAGGCCCGGGCCCAGGCCGCGACGGAACGGCCAACCTGGAGGACCCCCTGCCCGAAGTAGTTCGCCTCCACCCATCGGAAAGGAGCGGCCAGCGGCGACGCCGACCAGAGGCCCAGCGCAGCCAACGGCACGAGGACCCACAGCCCCCGGCGCAGACATCTCCGAAGCGCCGGCCTGACAGCGGCGCCGGACCAGTTTTGCCGGACGATCTCCCACGCCAGGGGAACGACCAGCAGAACTCCGACGGCTCGCGTCCAGGTCGCAAGCGCCGCCAACAGGGCTGCCCAACCGAACCTGCCGCGCCGGCTCAGCGCCAACGCGCCAAACGCCAGGCCCACGAAAAGCCCCTCCGTGAAGACCGTCGCCAGGAAGAATCCCGTGGGAAACAACAAGAGATAGACGGCCGTCCGCACGCCCCCGCTCTCACCCAGCTCGTCGCGGGTGAGGTCGTACAACGCCAGCAGCGCGCCGAGCGCGCCCAGGATCGAGACCAACACTCCCGCCAGCGTGGCGGTCGCGACGAGATTGAGCTGCAACGCTCGCAACGGGAAAATGGCCAGGCGCATGACAAAAGGATAGAACGGAAAGAAGGCGTAGTTCATGGAGAGCGTCCTGCCGTGCTCCGAGACGATCGGCGCTACGGGATCGTCATAGCCGGCCAGCGCGATGGAGATGTAGAAGATCGAATCGAACGAAACGTGCTCGTTCATGAACGGCTCGATCAAATAGGGCTTGTCGAACTGGCTCGTGGTGCCGGTAAGGCTGGCAGTCCATGACAGCGCATGGTCGGGACGCTGCGGCTGGAAGCGCGCCTGCACCAAATCCTGGAACCCGAAGAGTATGATCACCCAGGCGAGCCAGGCCGGAAGGATTTTCCGGATGGCCGCAGAGTGGAACGCGGGCGCGATCCTGCCACGCGCCGCGCGCGAGCCATGACGCTCCCGGGGATCGAGGGGGGCATCCTGCTGCGTCACACCATCATCCTTTCAACCCGGTGAGGGCGATCCCGCGCACGAAGTAACGTTGCAGCGCGAGGAAGATGATCACCGCCGGGACGACGCTGATGGCGGTGCCCGCCATCTGAAGATGTTGGAACTGGGCCTCCATCCCATACGTGCGCAGGCTGTTGAGCGCCAGAGGAACCGTGAACAGGCTGCGCGATTGCACGACCAGCAGCGGCCACAAGAAGGCGTTCCAGGCGCCCACGAAGTTGAACGTGCCGAGCGTGGCCAGGGCCGGCCCGGTATGCGGAAGGACGATCTGCCAGAAGATGCGAAACTCGGATGCGCCGTCGATCCGCGCCGCGTCCAGCAGCTCATCCGGGATGCTGACGATGAACTGCCGCATCATGAAGATGTTGTAGGCGCTCACCAGGCCGGGGATGATCAAGCCCGCGTAGTTGTTCAACCACCCGAACTGCTTCACGATGTAGAACATCGGGATCAGCGTGACGAAAAACGGGATCATCATGGTGCCAAGGACGAGCATGAAGAGCAAATCCCGGCCCGGGAACTCGTACTTGGCGAAGCCGAAGCCGCACAACGAGCTGAGAAACAGGCTGCCCGCCACCTGGAGCGTGGAGACCAACAGGCTGTTGATGTAGGCACGCAACAGCGGCACGGCCTTCATGACGTCGGCATAGTTATGCCACTGCGGCGCCGAAGCCAGCAATGGAGGCGGCTGGCGCGTAACCTCCGCCGACGTCATCAGCGAAGCCGAAAACACCCAAAAGAACGGCAGCAGCATCCAGGCACCCAGGAGCGCCAGGATCAGGTACTTGAACCCGGTGCCGAAGATCGCGGGAGCCGTCAGCGACTTGGTTGTCATGTCTACCTCGCTATAGATGTTCAGAAAATGATTCGTGGTAGGGGCGATCCCTTGCGGTCGCCCAGGGCAGGCGCAAGGCACTGCCCCTACGAATCTTTATCTGACGGTCTATATCACGCTTTCTCCCGGAGGAAGCGCAACTGGATGAACGTGACGACGAAGATGATGGCGCCCAGGAGGACCGCCATGGCTGCGGCGCGTCCCATGCGGAAGAACTTGAACGCGGTGTTGTACATGTGCAGCACGACCACCATGGTGCTGCCCGCCGGACCGCCTCCGCTCGTCTCGGCTGCCACCCCCGTGGTTGCCGCAAACACGATATCGAAGACCTGGAGGGCACCGATGGTATTGGTCACCAGGATGAACAGCAGGACAGGACGCAACAGCGGGAGGGTGACATGCCAGAAGCTCTGCACACTGTTTGCGCCGTCTACAGCAGCCGCGTCATAGTAGTCCTGCGGGATCCCTTGCAGGCCAGCCAGATAGATGATGATGTAGTAACCGACATACTGGTACACGGCAATGGCGATGATACAGGCCAGCGCCTGATGGGTGCTCGCCAGGAACGGTTGACGCGGGAGGCCCAGCCCGGTCAGCAGGATGTTGATCAAGCCGTAGTTCTTGTTCAGCAACACAGCCCACATCATGCCAAGCGCCAGCGGCGCAGTGACCATCGGCAGGAAGAAGAGGGTGCGCCACACGAGCCGTCCGCGGAGTGACGTGTTCAGCAGCAATGCCCCGAGCAGACCGAACACGGTGTTGATACTGACACCGAAGAGGGTGAAAACCACCGTGTTCCGCATCGCCTGCCGGAACACCGAATCCTTCATCAGCAGGTAGCGGTAGTTGTCCAAACCCACATACGGCATCGTGGAGACCGGCTCGATCAAATTCCAGTTATGCAGGCTAACCCACAAAGTGAACAAGATCGGCCCGGCGGCGAAGATCAATAACGACAGGATAGCCGGGCTGACAAACACATACCCCCAGATCGTCTTCGACTTGAGCCGGCGGCGCCTGGTACGGCGCACCGGCGGCGTGACCCTCTCCTGGCCGAACGCACCCGATGTGACTGTGAGTCGATCGCCCATGGTTCCCCCCGGTAGGACAGGAGAAAGGAAGCCGAGTTATGTCGCCTTCCCTTCCCCGTCACGACTGTTGCAGGACTTACGCAATTCCATAAGCGAAGCATCCTGAGCGGAGCCGGGGTAGGGGCCCCGGCGCAGTCGAAGGATGCGAAGCGGTCTTTCAAGCCATGACGCGCCCTTCGACTGCGTCCCGCTATGCTTCGACTTCGCTGCGCTCCGCTCAGCAGACAGCGGGACTCCGCTCAGGGTGCTTCGTGTTCCACTGCGTAAGCCCTATGTTGGTTACTTCTTCTCGGCCAGGACGCTGTCGGCCTCTTCCGCGGCGTCGTTCAAAGCCGTTTGGGCCGTCTTTTGTCCATACCACGCAGCTTCGATGTTCGTCTGCAACGCGGTCTTGACTTCCTGGCCGCCCGCCACTACCGGCTCTGGCTTGGCATTTGCGGTCGCATCCACGAACGGCTTCATGAACGGCGTGTTGATGCGATCAGTCAACGCCTTCTGGTCGGAGATGCGGCTCGGAATCACTCCTAAGGGGCCTGTCAGGAAGTCGCCGATGGGCGACGCCTCGCCTTCCTTGGCGGGCGTGTTGAGCCACTTGACCAGCTTCCAGGCTTCTTCGCGGTTCTTGCTGTTTGCGTCAACGCCGAACATCCAGTTGTACTGGAGGGAAGTCGACTGGCCGCCAGGGCCAGACGGGATGGGGGCCACCCCGACGTTCTCGAAGCCATCGGTGAAGGAGGTCTTGAGGGTTCCTCCCCACCAGTTAGCCATGATGATCATCCCGCCTTTGCCGCTGGCGAAGTCGCCCATGTTCAAGGCCGGATCCATGCACCCGTCCTTGATCATGTCCAGGTAGAGCTGGAGGACGGCCAGGCCTTTCTCACCGTTAAAGAGGGCCTTGCTGTAATCAGCGCTCAAGTACTCGCCGCCGCCGGACCACAGCAACGAGAGATAGGGGTGGACCACGCCGGAATCCCACCCCGGCAGCCCGACGAAGCCAGCCATGCTGACCTTACCGGTGCTGTCCGTTTTCTTGAGCTTGCAGGCGATTTCCTTGAGTTGATCCCATGTTGCGGGCGGAGCATCGATCCCCGCGTCCTTAAAGACCTTCTTGTTGTAGATCAGTTGATAGGTGTCGACCTCGGTGGGATAGCCCCAGATCTTCCCGTCAGCGCTCACCGCGTCGATCGAACCCGGCGCGTAATTTGCCTTGATGTCGGCAATCACATCATCAGGAGGGGTATCCAGCATGCCGCCCTTGATGAATTCGGGCGCCCAGAGGTTGTAGAAGTGGTAGATGTCGGGGCTGATGCCCGCGGCACGGCCGGTGGTAATCTTGGTGAGCAGTTGATCGAACGTCACCGTCTGATACTCGATCGTGACGTTCGGGTTTTCCTTGGTGTACTGATCGAGCTTTGCCTGCATCGGTTTGAGCACGGATTCCTCGCCCCAGTGGGTGAGGACGACCAGTTTGACGGGCTGGGCGGCGGGTTTAGCCGGTGCTTGGGTCGCGGCTGGGGCTTGTGTTGCAGCGGGTGCTTGGGTTGCGGCCGGTGCTTGCGTCGCAGCCGGCGCCTGCGTGGGGGCGGGTTGGGCGCCGCCACCACAGGCTGTTACCAACAGCCCGATGATCAGCAGCGTCCACAGCACAGAGAAACTTGGCCTTCGCATGTCTTTCCTCCTCATAAGCAACGGGCGGACACTCCGCCTTCGGTGGAGCGGTGCGAGACATTCAAACGATCGCCTACTCCTCCTTTGACCTCACCTCCTTGTCTCCAGGCCGGCTGCCATATCCACAGGAGAGCAGCAGGGCCTTGGCAGCGCCTAGCAGGCCCGCGCGGGCGCCCAGCAAAGAGGGCACGATGCGCACGGCGCGGGCAGAAACCGGTTGGGCAGTGGCATCGACAATCGCACGGATCTGCTCGATGATGAGAGCGGCCTGGGCCCCGACGCCACCGCCCAAGACTACCACATCGGGGTTTAGCAAGCTGACGATGTTGGCAATCCCGACGCCGAGGAGTTGGCCGATACGATCGGTGATCTCGCGCGCCAGGGGGTCCCCCTGCCGGGCCGCATCGAAGATCGCCTGCGCGGTCAGCCCGGCAGGCGAGCTGAGAGTCCCCCTCAGCAGCGATGGCCGATCGTCTCGACACAGCATCTCGTGAGCGAGACGGGCAATGCCCGGCCCGGCCGCCAGGCTTTCCCAGTGTCCCAGCCGCAGCGCGTGCTCCTCTGGAGGAGGCTCGGTGCCCAACACGAACCAGCCCACAGCACCGGCGAGAGAGCTCGCCCCGCGGCACAGTCGCCCGTCCATGACGATGCCGCCGCCGATACCGGTGCCGATCACGACCGAAACCACGTTCTGATAGCCTCGACCGGCGCCCGACCACCACTCCCCGAGCACCGCCGTGTGCCCGTCATATTCGATGCGGACCGGCAGGTCGAGGCGCTGCGCCAGGGCGTCATGCAGCGAGAAATTCTCACACCCTGGCAGATTGGGTGCCCAGAGGATGATCTTGTGCTCGGCGTCGATCACCGCGGGAACTCCCACGCCCAGGCCAAGCACGCCGGATGTGCGCCGACCTATGATTGCCAGATTCGCGCCCAGCATGGACACGATTTGATCCACGAGCTTCGCCGGGTCGCCCAGGATTGTGGGGGCCGTGCTCGTCCGAAGGATCTCGCCGTCAGACGAGATCACGGCCGTTGCAACCTTGGTCCCGCCGATGTCCACAGCGAGGACGGTCGCTGTCACCATACTGCCCCTCCGCTTGCCCCGGAGATCAGGCAACGGAATCGTCGAGTCGTCGGGTAAACTCTGCGTAGTCTCGGAAGACCTGCTGATTGTGGTCGGCGCCCACTTCAACCACAGTGGGCGAGACGAAGATGGAGAGAGGAACATTGCGAGCGTTCAGCTCGCGGCCAACCTCAGCCACCAGGGCGTTGGCAACGATCGTGAACCCCACGGTGGAGCTGGCCGCGACCTTTTCCGGCCGGCCGGCCAGTGGCACCACGGCGTCCTCGTGGCGTGCGCAGTTGTCGATCACGATATCGGCCACGTCGGCCAGCTTCTTACCCGATGAATGGGTGGGTGTCGAGATGCGATAGTTGGCCATCGAGGTCACGGCGACGACCATCAGCCCGCGCTCCTTGGCGGCCAGAGCCACCTCGAGCGGGGCGGCGTTGAGCCCACCATGAGAGAAGACCAGCATGGTGTCGCGTGGATCCAGATTGTAGGAAAGCAGAAAGTTTGCAGCGTAGTTCTCCCTGCGCTCCAACCACAACAGCTCCCGCGCGCCGCCGGGGCCGACGATGTTGAACCACATCAGGCGGGGATCCATCAACGGATGAAAGCCGACGAAAGACCCGTAGCGCGGGAAGATGTCCAGCACCGGCAGCACAGCATGGCCGGAGCCAAAAAGATGTACCGCACGCCCGGCCTGGATCGAATCTGCCATGCACTGGGCCGCCCGCCCGATCGCCTCAAGCTGTGTGCTCTGAATGCGGCCGACCAGCTCTGTGATTTCCGCCAGGTACGTTTCAGATGACATAATTCTAGCCTCCCTATGAATGATTTACTCCGAACGAGTGCTCAGCGCGACGGTGACCGCGTATCGATCACCGCGCATGACTGACCTGACATACTCGATGGCAACACCTGACCGGTCGTAGGCGGTGCGCTCGACAAGGAAGACGGGCGCTCCAGGCGCAACGTTGAGGAGCCTGGCCTCATCATCCACGGACAGCACGGCCTCGTAGCGCTCGACAGCCGAGACGGGGCGCAGCCCATGCTTATCCAGCAGCTCATACAACGAGCCGTTTCCCACGTCTTCGGCGCACAATTGCGGACAGCGAGACAGGGGAATGTGCGAGGTCTGGATTCCCATCGGTTCATCGTCGGCGAGCCTGAGCCGCTTGATCTGAATCACCGGTGTGCCCGCCGGGATCCTCAATTGCGCGGCGACCTTCTTGGAGGCGGGGGTTTCTTCGCAACTGAGCAGGACGCCGCCAGGCCGCTGACCCCGCTGCCGCATCTGCTCGCTGAAGCTCGCCAATTGCGTGGGACCTTGCTCGATCTTAGGAGAGCAGACGAAGGTGCCTTTCCCCTGGTGCCGGTACAGGAGACCCTCTTGTGCCAGTTGTGCGATGGCCTGTTTGACGGTGATCTTGCTGACCTGATACTGCTCGCACATCTCGTCCTCGGTCGGAATCTGATCGCCCGGCCTCCACTCTCCGTTCTCAACCATGCTCCGAAGGTGTTGCTTGAGTTGATGGTATAGGGGGAGAGGATTACTCCTGTCCAGCACATTCGCCCTCGCAATGGATGCATTGATGAGCTCGTTCATAATATCGCCTGCCTCAGGGGGATCAAATCAGTATGCTAATATATCTACATATCATTATAACCTATTCTGACACAGGTTCTGCCGTTTGTCAAGCCCTCAATGTCCCTATCAGCAATTCTCAATCTGGCGGAGTTAGAGCGAGGTCTCCCGACCGAGCGGCTCGCATGACCAGGGGCGGGCGGGCGGCGGCGGTCAGGAGACCTTGCCGAACGGTCAAATGTAGTCCCCTCGCGCCGTCTCGAACCGCCTCAGGCTGTCCTCCAGCCCCCCACTCCGATTCCTGGCCTGCCAGACGGCACGGTATTCCTCCGTGATCTCATCCAGATCGGCCAGCAACCGGCCGCGGTCGATCGACGCGGCGCCGACATCGTCTGTGATCAGCGCGGCCCGATGGCAGGCGTGGCGGAGCAGCCGCGCTGTAAGTTCGATCTCGCGGCGGAGCAAGGCCGCGTCCGGTCGAGAACTGCGAGCGGCAGCCAATGGCGCCACCGCTGCGTCGATCGCTTCCAGGACACTTGTCCAGGTTTCCGGCGAGATAGCGCCGAAGCGCGGACCCTGCCGGAACTGCGCCAGGGGGAGCTGGAGGATCCAGAACAACGCCGAGCTGTTGTGCGGCTCGACGTCGACCGCGCGATAGATATTCCCAAGATCGTAGGCGACGCGGCCCAGCGCGCCGCTGGCGTCCTCGAACGCGTGCCGGCTCACCGCCTGTGCCACCTCCAACCCGCGATTGGCCTCGCACGCCCAGGAATACGCCGCACCGGCCGCAAGGCCCAGGAAGCTCACCGGCAACGGCTGCCAGTGCCCCCGATCGCCCCAATCCGTGTTGAGGTAGCCGATTGCGCCGTGACGCAATCCGTTGCTGGCGGCATTGCGGAGATTGGCCAACGCGTTATCCGTGCGACCGGCGATGCTGCACCACGACGACGTACCGGGACAGACGTAAAACGGGATGCCCGCAGCGGCGAAGCTCGCGCCGTGGGCGTCGAACGGATGGTCGGCTTCGTAGCCCCACTCCAGGGCGACGGCGTCCTTCGGCAGCGTGGGGATCAGATCGGGATAGTGGATGACGATGTCGCCCCAGTACTGCATCGTCCGGCGCCTGGCTTTCACCTCCTCGTAGATGGCGAGCAGGAAATCCAGGTAGACTCGACCCACCCCCAGGCGCTCGCACACCTCCCGGCTCCGTCCCTGCCCCAGGTCCACCGTCTCATCACAGCCCACGTTGAACTGTCTGCTGGTGAAATGAGGCAAAAGCTCGTCGTAAAGGCTGCGCACCAGCTTCAGGCTGCCGGGATCCAGCGGGCACAGGCTGTAAGGCCCGGCCATCTTGCCCCAGGGCGTTTCAAACTCACCGTGCAACTCGGCCAAAGGAGCATAGCGCGGGTGTTTCAGCCAACGGCCCATGTGCCCGAAGGAATTCTGGTTCGGCACCAATTCGACGTGACGATCCCGACAGAAGGCATCGAGCTCCAGCATCTCCTCCCCCGTGAACGGTGATGCCTCCGCCCATACCTCCGGGTGCGCGCGGTACGCGAACGTATGCTCAGTGTAAAGTTGAAGCTGGTTGATCTTCCAACCCGCCAGCATATCTACCAGCGCCAGGAGCGTCGCCATCGTCGGCACCTTGTCCCGGCTCACATCCAGTAGGACGCCACGCGCCGGGTAGTCAGGCCAGTCTGATATATGAAGGGTCGGCAGTGACGCCTGATCCTCTTGATCCAGAAGCTGGACGAGGGTGCGCACGCCGTAGAAAACGCCGGCAGGGTCGTGGCCGGCGATAACGATGCCGTCAGGCGCGATGGTTAACTCGTAGCCCTGCGGCCGTGGTGCGACCTCCGGCACGATGCGCAGGGTCAGCCCGATCAGCTCGCGTGGCGTCACCCGGCTGGCAACCACCTCCCAGGCAACCCCATGACATTCACGAAGAGCACGCTGGAATTGTATGGCCGCCAGGCGGAGGGTCTGGGGATCGGGGGCATCCAGCAAAATCAGGCGGTCGGCGCGCACCGCGCACGAACTACCGGTCACCTCGATGCGCTGTGGCTGCGGAAGAAGCGAAAACGACAAATCCATCGGTGCACCTCCTTTTGCGTGCGATCTGTTCGGCATTGTACCACTTCTCGCCGCCAGCGAAGGACATCCCAGCGCGTCTCAACACCATTGCACATTACGGGGCCAAAATGGAACACCGGCCCAAGGTAATACGTCCTATCAGCGTCAGACTCTGGTATAATCCCTGTTGAGGCGTCCGGCCGCCCGTGGCCGGACGCTCGCCGGGCAAGCGAAGGAGGTTGACTCTATGACCAGTGACCGCCCCCCACGTCTGCGATGTTTCGCGCCTTTCCTGCTCGTGCTCCTGATCTTGCTTCCGGCCGGTTGCTCGCGTTCGCCGGCCGGCACGTCTGCTTCGTCGGAGGTGAATGTGAGGTCAATCAACCCTCTCGTGAGCGCGCCGGCAACGGAAACCACGCCCAGCGGCCTACAAATGGTGCCAAGCGAAGGCGCAAATCAGCCGGCCGCCGCGGCGCCGGTGGCCCGCGCGACTGCCCAGCCGCTCTCCTCTGCGGACCTCCAGGCAGTGCTTGATCGTCTGTCTCCTCTGCCCACCGTGACCGCTGACGTACAGGACTTCGCCCTGCCGGCGACCTCCCTGCCCCCGCCGCGGCCGGGCGTCACCGTGCAGGAGTCTTTCCCCCCGCCGACGGCCCAGGCCTCGCCCGTGGCGGTGAAAGCAGGCCCCGTCGAGGTCTTACGCTACGCGCCGGAAGGGGATGTGCCGCTGGCGCCCAACCTCAACGTCACGTTCAACCAGCCGATGGTTGCGCTCACCGGCCTGGCCGACCTGGCCGCCCAGGGCGTGCCGGTCAAGCTGTCGCCGCAGCCGGCCGGCAAATGGCGCTGGGTGGGCACGAAGACGCTGTTCTTCGAGCCGCAGGACGCGCAGGGCGCCTCCACCGGCCAGCTTCCCATGGCGACGAAATATACCGTCGAGATTCCGGCCGGGACGACCTCGGCGGGCGGCGGCAAACTGGCAAAAACCGTGACGTGGACCTTCACCACCCCGCCGCCGCAGCTCAAATCCTCTTATCCGACCGGTGATCCGCAGCCGTTGGAACCGCTGATGTTCGCCGCCTTCGACCAGCGCATCGACCCGGCAGCGGTGCTGGAGACGATCACCGCCAGGGCGGGAGGCGCGAGGATCACGCTCCGCCTGGCGACCGCCGACGAGGTACAGGCTGACAAGACCGTGCGCCGCCTGGCCGAAAGCGCCGGGGAAGGGCGCTGGCTGGCCTTCCGAGCGGCCGAGCCGCTGCCATCGGCCACGCAAGTGACCGTGGCGATCGGGCCGGGCACACCCTCGGCCGAAGGGCCGCTGACCACCCAGACCGCCCAGAGCTTCACCTTCAGCACCTACGGCCCGCTCAAGATCAGCCAGTATCGCTGTGCGTGGGGCGGCGAATGCACGCCGATGGCCCCCTGGAACATCCAGTTCACCAACCCGCTGGATGACTCGGCTTTCGATGCCTCGCAGGTGAGCATCGACCCGGAATTGCCGGGCGTGCAGATTCAGATCTACGGGAACACGCTGAACATCCAGGGCCGCAGCCGGGGCCGCACGACTTATACCGTGCGCCTGAGCGGCGACATCCGCGACCGGTTCGGCCAAACGTTGGGCGTGGATCAGATAGTCAACTTCTCGGTCGGTTCCGCGCAGCCTAGCTTTTGGGCGCCGGGTGAGTCGCTGGTGGTGCTGGATCCCTCGGGCAAGCCGACCTACTCCGTATACACCATCAACTACGACCGCCTGCAAGTGCAAGGCTACAGCGTCCAGCCGGAAGACTGGCCGGCGTTCAAACGCTACTTGCAGGAATACGCCCGGACGGACACCCCGCCGGCACCTCCCGGCCGCAAGGTTTTGTCGCAGACCGTCCAGGTCAAAGGTCGCGCAGACGAGCTGACCGAGACCGCCATCGACCTGAGCCCGGCCTTGAAGGATGGGCTGGGACACGTGGTCCTGATCATCCAGCCGGCGCAATCGGGACTTGCCAGCCTCCTGCCGGGCCGCCAGCGGCCGCCCGTCGCCCAGAAATGGGTGGAGGCCACTCACATCGGTCTGGATGGCTTCGTGGCCGGCGAGCAGATGGTGGCGTGGGCCAACTCGTTGGCCGACGGCACGCCGCTGCAGGGCGTCAAGCTCAATTTGCAGGCCGGCGGCGCGAGCGCCACGACGGACGCGACCGGGACGGCGAAGCTGACCCTCCCCTACGGCCCCGGCGCCGATGCGCTGGTGGCAACCCTGGGAAACGATACCGCCTTCCTGCCCGCTTCCCCTTACATGTGGGACACGACCGGCTGGCAGCGCAGCACGCCGAACGATGCGCTCCGCTGGTACGTGTTCGATGACCGCGGGCTTTACCGGCCCGGCGAGGAAGTGCACGTCAAGGGCTGGATCCGCCGGGTGGGCGGCGGCCCGACGGGCGACGTGGGCATGCTGGCCGGCGCGGCCGACCAGGTAAACTACCGGCTGCGCGACTCGCAAGGCAACCAAATCCTG
>Ga0172375_10005569_pt1 | contig 18102 bp, 16 predicted proteins | sample LakKiv1m_FD_114537 | JGI IMG/M metagenome (GOLD analysis project Ga0172375, IMG submission 114537) | Freshwater microbial communities from Kabuno Bay, South-Kivu, Congo - kab_092012_11.1m | ecosystem: Environmental > Aquatic > Freshwater > Lake | place: Democratic Republic of the Congo...
ATGGTGGCACTTCTCGCTGGGCGACCAGATGTGGGCGTGGATGAACGCCACCACGGCGCGCTACGGGCGCGCCTGAAGGACGTCGATCAAAAAATGCTAGCGTGGATCGTGGACCAAGCGAATGTGATTTTCCTCCGACTTAGAGTCGGCATAGGCATTTCCTTCATTGTCGAAGCCCGGCCTGAAATATACGAACAAGGCAAAGCTTGGATCGGGCGCCAGTGTATCGGTTGTCCAATACGCATCCGCTCGGGTTTCGGGGAAGTAGCGGGTATCGATTGCCACCCGGCCCGTGCCGCCCTTGTTCCATAGCACCTGAAACTTGTTGAGAGGACCACTTTCCCTGACGAGGATCGTCAGCAGTTCGTTCCGGGTCGGTAACCGCCAATCGGAGGAAAAGCCGCAACGCGATTCGAGGTTTGCCGACTTGGCATAGTCACCTTTCGCGTAGTCCCACGTACCCTTGACGCTCTCGATCGACCAGACCAGGTTGGTCTTGGTATCGCGCGTACAGGACCACTCTCCCTGCTGCTTTCCCGGTTTCGGTTGCGACGGACAGATTCCTTTTCCGGCCGCATCGCCGTTCATGCAGATCGGGACGAACTGCCCCTCGCCGGCATGCGCCGACAGCGCGGCAAAAATGTACAAGTCATGAATAGCATTCGCATAAGTATTACTCCAGAAAAAACCGTATCCGCAGGCACTCAGTCATCGTGACCGTGATTCTGGCGGCGGCTATTGCGAGTCTCATCCTGCGGCATTGGCTTGTCACCCCAGGCGGCACGATAAGCTTCGGCGGAGGTAAATCGGCATTGCTTGTTGGCGCCCACCTTGCCGAGCAGGAGCGTGTTCGGTCTTGCCGGAATGCCTGTATGGGCCTTGATCTGTTCGCGAATCTGGTCACATGACTCGGTCTTCTGCGAGCCCGGTTCAGCCGCGTGGGCAATACCGAAACCAAGCAGGATCGAAAGAAGTTGGAGGTATTTCATGAGCGGACTCCTTGAGCACTATTGAACATGTGCCGCAGTATTCACCACGAAGCTTAAGTTTCGCTTAGGGTTGCCGGGGTCGGTTTGCTCTTAAGGAAGCATTAAGCAGATCGGAGCAAAGATGGCTGCCATCCAGGCGATGGTACGAAGTTATGATCTTTTCTTGCCTCGGTGCGTATCATTCATTTCGGCAATGGCGAAGGGGATCCTGATGAGAATGGTTCATTTAATGAATTGCTTGTTCTGTGCAGGAACCATTGCGATTGGCGGGGAACTTCAATGACTGCACATCAATTGCTTCTAATGGCTATCCCCGCCATCGTTGCGCTCATCGGAGGTGTACTGGCTTCTGTCTGGAAGCCCAGCCACCAGATGCGCAGCATCATCCAGCACTTTGCCGCAGGTGTCGTGCTGGCGGCTCTGGCCGTCGAGCTTCTGCCGGAAATCGAACGAGAGCACGCTCCCGCCTTGGTCTTGGTCGGAGCCTTTGCATTGGGCAGCTTGTTCATGTACGGCCTCAAGCTATGGACCCAACGACTTGAGCATCAGGCTGAGCAATCAGGAAGCCATTCAGGATCAAACACAGGACTGCTCCTGGCGACGTTTATCGACGTTGCCGTCGATGGCTTCATCATCGGAGCTGGATTTGCCGCTGGTGGTGGAACTGGCACCATTCTGGCATTGGGTCTTTCTGTCGAACTGTTGTTCCTGGGCTTGGCCTTGACCTCGGAAGCGATTGCCGGATGGCGCATTATTGCCATTTCAGGCGCACTGGGCGGCACGGTGCTGGGTACCGCGCTGATTGGCAATTACCTCCTCGCCGGAGCTTCGCATGCGGTCATCGGTGGCGCACTGGCCTTCAGTGCGGCAGCTTTGCTCTACCTGGTCACCGAAGAGCTGCTGATGGAAGCGCATACTGTTGAAGAAAAACCAGTCTCGACCCTGGTCTTGTTCGCTGGCTTCCTGATGTTCTGGAGCATTCAGTTGATGGGGAGTTGAACTGCCACAGGGGGGTTACGAATGGGATTCTCGCGTCACCGCCGCATCTTTTGAGGTAGGTTTTGCGGAATCATGAATCCATTGACGAGTGAGGCAAGCCGAGCGAACGGCTTTCCAAACGGATTGACCGATACGGAAGCCTCGGAGCGTCTCCGTGTCGATGGCTTCAACGAATTCAATACGGATCAGCGCCGGACTCTGCCGCGCATCGTGGCAGAGATCCTTCGTGAGCCGATGTTTCTTCTCTTGCTGGGGGCAGGCACGATCTACCTCATCATGGGAGATGCTCATGAAGCACTGGTGCTGCTCGGGTTCGTGGTCGTCATCATGGCCGTGACCGTCCTTCAGGAGCGCCGTACCGAAAATGCGCTGAAAGCACTGCGTGACCTGTCCTGTCCGCGTGCCCTCGTCATCCGGGACGGGACACCCAGACGTATCTCTGGGCGTGAAGTCGTTCAGGACGACATTCTCGTGTTGACAGAAGGCGACCGGGTACCGGCAGACGGGGAGCTGTTTCAAGCTCACGAACTCTGCATAGACGAGTCCATGCTCACCGGTGAATCAGAAGCCGTTGCAAAGTTTGCAGATTCCAGCCGAGCCTTTGCCGGGACCTTGGTCGTTGGCGGACAGGGCGTGATGCGCGTGACAGCCACGGGAGCCCGGACGGAACTCGGAAGAATCGGGAAGTCGCTGCAGGAGGCGGAGTCGGTTTCCTCGCCGCTGCGCCATGAAATTGGGGATCTCACCCGCCGTCTCGCCGTTGTCGGTATTGGCCTTTGCCTGCTGCTCGTCGCGGCTTATCAGATGCTCCGGGGCGGATGGCTGGACAGCCTGCTTGCCGGAATCACATTGGCGATGGGTATCCTGCCGCAGGAGTTTCCCGTGATTCTGATTGTTTTTCTGGCACTCGGGGCGCGCAGGATGGCACAGCACCGGGTACTGACACGGCGAATCGATGCCATCGAGACTCTCGGTGAAACCACGGTTCTCTGCGTCGACAAGACAGGCACGCTCACCGAGAACCGGATGGCCATCGCCGCCCTTTCGGTCGGCACCGATATCCTGGAAACCACCCAACTGAAGAGCGAGTTGCCTGAGTGCTATCACTTGCTGCTGGAGTATGCAGTTCTGGCGAGCGAGGTCAGTCCTCACGATCCGATGGAGCAGGCATTCCACCGCTTTGCGCACGAATACTTGGCGAATACCGAACATTTGCATCCGGAGTGGGCATTGGTCAGGGAATACGAGCTTTCTTCGGAATTGCTGGCAATGTCGCATCTGTGGCGCAATGACTCGGGGATGCATGACGTCGTTGCGGCCAAGGGAGCGCCGGAGGCCATCGCGGATTTGTGCCATCTGGGCGAAACTGAAAAGAAAGCGCTGCTGGATCAGGTCGTGCGCATGGCCGAACGGGGCATGCGCGTGCTAGCGGTTGCCAAGGCCAAACATGCGATGAGTGCGGCATGGCCCGCTATCCAGCACGCCTTCGATTTCGAGTATGTCGGGCTGGTGGGGCTGGCAGACCCGTTGCGTCCGGAAGTGCCAAGCGCCGTCGCCGAGTGTCAGCGTGCCGGCATTCGCGTCATCATGATTACCGGAGACCATCCTCATACCGCGCGCGCCATTGCCGCGAGGGCAGGGCTCGATACGACAAAAGTGCTGACCGGCAAGGAGTGTGCGGCACTCGATGCAGGATCACTGGCGTGCCAGAGCAAAGATATTTCGGTCTTCGCGCGCGTGAGCCCGCATCAAAAGCTGGCTATCGTCGAGGCCCTGAAGCTGAATGGCGAAGTCGTCGCCATGACCGGGGATGGTGTCAATGATGCCCCGGCACTCAAGGCAGCCCATATTGGCATTGCCATGGGGAAGCGTGGCACCGATGTCGCGCGCGAGGCGGCCGCGCTTGTGCTCTTGGATGACAATTTCAATGCCATTGTTGCAGCAATACGTTCAGGGCGACGCATCTATGCCAATCTTAGACAGGCTTTCATCTATACCCTCGCCATTCATGTTCCCATTATCGGCCTGTCGCTGTTGCCCCTGTTCTTCGGACTTCCGTTGATGCTGGCGCCGATCCACATTGCCTTTCTGGAACTGGTGATTGATCCGGTTTGTTCGATTGTGTTTGAGGCCGAACCGGAACATCCCGACTTGATGAAACAGCCACCACGGTCGGCTCTGGAGCATTTGGTGTCTGCGGCATCCGTGAGGTTGAGCCTGATCCAGGGCGCGCTAGCTTCTTGTGCCGTGGCGGGAATCTACAGCTGGTGGCTATCTCAGGGTTCTCAGGCAGAAGAGGCACGCGCACTCGCCTTCGTAATGCTGATTGCAACGAATGTCGCGCTGATCCTGTCCTGCAGAAAACCACAGTCAGGACTGCTGGCTTCGTTGGCCGGGATGCCCCGCGTGGGCTTGGGGATCATCGTGGCGATATTGTGTGGAACGCTCATGGTTATATTCGTTCCATTTCTTGCAAGTCTTTTTGCGTTCAGTGGCCCGGGGCTAGCTGCAGTTGGCGGGGCATTGGGACTCGGACTGGGAATGCTTTTTATATTCGAGTTCGCCAAAATGGCATTGGGTTCTCGCAATTCACCCACGACACCCATTTAAAAGAGTCCCATGGCCATCTGGGTTGATGCCGATACTCGATGATGTGGATCCTTGCCGGAATCGCATTCATCGCGCTGCTGGCTGCGTTGCGCTTGGCGATCCATCGCAGCCTTGCACCCGAGCGCATTGTCGAAGCTCGAACCCCGGCCGATGTCGGCTTGCAACAATTTGGTGAGGTCACCATTCCCACCGAAAACGGCAAATCCCTGTTTGGCTGGTGCGTATCCGCCAACCGGCAGGGCAGGAGGCCGGCAATCGTGGCGATCCACGGTTGGGGCGGCAACGCCGAGACCCTGCTGCCGCTGGTGCGGCCCCTCCATGAGGCCGGGTTCGCGCTGCTGCTCATCGATGCGCGCTGCCATGGTAAAAGCGACGCGGACAGCTTTGCTTCGCTGCCGCGCTTTGCCGAGGATATCGGCCATGCCATCGACTGGCTCAAGCGCCAAGATGACATCGATCCGCAGGCAATTGCAGTCATCGGCCACTCTGTTGGAGCCGCCGCAGCGCTGCTTGCCGCATCAAGACGCAAGGACATTGCCGCCGTGGTGAGCATTGCTGCCTTTACCCATCCGGTGGCGATGATGCGCCGCTGGTTTGCCGCCAAGGGCATTCCTTACCGGCCGGTCGGCTGGGTGATGCTGCGCTACGTGGAATGGGTGATCGGCCACCGTTTTGACGACATCGCACCGATCAACACGATTCGACGTGTGCGATGTCCGACCTTGCTGGTCCATGGCGGGGAAGACGCCACCGTGCCGGTCAGCGAAGCGCACGCCATCCATGCCGCGCGTTCAGATGAGCATGTACAGCTAAAGGTCGTTGCCGGCAGCCACGACGATTACGCAGATCTCGACCAGGAGTTGCCGGTACTGGTGGATTTCCTGGCGGGCGTTGTCAAAACAAGCGAGCATGACCGGAAGGCCCTTGGAGTTACGTGCGCTTGATGAAATCGATCATCACGCCTTCCGGCTCGCGGGCACGGTAGGCGATCTCTACGGCCTCGCCGTAACGTGCCTGCATCTGCTGCAGCAGTGGAATCGGATCGTGATCGTTCACGAAGCGCATCACTTCGCCGGGATGGGGCGCATCGTCCGCAACTGATAGCGGAATGCGGAGAGCATTTCGAAATCCTGCTTGGTGAATTCCGGTTCAGCATGAAGGTGGGACTTTCGGAATGATTGACAACATCCGCCTGATCTCGGGTATGCAGGAGCCGCAGGACGTACCGCACTTGAGTTTTTCCTGCAGCGCTGCGAGGTCGGCGCCGGCGGCGATTTCCCGCTTGATGTCCGCCTCGCTCACGTCGAGGCAGTTGCAGATGACCTTGCGCGGCGCGGCGGCCGCGACGGGGGGCGCCGCGCGCGGGGCGAAGATCCAGCGGCGCAGGGCGTCGATGGGCACACCATCCTTCATCGCCGCGCGCAGCCAGTTGCCGGCCTGATCCTCGCCGGCGAGCAGGATGCCAGCGAGCCTTTCATCCTCGATCTTCGCGCGCTTGATCACGTTTCTGGCTGGATCGCGGTAGGCGAGGCAAGCGGACTCGGGCATGTCGAGCAGGCGGGCGATCTGCTCGATGCGTTCGGCGGCGAGCGGCTCGGCCAGCGCGAGGCGCAGGGCGACGAGGGGTCGCTCGCGGCCGTCGAGGGTAAGTGAGGCGTAGCCGAAATCCTCCAGCAGCGGCGCGAGACGCCCACGCCAGGTCAGCACGGTTTCATGCGCGTCCGCGGTTAAGCCCGGCGAGCGCAGCACCACCATGCGCCAGGGCAGCGCGGCCGGCTCGATGCGCAGCGCGGCGTGCTTGAGTTCGGGCTGCTTCGAGACGGGATCGAAGGCCGGGCTGGTCAGCGCGTTGACGCCGTCGTGCGACAGGCTGCGTCCGCCCCAGTGCATAGCGACGAAGGCCTGGCCCGGCTTGACCTCGTCGCTGGCAGCGACGGGCAGCACGATCTCGCCGCGCCGGCTCTTCACGCGCATCAACTGGCCATCGGACCAGCCGCGCCGGTTTATATCGGAGGCATGCACCTCGATGCGCGGCTCGGGCTCGTGACTGTAGAGACGCGGGATGCGGCCGGCGCGGCTCATGCCGTGCCACTGGTCGCGCAGGCGGCCGGTGAGCAGGCGGAAGGGATGGCGGGCGTCGGGCGCCTCGGCAGTCAATCGCGTATCGATGGGGATGAATTTCGCCTTGCCGTCGGGAAATGCGAAACGGTGGTCGGTGTAGAGGCGCACCGTCCCGGTCGGCCATTGCGTTGGACCGCACTTGTCGAGTTGTGCGTGGGACAAATCACCGATGTCGAGGTCGCGACCGATGGTGGTCTTCACGTATTCGGCGTAGACCTCGGCGGGTGAGGCAAATGCAAAGTGTGCCGTCCTGCCAACGCCGAGTTTTGTAGCCAGCTTGCGGCCGAAGTCGCGGGCGATGCGCCAGTCGGCGCGCGCCTCGCCCGGAGGTGCAATTGCGGCACGGACGCGAGAGATGCGGCGCTCGGAGTTGGTCACTGTGCCGTCCTTCTCGCCCCAGGTAGCGGCAGGCAGCAGCAGGTCGGCGTAGGCGGCGGTTTCAGTGTCGGCCCAGGCATCCTGCACGACGACGAACTCCGCCTTGGTCAGCGCGGCGCGCACTTTCGCCAGGTCGGGCAGCGACTGGGCCGGGTTGGTGCAGGCGATCCAGACCGCCTTGATGCTGCCATCGGCGAGCGCATCGAACAGTTCGACGGCGGTCTTGCCGGGCGTTTCCGGCAACGTGGGAATGCCCCAGAGCGCGGCCAGTTCGGCGCGGTCGGCGGGATCATTGATATTGCGGTGGCCGGGCAGCAGGTTGGCCATGGTGCCGGTTTCGCGCCCGCCCATGGCGTTGGGCTGACCGGTGAGCGAAAACGGCCCCATGCCAGGTTTCCCGATCTTGCCGGTGGCGAGGTGCAGGTGGATGAGCGCGGCGCCATTCGCGGTGCCGTGGATCGACTGGTTGAGGCCCTGGCACCAGAAAGAGAGCGGGGCCTTGGCCTGGCCGAACCAGCGCGCGGCGGTGACGATCTCCTCGGCCTTCAGTCCGCAGGCGGCGGCGACCGCACCCGGCGTGAATTCGGCGAGTTGCGTACGCAGGTCGGCGAAACCGTGCGTGTGCGCGGCGATGAATGCGTTGTCGGTCAGGCCTTCCCACAGCAGCACGTGGAGCATGGCCGAATAGAGCAGGGCGTCCGAGCCGGGCGCGATGGCGAGATGCAGGTCGGCGCTGGCGGCGGTGTCGGTACGGCGTGGATCGACGACGATCAGCTTGAGATCGGGATTCTTTTCGCGGGCTGCCTCGATGCGGCGGAAGACGATGGGGTGGGCGTAGGCGGTGTTCGTTCCGGCCAACAGCATCAAATCGGCCAGTTCGATGTCTTCGTAGGAACATGGCACCGCATCGGCACCGAGCGTTGCCTTGTAGGCGGCAACGGCCGAGGACATGCAGAGGCGCGAATTCGAGTCGATGTTGTTCGTCCCGACCAGCGCGCGCGCCAGTTTGTTGAAGACGTAATAGTCCTCGGTCAGCAGTTGGCCGGAGACGTAGAAGGCGACAGCGTCCGGGCCGTGTTCGCGGATGATCTTCGCAAAGCGTTCGGCGGCAACCTCCAGCGCGGTGTCCCAGGAAGTCGGCGTTGGCAGGACGGCACGCCCCGCGTGTCTTTGGCGCAGGATCGGCACGATGGCCCGCCCGGTCTGCACGGCGGCCAGATGCAGCGTGTTGCCCTTGGAGCAGAGCTTGCCGAAGTTGGCGGGATGGTCAGGATCGCCTCGGACGCCGACGATCTGATTGCCCGCCGACTCGATGATGACACCGCAGCCGACACCGCAGTAGCAGCAGACGCTGCGGGTTTCGGTTACAGGGCAATCCACACCAGTCCGCCTTCGACCTTGGTGGGATACGGTTTGGCGCAGCCTTTGTCCGGGGCGAGAGCCTCGCCGTTCTCGAACTGGATCTTCCACGAATGCATCGGGCAAGTAACGACCTTGCCGGCCACCAGACCCTGCGACAGCGCGCCGCCTTTGTGCGGGCACATGTCGTGCAGGGCGAAGACTTCGTCGTCGGCGGTGCGAAACACCGCGATGTCGCCCTTCGGAGATTTCACGACGCGGCTGCCGAGGCGGGGAATCTCGTCCAGCGTGCAGATTTTCTTCCAGTCGGTCATATGGCCTCCAGTGCGACGTATTCCTTGGCTTGGGTGGCGACGGCGTTCGCCCACGGGTCGGTGTAGCCCTGCAGCGCGTAAAGCAGGCGCTCATACAGTTCTTTCCGGCGCGCCTCGTTCTCGACGACGTTCGCCTTCACATGATCAAGACCGACGCGGGCGACGTAGTGGCAAGTGCGTTCGAGGTAGTACGCCTCTTCGCGATAGAGCTGCAAGAATGATCCAGAATATTCAAGTACTTCTGAATCACTCTTAACCTTGCACATGAACATGGCAACCTCGGTCTTGATGCCGCCGTTGCCGGCGATGTAGAGCTCATAGCCGGAGTCGACCCCGATTACCCCCACGTCCTTGATACCCGCCTCGGCGCAGTTTCGTGGGCAACCGCTGACGGCGAGCTTGACCTTGTGCGGTGCCCACATGCCGAACAGCATCTTCTCCAGCTTGACGCCCATGTCCATCGAGCGCTGGGTGCCGAAGCGGCAGTGCTCGGCGCCGACGCAGGTCTTCACGGTGCGGATCGACTTGCCGTAGGCGTGGCCGGACACCAGCCCGGCCTTGCCGAGGTCTTCCCAGACCTTGGGCAGATTGCCCTTGCGGATGCCGAGCAGGTCGATGCGCGCGCCGCCGGTCATCTTGACGGTCGGTACCTCGTACTTCTCAGCCACGTCGGCGATAACACGCAGTTCGGCGGGCGTGGTCAGGCCGCCCCACATGCGTGGCACGACGCTGAAGGTGCCATCCCGCTGTATGTTGGCGTGGGCGCGTTCGTTGATGAAGCGGGACTGCGGGTCGTCCTGCGCCTCGTGCGGCCAAGTGGAGATCAGGTAATAGTTGAGCGCCGGGCGGCAGGTGGCGCAGCCGTTGGGCGTCTTCCAGTTCAGCGCCTGCATGACAGCCGGGATCGAGAGCAGCTTCTGTTCGCGGATCGCCTGCCGCACGGTGCCGTGCGAATGCTCGGTGCAGCCGCAGACCGGCTTGTCGTGGGTGTCGGCCGGCTGGTAGGCGCCGCCAACCGTGGAGGCGAGGATCTGCTCGACCAGGCCGGTGCAACTGCCGCAGGAACTCGACGCCTTGGTATGCTTGCGCACATCCTCCAGCGTAAACAGGCCGTGGGTCTTGATCGCCTTGACGATGTCGCCCTTGCAGACACCGTTGCAGCCGCAGACTTCGGCCGTGTCGGGCATCGTGGCCGCCTGGCTGGCGCCGGCATGGCCGACGTCACCCACATGGTGCGAACCGAACATCAGGTGATCGCGGATATCGGCGACGTTCTGCTTGTCCTTCAAAAGCTGAAAATACCAGGCGCCGTCGCCGGTGTCGCCGTAGAGCACGGCGCCGGCGAGGATGTCGCCCTTGATGACCAGTTTCTTGTAGATGCCGGCGGACGGATCGGCCAGCACGATGTCTTCGCAGCCTTCGCCGCCCATGAAATTGCCGGCGGAAAACACGTCGATGCCGGTGACCTTGAGCTTGGTCGAGGTGACCGAACCGGCGTAGCGGCCGATGCCCATCTGCGCGAGGTGATTGGCGCAGACCTTGGCCTGCTCGAATAGAGGCGCCACCAGACCGTAGGCGATGCCACGGTGCGCGACGCATTCGCCGACCGCGTAGATCTTCGGGTCGTATGTTTGCAGCGTGTCGTCGACGACGATGCCCCGCTCGCAATGGATGCCGGCGCTTTCGGCCAGCGCGGTGTTGGGGCGGATGCCGACGGCCATCACGACGAGGTCGGCCGGGATGCCGGTGCCGTCCTTGAAGCGGATCGCGGCGACGCGGCCAGATTCACCGGCGATGAGTTCGGCCGTCTGCTTGCCGAGCAGGAATTTCAGGCCCTTGGCTTCGAGCGACTTCTGCAGCAGGTCGGCGGCGGTCTGGTCGAGTTGGCGCTCCATGATCCAGTCGGCCAGATGCACCACGGTCACGTCCATGCCGCGCAGCACGAGGCCGTTGGCGGCTTCGAGGCCGAGCAGGCCGGCGCCGATCACGACGGCGTGACGGTGATGCTGGGCCGCTTCGATCATCGCCTCGGTATCGGCGATGTCCCGGTAGGCGATCACGCCCGGAAGTCCCTTGCCAGGCACGGGCAGGATGAAGGGCGAGGAGCCGGTGGCCAGCAGCAGGCGGTCGTAATAGGCCTCGGTGCCATCGGCGGCGATCACCTTGCGTGCCTTGCGGTCGATCTTGGTGACCTGCTTGCCGGTATGCAGGGTGATGCCGTTGTCGCAGTACCAGGCGAGGTCGTTGAGGACGATGTCCTCGAATTTGGTTTCGCCCGCCAGCACCGGCGAAAGCATGATGCGGTTGTAGTTGGGATGCGGCTCGGCACCGAACACCGTGATCTCGTAGAGGTCAGGCGCCAGCTTGAGCAGTTCCTCGAGGGTGCGGCAGCCGGCCATGCCGTTGCCGACCATGACAAGTTTTTGTTTTTTCATTATTTCTCCGTCAGGCGGCAAGAGGATGGGACTGCTTGGCGTAGAGGAACTCGATCACCGCCGAGCGGGTATCCATGTATTGCGGGTTGTGCGCCAGCGTCAGGCGTTCACGGGGACGCGGCAGATCGACAGACAGGATTTCGCCGATGGTCGCGGCCGGACCGTTGGTCATCATCACGATGCGGTCGGAGAGCAGCACCGCCTCATCGACATCGTGCGTGACCATCACCGTCGTGGCCTTGGTCGCGTCACAGATCTTCATCAGCTCGTCCTGCAGGCGGGCGCGGGTGAGGGCGTCGAGGGCGCCGAAAGGCTCGTCCATCAGCAGCACCTTCGGCTCCATCGCCAGCGCACGGGCGATGCCGACGCGCTGCTTCATGCCGCCGGAGATTTCGCCGGGGTACTTGTGCAGCGCGTGGGCCAGACCGACCATGTCGAGGATCTTCGTCGTGCGCTCCTTGAGCTGCACCTTGTTTTCGTTGGCGGCGAAGACGCGCTCGACGGCCAGATAGACGTTCTCGAAGCAGGTCAGCCAAGGGAGCAAGGAATGGTTCTGGAACACCACCGCGCGTTCCGGTCCGGGGCCGGCGATTTCGCGGTTGGCGCACAGCAGCACGCCCGAAGTCGGCAGTGTCAGGCCGGCGATCAGGTTGAGCAAGGTGGATTTGCCGCAACCCGAGTGGCCGATCAGCGAGATGAACTCGCCTTGCCTGATGGTCAGGTCGATGTCGCGCAGCGCGACGAACCTGCCCTTCTTGGTGTCGAAAGTCATGCCGACCTTCTCGACCTGGACGAACTTTTCTTTTTCCATGGTTGTTATCCCTCCGTGTGCAGCCGCTTGGCGAGGAACAGCAGCGTCTGTTCGAGGATCAGGCCGACGATGCCGATGACGAAAATGGCGACGATGATGTGTTCGACCTTGAGGTTGTTCCACTCGTCCCACACCCAGAAGCCGATGCCGACGCCGCCGGTGAGCATCTCGGCCGCGACGATGACCAGCCATGCCGTGCCGATCGAGAGACGGATGCCGGTCAGCATGTAGGGCAGCACGCTGGGGAAGAGGATCCTGGTGACGATCTTCCACTCGGACAGGTTGAGCACGCGCGCCACGTTGAGATAGTCCTGCGGCACGCGCATTACGCCCTGCGCTGTGTTCATGATCATCGGCCAGATGGAGCAGATGAAGATTGTCCACGTGGCGGCCGGGTCGGCCTTTTTGAACACCAGCAGGCCGATCGGCAGCCAGGCCAGCGGCGAGACGGGACGCAGCAGGCTGATGATCGGGTTGATCATGCGCGACATCGTGGCGAAGCGGCCGAGAATGAATCCGAGCGGGATGCCGACCAGCGCCGCGATGCCGAAGCCGATCGCCACCCGCTGCAGCGAGGAGAGGATATTCCAGCCGATACCCTGGTCGTTTGGCCCGTTGCTGTAGAACGGGTCGGCGAACAGCTTGACGGCGGCATCCCAGGTCTTGCCGGGGGTCGGGATGCTGCCGCCATTCATCGTCGCCAGCTGCCAGATGCCGATCAGCAGCACCAGGCCCATGACCGGCGGCAGGGTTGCACCGAGGAGGGCGCGCATCGCCGCGGAATCTGCCTCGGTGCTGCTCGGACTGGAAAACGTACTCATCGCTTTATCCCTTTACCTTGAAGCCGTCGGCGTACTTGGCCGGGTCCTTGCCGTTCCAGACCACGCCGTCGATCAGTTTCGATTCGCGCATCTCGCCCTTTGGCAGCGATGCCTTGGCGGCGATGGCAGCCTCCTTGTAGATGTCGATGCGATTGACCTTCTTCGCCACACCGAGGTAGTCCGGATGAGCTTTGAGCAGGCCCCAGCGCTTGTGCTGGGTCATGAACCACATGCCGTCGGAAAGGTAAGGGAAGGGTACGGCGCCGTCGTTGTAGAACTTCATGGCGTTCTTGTCGTCCCAGGTTTTTCCCAAACCGTTGCTGTAACGGCCGAGCATGCGGGCGACGATCACCTCGCTGTCGGTATTTACATAGGCCTTGTCGGCGATGGTGTCGGCCGTCTTCTGCTTGTTGGCCAGCGAGGCGTCGATCCACTGGCCGGCCTCAATGATCGCTGCGGTGACGGCACGCGCGGTGTTCGGATACTTGGCCACCCAGTCAGCCGTGGTGCCGAGCACCTTTTCGGGGTGATCGACCCAGATGTCCTGCGTGGTCGTCGCAGTGAAACCGATGTTGTCGACGATGGCACGGTTGTTCCAGGGTTCACCGACGCAGAAGCCGTCCATGTTGCCGACGCGCATGTTGGCGACCATCTGCGGGGGCGGCACGACGATATTTTTGACATCCTTGAAGGGGTTGATGCCGTGCGCCGCCAGCCAGTAGTAGAGCCACATCGCGTGGGTGCCGGTCGGGAAGGTCTGGGCGAAGGTGTATTCCCGTTCCTTCTTCGCCACCAGCTTGGCGAGCGACGCACCGTCGGTCGCGCCCTTGTCCCTGAGCTGATTGGAAAGCGTGATCGCCTGGCCGTTGTTGTTGAGGGTCATCAGGACGTTCATATCCTTCTTCGGTCCGCCGATGCCAAGCTGCACGCCGTAGATCAGGCCGTAGAGCACATGGGCGGCATCGAGTTCGCCGTTGACCAGCTTGTCGCGCACACCGGCCCACGAGGCTTCCTTGGTCGGGATGATCTTGACGCCGTGCTTCTTGTCGAAGCCCATGACGGAGGCCATAACGACGGAAGCGCAGTCAGTGAGCGGAATGAAGCCGATCCGTACTTCTTCCTTTTCCGGTTTGTCGGAACCAGTAGCCCAGGCGTTGGGAAGGGCGCTCATGATTGCAGCTCCAGTGGCAAGGCGCAGGAAGTCGCGGCGTGTCGTTTCAGCTGGAACGGGAGCAGGGCAGGTGGTTTCATGTTTCATCTCGATCTCCGTAGGAAAATAAAAAACGGCGTCGACTGCAATCGCTTGCAATCAGACGCCGTTGTCTGGATGGCCGAACCGCCGTTGGTACGACCCTTACCGGCTATTTAGCAATGGCTATGCCAGCACGTGGAAACGCACGTCACCGCTGCAAGTCGGCGCTGGCGGGACGGCACTGGAGTTATCGTGCTGCACCGCGCAAGTGCGAAAACGCTTATAGATGCACCAAAAGAAGGCCAGATCAGAGCAGCAGGTTTGCCATCTCGATGACATTGCCCGCCACCTTGGCGAGCGGCTGGGATTTTTCCATCGCCAGCTTGCGCAGCGCCGCGTAGGCGGTATCTTCGTCGAGTCCCCGCGACTTCATGAGGATGCCCTTGGCCTTCTCGATGATCCTGCGCTCGGAAAGCTTACGGCTCGCGTCGGCCAGTTCCTGCCGCAAGATCTGATGTTCCTCGAAGCGGGCGACGGCGACATCGACCACCGGCTTGAGACGGTCGATCTCGAAGCCATCGACCACATAGGCGGCCACGCCGGCCTTCACGGCCGAGCGGATCGTGTCGCTGTCGCCATCCTGCGAGAACATCACCACCGGACGGGGCATGGTCTGATTCATCACTCCCAGATGTTCGAGCGTATCGCGCGAGGGCGATTCGGTTTCGATCAGGATGATGTCCGGCTTGATCTCTTCGATACGTTCAATCAACTCGACGGCGGACGGCAACACGGCCGCAACCTGATGGCCGGCCTGGATCAACCCGGTGCAGATTTCGACCGCGCGCTGCCGGGATTCGTCGATGACGAGGATTCTTGCCATATTGGCAAGCTAGCAACTTGCACGCCATGCATGCTATCCCACGCTACCCCATAACTTCGCATAATCCATATTATGTAAAATAGTGAGCTGACAATAGGAAACGTGTCATTCATGTGATCACATCAGCGCGCTCCGGCTCGTTTCAGGAAGTTCGCAACATCCAGGTGTTTTGCCTTGTTTGCCATGTCGAGCGCCGTACCCTCCACGATGTCGATCTGGTTCAGTTCCGCCTTGGCACCAACCAGCAGGCGCACCATCTCGAGATGCCCGCGTTTGGCTGCCAGCATCAGCGCGGTAGAGCCATTGGGTGCCAGTGCATTGATGTCAGCACCGGCAGTCAGCAACATGGCGGCGATCTTCGTACGGTTTTCGAAGGCGGCGTAATGCAGGGCATTCCAGCCTGGCTGGTTGGGCTCAATTTTGCGTTCGAGCAGCAGCTTGACGATCTCCTCAGTTTCCTGCAGTGAAGCGATCGTCAGGGATGAGTCGCCATAACGATTACGCTTGCGCGCATTCGCCCCGTTATCGAGCAGGAAACGCACAAGTTCGAGGTTCTTTTCCCGCGTGGCGATCATCATCAGCGTATTGCCCTGCGAATCAGTGGTATTTACGTCCATGCCTCGCCGCAACAGATCGACGACCTTGTTCGTGTCGCTCTGATTCGCTGCGGCAAGGATGTCGTCGTAAGCGCCGGCTATGGCGAACGGGCTGGCAGCAAGCAGGCAGATCGCGGCAAGGGTGAGAATGGGGTTTTTCATGGTTGGGCCTGGCTGAAGAGGCGAAAGAAATTGGCGGTGGTCGTTTCGGCGACGACTTCCAGCGGCAGATTGCGCAGACGGGCGATTTCTTCCGCTACATGAAGCACATAGGCTGGCTGATTAGTCTTGCCGCGGTAGGGTACCGGGGCGAGGTAGGGCGAATCCGTCTCGACAAGAACGCGATCGAGCGGCACCCACTTGGCGACCTCCTTGAGATCGACAGCATTCTTGAAGGTGACGATGCCGGAAAAGGAGATATGAAAACCCAGGTCGAGCGCCTGCCTGGCGACTTCCGCATTTTCGGTAAAGCAGTGGAACACCCCGCCAATTCGTTCCGCGCCCTCCTCTTTTAATACGCGCACGGTGTCGGCGGCGGCAGATCGTGTATGGATGATCAGGGGCTTGCAGCTCGCCTTGGCGGCACGGATATGGGTACGGAAGCGTTCCCGCTGCCATTCGAGGTCGCCGGTCAGCCTGTAATAGTCGAGACCGGTTTCGCCAATTGCAATAACCTTTGGATCCTCAGCCAATGCAACCAATGTATTGAAATCGGCTTTGCGCGCATCTTCTTCCGTATCCGGATGCACGCCAACCGCGGCAAACAGGTTTGGGGCTGAGCGGACGATATCGAGCATGGCCGGGAAGCGTTCCAGCGTCACGCCGGCGCACAGCGCCCAGCCAACCTGGTTATCCTTCATTGATTTCAGTAACTTGGGAATATCTGCAGCCAGTTCCGGAAAGTCAAGGTGGCAGTGGGAATCGACTAAGGGTTTCATAAGTCAGGTGTTGGCAAGCGGCTTGAAAGCGCGTACGCACAAGTCTTCAAGAAACAGCTTCGGATTGAGCGGATGGTTCGCCCAGGCGCGCAACTGACCGACCTGCTGCTGCGCCTGCATCAACGCCGGCAAGGACACACGCTTCGCCTGCTGCGTCAGCGTTGCCTGCGGGAAGTAGCGCGCAGGCGTGCCGACGGCCAGTTGTCCAAGGTCGAACAGCCATTTCTGGACGGTCGTCACGAGTTCTTCCATGCCAAGCGCCCCGTCGGCCTTGACCAGCGCTTCCCAGCGCGCTGCCTGCGTGAGCGGATCGGTGGGTTTCAGCAGGTCGGCAACCAGTGTGTCCAGCGCCTTGAGTCGCCCACTTTTGGCCGCGTCGGCCACTTCAAGTGGTGCATGACCGAAGAAAGGCAACCATTTCGCCTGCTCGGCCAGTTTCTGCTCTTTGAGCCAGCGCGTTGCCTGTTCGGGCGATGGACGTCCGAACATTACTCGCCGCGATCGGCTGAGCAGGGTCGGCAGGAGCCGGCGCCAGCGGTGAGATATTATTATGAAATAGAATGATGCAGATGGTTCTTCAAGTATTTTGAGAAGTGCATTGGCGGTGATGGCGTTCATCGCTTCGGCCGGATCGATGATGCAGACCCTTGCCCCACCCCGGTGACCGCCTACATGAAAGAAGTCCTCGATCTCGCGAATCTGCTGGATGCGGATTTGCTTGCTGGCCTTTTTCTTGCCCTCTTCGGCAACCGCACCCTCCTCTTCACCTTCCGTCGCCGCATCCGGCTGCAAGAGCCGGTAGTCGGGATGCTGGCCGTTTGCCATCATCACGCATGAAGGGCAGTTGCCACAGGCGGTCTGATGGGGTTCCAGCGCGGTTTCGCAAAGCAGACGGGCTGCCAGCGCATCGGCGAGGTCGCGCTTGCCGACACCGGGCGGACCGGCGAACAGCAGTGCGTGCGGTAGCTGCACCATGGCGCCGGTCAGGCTCTTCCACGCTTCATTATTTAAAACTAAATCAGTCACTTGATATAAGAACTTCAAGTTGTTTCTGTATTGTTTCAACGCTCTGCTGGGAGTCGATCACCTTGATCCGCGCCGGCATCCGGGCGGCGCGGGCAAGGTAGGCGGCGCGGACACGCTCATGGAAATCAGCCTTTTCCTGCTCGAAACGGTCGAGTTGCCGGGCCGCGCCAGCCATACGCCGGGATGCGATGTCGATCGGCAGGTCGAACAGAAGGGTCAGGTCCGGTTGGAACCCTGCCTGCACCCAGTTTTCCAGTTGGTTGAGTTTTTCGATGCTTAGTCCGCGTCCGCCACCCTGGTAGGCGAAGCTGGCGTCGGTGAAGCGGTCGCAGACGACCCAGTCGCCCCGCTCAATCGCTGGCTTGATAACCTGCTCGAGATGCTCGCGGCGGGCGGCGAACATCAGCAGGGCTTCAGTTTCGAGGTGCATCGGCTCGTGCAGGAGCAGTTCGCGCAATTTCTCGCCCAGCCGCGTGCCGCCCGGCTCGCGGGTCTGCACGACACTGCGTCCGCTTTCACGCAAGTGTTTGACTAGCCAAGATAAATGCGTACTTTTGCCGGCACCGTCGACGCCTTCGAGGGTGATGAACTTGCCTCTTCCCTTCACTTTTTTCCTAACTGGTATTTCGC
>Ga0172375_10005570_pt1 | contig 18100 bp, 22 predicted proteins | sample LakKiv1m_FD_114537 | JGI IMG/M metagenome (GOLD analysis project Ga0172375, IMG submission 114537) | Freshwater microbial communities from Kabuno Bay, South-Kivu, Congo - kab_092012_11.1m | ecosystem: Environmental > Aquatic > Freshwater > Lake | place: Democratic Republic of the Congo...
AGGATAACTGGCCAAAAAATCAGCTGGAGGTAAAACAATTTTTGAGCTTGACCATTTAAACTCATAGCCAAACAATCCGCCGTCTCTTTCTTCCAAAAAATCTATTTCTTTTTGATCCCAAGTGCGCCAAAAATAATTGTTGGCATAAAAAGAGTTATATTCCTGAAACTTTAATCTTTCAGACACTAAAAAGTTCTCCCAAAGCTTACCAATGTCATCTCTTAGATTTAACTGGTTAAAATTGGCAATCAAACCATTGCGAATGCCGTTATCATAAAAATAGTATTTGCTTTTCTTAGTCACTTCTTTTCTTAAATTACGGCTAAAACCTCTAAGGTTGTACAAGACAAATGCTTTTTCAAGCAGATCAAGATATCGCGCAACTGTAGCCTTATCTAGACCCAAAGAAATTGCCAGCTCTGTCAGAGAAACTTCTTGGCCAACCTGAAAAGCAATGAGCCTAAGCAAATCAACCAAAACTTTTGCGCCTTTGACTCGCTCAAGCTCCAAGATATCTTTTAGTAAGTATGAATTGACAATTTCATTCAAAATAATTCTTCTTTCTTGATCATCCGCAGCTGTGATAATTTCTGGGTAAGCACCATAAATTAAACGTTGTTCAAGCTGCTGTGTAAGTTCATATGGATTATGTAAACCAGACAATTCTATTTGAGCCACTGGATAAAGACGAAGCGTGCGTTTTCTACCAGTCAGTGGCTCACCAACTTTGTTTTGTAAATCAAAAGAGGCTGATCCAGTGGCAATAATTTGCAAATCCGGATTATGATCTACCAAAATCTTTAAACCCATACCAATGTTTGGCACACGTTGCGCTTCATCAATGATAAATAAATCATTTTTTTCTGCCAAAGTAGAGATCTTCTGCACATCTTGAGAACCAAGAATTTCCTGTATATTTAAGTCATCGCCTGTAACTAAGCTATACCTTGAATGATATTTCGATATGAAGTTTTTAATGAGCGTAGACTTTCCCACTCTCCTGGGTCCGTAGATGACCAGAACCTTTCCCTTAACTACATATTTACTTAAGTCTTGATAATATCTGGGTAACAACATAGGCTAAAAATAGCATAATTCCTCGTAATTGTCAAATTACGGGGAATCCACTTCCCCGAAATAGGCTTATTTCGGGGAAGTTTGTTTTTTATCAACATTGACTTTTTACCCTTGCCCCACCCCTCAAATCTGTAAACTCCATCACTGAAGCCTGTTCCCAAACAAAATCAAAAAGTTGTTTCTGCATCTTAGCTAACTGCCGGTTATAAATTTCTACACAAAAAATATCTTTGTTTTTGTATGTGTAAGTGACATAAACATCGTTATAAATTAACACTTCAAAATTGATTTTAAGTTTATCTGGATTGATATACCTAAACTGACTAAAGCTGGTAATCATTTTATTAACATTGGTAAACCCTGGGAACGATCGTTTGTTGGTAAGATCATGAGTAACAACCTCTCTCTCAACTAATGTCTGTCTTATTGCTTCAGCAAACTTCTCTGGTAAAAATTCTGACAAGTGTTCCATCTCAAAAACCCGCAGTAATTTATCTGCTTTGGTTAAGTTGTAACTAACTTGCTTTAAGCCTTCAATCCCTTTGTAATATAAAACTTTGGATTGATGAGGTGAGTTGAGAGTCAATTGGTGCAAATGCTCCAATAAACTTGGTAGGGATTTTCTTAAGCTAGAAATTTTTTGTTCATTTTCAATCAATAACTGCTCAAACTTTTTTGGGCTAGTAGCGCCAAACTTCATACCACGCTCATCCAGTTTGAGCTCCACTAATTGCTTGGCTTTCAACTTATCTAGAAGACGATAAACTTTGGTTCTACCTATATGCAAACGCCTAGTAATTAACAAAGCACTACTAAAACCGTTGGAAATTAAATCTAGATAAACTCTGCCCTCATCAGAGGACAAACCAAATGGTTTTATTAGATTCAGAGGATTGTCTGATTGAACGGACATCAGCTTGAATTATAACAAACTAAGACTAAAATTTAGAGTGTGTATAAAAGCAATCAACAATTTAAGGGCAGTGGTTTGGTGGCTTTATCAGCGATATTTTTTGCATCCTATGGCATTTGGTCCAAATTGATGGCCATTGGTTTAGATGAATTTAGTCAAGCCTGGACCAGAGCTTTGATTTTATTGCCAATCATAGGACTGATAGGTTTAGTTTTTAAACAATTCAAGCCAATTAAGAAAGTTGATTTTCCTTGGTTTATATTAATTGGCCTGATGGGAGCGCTCAACCAAGCGCCATACTATTATGGTTTTTTAAAACTTCCCATTGGCACCGCCACTTTGTTATTTTATCTGGGATTGACTTTAGGCGGTTATATTCTTGGACCATTACTTTTTAAAGAAAAAATAGATAAATTTAAATGGCTTGCTTTAAGTTTGGGGGTAATTGGTTTAATTACTATCTATAAATTTGAATTGAATTTAACTCTTTGGCTGCCGGCCACCGCTAGTCTGGTGGCCGGCCTGATGGGCGCTACAGCCGTGGTGAGTACAAAAAAACTTAGTAGTCATTACAGTGAGCTACAAGTGATCTCCAGTTATCTTGTATTTATGTTACCGATCAATTTCTTGATCGGTATTTCTACCCACCAAACTATACCAAACCTAGATCAAACTTCAATTTGGCTGCCTGCCATAGGCTATGCCTTAAGTTTCTTAACCGCCAATCTTTTGGTAACTGCCGGCTTTAAATATTTAGAACCATCGGTGGGTGCTATTATTGGTCTTTTAGAAATCATTTTTGCGATTATTTTTGGAGCAATTGTCTTCAAAGAGACTGTAACCTTGGTTTTACTTTTTGGTTGCGGCCTCATTCTTTCGGCCGCCATTTTGCCAGATCTAAAAAAGTTGATCCTAAAAGCTAGGGATAATTGATAATCTAATAAATATTTATCTAAATTAATCAAGTAAATAAACTCATTTTCATTTTCTATACAAAGCACTCTTTAATCTATTTGTATTTATAAAACATATTAAGTTGAATTTTTTCCCTGCAATTTGTTAAGTTTTAATATTTATTATAATTTATCTACTACAAGTAGTAATGGGTTTTCTTTAAAGAAATGTTTTTTTTGAGCATCAACTAAATTATCCGGTACTACAAAGTTTGGTGGAGAAATTTTTAGTCTAATCATTAAAGTTGGTAAACCATTGCCAAGAACAACATCTCTAAATTGAATTGATAATAAATCATTCTGATCAAAATAAGTCCACGGAATAAATGTAAAAAACTGAGTTCCAAAATTGGAAGGACCAATCAACGAAAAAAGAGTTGGTTGCTTTGGAGATTTTATATCTAATTGTTGATTCATTTGTATATCAGTGAATACACGTTGATTCTCACCATAAAATTGCCACGCGTGAGGCAATACTATGTCACACCACTTTTTTTTCCAAGTCTTTACTTGACTTTTAACGATCTCTACTTCAGAACCAGTACTTTATCTACTTCCAACAAAAATTGTAATACCATTTTTCGTTAAGATATTTCTGTATCCAAAGGGATTTTGGCTAAATCTATCGGCAATATCACCACTGAAATAAATTCTCTTTACAATAGGCATTAAAGATGGAATATATTCAGGTATCTGTCTACCACGAAAAAAACTAATCATTTTCATCCAATAGTTTCCTTCAGGATGAGTATGAAAAAAGACACCAGCTTGAATATTAAATCCTATAGCTTCAATATGATCAACAAGTGGAGTAGCCAAAACACTCATACTTTTACCAGGAGGAAAATTGTTACGACCAAGTAAACCAAAAATTTTATCCACAGGTTCTGCTTGATTAGTGGTATCACTTGTCAAAGCAAAACCAACTTCACAAGGCATTTCACATCAGCCGCTTTAGCAAATGTACATAAGTTAGACCAATTAGGAATTTCTTTTAAAGCAAAAAGTAGTTGTTCTCTTGTTCTTCTTTCATGAAAATGATGTGTAATCAAATCCATAACTCTGTGAATACTTATCACTTTCAAAAGTTTTTCTTTTTTTTCTACCTCTATTTTCTAATAAACCCATCATCAATTAATGATATCAGATGCTTTTTGATTAAAAGTTGAGTGTTTACCTTGTAGCTTGTGAAGTTTTAATGAAGAGTGATGCAAATTCTGTTTAAAAAGTTTAAATTGTTTGATTAGGCTCAATCTAAATGGTGAATTATCAAGCACCAATCAATCTTCAAAAGAACCTCACCAACTCCACCCAACCACTCTCGTTAAATTCTTGGGTATGGTACCAAGTGAATGATTTCAGCACCTTTTTCATAAACAGCTGGATTGGTAAAAATCCCTCCAACAATTATTTTGCCTTTTCTGGCTGTATAAGCATAACCTTTTACAAATGCTCCATTGCAATGCTCTAAGCTAGTTTCTATTGTCCAAGGCTCACCTAGTTCCTGGCCATAAGCTTGATAAACAAGTTTTTTAAGCACCCCAAAGTCAGACTTGGACATTGGTGAAATGATGATTTTCATATTTTTTGCAGGGCTACCAGGACTCGAACCTGGACGAACCGTTTTGGAGACGGTTGTGCTAGCCATTGACACTATAGCCCTAAATATATTTTTCCGAAAACATCTTATATGTCAAAAACAGCTTATGGGCTATTTTAACATCATAATAGCGAATTCTAAAACAGCCCTTGTACCCATCTCTCTTGATGAGACCCGCATGAGACTTTATATAACTTTTAGTAAATTGTTCCAAAGGTATGCCCGAAACTTCAGCCCAATAAGTCTTCATTTTATCCTCATCATGAAAATCGTGAAGATGCACTAGAGCCCTAAACTTACTCTCGTCAAGATCAAATGCCTCTCTAAATAATTTAAGAAAAATCTTAATCATAAGAGGATCAGAGTTAATAAATGTTACATTGGCAAGGCGCTTGCTACCTTCTGCCCAGTAAAGAAAAGAGCAAAGTAATAAATAGTGCTTATTTTTTATTTTAATACCGTCAAGATATTTTTTTACTTCTCTGGTTAAAATTTTTTGTTCTTTGGCTTTTTTTACCAAAATAAGTTTTTTTGCGTGTTTTCTTCCAATACTCCTTCTATTTTGTAACTTTTCTAAAGCAAAATCGTCTAAAATAATCTTGCGAATCCAAATAGAGATCGTGCTTTTTGCGATGTTACACTTATTGGCGATCTGATTGATAGATAATCCCTTTTTTCTAAGCTCAATTATCTTGTTTTTTTGTTTTTCAGAATAAGCCATAAAGGTTACATAACTCTAATACATATTCTCATATTATCAAAAAAACTGCATCATTGCCTTAAGTAAATTGCACCAATATAATGAAGGTTCATGCCCGAATTATTTGATCCCCAACTGATCAAAGCTTTTAAAGCTGATAAGAAGTGGTTAGAAACCACAAAAATACCAATAGTAACCGTGTTTGGCACCAATCGCGAGGATATTAAAGGGTGGCACGGCATGAAAGAAAACGAAAATTTACCAGATGTGGTTTTATCCAGAGCTCATTTTTCGATGGCCTTCGGGACTGCCGTGCAAGCTTGGGGAGGAGGCATTGATCATCACAAAGCTTGGTTGGTAGATCCCACCAATTACGTCAGTTCCAAACATTGGCAAAGTTTGCTTTTGACAGAGAATATTGGAAAAACCATAGCTCGTTACCCAATTTTAAAAACACTTAAAGATTTAATAGATAAATTTGGTAGACAAAAACTGCCGATTTTGGACTCTATTACTCCTCCTTTACTCTATCTAACCGCCAAAATTAAAAAACCCATTTTGTCATTTCATATTGCAGCAGGGAATTTGCTCATTGAACAAGGAAAAACTGTGTTACAGGTCATCACTGACCCTCATGTACGTTACGATTATCTCAAGCATGTTGAAGATAAAAACTTGAGTTATTGTGTCTTTGACCAAGCCACCAAAGACGATCTTTTAGAGAAAGCTGCAATTGCTGGTAAAAGTATTGATCCAGCCAGAATTATTGTCACTGGCCCACCTATTGATCCAAGGATTCTGGATTGCCGGCTTAAAAAGCCGGCATGGAGGTCTGGTACTTTAAAACTTTGTCTTACTACCGGTGGTTTAGGCACCAATAAGACCGAGCTTTTACAAATTCTTGATTTGCTACTGCCTGAATTGAGAAAGAAAAACAAAGATCTACAGTTACTCATTTATGCTGGCACTCATCGTGATATTGCTCAAGCTGTCAAAAAAATGGCGAAAGAGTCAAGAGTGACTCTTTCGCCTCTCAAAAAAACCAAAGCCAAATTGCGTCTCATTTACCACCCCCAGATTGTTGATGCTAATGAGTTACTTATTAAATACGGATTTGCTTGGGCTCATGGCTTTATTACCAAACCATCTGGAGATATGGCCTACGATGCCGTAGCCTCTGGCAGTTTTCTTCTGACTCTTCATGAGTGGGGCGAGTGGGAAGCCGTGATTAGACAACGTTTTGAAGAGCTAGGGGTCTCAAGACGCGCTACAGTCAACAATCTACTTGCTCAACTGACTTCACTTAAAGCTACCCAGCACAACACATCAAGTTTCATTGAAAGAGCCATGCTCAACTCCCACAAGCTAGATACTCTCTATCTACGTGGAGCTGAAAAAATTATTAAAGCTTATCAAAAAATAGCCTAAAAGTTACTTAAGCTTCTTGGCCAATTTGTGATCGGTGTGTTTTTTGCAAACAGAACAATACTTGCTCAAAGGAAAAGTGTTCTCTTCTTTTTGTTTTTTAAGCTGTTCATTATTCTTATTGTACTCGGTGATATAACCAAAAGCGTTACAGACACCACATTTTAAACCCACCGCTTGTCTTGGTCCTTTTTTCTTTTTTGGCATATTATTTCCTTAATTTATTCCCACCAATGAGTTGGTATTCTATATCAACAATCAATAAATGTCAGTCATTGAAAAATTTTACAATAATTTCAATTTGTGGCAAAATTGGATCTTTTGAAATACATTGGTTTTTTAAATTTCTTACACCCAATGATAAATCATGTAGTTTCGCAAAAAAAATCAAGATGTCCAGATCAGTTGAGAGGTTAATTTCTCCCCAACCTGAAAAATTAAAAACAGTCGTGGGAAAAGTAGGCCGAATAAGAACAGTTTGGATTTCGCTTATTTCATCCTCGGTTAATCCCACAGATTTAGCCATTTTTTCACCACTATTAGCCAGCAGATCTTGCACCCAATCGATAAGCCTTACAACCAAGTCTTGATGACGATATTTAAGCTCAATTTGATCAGACACTGATATTTTTTCTCCTTCTAATTTTTGCGTCCAGCGTCTTTTTGCTTTAGGCCACCAGTTGTCATTATGCTTAGCAGCACCCATTGGATAGAATTCATTAAGTGCTACCATAGATTATCTGTAAAGAGTACCGGAAAAATAATATGAGCCGCCTCGGGGATTCGAACCCCGGACCTACGGTTTACAAAACCGTCGCTCTAACCAACTGAGCTAAGGCGGCAATTTGTCAATTTTTGACAATCCAGACAATTATTATAAAGGCAGATTAACAAACTGCCAATTATGAACCATAATTTGATTTATTATGAACCAAAACACAGTTTCTTTCACTATTCACAATCTCGATCAATTTGTTTATCAACAGATCAAAAATGAAGCAGAATTACTCAAAACTAGCATTAATCGTACAGTCAAATTATTGTTGTCCAGATCACTAGGACTAAATCACACTATGAAAAAGTCAGATTTCTCAAGATATTGTGGCAAGTGGTCAAAAGCAGACCTTCAAGAATTCAATCAAAATCAGCTGAAATTGAACCAAGTTAATCCTCAAGACTGGCAATAACGTTGGCAGCTTATAAACTCGTTATCGACACCAATGTATACTCTGCTTTGTTGGCTGGGGACAAAAAGGTGCAGAAAACTATAGAACAAGCCTCGTTGGTATTGGTTCCACCTATAGTCATTGCCGAATTATTAGTCTGGTTTCAGTTGGGAAAAAAAGAGAAACAAAACTTACAGCTTTTAAGTGAGTTTCTTGAACAGCCCACAGTTGAACAACCGCCAATAACCATGACAACAGCAAAGCAGTTTGCGCAAATTTTTACTCATCTAAAAACTATTGGTAAACCAATCCCCATAAACGATGTTTGGATCGCAGCTTGTGCCAAAGAACACAACGCTGAACTATTAACTCTTGACAAACATTTTCAATTAATTCCAGATCTGCTGATTTGATTATCAGTGCCAAGGATAGGGTTCGAACCTATGTAGGCTAATGCCAGCAGTTTTACAGACTGCCCTCGTTGACCACTTGAGTACCTTGGCTTGTTTTACTTAGTTTTCAATTGTGAGCCCAGGGAGGGAATCGAACCCTCGACCTCTTTCTTACCAAGAAAGCGTTCTGCCACTGAACTACCTAGGCTTCTTATTCTTCAATCTTGACGGTACATTATAACAAAAAAGAGCACCTTCGCGTGTGAGAGACAATCGTTCCCGCTAAAAGGCGGAGGTGGGCAGGAAGTCTCGATGGCCACAGCCAATCGGGAACAATCCATAAGCCCTTGAGTATTTTATCCAGGAAAATGCCTTTGTCTCCCACACGCGCAATTGTTAAGGTGCTCTTTTATTGAGTTTATATCAATAAAAGAGCACAAAAGCTAGAGCTTAAATTGGAGAACCTTTAACCACTCGGCTAGGTCTTGACCATAAGATTTATCTTTGAGCATAAAAGCAATGTGAGCCTTCATATATCTGACGGGGTCTCCAGTGGTCATCCACTCGCCATCTACCACCTTAACTCTTACATCACCATGCTTGGCCACTTGATCGTTGGCATCTTGAAGCCAAAGTTCGTGATCTAAACCAATTGCAGTAGGCTTGAGATACTCAAAAATCTTGGGTGTCAAGATATATCTACCATAACTAGCCAAGTTTGAAGGAGCGTCTGCTAGTTTGGGCTTTTCAATCACTGTTTCTACTTGAATATCACTGCCATCCTTGAGTTTAACCATCCCATAACGATCTACCTCGCTATCTGGCACTTTTTGCACTGCCAGAATTCCATCGCAAGGATTTTGGTTGTAATAATCCACGATCTGTTTAACAGCGCTGACTTCACTTAAAACCAAGTCATCGCCCCACATGGCAACAAAAGCCTCATCATGCTCTACCAAATCTTTGGCGGTTAAAATTGGCCGACCATTGCCATATGGGAGGCGTTCATCTTGAGGCATAATAGTAATTTTGGGCAACTTAAAAATCTGTTCCACTTTGTGCCAACGATCCAATTTTCCCTGCCTGATCATTAGGGTTCTGATATTGGTAGCACTACCATAGAAATAGTCCTCAAACTTGGTCACTTCCCCCGGGGCAGCAATAATGATTACTTCCTCAATTTCTGCTTCGGCACACTCCTCTACCAAGTACTGAATAATAGGTTTGTCAATAATCGGCAACATTTCCTTGGGAAAAGTCTTGGTGATGGGCAAAAACCTAGAGCCAAAACCAGCTGCAGTAATAATTGCTTTCTTTATGTTAGATGACATTAAAAACCTCCGCTCAATTTACTGATAAAAGTATTATACACAGCATAAAAAATAAACCAAATTTGCCCACAATTACTCCTTGAAAATGAAAACCATCAATTAAAGCTAACAAATAATATTAGGTACATTGGGTATTCTTGCACTTGATTAGTACCAGCTATCTGTGACTATAATGAAAGACTGTGAAATTACTATCCTACAAGGAAAAATTGGCCTTGGGTTTTTTGTTGTTGCTGATAACCACAACTACTGTTCTTGTCAGTTTCAGACATTCTTCTTTTGAGTTGAGAAAGCAGGCTTTAGAAACTGCTTGCTATCTTTTGTTATTTGACGGCAAAAACAATCAAGAGGCAGGGCCAATTGGGGCAACAATTGGCCCAAATGGCTTGTGCAAAGGTGCTTTGGGCGAGGAGTACAGTAGCTGGTACTTAAGTAGAGAAGAAGCATTGGCCGACAAACAAACCGCCAACTATCCTTGTAAAGTTTTCCCAGATAAAGAAGCCAGCTGCAACGTGGATCCTACTACTGTAGGCAAAAAACTCTGTGTTGGCGGACCCACCAGTGAGTATATCCTGTGTTTACATGAACAGAGTAGTAAAATTACAAAAATTTCTGGACCCAATCCTATTGCTGCCGATTCTGTCCCCACTCCTACCACTGCAAGTGCTCCCACGGCTACACCTACACCAGTATCAGCTGCTGGCAACGCTTGTCAACTTTTGGTTTTTGATGGTCAAACTGACCAAGAAGCCAATCCCATTGGTGCTAGAATTGGCGCCAGTGGTTTGTGCACTGGCGCCTTGGGCGAGGAGTACAGTAGCTGGTACTTAAGTAGAGAAGAAGCATTGGCAGATAAACAAACCGCCAACTATCCTTGTAAAGTTTTTCCTGACAAAGAAGCCAGCTGCCAAATTAACTCAAACACTGTAGGCAAAAAAATCTGCGCCGGTGGTCCAAGCAGTGAATACATCTGGTGTATCCACCCCTCAAGCAATCAAGTTCTCAAACTATCCGGACCAAATCCTGTCTCGGCTGAATCAACACCCACTCCCACCGCTCAACCAGCAGAACCATGCGCCGGCTCTGACAGAACAGATCTTAACTGTGACGACAAAATTGATCTTAAAGACCACGAGATAATGTTGCAAAACTTGGGTGCTGAAGGTGAAGAAAAAAGAGCAGACATCAACAAAGACCTAGTAGTTGATCTCAAAGACTACAGTATTTTGCTCAACAAACTTGATGTACTATGATCATTAACAACGTCAACTACCACCCCATTCTCTCTACCGCTATCTTCAGGGTCAAAACAGAGTTACCTAGGCTACTACTGGTTTGGGGAATTTTTTGTTTGACTTTTGCTTTGATCGCTTTGGGTGTATTTGTACAAAACGCTCCAGAAACACAAAACACCTTGTCACAAGCTAGCACCCAGTCCAGACTACAGCTTGAACTCAAACCCAAAAACCAGCTCCAAGCTGGCAGATTGGCAGAGCTTAAATTTAATCTCAAGTTGCCTCAAGAACAAGCCAATCTAACTGGCATACAACTGGTGTTTACTTTGCCTAAAGCAGCTTTTCAACAGCCGCAGCTCAACTTGGAAGAAAATCAAGTAGCCACCTTGGCTTATTACAATATCAAGGAAACTCAAAGTGAGTACTTGATCAAACTTATTATTATTGGCAATCAAGCCGGCAAGCCTCTAAGGCTTGCCGGTAGAGAAATCCCACTGCTTACCATTTATGCCACGGCCAAAACCGCTGGCAACACAAGAGTAACTTTGTCTCAACAATCAATGGCTATTGGACAGGGAGATGCCAATCTCAACAACATACTTGATTTCCCCCAATCCGTGGAGCTAACAATTGGCCCGCCAACAGACACGCAAGCACAAACCACAATCAGTTTTCCCTTTGTTCTACAAGGATTAAATAAAGTAGCTGTCAGCAAACAAATCAAAGTCTGGTTTGAACCTATTGCCAATGAACTAGAACCGGGTGGCGCAAATCCCAAAAAAGTAGAGCTAGAAACAGAGTTTGTAAGTCAAAATGGAGGTTGGTTGGAACCAAAAAACCCCATAAATCTTACCAACCTAGTTACTCAAAATCCCTATAGACAAAGGTATCAGGTTTTTGTCAAAGCTCCAGTTTCTTTGCGTAAAAAAGTAGGTGTTGTGGACATACAGCCAGGAAACTGGCAGATCAAAATAATGAAAAACAGTTATTCTTCAAATTGGCCATTTGAGCCAGTATTAATTGGCGATTTTTCCCAAGTAGAAAGCAGTGCTAACAAGATAGATATCTTGGATATTACCGCTCTTAAAGAAAAATTTACCGATCTAGAAGTAGCTTTAAACGCAAACAACGCTTTATTTGACGTCAACCACAATGGTAAAGTGGATATTCTGGATATTGGTTTGGTAATGAGCAATTGGCAAGAGCTATTTATTGCTGGAGATTGAAAAATGCTAAAAACCGTCATAGAAGAACAAACAGCAGTTGCCACTCCCATCAACAAATACTCGGGTTTAAAAAAAATCTTAACCAGCCAAAATTATCTGATTAGTTTAATTGGTCTAGGTATTGTGATGCTTGGTGTGATTGTTGCCATGGTGCTTTCTACTCAAAATCAGGACCAACGTAAAGATGCCTCGGTAGCAGACGGACAAGTCAAAGTCTCTATTGCACCAAGCAGTAGAGAAATTAACGTCAACGAAACTACTACTCTCACCACTTTTATTGACACACAAAACAAAAAGATCTCTGGTTTGGCAGTCAGATTAAGCTTTCCTTTTACCGGCCAAACCCCACCCCTGACTGCTTCCAACCCCACTCCCCTTATTCAGCAAAATGATCCCAACTGGCAGTGTCAAGTCAGTAAAACCACGGTGGCTACCAGTGTAGTTAATATTGATTTCGGCTGTATCTATTCCGCTCAAACTGGTTACAGTAGCGATAAAAACGTGCCACTTTTTTCTTTTAGTCTTAAAGCTGGAGACAAACCTACTACCGCCCCTATTAGTCTAAGTTTTGATCCACAACAAACAATCGTGGTAGACAAAGCTTCTGGTCAAGATATTGCGGCGGTGCCAGCAGGCACCGCCGCAATATCCATCTTGGGTCAAGCTGTCAACACACCCACACCTACTCCTACTAGATCACCAAATCCCACTGCTACTCCTACACCTCCCGCTGCTACTCCCACACCTACTGCCAGCAATAGACAGTCCAACCCCACTCCCACCATCACTCCCACCCCTACTACCCAACCTTCTGGCTTGAGCTGCAATCAAGTTTGTATAGCCACCAGAGACTGTGCCAGCCACTTAACTTGTAGCAACGGTTATTGTAAAAATGCCAAGTGTCCATCAGACAACACTTGCCAGTGCGCTGGCAAAGACGTGGCCAAAGAAAGTAGTACTAGCGCCTTACCAGTATCTGGTGGACCCAGTCACACCATCTGGTTAAGTATTATTGGCGGACTGCTGATTTTCAGTGGCTTGAGTTTTACTCTGTTTTTAAAAACCGACGAAAGTTATTGATAGCCAAAACATTAAAAAACCAGTATTATGGATATAAGTAAGTTTAGTTATGATAAAAAATCATTGTAAACTCAATCTAGGATCTTTATTCAATAAACCAAAAAAATTTGCTCTTTTGTTAAGCGGATTTTATTTGTCTTCCATTTTATTGGTTTTAGTTACTGCTGTTTTCTTCCTTCAAACTCAATCTCAAGATCTTGAGTCAAGAGCTGTCAATTTAAGCTACAGCTGTGCACAGATTGACAGTATACCAAATGCCGAGTGTCAAGCCCTGCTACAAATATACGAAAAAACTGGCGGAGACACTTGGATTTTTAATACAGGAGAAACTAGATGGTTTGCCACCAACACTCCTTGTAGCTGGGGAGGAGTAAATTGTGACGGCGCTCAAAGAGTAATCAGCTTAAATTTGCATTCCAAAAACCTAACTGGAAATCTACCCGCCACCATCTGGGGTTCTTTGGCATATTTAAAACACTTAGATTTAGGCGCCAACAAACTCTTGCTAGGCGCTTTACCCAATGACATAAAATACATTATCCTAGACAAGTTTTTGACCAAAGAAAGCGGAGTTTGCCTGCCTTCCACACTAGACAGCTGGTATTTAAACATTAAAGCAACTGACGAGATCATTGATTGTGATGGATATATCCAACCAATGAAAACTTGCAATCAAGATTGTTCATACAGTAACGAGTGTGTCAACAACCTGCTTTGTTACTCCATCACCAACGCGCAAAAATGCAGATTGGCAGACAATCCTACTGACGATCAGTGCAGAGGAGTAGACAAAGGATTGCAGTTTGAGTGCAACCACTACTGCGCCAACACCGGCGAGTGTGCTCAAGGGTTTACTTGTTGGTACAACCGTTGCAGACAGCCAGAAAACGTGGAGAGTGAAAGTTGTCTGCCCCCCACCACCCAGATAAAAGCTTTAATAGCCAAAAATTGTAATCAAGCGTGTCAAAGCAATCAAGATTGCGCAATCAACATGAGGTGCTTTGGCGGTTTGTGTCGTTTGGCCTCTCATCCAGAGAGCTCCATCTGTACACCAATCGCTCCAATTAACAAAACCGCCAAAAAAACCAAAGGTGATACGACACAAACCGCCAATCTCACTGTCACACCCACTGCCAAACCCACAGCCAAACTTTCTCTCACTCCCACATCTTCATTGACCCCCATGCCCACTGTCCCTGCCACCACTGTCACGCCAACACCAGCTGTAAAAAATAATGAAGCGCAAAAAGAAAAAACTGATCAGAACCAGTCAATTTTTCAAAATTTAGCCAAAAGCGTTGCGCACATCAAGACTTTTTTCACTGATTTAATCACTAAAAACAGTGGTACCACCTCTACTCTTACTGCTCAAGAAAAAAATGACAATACTCAAGCGGGCAAGTGGCTACTTGGTGGGGGAGTGGTGCTTTTGCTCTTGACCAAACTCATAAGCCAAACAACAAAACCCAAACAAAAAATGACTCAAGATCACACCAATACCACTCCCCCACCAAGTAGCATGATCAGTAAACTCAAAGCAAAAAACATCTCTCCACCCACACTCCAATAATAAGTTGCACAATAATGGAAAATGCCTTACAATACAGCACCTTAAGCTTATGTTAAAAGTAGTAGAGTACATTCAAGAAGTCAAAAGAGAGTTGACCAAGGTTAGCTGGCCTACTCAAGCACAAACAAAAAGTAAAACAATAGTAGTAATCATTGCCAGTCTCATGATTGGGCTTTATATAGGCTTGAGCGATTTTATCTTTCAAGAATTGATAAAAGTGATAATTAAATAAAAAAATTTATGTCAAAAACAAACCCCGTTCCGCCAGAAGTGCAAGAAGTCACAGTCAAGACCCCCAATCTTGTCACTATCTCCACAGAAATCAATAAAAACGCACGTTGGTACGTGGTACATACTTACTCTGGTTATGAAAATAAAGTAGCAGAGATGATCAAGCAAAGAGCAGAGACTCTAGGCTTGACAGCCAAAATTAGTGAAATTTTGATTCCCACTCAAGAAAAAATTCAGATCAAAAGAGGACAAAGAAAAACCGTCAACGAAAAAATCTTTCCCGGCTACATGTTGGTTCATATGGAGCTAACTGATGACTCATGGTTGGCTGTTCGCACCACTCAAGGCATTACCGGCTTTGTAGGCGTGGGTAATAAACCCACTGCTCTACCCAAACATGAAGTGGAAGCAATCAGACAGTATATGTATCAGGCAGCCCCACAATACAAAGCCGATTATTCAGAAGGAGAAGCGGTCAAAATTACTGATGGACCATTTAACGACTTTTTGGCCACAGTTAAAAGCATTGATGAGAAAAAAGGCAAAGTAGAAGTTTTAGTCAATATTTTTGGCAGAGAAACACCAGTTTCTTTGGACTTTTTGCAAGTCAAAAAAGTGAGCAGTTAAGTTTAGATCAAAAAGGATAATTATATGGCAAAAAAAATTGTTAAAGTGTTAAAGCTTAATTTACCAGCTGGCACAGCTACTCCCGCCCCTCCAGTTGGTCCAATCTTAGGTCAAGCCGGCATTAACATGATGGATTTTATCAAACAGTACAATGACAAAACCGCCAAACAAAAAGGTCAAGTAATTCCAGCAGAAATCACGGTTTACCAAGACAAGTCTTTTAGCTTCGTTCTCAAACTCCCACCTGTCTCTGATCTGATTAAACAAGCGCTCAAACTCAAAAAAGGTAGTAGCAAACCCAAGACAGAAAAGGCCGGAGAAATTACCAACGCTCAAATTAAAGAGATAGCAGAAAAAAAATTGCCAGATTTAAACACCACAAAACTAGAAAGTGCTATTAAAATTGTCTCTGGTACAGCCAGAAGCATGGGCATTGTGATTAAATAATTTTTTTTAAAAAGGAGTTTTATATGGGAGCTAAACGTAACATAGACATGACTAAGACCACGGAGAAAATCAAGATCGTTAAATCTGAAGATCAAGACCAAAAAACAGCAGTAGCTTCAGACTCCAAAAAAGACAGTTCTATTGCTAAAAAAAGTAAGCAAAGAAGCAAAAAATATGCTTCGTCTAGATCAATTATTGACAAATCAAAAGCCTACTCGCCAAGTGAAGCGGTCCAATTGATCTTAAAAGCTTCTTACGCCAAGTTTGTGGGTAGCATCGTGGCAGATGTGATATGCAAAGACATTGGCGATCAAGCTAAACTTACTTTCCCTCACTCTACTGGCAAAAAAATCAAGGTAGCCATTGCTTCAGAGGAACTCATTAAAGACATTGCTGCTGGCAAGATTGAGTTTGACGTCTTGCTTTCCAAACCAGAGTTTATCCCTAAACTTGCTAAATATGCCAAGATTTTAGGTCCCAAAGGTTTGATGCCCAATCCAAAAAATGGCACTATCACGCAGAACCCAGAAAAAACCAAAGAAAGCTTGGAAAAGGGTTCATTTACCGTCAAGACTGAACGCAAAGCTCCTTTGGCTCACATAGTAATTGGCAATAGCAAGATGAAATCAGAAGAGCTTGTGGCCAATTTAGAGGCTTTAATCACCAGCTTGCAGTACAAGTTGGTAAAGCTCTATCTGTCTGCCACCATGAGCCCCAGCGTCAGAGTTAAGTTTGAGTAAAATCAAGAATTGAACCTCTAACTTTTTCTTGACTAAGATTTAGCTTAAGAAAATCTTCCCTATTATTAAGCCAAACTAAAACTTCTTCTGGGACAATATTTTCAGGAGAAATCGAGTGTTCAACACAAAATTTTTTTAATAATAATTCCAGCACACGGTCTTCTTCCAACTCTGGGTCAAAAAGTTTATCGAGAGTAGCTTGTCTATCATCGCTGACCTACTGGCCAGCTCTGTCACCAGCAGCATCAATAACAGGATTTGACTCTTCACTTAAAACTCTTGCTAAAAAGATTTTTGGGTCAAAACCATGTTGTTCATGCATAGTAGCTACCCCAAAACAGCTTCTGCTACCTGTGGCAAATGATATATAACTGGCTCAGCTAGTGGACCGTCCTCTTCATTTTCTCTAATAAAGGTGACGGTATAAATAAGATTTCCTTTTATCTTTAAAATCCGATTATAGCAAAATATTCATACCCCAAACGTTGAGTGCGCTGTTTTTGCAAACACTTGAACCCAAGTCAGCAGCTTGAAAAGTAGGCTTGATAATAGTATAGTGTCATAGTTAGTAATAGTAATAATACTAACCAAAAAAAGGCTTAAGTATGTCACTCCAAGGATTAGAAAGAATTGCTGCAATAAGTAAAGGAAAAATTATTGAAGTTGGTCAAATAATCACTGACCGTTTGTCTCCCCCTGTTCCTACCATTGATAGAACTGCAGTGGCAGAAGCTTGTGGCCAAGCAAATTTTTTAGAAACAGTCTTAGGTACTGATGTGAATCAATTGTTGACCAAAGCTTTAGAAACCAAATCAATAAATAAAATAATTGAGATTTTTGGGCTACAAAGACCCCTACTCAATCAAGGTACACCTCTAAAAAAAAACACTCCGGCAGCAGCTGACAGCAATAAATATCGAATGGACGGCGGGTCTTTTGTAGCCCCAAGTACTGCCGCGGAAACATTCGATGCAAAGACCGCACTTTATCAAGGTTCTTGGGGTAAATTTGATAAATTACTCGAGGATAAAAAAACTAAAGCTGGCTATAGAGAAGCATACTTTTGCAAAATGGGAGAGCACAAACCTAACGAGACAGTCAGACTGGAAATTACCGTTAGTGCAACAGAAATGGTGATCGTTAAATATTATTTTGTAGTAGAAGGTAAAGACGAGCTTAAAAAATACAAACAGATCTTTCACCTAGGTCACAAAAATGGTATAGCACAGCCAATTAGTGATGCAGAACCGTATATGGTCTCCCAACCAAGACCAGTGACTGGCGAAACTGAGTCAGGAACAGGCTATAGCTTCCTTTACAAACTAGCTTGGCTACTCACAGAATACGATCAGGAATTTACCAAACTTCAAGGAGAAATCGTTAGAAA
>Ga0172375_10005571_pt1 | contig 18100 bp, 22 predicted proteins | sample LakKiv1m_FD_114537 | JGI IMG/M metagenome (GOLD analysis project Ga0172375, IMG submission 114537) | Freshwater microbial communities from Kabuno Bay, South-Kivu, Congo - kab_092012_11.1m | ecosystem: Environmental > Aquatic > Freshwater > Lake | place: Democratic Republic of the Congo...
ACAGATTTCATTATTAAATTTAGAGAGTTTAAAGTTCAAACACTTCTGACAGAACAAAAAGTATTGATGTTGTTTAATGATTTCATCACAATCTTCTTTATGACGATGATTTTTCACATAAACCCTAAAATAATGGTCTTTGTGATAGGCCAAAACCGGAATAAGAGCTTTATCAAACTGTACTCCTTGTAACTGAATCTTGCGAATCAATATTCTCAAGCCTAGTTCATGCATCAAATAATTCTTAAACGTAGTAGCCCAGTATTTTCGTTTAGTTACAGAAGGATAAGTTCCAGTTAAAGCAGCAGTGTCCGTTGCAGTAACCCCGATAACTCCTTCCCGAGAGATTCTGCTTACTGCTGCAGCTAAAAAAGGATTAGGAGAACCAAAAGGGTCAACTTCAATATAATCAAAGCCGATCTGTTCTTGCAGGAAGAGATTAGCGTCTTTCTGAGAAAGAACTACTTGATTTTTATCTAATTTAACCTTATTCAACTTAGCGTTATCCTTAAAAGTCTGAATAAACGTTTCCTTCATATCATTAACGTACAAATGTTTAATCTTCCCTTTCTTCAATTCTTTAAGAAAACGTAACGATCTAATTCCCGATCCAGCTAGAGGATCAGCAATATTCAGGTCAGTTTTCTCTAGAGAATTTAATAACAAAATGGAAATATTTCGATTAGAGACCATTACTGGATTATAAAATACTTCCATCTCGGCCGAAACTACTTTAGGAAGTTCTGCTTTAATCTTGATAGAGTGTTCAGTGATGAGAGACATAAAGAGAAGAAAAATAGAATAACTTTAAAAATTAATCTAGTTCTTTCACTGCTATGGCCATCCGTAAAGTCCTCGTAACAGTGGTTGGACATGTCGACCACGGTAAGACTTCTCTCTTAGATAAGATTAGACGCACGGCTGTAACCGCCGGAGAGGCAGGAGGAATTACTCAAGCTATTGGAGTTTCTATCATTCCCATTGAGACCATCAAAAAAATATGTGGCAAACTACTTAATGCCATTCCCAATTTAACCGTCCCGGGATTACTTACTATTGATACCCCCGGACATGCTGCTTTCGCCTCATTAAGAAAACGTGGCGGTTCTCTGGCCGATATCGCCATTTTGGTCGTCGATATTAACGAAGGGTTCAAACCACAAACTATTGAATCTATTGAGATTCTTAAAGCCAACAAAGTTCCTTTTATTGTCGCTGCCAACAAGATTGACCTGATCGGCGGCTGGGAATATGATCCAAACAACCTTCTCTTAGACAATATTAATGCTCTTGACTTTAAAATTCAAAGCCTGTTCGAAACTAAAATGTACGAACTAGTAGCCCAATTTTCCGAGTTAGGGTTAGAGTCGGAACGCTTCGATCGAGTACAAGATTATACTAAACAGTTAGCGATCATCCCTATTTCTGCTAAGACTGGACAGGGAATCCCAGAGCTATTGATGGTCCTAACGGGCTTAGCTCAAAAGTTTTTAGAGAAGAAGTTAGAAATCGATGAAACCGGAAACTGTAAAGGAACTATTCTTGAAGTTAAGGAAGAAACCGGGTTGGGGACAACACTTAACTCCATCCTCTATAACGGAAGCCTCAGAGTTAACGATACTTTAGTCATTGGGGGAATAGAAAGTCCCATCGTAGTCAAAGTAAGGGCCTTATTAGAACCGGCAGAACTGGCAGAAATGCGTGAGAAAAAAGCAAAGTTTCAGAATGTAAAAGAATCTACTGCCGCTACCGGAGTAAAAATTTCTGCACCGGGATTAGAAAAAGCTATCGCTGGTATGCCCATTCGCAGCTGTTCGGGTAAACCGGAAGAGGTAGAACAACTAAAAGCAGAAGTGCAACAAGAAGTTGGCGAGGTAGTGAACGAATGCGACGAATGTATTGGAGTAATGATCAAGGCGGATACTATCGGCGGGTTAGAAGCGTTACGCAATTTGCTTTTAGCCAAAGAAATCCCTATATCTTCTGCCACCTTGGGAGATGTCACTAAGAAAGATCTTTCTCAACTCGAATCCTTGCGTGAGAAAGACGAATTTATTGGAGTAATCCTAGGGTTTAATGTCAAGGTTTCTTCCGAACTGGAAGAGTACGTCAAATCAAAAAAGTTCAAGATCATCACTAACGAAGTGATTTACAAGACTATTGAGGATTACGAAGCCTATATCACTAATCTTAAGAAAGAGGTAGAGTTAAAAGAGTTATCTAACTTGGTCCGCCCATGTAAATTTTATTTTATAAAAGGATATGTGTTCAGACAGAATAACCCTGCCATCGTAGGAGTAGAGATAGAAGTAGGCCAAATCAAAAGCGGCGATCCCCTCATGAACAGCGAGGGTAAACCTTTGACTACAGTCAAAAGCATGCAAGAGGGACAAGAAAATGTCGGCTTGGCCACTCAAGGTAAACAGTTGGCTATGGCCATGGACGGCATAACTGTGGGCAGACAAATCAACGAAGGAGATTTCTTATACACGGACATTCCTGAAGGGGATTTCAAGAAACTGAAAGAGCTAAAGAAACATCTTTCTAAGACCGAAGTGGATGTGCTTAAAGAAATAGCAGAAATAAAAAGAAAAAACAATCCCGTCTGGGGTGTTGGTTAGGATTAATACAGTTCTTCTGGTTGTAAAGGAACAATCCTACCCCCTTCTTTACGAAGAGAGAGATTATAAGGCATGCCCGGTAAGGTATATTCTCCACTACCTCTTCTACCTAAAACGTAGAATGGTTCTTCGGATCTAACCCTTCTTTCTTGAGGCAGTCCCTGTTCGAAAACTGTATCAACGGCTCTTACTGTTTCATCAATTGATGTGTCTACCATTGCGGAAAGAAAGAAATAACATATACTTTATATATTTTACCCTTAGGGAAGTTAAATTTTAACTAAGATACCTTTTTATAACTCCCCTTGATTTCATAACTTATGCAAACTTTAACTATCCTTAATTCAAAAGAAATAAAAGCCTTAAAACAACAGCTAGAGAACCAATTCGGCTACTCTTTCAAAGAGGATTATGCCTATCTTCGTAACGAGAAAGATCGCATCTTCATCATCAGCAAAGATTTAGCCAAAATCGACTGGAAAAAGCTTATCGTAGACAAAGTGGGGTTGTATTTGGGAGAAGACCTTGCTCCGGAGTTCCGTTTAAGCAAAGAAGGAGCCCAACTATTATACTTAGAGGCAAAGAAGAATAAAGTAACTTTAAAGAAAGTGGTCGATTTAACTAAAGAAGAAGTAAAAACGTATTTTACAGGAATAGATTTACCTAAAGAGTGTGGTAAAGAAAACCGATTAGTTATTTTACGTTATCGAGAAGATATCTTGGGCTGTGCTAAGTATAAAGAAGGAAGAATATTGAATTTTCTACCCAAGATTCATAGGGGAGAAGTTATTCTTTAAGATAAATGAATAGAACTAGAGCAAATAAATCTTTATAAACTTAAACGACCCCGAATATTTACCATGAAAAATAGCTCTAAACTTATTCTGATTATGGCCGTTACCTTGCTGCTAAGCATGGTAGGGATGGCTTCTGCTGCTACTGACTTTGATGATCGCTATCATGATTTAAGAAGTGAATATTCTGATCTTACGGAGAGATATACCGATTACCGCAGCGATTACCTCAATCATAAAGAATATTATGATTACAACGAGTACCGCTATGACAGAAACTTGCGGGAATTGAGGGGCGACTTCTATGCTTTAGAGCGAGATGCTGACAACTTAATCGAAGATATTAGAGATGCTGACGGATCAGACTCTCTTGCTGACGATGTTAGAGATTTAAAAGATGATGCCCAATCTTTTCAAGACCGTATTGATGATCTGTTAAATAGTGAAGATTACACTTATGACCATTACGGTTACTTAGCTAAAGAAGTGCCTAAATCCGTTCCTGAACCTAAGGTTACTGTCCAGCCGTTGAGTGTATATGTACAGCAACCAACCAAGCAAGCTAGTGCAGAAGTAGTTCCGTCACAGGACCGTTCCTTAATCTGGTTAGGAGCAGGAATAGTAGTAATAATTGCGCTAATAATGTTCTTACTAGCACTCTTGTTCCGAAAGAAATAGAGAAAAAGAAGTAAGAAAAATAATTATTTTTTATTTTAATACGTCTTCAATAGGTTTCTTGCCTTTCAAAGATTTGGTTTCCGTACCTTTAGCCTCTTTGGCCATAGCCACTAAATCCACTCCCAAATCTTTTAATTCCTTAATGTGCATTTGCATTAGCTGTTCTACAATTTGCAATATGCGCATCAATTCTTCACGTTCTTTAGTCAAAGTAGCTAGAGAACCCTTATGAAAGCCCACTTTTTCATCTTTTACCATGTCTTTTGCCATATTCCTTTATTGGGGAGGGTGATTTATAAGCTTTTTCCCGGAAAATGGACTTTTGGAGAAGATAAATGCTTATATAAGGGAATCGTTTGATAATTAAAATGAACCTTCAAACTTACCTCGACAATCTAAAATCCTGTCCCGACCACCAATTAAGATCTCAATATGGGATTTACGATGAATTTCCAATTTTAATTAAAGGACCAATAGAAGAAATAGCTGGCTTGTTTACTGCTTCTGGTAAATTTATAGTAGATCATGATTTTTATTCTTTTCCTTCAATCTTACCTTTGGGAGCCCTTTATGATGGAAAATGTGTTGGTGATGGATCTGCCGTCTTATTTTCCACCGCCAAAGAAATTGCTTTTGAAACTGTTCCTCAAGAAAGGTATCGTTTAGTTCTATTCGACAAAGTTTGTGATTATTACACCTCTAGAAAAGAAAGTGGTCAAAAAGAAAGACAACAGCAAGATTATAATCTCACCCTTCTTCTTTGCGGAAAGGACAGTGATATTTTTGAGCCAAGCTATCCTTTCTTGAAAAAAGCTGCCCAAACGGTTATCGAGGTAGGGGAAATTTTACTAAAACATTGTCTGCCGGCCTGTTTACCTTCTTCTTATCCCCGAGAAAAAGATCCACGAGATTATTCTAAAATTGTTTATCACTTACCTCAAAAAACTCCCTCCGATCCTTATCCAACATTAAAACATTTCTTAGGCTAAACAAAATGCCCACTCACGAATATCATCTGAAAACAATCTTATGGGTAGAAGACCGATGGGAGATGTTAAACGGTTGGGCGCATACTCTTTCTGGTTATGATTCTATCATTCAAACTTTTGGTCAGGGAGAAAGACTTAACCTCCTAACCAATGAAACTATGAGCTATCTACCGGAAACCGAAGCACAAGGATTAGTCGAAACAATTATTGATGAAACAAGAAATAAACCCACGTTCCTTAACTTAAGAATCGCTCAGCTGGCTAAGACTTATCTACAAAGAGTAACTCCTGGAGCTATCCTTTTAGACTCGGAATTTCCGGGCGGAGGTTATAGAGAAATCGTCAGATGCTTAAGAGAACAAAACCTGGCTCAATATCCTCTCATAAGTTGGACCGCGAAAGAGTTTTCTGAATTAAGACCAGAGTTACAAGAAATGCTTGGTCAACCACCAAGATATGTGGATAAACTAGATACAAAAACTGAAAAATTGGTCAAATATCTTCTTTCTGCTAGAACCGAAGTAGAGCAAATATCTCTCCGTCAACCATGAAAACCTTTTAATACCCCTAGATTATTCTAAAGTATATGAGCGTATTCGGTAAGCTAGCTTTTTGGAAAAAAGAAGATGATTTCAACTTTGATCAGGCTGCATCCCAAGATATGAATCAACCTGATCCTTTTGCCCAGAGTTTTGAGCAGTCTGAATTTCCATCAGAACCAGATACAGAAACTTCCACTCCACGATCTTCACCACAACAATACTCTCAAGCATCTCGTTCTTCCTTGTATCCGGGATCAGCAGCCCAGCCTTCATTTCAGGCTCCACAGATGAATTCGGGCAATCGTGATTTAGAACTCATCAACAGTAAATTAGACACGATCCGAGCCATGCTTAGTTCTATTGACCAGCGGCTCGAACGATTAGAAAAAGGAGAACCTAAAGCTCCGCCCCGATTATGGTAACTCTTTCTAAGTACAAATGGGAACTTTGGTTTGGAATTACTGCACTGTTAGTAGTGCTATTGGACCAGCTGATAAAACAATTAATTTTTGTGTCTAATCCTTACCTGAACTTAAAAATTATAACTTTTCATTTAGTGCAGAATACCGGAGCAGGTTTTGGAATACTTCCGAATCAAGCTTTCTTATTAGGGTTAGTCAGTTTAGCTGCTGCTCTTCTAGTGCTCTTCTCGTACAAGAAAATCGAAAAAAGTTATTTTCCTCAGATATTTTGGGGAATATTCTTAGGCGGAATTATCGGAAATTTAATCGACCGCCTTTTCCGCACTTTTGTAATCGACTATCTTGACTTAGGGTGGTGGCCGGCATTTAACCTTGCAGATGCGGTTATTACTATTTCCTTGATTAGCTTGGTTTTGTGGTATTGGAGAAAAGAATAATTTATTATTTAAAGCACACAAGAATGTTTTCGATACTGTTGAGTTTCTGCTTCTTCTTTACTAGCGAACCACACTCTTCTATTCTTATGAATCTTTTTGGCCCAATCACATCTCGGTTCGTGATAGACATTACTGGAATTGCTCGCCACATACTTTCCAGGAGTAAAAATAACTTTCTTGTCTTCCACTTTCGTTTCCGGTTTAGGCACATCGAACACTTCGCTATGCAACTCTTCAGGATCCTCTTTGAGTATTTTTTTACGTGTGGGGAGGGCTAAGATGAAGCCGATTAAGGCTAACACCAATAGCACTACGCTGATGCTGCCGAGCAACCACCATAACCCCAGCAAATTCATCAGGTAGAACAAAAACACCCAGAACAACACCTCTTCTCCCCATTTCTTATAACCCACCAAACCCCCTACTGTTAAGGCTAGAAGTATAATGAAAGCAAGCAATTCTGCTTGAAATAAATATCCTCTGGTAAAAGATAACATTCGTACCCAACCCAAGAACATCAATACTAATAATATGCTGTATGCGACTAATCTTCCCGTCGGCTTCTCGTTAATCATACCTTCTTTGAGGGAGGAGAGATTATATAAGCATTTCTGTATTCTATCCCCTATTATCGGAAACAATTATTCAGAAAACGCATTAAAATTCTTCCATCAGATTCTTTAGGTAACCTTTCTTCTTCAAGAACTCTACTTCCGCCTTACCTTTATACTTATGCACCACGTCCCCTTTTTCTTCTCCGCCCAACTCCCACGGCTCGACGATGACTACATCATTCTCTCTTACCCACAAAGCCCGTCTTAATCTTCCTGGAATCCTGCAGATGCGCTCTTTCCCGTCTAAACAAAGGACTCGCATTCTACTTCCGCCTAAACGCTGTTGAACTATTCCCAGAACTTCTTTGCCTTGAGGTATTCTTACTCTAATTACAACCTGTTCTTCTCCTAAGGGAGGCTGGTTTTCCATAAATGAATCATAACTCTAAGTTCTTTATAAAGATTTGCTCATCTAAAGCAGAAATACTTATATTCTACACCTAATTATAACCCTTATGCGCAAAATAATCCTAATCGTATTGATTATTTTATTCTTATCTTTTCTAGCGGGGATATTCTTCTATCCTTATTTGCCGGAGAGGATGGCCTCGCATTGGAACGCTCAAGGACAAGCTAACGATTATGTAAGTAAATGGTGGGGAACTTTTCTTCTCCCCCTGATTACCGCGGGGTTACTGATAGTCATGATCTTCTTACCAAAACTAGACCCCTTAAAGAAGAATGTAGAACTGTTTCAGAAACATTATGATTATTTCATCTTAGCATTAGTATTATTCTTAACTTATCTGTATGCCTTAACTCTTCTCTGGAACTTAAACTTGAAATTTAATTTCACTTTAGCCATCGTTCCCGCTTTCTCTGTGCTTTTTTACGGGGTAGGAATCCTAATTAGTAAAGCTAAAAGAAATTATTTTATCGGGATCAGAACTCCTTGGACTCTAAATAATGAAGAAGTGTGGAATAAAACTCACCAATTAGGAGGAAAACTGTTTAAGATTGCCGCGATCGTCTCTTTATTGAGTCTGCTTATTCCAAAGTATGCTATTGTCTTAGTTATTGTGCCCATACTGGGAGTATCCTTATTTACAGTATTTTATTCTTATTGGATCTATAAGCAAATGAATTCTAAACGAAAATTATAATAATAGACCCAGAAAATTAAAGAATATGACTAAACAGGTCTTTGTCAAACGAGAAGCTCAAGGCAACTATGGACAAAATCCTAAGGAAAGAAGTACAGACGAATTAATCAGATCAGGAATAGTAAACTTAGACAAACCTAAGGGGCCCACTTCACATCAAGTTTCTGATTATGTCCAGAAAATATTGGGTATTACTAAAGCGGGCCATTCTGGCACTCTCGATCCTCAAGTTACGGGAGTACAACCTGTCGGTTTAAGTAGAGCTACAAGAATCACGGAATTCCTCTTAACTGCACCTAAAGAATACGTAGGAATAATGCATTTGCATCAACCCATTGAAGAAGAAAGATTAAAACTAAGCATACAGAAATTCATCGGCAAGATACAACAACTTCCCCCGGTAAAGAGTGCGGTCAAACGTGAAGTGAGAACACGAGAGATTTACGAGTTTGAAATATTAGAAGTAAAAAATCAGGACGTACTATTCAGGGTTAAATGCCAAGCGGGAACGTACATCCGAAAACTTTGCCATGATCTGGGCCAAGAATTAGGTGTGGGAGCGCACATGGCCGAACTAAGAAGAACTCAAGCCGGACCTTTTACCGAAAAGGACCAGTTAGTCACTTTAAACGATCTTGAAGATGCATACCACTTTTACCGGGAAGAAAACAATGATAAACTTCTGCGGTATTGTTTACAGCCGCTGGAAAATGCCCTGACTTATGTTTCTAAATGTTGGGTCTTGGACACGGCCATCGTTAGTATCACCCACGGTCGGGATCTGGCTATACCGGGAGTAGTAAAATTAGAAAATTTCCGTAAAGGAGAGAATGTCGCGATTATGAGCTTGAAAGAAGAATTAGTAGCTATTGGTGAAGCTCAGATGTCTGCAGTAGATATCAACACCAAAGATAAGGGAATTGCCGTAAAAGTTAAGAAAGTGTTCTTAGAAACTAATTCAACTCAATCACTCGGCCTTCCCAGCCCGGATTAACTATCTTAGTTTCTCCTACCTGATCAACTATTCCGGCATTTTCATGGATATGACCACAAATCATCAGCCGAGGATGAACACGCTCAATGAAAGAGCGATAATCTTTATTGCCAACATAATTACCTTCTAAGAAATCCGTCTTCGTGCCGAAAGGAGGCCCGTGTGTAACCAGTACCGTCTTCTTATCTTTATACTTCCCATACCACTCCCGCGCAATACGACGGAATTCTGCATCCTCTAACGAGAATCCTCCTTCACCATAACCCATAAAGATGTATTCTCCTAACTGAAAATCTTTTTTATGAAAAGGGATAAAGTTAGCATAATCTGAAAGAACGCCCATCAAAGTGGTATTACTCTCGTGATTTCCCGGCAGAATATAGATCTTCTTTCCGATCTCATTCAATTGTTTAAGCATATAACGCAAATTTCTTCCGAACTGAGTCAAGTCGCCAGCACATATCAGAAATTCTATATCTTCCTGCATAGCCCGTTCGATCAACTGCTTTAGTGCTTTCTTATCTTCATGCACATCTACAAAAGCTAAAAACTTCATAATAAAAAGAAAAGAAGCCTTACGCTTCTTCGTCGTTAGTTTCTTCTTGCGCCTGAGCAGCGGGAGCTTCTTCTGCATGTTTCTCTTCCGCAACAGGAGCGTCTTGCACCACTACTTCTTCTTGGATAATCCCTTTCTCTTGCAGCTTAAGAACACGGACAGCTACTTCTCTTAAAGGATATATCTTGCTTAACTTCTTACGCGCTGGACTTTGAATTTTCTGAGCGACCAAGTTAGACACGAAAGTATCAAAGTCAGATTTAGCGATTTCTTCTTGTAAAATCTCTCTTAATTTCTTACGCAACAACACCCCTTTAGAGCGTTGAGTCTTGTTTACAGTGACCATTAAAGTCTTAACTATAATTGAACGACCACCTTTAGTCTTAAAAGTGAAATAATCGTCTAAGCGAATAGCATTTTTTCTTACTGCTCTTTTAACTCCGACAGTGTTTAATTCGTACCCAATTAAAATAGTATTTAGGCTGCTGCCCGTAACTTTATTTATTTGGAATACAACATAATTATTCTGATCTTTGATGTTTCCGGTAAGCTCTTTTAAGTTTACTCGAACAATTCTTCCAATAGCTGAATCTGATTCTGCCAGATAAGATTCACCCACTTCTCGGTTAGCAAATATTTTCGGAGCGAGTATTTTGTACCATAACTTCTTCTTAATTTTGATTCTACTTACTTTCTTATTACTTTTCTCTTCCTTCTTTTCCGCCATTTTTAATTAAACCTCACGATAATTATTGGTTAAGAGCTTATTATTATAGCTTATTACTATATCTAGCTGTTTAGATACCCCGATTTAAACTAAAATCGAACTTCTCTTTAAAAAGGTTATGGGAAAAAGTGATTATTACCCAGAATTAAACAAGAAAAATGAAAAACATTTTTCAGTTATAAATAAAGGTTAGATACTTTATTTACAACAAAAAATATCAAAAAAAGAAATATTACTTAATCTCCACATAGTTGGCAGGAAGATTGATATCAGAAAGTTTGACCGTTCCTGATCCGCCAGTTAAAGGATAGTAAACATGTTCTTCCAAGACCACTTCTTCCTCATCTGAACCGTACTCAAAGAGAACCTGTTTTAAAGGTAAGCCATAATAATTGTCTACCCATAATTTCTCATAAATCCCGTCGGGCAGTTTAGATTGAATGATGGTAGTCTGACGATCTTGATAGTTGGTCTCTCCTAAAGCTTTAGAGCTTCCATCCAACTTTGCCATCAGCTCGGAAGGTGTATCTTCTACCGTCTCCGCAAAATAGTTCAACTCAAAATATTTTTCCCATTGTTCGCGACAAATTACGCTACCCACAGTACATGTTCCGTAAGCGGTATGAGTTAGGGGATTCAAGTAAACCTCGTTGTAATATACTCCACTATTACGATATTGGGGCATCGGATACACTTTTTTCATCTTGCCATCGCGCACTAAAACCCTAAAATTAGCGTCTTGGTAATAAACTCCATTATCCGCACGTGAAGTGGATTTATAGGTGTATTCATAATTGTCAATCTGACTAGCCATCTGTTTCAGTTCTTGTGTTCGTATATTGTACATAAGGGGAGCCTCAGTGGAAGGGACTTCTTCAACAGAACTCTCTTCCGGAAGACCGACGGCCGCTCCAGTGATTCCGCTGCTAACCGTAGCCGGAGCAGAAGCGGGAGCATTAGTGTCAGAAGTCGAACTGTTACATCCCGCCAACATTAAGGAGAGAGCTAACAGCAATCCTAAAACCGATAAGATGGTAAGTTTCATAAGGAAAAAATAAAAGGGGTTATATTTAAACGTATCGCTAGTGTAGGCTTAATAGAAAATGTCGCCAAATTAGACCACCCTAAACCCTTTTAATTCCAGTATCCGCTTAACTGAAGCATCTATCTGTTCAGAAGAAAGCTTACCTTCCTGAACTCCCTTCTTTACGATTTGGATCATCCGATATATCTCATTGGGGTCCTCATTAAAATTTACAACCACATCGTTCCCAGAAGAGAAAACATCGAAATATAAATCGTCTAAGGAGGAATAATAATTCTTCAACCCCAACATGTTCACTTCATCGCTAAATATTATCCCATTAAACTCGGATCGTAATGATTTTAATGCCTGAGAAGAAACCACTGCCGGTTTTCCTCCTGAATCTACCGCTCCGCTAGATATGATATGACTTACCATCACTCCTTTCAATTCCTTCCCTTCAGCTAGGAGCTGGAACGGGTAAACATCTGCAGAATCTATTTCCGCTGCCACGATATACTTGTGCGGGTCTTGGACAACTAATGTTTTTCCAGGGTAATGTTTTGCAGTCGCCGCTACCCCCTGACTTTGTAACCCTTTGATATACGCTTGAGCCAACGCTGTAACCTGGGCTTTATCTCCAGTAAAACTACGACATTTCCAAATCTCGTCTTTAAGGTCAACGACAGGAGAAAAGTCCAAGGTAAACCCTAAGGTGTGCAAGAATCGTCCTTCTTCTGCTCCTACTTGGTAAGCTTGCTCAGTAGTATTAATTTCGCTTAAGGCGGTGAAATTGTGGAAATAAGAGAAAGGGTTCCAACACCCTTCTAAGTCTGCCGTGACCATAAACGGTACCTTCATTCCCTTTTGATATTCGATAATAGTTTGCTCATACAGCTGAGCATCTTTAAGCGCAAAGAAATGTATTCCTCCCACCTGCATTTTCTTCCATTGCTCCATATTCCAAGTACTTCCATGCACTACTACCATCTGAGCAATCTTCTGGTCAAGAGTTAAAGAGCTAAGCTCTATCGTACGATCTTCTACTATTGGTGTAGGAGAAAAAGGGATAAGTAATCCTCGAGCTTTAGCAATGTTCATACCCCCTAAGATTAAAACAAGGATGATTAATACAAAGAACGTTTTCTCATGAATGGTCCATCTTCCTTTTTTAACTATTTTATGTTTGCTCTTAAGATTATCCATCTTCATCTCCAGTAACTCTGTTGCTGACAGTAACGATAAGCCTTAGCGTTCAGTCCATAACTTACACTACTCTCCCCTGTCCGGCATACCCAATCAACTCGACCTTGCTCTAGATTCTGCTGGTGAAAAAAACAGTTTAACTGCTTATACGCTTCTAAACAACAAGAATCTAGGTCCGTCCACGATTCGTAATGGCCTTGCCAATATGCTAAACATAAAGGGGGCTCACGATCAAGCACATATTGCACTTGACCTAAAGAAGGCAAATTTATTCCTAACAGGTTTAACAACAAAAGCACTATCACCAGTCCTAGGGAAAAATTTATCACGACCCACGCTTTCGGGGGAACCATCCTCAAAATAAAAGAAAAATTATATATAAAGCTATCTACTTTTAACCTTAAATAAAATTACAAATTAAATAGTCAAGATTACGAGGCCCAAAAATGGAAGTTAAAATATATACTAACCCCACCTGTTCCTGGTGCAAAAAAGCTAAAGAATGGATGAAGAAAAACAAAATCTCTTTTCAAGAATTAGACGTGATTGAAAGTGATGTTTATCGCGATGAGCTAATCGAAAAGTCGCACCAGATGGCCGTACCTGTAATCGACATTGAGGGACAGATCATAGTCGGATTTGATGAGAAAAGATTAGAAGAATTGTTAAAGAAAGGAAAAAAGTGATTATATCTCTTTCAACACTTCTTCTGGCCCTTTCCCTTCAAACAGAATTTTATGCAAGCCGTTGATGATCGGCAATTTTAATCCATACTTAGATTCTATCTTAACGGCATGACTTAAAGTAGTAACTCCTTCCGCTACCATCTTCATCTCCGCTAACACTTCATCTAGCTTTCGTCCTTTTCCTACCTGTTCTCCCACATAATGGTTCCGAGAATGAACACTATTACACGTAACCATTATATCTCCTATACCTGCTAAACCATAAAAGGTCTCTTTCTTCGCCCCCATCTTTAATCCTACTTGCTGGATTTCTCCTAATCCTTTGGTGATGATATAAGCACGAGTATTATCTCCTAAACCCATTCCATCAACCACGCCGATAAAGATAGCTAAAATATTTTTTAAAGCGGCAGCAACTTGAACTCCAACGATATCTTTACTCAACTCTACCCGAAAAGAAGCCGATTCGATCATCTTTTTAAGTTTCTGCTTTCCTTTTCCTCCCGCTAGGACAATTCCAGAGAATTTTTCCAAGCATACTTCTTCTGCATGCGTTGGACCATACAAGCAGTAAACTTCTCCTTTCACTTTCGCTTTAACCGCTTCGCTTAGTAAGCCACCTTGACTAGAAAATCCTTTAGAACATATAATCATTGACTGATGATGCAAGAACCGAGCAGCATTTTCGATAGTTATTTCGACTTTATCAGAAGGAACAACGATAAATACAATTTCACTTTCTGGAAGCACCTCTTCCATCTTGTGTGAAACAAAAATGTTCTGGGGCAGTTTAGCGTGCGGTAAAAGAGGACACAATCTTCTTTCCTGCATTTCCTGAGCTTGGGTTTCTACAAACTCCCATACCTTAACCGTATGATTATTTTTAGCCAGACGAATCGCTAGGGCTGTACCCCAACTTCCTCCTCCCAGAATAGCTATTTTCTTTTTCATGAATCTAGCTAACCTCTTCTCATTTAAATTAGTTATGGTTCTGGAGGTCTGCCCGGAAAGGAATAAAAGATCAACCCGCAAAACGCAGTCAAAATGCTCGCGACCACCACCAATCAATAGACTGGTGGAAACGACTTTATTATAAATACACAAAGACAATATCAAAAAAATTATTTTATCAACCACAAGCGTTGACGTTCTTGAAGCACGTACTTGTAAGAGAAACTAACAAATAAAGGAGTGGTGTAAGAAGATTCCTGGGCCATGATGGTCTTACAGAAAAGTAAGGCCTCTTGTTTCTGATCATTGAACCCGGCATTACGATCCTCTTTACCCGAATCGAAAGAACAGTAAAGGTCTTCTCCACCTAGTTTCGCTCCTATTAAGGTAGCATTAAGAACCTGGCCTCTTCCCCGGCTCTGTAATCTTAACCTAAACTCTACCTCTCCCCCGTTATCGTTCTGGTTGGGATAACTTATTTGTTCCATCTGAGTTACCGCTAACGGAGCCCCTTGTCCAGAATAGCTGTTGCGAGGATTACTCTTACACCCTGAATCGTACAAGTCGTACTGGTGAGGATTCATACATACCGTATCGACAAAATCCACTTGAGAATTATAACTAAACAACAAAAAATAATTACCAACGTACTCTTCTGCATTAGTAAAAAGCCGGCCGGCCGTACCTGAAAACACTAATTGGGTCTGACCTCCCAAAGGATTTTTTAGGTCGCGCCCTTCCAGCGGCTCAAAATTTTGTGTTAATGTATCTAACTGAAAATATTTGTTGTCTAATCCTACCACCGAAACCTTTCCGTTAGTTAGAGGATAGGCAGCCTGGTTGTCCAACATTAAAATCATCTTAAAACTAGAGTAAGGATATATCTTTTCTGGAGGAGAGTTGGTCAAAAATACCCAGTTAAGTTCTGATATTCCCGTCTTAAAATTGTATGCAACCTGATTTTGGGGAATGGTAGTGCCACAACCACTAAACAGCAGCAGAACCAGGACCAACAGGAGAGCAAGTAAAGATGTTTTCATTAAAGATTTATTCATGAGAGCACCACTCGGATATTTTCCTCTTTCTTAATACGATAATTATAATCGATCTCTCCTTCAAATTCATGATACACGTACATCTCGGGGTTGGTGAACTCGAGGGGCAAACTTACGATAGAACAGCTAGGCAAATAGATATCTTTACGTCCGTACTTAGAATCAGGAACGGGATAGTTTTGTCCTTCTAAACAACTAGTATCTGGACTTACTCCAAAAGAATCAAGATGTATTTGATATTGATTAACTTTAGTAATCTCTCCCTGACCAATATTTTCAATCATAGAATACAACAGTATACTTTTCCCGTCTTCAATCAAGGGATAATTGGCAGAATGGCCAAACCCAAAATTCATTCGAGCGAAATCTTCTGGCCCTTGTGATAAATAAGTACGCGAAGGGAAATGGGCTTCGATAATCTTGTTCAACCACTCTTTCTTCCACTCAGAATCTTTTGTTCCGATAAAGGCCCGGCCCAGACGAGAAGTAGTTTTCAGCCCGGAGAAATCTGCAGTGTAAGTCAGCCTGTAACTTCCGTTAAGCTGTTTGTCAAACGGAGGAACGCAATAAAAAGATTGGCTAGGGTTTTCTCCTTCCACAAAGAAAGTATTAGCTTCTGTTCCGGACAAAGAAGTTGCTTCTGCACTCAATCTTTGAGGTACCCCGCCGCTAACCACCCCTATAAATGAGTCAGAGTTCTCTGGAGTAGAACCCACTTTAGTGAAATTACATTTTAATTCCACTAAGAAATTCTGTTCTCGAGGATTAGATATCTTTAGTTCAATCGGATACTTCATACGGAAAGGCTCATTGGCCGGAACGGTCAATTCGCGAGGAAAAAATTGGTCCGTTACCAACTCGCCTCGAGTAGGCTTCTTAATGGTAGGATCAGAAATTCCACTCACTTTAATCTTTTCTTTCTCTTTCTTTTCTTTCTGCTCTTTAATACACTGTTCATATGCAGACGTTTCCGCTTCTGTCTGAGCAATCTCTGTACAATAATAGTTAAATTCATAATCTTCCTGCTTTCTTTCTACACAGCTTTGAGGATCTTCTCCGGTAGTGTAAGAAGTATAACATTGCACCTGGAACAAAAACAGTTGGTAAGCCTTCGGTTGAGCAGTAGTCTGGCTAGCCTGCTGTCTAGCTTGTAACAGCTGGTCTACTCCGGCTAAGTTCGACTCCTGTCCATAAGCCTTAGGTAAAGAATAAGCGATTACACCTACCAGATAGATTATCAAGATCACCTGACTGATCTTAACAAAAGTGTTTTTGTTTTTTGCTGTAAATGCGCCCAGCAGTGCCCACCAAGGGATACAATAAAGAAGTATTTTCACGGTATTAGTTAAAGTTAAATTATAATATGTTATCAAGTACTCTACTAATCCCACATGAAGTAAGAATAAACCGATAGGGATAAATGCAGTTAGCTCCCCCATCATTCCTTCCCCAAAACTTTCTCCCCGTGACTTACTAAACTTGCTGAAAAGACCGTGAGCGAGCATGCCTAAGGCGAATATTACTGCTAAAGAAAGAAAGCCCTTGACGATAATAGTGTTAATGTCTGTTGGCGCATTTAAGTAAATATACCATACAAAGAAAATCGTGGTGGTAAAAATAGCCTTCCCCCCCAATACAAAAAAAGCAGAGAAGAACATCAGACCTAAAGCGATAACTTTAGTCAGAAGAGGATTTTCAAAAGTAGGGATAAAAAAAGTTAGCATTCCTGCCACAAATAAGATATATCCTGGATCTTCAAAAGACTCAAAGATGCTTTTTCCCGCTGCCCATGCCGCTCCTTGTACGGCGGTTCCTGCAGCTGAAACTGCTCCTGCAGCTCCGCTTACGACTTTACTCCCAGCAGTAGCCGTTCCACCAAATAATCCTTTCAATGCAGAATTTTTAGCTGCTCCGCTAGACGCACCTTTCACACCACTACCCAACTTATCAAAAAGTCCCATCCTCTCCTCTTTTTTAATATGATTATTTCTTAAGTACGTGTGAAACAGCTAAAGTATTCTTTCTTTGCTTTTTACTCGTTAACTAAATCTACTCTTAATTCACGAACTTCTACTGTCTTTCGGGGTTTAATCTTAACTGCGTTATTCCCTTGGACCACATCTTCGCTTATATCCATTGTAGCAGATAGTTCTTTTGTATCATATCCGTAATAATGTCCGTTAATCAACACGTCCCCATATTTGCTATCGCCGATATCAGTAAAGTCCATCTTTAATTTAACGGCATAAGTTCCGTTCTGAATGTCACAATATCTCTCATGAGAAAGAGTGAAATAATAAGTGGGGAAATCTAACTCTTTAAGTTTAGTGTCCACGGAAACGTGCGACAGAATGTATCTTCCTTTTTCCACTTGAAACACTAAAGTGTTCTCGTTCTGATTAACTAAATTAGGAGCGATCTCGATAGGAACCATAGCCAAGGCACAGTCAGGCAAAGCGTTATAGATCTCGTTATTGTTTAAGGTAATACGCAACTTTCCGGCTTCTCCATAATTACATTCCGGCTGGAATTTCAGCACGATCCGATCTAAGTTGCGTTTCTCCGTTTCTGATAGAAGGAACACATTCTTAGAATACTGGCCTTCCAAATTAGTCACTTCCGCGACCACTTTAGCTTCTTCTAAAGATACCTCATTAGTGGACCAAAAAGCTAATCCCGGAGAAGATGCTCCGAAAACTAA
>Ga0172375_10005575_pt1 | contig 18091 bp, 18 predicted proteins | sample LakKiv1m_FD_114537 | JGI IMG/M metagenome (GOLD analysis project Ga0172375, IMG submission 114537) | Freshwater microbial communities from Kabuno Bay, South-Kivu, Congo - kab_092012_11.1m | ecosystem: Environmental > Aquatic > Freshwater > Lake | place: Democratic Republic of the Congo...
GTCCGCGTCTTCGCCAAGGGAACGCGCGATATACCGCGCGTAGAAGCGGCTTGCCAGGGCAAATAATACCGCTGCCGCTATGATGTAGAATAGGACATTCATACCGTTCTCCTCATCTGACCGCTATCCCCTTTATGTTATTAAATATATAGAATAAAAGGTGTCCGCGTGTCAATTGAAAGGGGCTTGACAATAAAGGCTCTATTATAAAATAATGCAACTGGGGAAGGCAGAAGGCACCCGTCCTCCGTAGCAGTCTACTGCGGAGGGTGGACAAAAAGGCACAGAGGTGAATCAATGAGTCGGTGAACCCGCTGCGCCAGAGCGACAGCGCGCCGAGTGGGTGAGTCGGATGAATCGGTTAATCAACGAATGGGAATTTCACGTTCCACCTTCCACCTTTCACTGATCACGGGTAGTCTGTCTTTTGAAAGTCTGTTCTCTGTCATCTGCCTTTCACCTTCCACATTTAACTTTTCACCGGCACCTAAAATTCGCAATAAGGAGTTTTATTATGGATCTGAGCATATTTGAGGGAATGGATAAAGACGGGCTCAAAACATACCTTGAGTTTCTGCTCTGGCATTACCGGGTCGTTGATTCATTCTGGTTTATCTATGTGAGCGAGCAGTTTGACCAGCCGACTGCCGAGCAGCTTAATGAAAAGGTCTGGGCCCGCGCCGGCGGCATGGCGGCCAAAGACATCATCAAGCGCTTCAACGTGACCGGGACCGGCATCAGGAAATTCACCGCCGCGCATAAGCTCTACCCCTGGTCGCTGCTGGTCGGGTACCAGTATGAAGAAAATGAAAACGAGCTGATCATTACCGTGCCCAGTTGCCCCACGCAGGTTGCGCGCCTGAAGCGCGGCCTTGGTGAATACGTGTGCAAGAAGATGCACCGCGGCGAATTTGAAGGTTTTGCCCGCGAGGTTGACCCGCGTATCACGGTTGAATGCCTCTTTGCCCCGCCTGACCCGCACCCCGAAGGATGTTTTTGTAAATGGAAGTTTACGATTGGCAAAGAAAAGTGAAAGGTGGAAGGTGGAACGAGAAGAGGACCGCATCATGAAATCCTTTGAGGATCTGGAGGTCTGGAACAGGGCATGCCAATTATATTTGGGTGTCTTTAAAAGATTCAACACTCTGCAGGACTGGGGCTTCAGGGATCAACTGCGCCGTTCTGCTCTTTCTATTCCATCCAACATCGCCGAGGGATTTGAACGGGGCTCCACGCAGGAATTTATCCGTTTTTTGTACATAGCAAAAGGCTCTTCTGGAGAACTGAGAACGCAGTTACATCTGGCAATAAAAATTGGCTATTCAGCTGCTGCCGATGGGCAGAATCTTATTGACGAATGCAGGTTTATTTCTGGGATGCTGCAAAACCTGATTAGAAGTTTAAAAACAAAACAGGATAAAAGTAGCCACGTGAAACGCGAAAAGTGAAATCCAAATTAATTCTTCCACTTTCCACGTTCCACGTTTCACCTTTCACGTTCCACCTTTCACGTTTCACATATAAGGGCTAACATATGGACCACAGGAAGCGCTTTCTTGACGACGACAAATTCGCCCTGCACGCAGGCATTGAACTGCTGGAAGTTACCATCGGCGGCGCAAAGGTAAAAATGGAAGTCAAGCCGTTTCATATAAACGGCGTGGGTCTGGTGCACGGGGGCGCGCTGTTTACCCTGGCTGACTTTGCCTTTGCCGCTGCGGCAAATTCCCATGAAGAGACGGCCGTGGCCATCAACGCCTCCATCTCCTACCTCAAGGGGGTAAAATCCGGCGTCCTCTACGCTGAAGCCGAAGAAATCTCAAACTCCCGGAAAATCTCTGTCTATTCAATTAAGGTTACGGATGAGCATAGCAGGCTGGTCGCATCGTTCCAGGGTATGGCGTATAAGAAAGGGATCGAGGGCATGTAATACGAAATGGGGAAACTCGTGCCCAGTGGCTTGTCCACCCTCCGCAGTTCTAAAAAAAAACTTATTGGTGATTTCTAAATAATATGGGTTCCTCTAAAAATTAATCAAAAACCGTTATGCATCATAGGGGGCATGTATCCACTATCCAAACTTAACAGACACAAATACTATTTGGGGGGGCATTGAATTTTATTTCCGTTTTCACCATAGCAATTTGATGAAAATAATTTCCCAGCTGTAAAATTACCCTCTGCTTTTAACTTGCCATTCTCATAGTACCATTTACATATGCCGTCCTGTATGCCATCTTCCCAATTCCCCTCTGTTTTTAAAGTGCCACTCTCGTAATACCATTTACACATGCCATGCAGCTTGCCATCTTTCCAACTCGTTTCTGACGATAATTTTCCGTTCTCGTAATACCATTTAGATGCTCCGTTCTGCTTGCCTTCTTTCCAGTTCGTTTCTGATTTTAACGTACCACTTGAGTAATATGTTTTCCCTGCGCCATTCTGGGGTGGAGCTTCATAGTATCCATTGTTATATGGATACGGGTAAAATCCTCCATAATAATATGGGGACAATGGATAATATGGGTACAGTACATAACCCCCATGATAATATCCTTGCCCATGATGCCCTGACCCATGCCCTCCTCCGTGCCATCCTCCATGTGATCCGCCATGTCCAATACCATGTCCCCCGCCACGTCCTCCGCCTCTGCAGTATCCAGGATATGCACCGATACAGACATACAGGGCTGCAAACAAACATATACATAAGGCTTTGATTGTAGTTTTCATTGTTAAAATTGTTTTTCGAGCGAGTAATTGAATGATATGGGCTTGATCTGGATTGCTTATAAATTATTTTTATAATGTCCCCTGACATAAGAATACATTTATATTTTATATTATATAACATATCCCTTCATTTGAGAAGTAACCAATGATAATCCCGGATGGCCACTTGAAAATCCGGCCCAGTCGTGGCCGGGTCAAAATCCCCCAGTCACTGAGCAACAGAACAGGTTTTTAATTACTTTTTCTTGCTTTTCAGTGCAAGCCTTTTGGAAACTTCTTTGAGTCGATAACTGTTTCCTTCAAACTTCAGCAAGTGACGCCGGTGCAGCAGGCGGTCAAGAATGGCCGCGGAAGCGGCATTGTCTCCCAGCAGTTTACCCCAGTCTTCCAGTGGCCTATTCGAGGTGATAAGGGTACTTTTTCTTTTACCGTAACGCTCAAGGATAACATCCATAAGGTCATCAGCGGCATGATCCGGGACCCGCTTTCTTAAGAACAGATCATCTATGACCAGAAGGTCTGTCTCACCGAGTAGTTTTTTAAGTTTTTTTCGTTTGCCGGTCTGCGCAGCGGCAAAGATGTCCTCAAAGAAGGTCTGTTCTTCCCGGCAGGCAACGGTAAAGCCTGCCTGGATGGCGGCATGGGCGATAGCCTTTGCCGTATGGCTTTTGCCGGGGCCGGGTTGACCGATAATCAGCACATCATCACCGTTTTAAACGAATGCGGTTGTTAAGAGGTCAAATACATCCTTTTGGGGCAGCTTCGGGTTGAAGCTCCAGACAAAGTCGTTCATAAGTCTTATTTTAAAAATTGCAAGTTCATATCCAATTTTTTGCACATCAGCCTTGCCCTACTTTTTTCCCTTCTCAATCTTCGCCCACTCGTCACGCAGGGTCACGGTGCGATTGAAAACAGGCCTCCCTTTTGCAGCATCAGGATCAACGCAGAAATATCCAAGGCGCTCAAACTGAAAGCGGCTGCCAAGTGCAGCGTCGGCCAGACCGGGCTCGACAAAGCAGTTTTCAAGCACTTCGAGCGATTTCGGATTGAGGAGCGTCCGGTAATCGGCATTCTCTTCTGCTGATGAATCCTGCTCAAGAAACAGGTGGTCATACAGACGCACTTCAGCAGGTGCTGCGTGCATTGCGGATACCCAGTGCAGGGTGGTCTTCACCTTTCTGCCGTCCGGGGCATCGCCGCCCCGCGTCTGCGGGTCATAGGTGCAGCGGACTTCACGGACCTCTCCGGTCTTTTCATCCTTCACCACGCCGGTGCATTTTACAAAATAGGCATAGCGCAGCCGCACCTCGCGGCCCGGCGCCAGGCGCCAGAACTTCGGCGGCGGGTCTTCGCGGAAATCATCCTGCTCGATATAGAGGACCCGCGAGAACGGCACCTTGCGTGTCCCGGCATTCGGGTCTTCAGGATTGTTTATGGCGTCCAGCTCTTCGACCTGTGCTTCGGGATAGTTCTCAATGACCACCCTCAGGGGCCTGAGCACTGCCATAACCCGCGGGGCGCTCTTGTTCAAATCCTGCCTTATGCAGTGCTCCAGAAGCGCGATGTCCACCGTGCTGTCGCGTTTGGCAACACCAATGGTATCGCAGAAATTGCGGATTGCTTCCGGCGTGCATCCCCGGCGGCGAAGACCTGCGATGGTCGGCATGCGCGGGTCATCCCAGCCCCGGACAGTACCGTCCTGCACCAGCTGCAGCAGCAGTCGCTTGCTCATAACCGTATGGGTCAGGTTGAGGCGGGCGAACTCGATCTGCTGCGGATTGCCGGATACCGGCAGCTGCTCAATAAACCAGTCATAGAGCGGGCGGTGGTCTTCAAATTCAAGGGTGCAGATAGAATGGGTTATCTTCTCGATGGCATCAGAGATGGGGTGGGCATAGTCATACATGGGGTAGATGCACCAGGCATTGCCCGTGCGGTGATGCTCAAAACGCAGTATGCGGTACAGCACCGGGTCGCGCATGTTGATATTGGGAGAGGACATTTCGATTTTGGCGCGCAGCGTGCGCGAGCCGTCCGGGAACTCCCCTGCCCGCATGCGCCGGAACAGATCAAGATTTTCTTCTACGGATCGGTTGCGGTGCGGGCTCTCAATGCCCGGCTCGGTGAACGAGCCGCGGTACTGCCTGGTCTCTTCAGCGCTCAGATCACAGACAAAGGCCTTGCCGGCTTTTATGAGCTGCTCGGCATATTCATAGAGCTGCTCAAAATAGTCAGAGGCGTAATACATGCGGCTGTCCCAGTCAAACCCGAGCCAGCGCACATCCTCTTGGATCGATTCCACATACTCCACCTCTTCCTTGCTCGGATTGGTGTCGTCGAACCGCAGGTTGCACAGGCCGCTATACTGTGCGGCGATGCCGAAATTAAGGCAGATTGATTTTGCATGGCCAATATGCAAATATCCATTCGGCTCCGGCGGGAAGCGGGTGTGCACGCGGCCCTGGTGCTTGCCTGTTTCCAGGTCATCTTCAATAATGTCCCTGATAAAATCCCTGCGTTCAGCTGCTTCTCCGACTTCATCACTGGTGTTCATTCGCTCGCGGTCATTATTCGCTGTCATGGTTCACCTCAATAAGCTGCACGTTGGCAGTGTATAAACGCCTGAAGCTGTAATTATATTCTTGTATCATACCATTGCATAAAATTAAACTGTCTAACTGTAGCCCAGCCTGCGCAGCGCTTTAATCTCCTTGCGCCAGCTTTTTTCCACTTTAACATGAAGAGCCAGATAGACCTGGTAGCCCATAAAGTCTTCAATCTCGCGGCGCGCTGCCTCACCGATTTTTTTAATCATCTGCCCGCCTTTGCCGATGATGATGCCCTTCTGTGAATCCTTTTCCACATAAATGGTGCTGCTTATATACGCGCCCCCGGCCTCCCGTTCGGTCATATCATCAATCACAACCGCGGTGCTGTAGGGTATCTCTTCAAATGTGTTCAGAAATATTTTTTCCCGGATAAACTCAGCGATGAACTCCCGCTCAATCTGGTCTGAGGTGATATCCTCGGGGAAATAGGGAGGGCCTTCGGGCAGATAGTCAATGGTTTTTTTCAGCAGAGCATCGACGTTATCGCCATCGAGGGCAGACAGGGGGATAATCTCCTTGAAATCCATTTTTGAGCGATATGCCTCGATCACCGGCAGAAGCGACTCCTTCGGCACCAGGTCCACCTTATTGATGAGCAGAAAGACCGGCATGCCGGCTGACTGCAATTCGTTAATAAGCTGTATGTCCCGCGGGCACGGCAAATCTCTTTCCACCATCAGGTAGATGATATTTGCATCAAGCAGCGTTTTTTTTGCCGCGCTGACCATATACTCGCCAAGCATGTCCCTGGGCTCGTGAATCCCCGCCGTATCCATGAAAATAATCTGCGCCGCAGTGGTCGTGAGAATACCGCGGATGGTGCTGCGGGTGGTTTGCGGCTTGGGCGTGACGATTGAGAGTTTAGCGCCAACCAGCCGGTTCACGAGGGTGGACTTGCCCACATTGGGGCTGCCGATTATTGCAACATATCCGGCTTTAAACTGTTTTTGCTCATTCATAAACTATGTCTTTGTCTGTTTCTCTGCGTCTGTTTCCTTCTGCCGAGTGGCGAAATCTTCCAGGATGTCTCGCTGCTCCTTTGTTTGCGGATCTGAGCCCACGCTGAGTATCTTGCGCAATGCGTCGTGCATCGGCATGCCGGTATGCATGAGGTATGCGGCAAGGATGATCCCGGTCCTGCCGATGCCCGCGAAACAGTGTACCAGAACTTTTCGGCCTGCGCCAATTTCCCCATCAATCCATTGCACAATCATCTGCAGCTGGTCTAACGGGGGCGCGCACATATCAGGTATTGGCGAGTGCAGCACTGTAAAGCCGCTCCGGATTTCCTGCTGCGTAACATCGTCATAATACTCTTCGAGCAAATTCACGACCGACTGGATGCCGGCGCCGCGCCACTCAAGAAGATCTGCGCTGTCAGGTATGTATGATTTTGCCAGTTTTTCTGGTACCAGCCAGCTGACGGACTGATTTTTGAAATATTTCATGGCATTGGTACCTCAATCTCAGATTTGCAGGGCTGGGTTTGTGCACCCATGTGTCTAATGACCCGCGGTTAGGGGTTCGTGATTCGGGGTTCGCGGGTTAGTGAACAGTAAAACTCAGATGACAGACTACAAGTGAATAGTGGCCCGTCGCTCGTGACCCGTGACTCGGGATTCGGGATCAGTGAAAGGTGGAATGTGGAACGTGAAATTCCCATTCGTTGATTAACCGATTCATACGACTCACCGATTCACCCACTCGCCGCGCCTTAGTCCCGTAAGAGACGCAGGCGGGTTCACCGACTCACCGACTCACCCACTCGCCGCGCCTTAGTCCCGTAAGAGACGCAGGCGGGTTCACCGACTCACCAATTCACCCACTCGCCGCGCTTTAGTCCCGTAAGAGACGCAGGCGGGTTCACCCATTCACCTTTCTCCCTACCTGCCCATTGTAGCCTTGCGCGAAGGTGGGTTGCCTTTTTACTCTTCGCCCTTGAACGCCCTTTCCGCCTCCTGAAACAGTGCTTCAGGACAGTTTTCATAGCGGGGAGAAAAATGATAAATCTGCAGCGCCTTCACCCGGGCCTGCCGCGCTATAACACCTGCCTGCTCTGCGGTAAGGTGCCCGCGCTCTTCTGCCTTGGCGCGGTCCTGAGCACGGAAAGAGCCTTCGCAAAACAGTATGTCGGCATTCATGGCAAAGCGGATGATCTTCCGCAGGTTATCATCTGTTCCCCTGCAGTCTGAAACATAAACGATTTTCTGGCCTTCTGTTCTTGACACGATCTCACGCTTCAGATCGCCAAGCGGCAGCTGTGAAATTTCTTTCCCGGGCTGATCATGCGCGTATATTTTCACGATGAACGTATCAGGCTTTTCCTCCCACAAACACTGCTTAAGCTCACGCAGCCACGGCCCAATGGGAAGACCCAGCCTTTTCAGCCGGTCTTTGTTTATGTTTATATGAAACCGCTCTTCGATGGAAAATGCCAGGGACGTAATCAGGTGGTCAAGGTGCAGTGCTTTGACCGTATAGTGGGGATTGCTGTCGATAGTGCCGGCGCACGGAACAGTCTCGGCCAGCCCCGGTTTAAAACCGTCCCTGCAGGCAAACGCAACCCTGCGCATTGAGTGCTTGAGGATTTCAGAGACTTCCAAAATGAACGGGTAACTGCCCACCAGATTCCAGGTATAGCCTTGCAATTTTCCCCTGATGTTATTGATAATCCCCCGCGGTCCGTATATGCGCAGCAATGCGTCCCGCGCAAGAAAAAGCCTCAGCAAATGATCAAAACCGATGAAGTGGTCTATGTGCATGTGGGAAACAAACACCCGGGATATTTTCAGCAGTTTCCCGGCTCGCAGGGCTGTTATATCGCCCAGGTCAAAAAGCAGAGCGCTGCGTTCACCCTTCAACTCCACATAAAGCGCCGGGTCTCCGAATGGCTGATTGAGCAGGTGCGGGTGCAAAAGCTGCATGGTATCCTGTCACTCCTCAAATGCGCTTACCAGTCCCCAGAGCTTTGTCTGAACATCGTCGAGAGCCTCACACAGCCGCCTGAACCCTTCAAGGTCGCCCCGTTCTTCAAGCTCACGGTTGAGAGCGGGGCAATTCACTTTCACGCAGGCAAGCGGCCGCATGTTCTCGGGCAGAGCACATCCGTCCGGCTGCAGGAACGAGCAGCTTCCCCAAAGCGGTGTTTTTGCCTTCAGAGCTGCCGGCGCGGCATGGAGCATGCGGTACGCAAAGTAATCCTCTGCGGTAAACCAGCCCTCAATCGGCATTCCCGAGCAGCATTTTGTCGTGCAGGCTGAACAGAGCGCCGGCGCTATCGGGGCAAATAGTTTGCGCATCTGCTTCTGCAACGATTCTATCTGCAGGGCAAGCTCTTTCAGGTGCGGAAGGTGCCGGGAATTCTGTGACGAAAAGCTCTGATATTTTTTTTCTAAAATATCGATGCCCATAACCAGACCATCATCCGGTTCAGCAGTTCAGATACTGTGTTGCCGGTGTTTCTCCTGACATGCCATATATTTCATTATTCATACAGTACAATAAAAAACCTCCACCACGAAAGCAGAGGTTAGACAGCGGAGAGGATTTCGGGAATAGCAGCTTCACATACCGTGCTGTTAATCGTATATGTCCTGTGGCGCTGAGCATTCGAATCCCGAAAACTGTGCTAACTATAACATATCCGCGGGTAAATGAAAATTAGTTTTGCACATTCTTCTTTTCTGGCACTGTACAATGGAGAGGGAATGCCTGCCCGCGGTACCATTCCCCCCCCGCACAGAGCGGCCTGCAAAAAAAGCAACCAGTGCCGTTACGATGAAAAATGGCTGCTGCCTGCGACCTCTCTGCAGCGCGTTTTATCCTCTTTTCTCGTCAGCAATCAACATTTCTATTGACACGTGTCATTGTTTAGCACTAAAATATTTCAAAAAGTAACTATTATAATTATTTATTTATGTAAAGGAGATTCTGATGCGTTTACCAAAACCAGAGAAACCAATACCCATCGAGGCACAACTTGAAAAACTGCGGGAGCAGATGGTAAGTGAAAGAATTAACCTGTATCTTGATCTGAAGAAAATTCTGGGTAACGATAAAGGAACCGAAGTTTTTAAAAAACTCTACGATGAGGGGATGAAGCGCATCAGAAAAAACTTCCCCGGCGGCAAGCTGCCGGTGGGTGAACTGATGAAACGCGAACTGGTGAGCTTTCCGGTTCTCGGGTTTGAACTGCACATCGATCAGGAAATGGAAAACGGCGAGGAAGTGTACTACGAGCACCTGACAAAATGCCCGTTCCTCAACATGGCGAAGAAGATGGGCATATCCGAGCTGCCGTGCGATTTTATCTGCAACTATGACGTTGAGGTGGCAACACGTGACAAGCGGGGCAGATGGGAGATCATTTCCCGCATGGGGGACGGCAAACAGGAATGTCAGTTCAGAATCCGGGAGTGGCAGGATTAGCTTTTTTGAAGGCAGCAGAGGTTCAGCACAGCATTCATCGCTGCACATAGTTTTATTGGTATGCGCCAAGAGCAGCCCGCTCGACGCAGCGTGCATTCAGGGCGAGAGGCGCGGGGAGCATCACTTTTCAGCTCCATTTGATGAGGTTATGTTTCCCGTCATTTGCTCCTGGTTGGACTGCTGGAGGATTTTGATTTCTTTATCGTCGGGGTGTATATCGAGGTAGTTTTTAATTTTTTTTTCCGCCTCGCTGAGAGACTCCCCTTTAGGAGAAAGTGCTATCCACTTTTTTAACGCATCCTTGTACCCGGGAGAGTTATCAAGAGCAGTTCCAAATGCCTTCTTCGCAGGATCGTTTTCTTTTCGCAGCTCATGAGCAAGCCCCAGATAATAACTGTATTCAGCAACATTTTGATTTTCACTGACCAGCTGACGCAGTTCTCCAATAGCGGGAAGCGCTTTTCGCTCCTGTATATATATCTTGCAAAGAAGAAACCGGGCATCGCGGTCCCGATGGTATTTACTTAATATTTCTTCTGTAATTATTTTAGCCTTCCCATACTCACCACTTCTGAAGTGGATATCTGCAAGTATGTTTTGGAATTCGATATAATCTTTTGAATCTATGGGTATTGCACGCAGCATTTCCTCAGTCTGCTGATAAGCCTTCTGCAACTCTCCTGCCTGCACGAGCAAATCAATGCGCATCTTTTTTAGCTCGATATTTTTAGGCTGCTTATGAATCTCTTCACTGAGAAATAACTCAGCCTCGCTCTTTCGATTATCGTTAGTGAGAAAATTTACATAATCTGACTTCACCTGCAGATTGTCAGGGTAGTCTTTCGGCATTTCTTGGAATAGCACATTCTCCATCTCTGAGTTGCCCTGGCTGCGGTATATGTTTGCGAGATCTTGCTGATAGGGAAGTTTGTTTGGTACCTGACCAATCATTGCTTTATAGATTTTTACCAGACCTTCGTAATTTTTTAAACCCTTCATCTGGTCGATAATAAGCTTCATGGTCTTCATCCAGTCAGGGGTATAGGAGAAGTGTTTTAAAGCAATATCCTCGGCTTCAGATATTTTATTTTTTTTGAGATTAAACTGCACGAGAGCTGCATAGAAATCTTCAGATTTCTCTCCGTCGCGCAAGAATCCCCCTATTATTTGTTCAGCTTCAATTAATTTATTTTGTGATAGGTAATATCTCAACAACATGATTCGTGCATCACGGTTTTTTTCTGCAAGGGGAAATATCACAGATTTAAAATAAGTTAATAATTCAACATATCGACCTTTTCCCCTGGCACTTATAGTGTTTATATAGCATTCTGCAATTTTCAATTTTACCGTTATATCTTCCCGCCGTACTTCTAATGTTTTACGAAAATATGGTAAAGCAGCGCCATAATCTCCTATGGAGTAATTGCTCATACCTGCCATATATAGTGCATCATAATATCGCTCATCAAACCGAATGGCTTTTTCAAATTCTTTTACAGCGTTAATATAGTCGCCATTATTAAACAGCTTCATTCCTCTGTCATAATAATAGTGTTTTCTCTGCTCCACAATCCGGCCGCAGTTAACTACTATCAGGCACAGGAATAATACTATGAGGTCATAAATAATTCTCAATTTGCCTGCTCTGTTCATTTTATCCATGGTGTGTTTACATTAGTCATCTACCTGTGGCAGGGCCGGAGGCTTGAGATTTGCTGGCCCATCAAAGGGGCCTAATCGCAAATGGAAAAAGCAACACACAAAACCTCACCAAAAATATTTGATATTTTGCAATCGCATGAGCGACCCCCTCTGACTCCCCCTTGGTACAAAGGGGGAGAACTTTTCCCCTCCTTAATAAGGAGGGGTTTGGGGAGGTCGGATGTAAAGCAAGTGTGATCTGAAAGCAAAATTATTAAATTTATACAGGTATGAATCTATAACCGGTAACTACCAATACATCCGGCAATTTCAACTAATTCTGAACAGCAAAAGCATTCTCCTGAAACTGTCAAACTCGGGGAGTTCCCCGGCAGAGCCGGAGGTTTACGTATGATTTATTATTTTTTAAGAATGAATTTTAACGAACTCACTGTTTTTGCTATATTATCAAATGACAAATTATTGTAGAAAGGAAGTGCTATCGTTCGTTCTGAAACTTTTTCAGTAACCGGGAAATCTCCCGGTTTAAAACCAAACATTTTTCGGTAAAACGGCTGGAGATGGATCGGTGGAAAATAGTTGCTGCATGCGACACCCATCTGTGCCATTTTCTTGATTAAAAGGTCCCGATCTTTATTAGTATAGTTATCATTAAGCTGCACTACATAGACAAACCAGCTCAATTTTACATCTGGTGCAACACAGGGTTTTATTATTGATTTTACATTTTTCAACAGTTTGTTATACTTTTCTGCGACAGATTCCCTTTTCGTCAGGATTTCCTCAAGCCGTTCAAACTGTGCAATTCCTAAGGCACAGCTTATATCACTCAGCCGGTAGTTGTAGCCAAGCCTGACAAAAGGATATGCCGCATCGCTGCCCAGGCTTCTACCCTGATTCATCATACTCCTGCAAATATCTGCAATTCGCTGGTTATTGGTAAGAACCAGTCCGCCTTCACCGGTTGTTATCTGTTTGTTAGGATAAAATGAAATAACGCCGATATCGCCCAATTTCCCTGCTTTTGTCCATTGACCATTTGAATGTCTATCAGTGTTTAATTTGTATTCCGAGCCCAGCGCTTCACTTGAGTCCTCAATCAAGATCAGTTTGTACGTCCTGGCTATCCTCCGCAGTTCATTCCAGTTTGCTGGATGGCCAAATACATCAACCGCGAGAATGGCCTTGATGCATGACCGCTGTTCCTTTGTTGCTTTCTTAAGGAGTTGCTCAATTTTTCTGGTGTCAATGTTGTAGTATTTGTCCTCTATATCAATAAAAATTGGTTTTATTTTCTCATACAGAAGGCATGAAGCAGAAGATATGAAGCTGAACGGCGTGGTAATCACCGCGTCTCCCTCCTTCAAACCATATGCGCGCAGCGCCATGTGCAGCGCACTGGTGCCGCTGTTTACCGCAAGAGCATGCTTCACGCCAAAATAGCGCTTTGCCTTTTGTTCAAATTCATACACTTTGGGGCCAAGGCTCAGATACGGCGTCTGCAGCACTTCGTTGACATAGCTCCGTTCAAGATCGGTAATGTCCGGGCGGGACAACGGTATACCGCGCTGACTGCTCCCGTAAAACACCACTGCCTTCCGCGATGTGGTGATGATGTCCTCGACGGCATTGACCACCCGGCCGATATCGCGCTCGGTCAATTTGGGATAAACCGGCAAAGTAATCACCCGCTCCGATAAAAACGATGCGTTCGGAAAGTCGTCAGGCCGGTAGTTAGCTGTCATCCGGTAATAGGGGTGCAGGTGCAGGGATATAAAGTGAACGCTTACGCCAATCTGTTTGGCGTTTATCCTTTTGATAAATTCCGACCGGTCTATCTTCAGCTTCTCCAGACCCAGCTGGATAACAAAGAGATGCCAGGCATGCTGCACATCAGGATCCTGGACCGGCAGACTGATTTCCTCAATGTGACGGAGGCGCTCTAAATATTGGCTTACCACCTCCAATCGCCGCTTATAAATCTCGTCGCATTTCCCGAGCTGCACAATGCCGATAGCCGATGCAATATCCGTGAGATTATATTTGAATCCCGGATAGTGAATCTCATATTGCCAGGAGCCGCCGCGCTGGTAACGCTTCCAGGCATCCTGGGATATCCCGTGAAGGCGCATCATCTTGATTCTCTCTATAAATTTCTTATTGTTGGTGGCAATCATGCCTCCTTCACCGGTGGTAATGTTTTTATTTGCGTAAAAGCTGAAAGCGGTAAGATCGCTCAGCGAGCCGATGGTGCCGCCCTTGAATTTGGCCGGAATGGCATGGGCTGCATCAGTTATCACTTTAAGATTATATTTGCGTGCCAGCTTCATGATAGTATCCATGCGGCACGGCTGGCCGGCAAAATGCACCGGAAGAATTGCCCGCGTCTGCGGTGTTATTTTATCTTCAATGAGCTGCTCATCAATATTAAAGGTATCACGCCTGCAGTCGACAAACACCGGACGGGCGCGAAAATAGAGAATAACCTCTGCCGTTGCAGCAAAGGTCATGGGCGAAGTTATCACTTCATCATCAGAACGCAGCCCGATGGCATCCAGCGCCAGATGCAGCGCCGCCGTGCCGGAATTCACCGCCGCCGTGTACTTGCAGCCGATATAGTTTTTAAACTCATTTTCAAACTGCTCGGTCACATGCCCTGAAGTGATCCAGCCTGATTTCATAACTTTTGCTACTTCCCGGATTTCCTCATTGCCAATGGAGGGAATAAAAAAAGGAATATATTTCTCGGCCATATCTTCGTCTCCTGTATTCAGATAAATTCTATTAATTCCGTGAGGACCCGCACGGTATGGTCAACATCCCCGGTCGTATCCCGATACAGTCCCTCGTCCCGCACTATTTTAAATGTTATCCACCCCAATGCCTGCGCCCCGGCAAAATCCTTCAGGCTGTTGTCACCCACATACGCGCACTGAACGCCCTGCAGGGAAAAATGCTCCATCAATTTTTGATACCCCCAGGGGCTCGGCTTCCAACACTCCCTGCCCGCGGCATCGGTGAAGACAGCCCGGTCCACATAGTGCTCAAGCTGCAATGCAGCGAACTTGTTTTTCTGCGTCTCCAGATACCCGTCGGTTATCAAACCTATCTTTTTTTTACCCTGCAGGGTCGAGAGTATCTCCCGGGCATCAGGATAGAGCTGAATACCGGGCATGTGACTCCGGTAGATCTGCACCAGTTCCGCAGCTGCTATCTCACGTTCGCCCAGACCTGCCTGCCGCAGTGCCGCGTTAAAAGTGCTGCGCCGCTCTCCGGCACTGAAGATGCTCCACAGAAGCTCATAAATTTTCTGCGCCCGTGGAAACCGCTCTTCGACAGCACGGGCAACAGCCCTGAAGCCGCTCTTTACAAAGGACAGTTCAGGATAGAGTGTATCATCCAGATCAAACGCAATCAAGCGGACGTTTTGCAGTGCGTGCTTCATCCGGGTCCCTGACATTGCACAAAAATCTCGTCATCATATCGGAGCATCATGAGCCCGTCCCGGTAGGAGCGCTCTACATCCTCGTTCAACTGCCCCCTGACCATCTGCACAACCCATTTGGGCATGTCAGCCCCTGCTTCGATACTAAGCGGTGCGCCGCCGCCAAACCGGGGATTAATTTCTATCATTTTAATTGCGTCCTGCCGGGTAACTATGCACTGCAGGGTTATGCACCCTCGCGTACCGGACAAGCATTCACCCACCTTTTTACCAGCTGCTATGATTCGGTCGTTTTTAACGATCAGTCCCTTGCTCACCTCTCCGGCCCGTACCTCCAGGCGCAGTCGCGGTACCACACAACGCACCAAGCCGTTTAAATCGACAAATACATCCAGCGTATATTCATCTCCGTCAATAAATTCCTGAACAATCGCATGGGGCACATAGTGACGGAAAAATGTGAGTTGCTCATGGGTCTCGGCCTTAAAAACCATCTTCGAGGCGCTGCCATCATTGGGCTTTACCATTAGCGGCAGATGATAACGGCCCTGTTCAATGTCTTGAGCAGTGTAGATCTCCGGGGTATCTATGCCATTGCGCTTGAAAAAAGCGCAGGTTTCTGTCTTGTTCATGCCGATGGCGATGACTTCCGGGTCTGATACGATCACCTGCGCGCCGATCAAATCAAAACAGTGACGGTTCTCTGCCAGCACTGCAAGCTCTGTGTCAATGAGCGGAATAACGATCCCGATCTGTTCCTGAGAGCAGATATCAACCAGGCGGGGAATGTACTCAGCGGTGTTGACCCGAGGAACCAGATATGATCTATCGGTTATATGAAATGCCGGTGACCGGTCGGAAGCATCAGCAGCCACAATGTTACCGTCCAGATTCAACTGCCGGAGAGCCTTGATAAAGTGCCGGATGAGCGAAACACGCCGTCCACAGCTGGTAAAGAGAATATTACAAGTATTCTTCATGTTGATTTCATGGAAGAGGTGGTATCGTTCTTTGATGATAAAAAATCATCATTTACGCCGCCTGTGCCATAGAGGCCCTCTTTGCGTATAACCACCCGTATCGTATTAAAAAGTATCACTATATCCAGCCACAGCGACCAGTTTTCAACGTACCAGATATCCAGTTTGATACGCAGTTCCCAGCTGATAGCATTGCGGCCATTTACCTGGGCCCACCCGGTAATGCCGGGTTTTACCAGCAACCTGCGCCGCTGAAAATCATTGTACAGCTCCACCTGATATGGCAGGGTCGGGCGAGGTCCGACGATACTCATGTCACCTTTAATGACATTAATAATCTGCGACAGTTCGTCCAGACTCCAGGTGCGGAGAAATTTTCCCATCCGGGTAATGCGCTCATCATCCTTTTTTATATTGAAGCCGAGCCCCCTTTCAAAAGCACGGTCGATCATAGTCCGAAATTTTATTGATTTAAACAGAACGCCATTTTTACCGACCCGCTCCTGGAGGAAAAAAACCGGCCCTGAAGTATCAAGCTTTATCAGGATGGCAAGCAGTAAAAAGACCGGACTCAGGATCACAAGGGCAGCTACTGATATAATTTTGTCCAATATAATTTTAATGATTTGCGAAAAGAGCTTTCTATAAGACATATTAATTACATTCGTCCAAAATGTAAACTTCTCTACTATCATTAAAAAGTATAAAGTGAAGAACGATTAAAAGCAATATATTATAGTCAGCATAGTCAGCATATATTTGTAATCGTGGCCGTTTATCTGGGATTCAAATACAAAGCCGTTTGATAATATTGCTGTTTATCAATATTTTATAAACAGGCTCTTTATATGAGCCGTTTTTTTCAAATCGATGCTATTGTGGGCTTTTCCCTATAAGCGCTCTCTCTTGCATTTCATTATCCACTTGATTTTTTATCGTTTTTCAGCCTATAAACTTGTGTGTTTAACAATAAAATACTTCATTCTTTCATTGTACATAGCTAAAATTTTATTAATCATGGTCTCTTCTCAATAGCTCCATCGGATGAAATCAGAGATAAAGATAAATTATTCATTAAAAAATCTTAATACCATACGAATCGGCGGAGCTGCATTGTATTTTGCTACCCCTTCTACCCTGTCAGAACTAAAAGAAATAGTTGACTTTTCCATCACCAGGAATCTGCAGTTATATATATTGGGCAATGGGTCTAATGTTCTTATTAATGATAATAATTATAACGGAATCGTTATAAAATTGTGCGGTAAATTCGAAGAAATCATTTTTCACGAGAATGACGGTACCGTCACCTGCGGAGCTGGGGCTTTCTTAATGCAGCTGGGGAATAAGATCGCTGAGCGGGGTTTGACCGGATGTTCATATATGGGGGTAATTCCCGGAACAATAGGCGGTGCCGTCAGAATGAATGCCGGCACGCTTGAAGGGGGCGAAATAAAAGACCATTTCTTGACTGCGCGAGTGCTTGATCCGCAAACAGGCAGGATTGAAAACTATTCTGCTGAGGATATGCAGTTTGCATATCGAAAATGTGCGCTTTCCCGGTCACGGAAGATACTGCTCCAGGCAACTTTCAGTCTCCCGCTGCTAAGAGAAACATACCAGGGGGAAGCGAGGAAAATAATAAATACTATATTAGCAACCCGTCGTCTGAAACAACCAAAGATTCCGCTGAATTTTGGATCCACATTTAAACGCCCTGTAGACGGTAAACCCCCGGGCTGGTATCTTGAACAAGCGGGCATGAAAGGGATGCGAAGCGGCGGCGCTATGGTTGCTGAAGAGCATGCTAACTGGATACTCAATATGGACAATGCAACAAGTGAGGATGTTAAAATTCTAATTTCAGAAGGCCAGAAACGGGTTTTTAAAGAATTTGGTATTAACCTTCAAAGAGAAGTAATTTATCTACCCGAAGACATGGAAACATGGCATTAGTGAAAGTAACATATACGCAGATAAAATCGGGGCATTTGCGACTTTATGAAGCAATCTATTTAAGATTGCCTCATCGCTTCCACTCCTCACGATTGCAATAGGCCTGAGTTTGCCAAACTTTACTTTTTAATTACTCTCTGATTATATACTTTATATGCTTACGTATTTGGCTAAGGTTCGCTCGTATCAGCCAACTTTCGCGGGGATTTGCATGTGGCGATCCCCAAGAGCGTCTGAAAAGCGGCCATCGGTGTATTCCTGCGATTGAAACGAAA
>Ga0172375_10005577_pt1 | contig 18090 bp, 19 predicted proteins | sample LakKiv1m_FD_114537 | JGI IMG/M metagenome (GOLD analysis project Ga0172375, IMG submission 114537) | Freshwater microbial communities from Kabuno Bay, South-Kivu, Congo - kab_092012_11.1m | ecosystem: Environmental > Aquatic > Freshwater > Lake | place: Democratic Republic of the Congo...
GTAAACTTTGTAGTGCCGAAAACATTTTGCTACTACTTAACTTATTGTTATCACAAAACTATTTTTTTCCTGCTGTCGAAGATGAGCCTAAAGGAATATATCGGGCACCGCAGCGCGGCGTCCGTCCTAGACTTATGGGGTTTGGAGGAAAGGGTTAAGGGCTGTCAGCCCTTAACCCCTTCCCCTGGATTTATGATCTCTGTCCCCGCCGGGCCTGAAACTGCCGCACCTGGTACATAAAGGCCTCTAGGCGGGTGCGGGTGTGGGTCTGTTCCTGGCCGTCGTAGGCCAGGTTCAGGAAGGGGATGTTGTCGTGGCGCTCCCGGAAGAGCTTGAACAGGGAGTTGACCACGGTGCCGGGCATGCAGGTGAAGGGCATGATGTTCACCAGGCCGCTGGCCCCTTTGCGCACGAAGTCCCGGGACTTGCCCATGCTCAGGATGGCCTCTCCTTCGAAGGAGGGGTGCAGATAGTCTCTGGCCAGTCCCAGGGTTTCGGGGATGGTGGGTTCCTTCAGGTTCTTGATGCTGCCCCGGAAGATTTCTTCCAGGCGGTGCTCGTCCTTTTTCTGGACCCGTTCTTCCAGGCAGACGGTGATAAGTTCCCGGAAGCGCCGGTTGACCCAGGCTCTATGCTTGGAGGAGTGGGTGACGTAGAGGAGCCACTCGCCGATGGGCGGCATCCAGACCTCGCCTCCCAGGGCCTCGATTTCCCGCACCGCGTTCTCGTTGGAGAACTTGTTGGCTCGGGTGTAGATTTCCCCCACCACCCCCACCACCGGCTTGCCGCCGTTGGGGCTCAGGGACACCTCGTCAAAGGTCCGGCGGGCTTCTTGCAAAGTCCCGGCCACGTCGCCCCGGTCCCGCAGGGCCTGATAGACTTTTTGGAGATAGTGGGTATAGATTTTATCGGCCTCGCCGGGGAGGGCTTCATAGGGCCGGATCTCCCGGAGTTTCTTTTCCAAAAGATCGATGGCCACCACCCCGTTCCAGGCGATGCGGGTAAAGTCGTCCCCCACCAGGCCCACTTCCTTGAACATGTTTTCGTTCTGGTCCGGGGAATAGACCGGCACCTGGGGGTAGCCCAGTTCATCGAGCATCAGGCGGTGGAAGCGATGGTACTGGCCGAAGCGGCAGGGACCGTCGGCCGCGGGCATGAAAAACGCGCTTTTTTCCGGGTTGAAGCCGGGGCGCTGCAACAGTTTGGCCAGGTCGCCGGCGGTGAGGATGAGGGGGTAGCACTCCTTCCCCGAGGTCAGGCGGCGTCCCAGTTCCAGGGTTTCTTCATCGGATTCCGGCAGATACTCGGCCTCGCCGCCGCAGGCCTGGAACGCGGCCACCAGGGCCAGGGCCTGGTCGGTCATGGGGGGCAGATAAATCTTGCGCTTGAGGTTGCCGGTGACCCGGTAGCGGAAAGGGGACAGGCGGGCCGGGGCCGGCTCCACCCTGACGTTCTTCAGGCTGTCCAGGAAGGCCTCCAGGCGGGTGATGGCCCCGACGTCGGAGGAGTGCTCGTCAATCTCGATTTCCAGGTAGGGTTTGCCCCGCATGCGGTCCCTGAAGAAGTGCTGGATGAAGGAGTCGGGGCCGCAGCCGAAATTGGTGATGTAGATGCCGTAGATCCGGGGGTCGTTGCGGATGAGTTCCGCCACCCCGAGGATTTTCTGGCCGAAGCGCCAGTACATGGGCTTGATTTCATCCAGGCGGTCCACCGCATCCACGGGCAAAAAGTCCATGGGCAGGGCCAGGACCCCCAACTGCCGGAGTTTCCGGTGCAGGTTGAGGTTCATGCCGGGGTCCAGGGCGTTGTAGGGCCGGCCGATGAGCACCACGAGCCGGCCGTCGGGCGGCAGAGTATCCAGGATCTCCCGGCCCCGGGCGCTCAGGCGTTCATAGTAGGCCTGCAGGGCCGCCTGGGCCTTGAGCATGGCCCGGTTGACCTTAAAGGCGCTGATCCCCAGTTCCTTGCCCAGGTCCCGCAACCCACGGCGCAGCGCCCGGTTGCCCTGGCCGAAGTAAAGCACCGGGGTGAGCAAGCGGGCCCCGTAGTGGGCGAAATCTATGGCGGTGGGCGCGGTATAGGACAGGGACTGGGCCATGGGACAGACCACCCCGTTGGCGATCTCGGGGTGGGGATGGGGCAGGTCGATGAGGCTGGGGAGGAAAATGCGTTTGACCCCGGCCTTCAAGAGGTCCAGGAGGTGGCCGTGGGCCACCTTCACCGGGTAGCAGGGCTCTGCGGCCAGGGCTTCCACCCCCTGGTTGATCACCTTCTTGTTGGTCTTGGGAGAGAAGACCACCGTGAAGCCCAGGTCTTCAAAAAAGGTCCGGAAGAAAGGCATGAGTTCCTGGAAGAACATGGTCCGGGGGATGCCGATGGGTCCCCGTTTCCCTTCCGGGGGAGGCTCTTCGCCGTAGAGCCAGTTTTCCCGCTCCAGGAGCAGGTCCGGGAGGTCATACTGCTTCTGGGTGCGGCCCACTTCGTATTTTTCGCAGCGGCTGCCGTAGAACAGGGGCTTTTCGCCTTCGATCTGCACCTGGCGGATTTCGCAGTTATTGGGGCAGCCGTTGCACTCAAAGGAAGAGACTTCGTAATGGCGGTCGGCCAAGTCGAACCCCTTGAAGCGGGAGCTCTCCCAGTCCCGTTCCCGCATGGCCAGCAGCGCCGCGCCGATGGCCCCGGTGACGTCGTGGTGGGGCGGCACGGTGATCGTCTTGCCGCACACCTGCTGGAAAGCGGCCACGATGCCCCGGTTGGCCGCGGTGGCCCCCTGGTAGAAGATGTGGTCGCCGATGGGCCGGTCTTCCACTACTTTGTTGAGGTAGTTCTGGACGATGGAATACGACAGGCCGGCCACCAGGTCTTCTTTGGCCGCGCCCCGCTGCTGGTGGTGCACCAGGTCGGACTCCATGAACACGGTGCAGCGTTCCCCCAGGCGGACCGGGTTTTTGCTGGCCAGGGCCAGGTCGCCGAACTCGTCCTTGATGGAGATGCCCAGTTTTTCGGCCTGCTCCTCCAGGTAGGAGCCGGTGCCTGCGGCGCACACCTTGTTCATCATGAAGTCCACGATGGCGCCGTGGCGCAGGCTGATGAACTTGGAGTCCTGGCCGCCGATCTCGAAGATGGTGTCCACCTCGGGGTTGATGGCCGCAGCCGCGGTGGCCTGGGCGGTGATCTCGTTGCGCACCAGGTCGGCGCCGATGAAGTCGCCGGTGAGATAGCGTCCCGAACCGGTGGTGGCCGCGCCCCTGATCCGGACCCGATCCTTGAGCCTGGCGCCCGCCCGGCGCAGCCCCTCGGTGATGGCCTCCAGGGGGCGGCCGGCGGTCATGAGATACTCCCGGGCCAGCACCCGCATGTCGGCGTCGATGACCACCACGTTGGTGCTGATGGAACCCACGTCGATGCCCAGGTAGCCTTCCACCGCCGAGCCGTCCTCCGGCAGGTCGATGACCCGATAGTCCTCCGGCCCCAAAACCGCGGGCGGGGACAGGGGCGGGAGGCGCCGGGATTGATCCTCGCCCTGGCGGAGATGCTCCCGCAAGGGGTCCAGGTCCAGGTGAAAATCGGCGGGCGGGTTGTCCCGGACCACCAGGACCGCGCCCACGGCCCCCAGGGCGCAGAAGTGCGGCGGGATGATGAGGCCATCCTCCCCCAGCTTGAAGACCTGGCGGAAGGCCTGGCGCACCCCCAGGTTGTGGGCCACTCCCCCCTGGAAGGCCACCGGCGGGTTGACGGTCTTGCCCTTGGCGAGGTTGCTCTTCAAATTCCGGGCCATGGCCTGGCACAGGCCGGCGATGATCTCGAAATCCGGGGTGGCGCCCTGCTGCAGGTGGATCATGTCGGTCTTGGCGAACACGCTGCAGCGCCCGGCCACCCGGGGCGGCATGGTGGATTTCAAAGCCAGTTCGCTGAATTCTTCGATGGTGTACCCCAACCGGTGCGCCTGCTGGTCCAGAAAGGAGCCGGTGCCCGCGGCGCACATGGTGTTCATGGCGAAATCCTCGATGACCAGGTGGCCGTCTTTATCATCCACCATGATCATCTTGGCGTCTTCGCCGCCCATATCGATGATGGCGCGGGCCTCGGGGGCGAAATGGTGGGTCCCCCGGCCCTGGGCGATGACTTCATTGATAAACCGGCCGCCCAGGACCTCGGTCAGGCGCTTGCCGCCCAGGCCGGTGCAGGCCGCCAGCCGGCACTGGTTCAGGGGGAATTCCGGTCCCAGGGATTCCAGCAGGTTCAGGGCCGTGCCGAATGGGTCCCCCAGGTGGCGGCGGTACACTTCCTTGACCACCTCGCCGGCGGGATTCATGATCACCAGGTTGACGCTGACGGAGCCGACGTCCAGCCCCAGGTCGAATGTGCCGTGCATCTTTCGTATCCCCCGAAGTGCGAAGCGCTGGTCTTGATTGGTGTTGCTATATCTCACGCCAAGACGCCAAGGCGCAAAGACGGAAGCTGAAAAAAGATAGTGTGTAACCGTCTTATATAGGGCGGCCTGTGGCCGCCTAAATGCGGCTGGCCTATCCCGCCCTATATTTTTTAATCGTCTTCAAAATCAAATGAGTCCCAATCTATTTCATCAGACCCCAGGCCTTCTGGTGCTAATTCATCGAGTGATAAGAGTTCCATTTCAAGTTCAAAGTTATAATCTTGTTCATCTAACTGATTTTCGTGACCGTATTTATCCATAACAATTATCGTTCCGGGATATTTTACATTTATTATATTTGCAATTTTTTCATATTTATTAGGATAGGTTATGTTTAAATCAATATCTAATCTTTTTAATCCTTCCTTAAAATTGTGAACACAATTTGATCCAACAATCATTTCCTCACCAGTCATGCTATTAACAAGGACATGGTTCCATGTAATCGGGCTGTGTCCGCATAATTAACAAATCTGGCCTTCTTCCCTAAAAATATTTTTACAAACAATTTTGCCCCCAGGTTTGCAAAATGAAGATAGGTGTTCAATTATTATTTCCCAATAGTTCTCCATATTGTTTTCCCTCCTTAAAATCTAAATATAATTATGCGCGCAAGGATTTATAAAATAATTGTTTATCAAAGGAATAAATAGATATGAGACTCGCCTCCTCCAACCGTTGTAGCTTTTTCTTAATCTGCGCCAAAGGCAGTCCGGATAACTTCGCCAGGTCGGTGGCGGTCATGGGCCGCCGGGAGAGCATTTCCACCAGGACCTCATCCTGAAGGGGTGAGCCCACGATATCTTCCCGGTTGAAGGAGGCGATGACCTCCACCGGCCCGCCCAGGAAGGCGGCGGCCGCCGCCATTTCCCCCGGCTCCAACGCCCGGGCGGAGGCCTCCACCCCCGGGCGCACCACGGTGTTGAGCTGGACCTTGTCCGGGGCGATGTCCGCCAGGGTTCGGCGCAAGAGCGCCAGTTCCGCCTCGGTATCGTTGATGTCTTTGATCAGCATGACTTCGAGCCAGATTTGGCCCCGGTACTCCCGGCGGAAGGCGGTCAGGCCGTCCAGCAACAGGTCCAGGGTGAGCTCCGGCAGGGGCCGGTTGATGGCAAGATAGGTCTCTTTCCGGGCCGCGTCCAGGGAGGGCAGGACCAAATCGGCTGCGGCCAGTTCCCGGCGCACCTCCGGGAGATACAACAGCGCCCCGTTGGTGAGCACCGCCACCGGGATCCGGGTTATTTCCTTGAGGGCTCCAAGGATGCGGCCCAGATCCAGATTCACGGTGGGTTCGCCGGAGCCGGCCAGGGTGATGACCTCCGGGGCCGGGTGCGGGTCCCGGAGATATTCGGTCAGTTCCCCGATAATGGCGTCGGTTTCATAGGCGAACCGTCGGCGGGTCTGGCGGGTGGTGGCCCCGACCTCACAATAGATGCAATCATAGGGACAGGTCTTGGGAGGAATGAGATCCACCCCTAAAGACCGCCCCAGACGGCGGGACGGCACCGGGCCGAAAAGGTGGGCCATATCAGAAACAACCCAACTGGCACTGGGTGATTTTGATCTGGAGTTCGTCGAGGAGCTCCCCCAAGTCCTGCCGGGAGAGGCCCAGTTCCTCGGCCAACCGGAAGGCCTCGGCGCAGGCGATCTTGCCTGCCGGGGCCGCGGCCTTGATTTTCCCTCTGATGTCTTCTGGCGACATGGTCACCTCTATACAAAAGAACTTCAATGTATAAAAAATAGCTCAAGGAAAGGTAAAAATCAAGGGCATGACGGCCCCGCATCTGTGCATGAGCTGAAGGCCATGGGAAAAAATCCTCAAAAGCTGACCTGCCGGAAAACTACCCCGCCAAAACCCGCCGGCAGGCCGCGACCATGACCACCACCAGGCTCGAGAGGCTCTGGTCCAGGCGCTGATAAATCTTAAAGGTGGCGACCTGCAGGACGATGCCCAGGACCATGGCCGCGGCCAGGTTGGGGTCGCCGGCCGGGATTTCCCCCCGGTCCATGGCCGCGGCCAGGACCTCCCGGACCACCTCCACCGGGTTGGGCATCTCCGGCGTCACTTTTTGCAGTTGCCCGTGCTGCGCCAAGAGCAGGTAGCTGAAGAGCACCGGGTCGTCGTCGAAGAAGGCGCAGAATCGCCCCACCATGGCCGCCAGTTTGCCCCAGACGGTGGGGTGAGGGGCCTGGGTGCGTCCAAGTTCCAGGGCGAACGCGGTGAAATTGTCGCTGAACAGTTCCCAGGCCAGGGCCTCTTTGCCGGAGTAATGCCGGTAGAGGGCGCCTTCGGCGATCCCCGCCGCCCCGGCGATGTCCCGGATGGTGGTGCCGTGGATGCCCTGCTCCACAAACAGGGCCAGGGCGGTGCGGGCGATCAGTTCTTTGGTCTTATCTTTGGGTCGCATAGATATGAGTGATTGTTCACTCACATTATAAACCGCATCATAGCCTGAGTCAAGTTTTTTCTTCCGTCAAGTTGTTGATTGGTTTAGAAACAATACAGTTCCCTTAACCTGTTTCGAGGCCTTGGTGGGCCAGGCCCACCCTGCCTGATAATCTCCGAGGGAGGTAAACGATATGAAGGTGCTGGCCATCTCCGGGTCGCCCCGCCCGAAGGGGAACACCCGGCTGCTGCTGACCACCGCGCTCCAGGTCCTGGAGGGCCAGGGGATCGCCACGGAATACCTGTCGCTCCACGACAAAGAGATCCGGCCGTGTCGGGCATGCCTGACGTGCGCCAAGGAGAAGAACCGCTGCGTGCAGGAAGATGATTTCATGCCCATCTATGAGGCCATGGCCGCGGCCGACGGGCTGCTGATGGGCTCGCCGGTCTATTTCGGCTCCGCCACCCCCAATCTCATGGCCCTCCTGGACCGGGCCGGGTACGTGGCCCGCCAGGGGGACAATCCCTTTTATCGCAAGGTGGGCAGCCCCCTGGTGGTGGCCCGGCGGGCCGGGGTCAATTTCACCTACGCCCAGCTCCAGTTCTGGTTCTGCATCATGGGGATGGTGGCGCCGGGCTCCAGCTACTGGCCCATCGCCTACGGCCAGGCCCCCGGGGAGGCGGCGGGGGACGCCGAGGGCCTCAAGACCATCACCGACCTGGCGGAGAATATGGCCTGGCTGATGAAGAAGCTGCAATAATTGGAAACGGAGATTTTATGACTAGATGCTCTGTCTAACCGTAGGGGCGCGGCGTCGCCGCGCCCCTACGATGGAACGGTTCGGTAAGCCGGTGCGGGGGTCGTTACCTACCATTATCGGGGCATTTCAAGTCGCGGTTACTAAGCGCATCAAACCCTTGAGAAATATTTGCGGGGGCGAGGTATGGCAGCGAGGCTGCTATGAGCATGTGATAAGAGATGAAAATTCCTTAGGACGTATTCGGGAGTATATTGTCAATAACCCTGATCAATGGGATTTGGACCGGGAAAATTTTAATCGAAAAGGAGAAAGCGATTTTTATAACTGGCTAGAAGGCTTTAAGACCCCCCCAAACCCTCAGGGAAAAAGCTAATAATCTTTAAGGTAGGGGCACGACAATGCCGTACCCAAAATTTGATTCAATCGCCACTCCCGCTTACTGATTTAATAATTCCATATAATATTGAATAAAAAACGCCCCCACCATATATGACCACAAGTGGGGGTGACGCTGAGGAAGTCTTTCATCCGGGGGGTGACAGAACCTGGGCGGCGAGGTATGGGTACGGGTAAACAATGGTCGCCAAGAGCCCGGAATTGGTCTTCGGGTCAATCCGGCCTACTCCCGCCGCCGGATATTTTTAGCCGCCATGGGTTATTTCACCGCCGACTTGGAGCGGCTCGGGGGGCGGGGTCGAACCTGGCGGGGACCCTGCTTTGCAGATTAAAGTGGTTTTCAAGTCCTGCCGCAGGTGAACCTCTTCCAGAACCCCTTCCTCCCCGGCCCCCTGGTCTGAAGTCGTCCATTCAGGGGGCCACATGGGGAGCCCCCTCCGCATCAAACGCCTTACTTGCATGACTGCCCTCTCTGGCAAAGATGTATGGCACAACGGGTGAATAAAATTCACGTGTTTTTAGGTGGAATCTGCGCAGATAGACAGGGAACTGGACCAGAGCGAGAGGCCGAAAATTGGCTCCGGATGGATCGGTCCTAAACTGGTGGAATTATAGCCGGATGGTGAACCGAGTCAAGAAAAATATACAATTATTTAACTTTTTTGCAAAAATTTTATAGACAGCGTTTGGCGCTGAAGGAGGGGGAGGGGGCGTCGGTTGGCCGGCGAACCTCCGTACGGAGGTCAGTCTTTTCCGGCCCGGATGCGTTCGGTGATGCTGGGGAAGTATTCCATCCGGGTGTGGGGCAGGAACAGGGCGGCGATGTATTGGTCCATGTAACCCGGGGTCTCGGAGAGCTCGAAATTGGTCATCATCTCCGCCACCCGGCGCTCCTCCTCCAGGAGTTCCCGGGAGAAGGCCAGCAGGGAGGCCCCTTGCAGGGAGGCGTTGCCCACGTATTGGTAACATTTTCGGGGGAGATCGGGCAGGAGGCCGATGGTGATGGCGTGGTCGATATTGATGAAATTCCCGAAGGCCCCGGCCAGGATCACCTGTTCCAGGTCCTGGAGAGAGAGGCCGACGTTTTCCAGGAGGGTGACGTAGCCGGCGAACATGGCCCCTTTGGCCCGCATGAGGTTGTCGATATCGGCCTCGCTCAGGGTGATGTCCTGGCCGCTCTGGGTGTCGGGGCCCATGGCCAGGACATATTCCCGGCCCTCCTCGCCCCGGCGGAGGCGGGGGGTGTCCAGGTCATCCCGGAACTTGCCGTTGGGGGAGATGAGGTCCGCCTCCATCAGGGCCGCCAGGATGTTGATCAGGCCGGAGCCGCAGATGCCCTTGGGTTTCACCATGTCGATGGTGAGGAGCATGGGTTCGCAGGTCTCGGGATTGATGCTGATTTCCTCAATGGCGCCGGCGGTGGCCCGCATGCCGAACTTGATGCCGCCGCCTTCAAAGGCCGGTCCTGCGGAGCAGGCGGCGCAGGCCAGCCATTGCTGGTTGCCGATGACGATCTCGCCGTTGGTGCCGATGTCGATAAAAAGGGTCAGCCTGGGGTCCTTGTAGATGCCTGAAGCCAGGACCCCGGCGACAATATCGCCCCCCACGTAACTGGATACGGAACTCACCGAATAGATGAACACGTGGTCCGGGACTTCCAGTCCCAGGTCCCGGGCCCGGACCGGCGGGGGGTGACAGGAAGTGGGGGTATAGGGCGCCAGGCGGATATACTTGGGGTCAATGCCATAGAACAGATGGGTCATGGTGGTGTTGGCGGCCATGGTGAGGTGGGAGATCTGGTTCACCGGCAGGCGGTGTTTTTTCAGGAGCCGGTGCATCACCTGGTTGATGGTGGAGACCACGGCGCGTTGCAGCTTTTGCAGCCCCTGGTCTTTCTGGCTGAAGACGATGCGGGTGATGACGTCGTCCCCGTAACTCATCTGGGCGTTGTAGTCCGCAGCATGGCCGATGATCTTGCCTTCGGCCAGGTCCAGGAGCTGGACCCAAACGGTGGTGGTGCCGATATCCACCGCCACGGCATAGTGGCGTTGACTGGTATCGCCGGGTTCGACGTGCACCATCCGGGGTTTCCGGGAGCGCCGCTGGGCAAAGTCCAGGGTGGCGGTGACCTGAAAGTTGTCCTGTCGCATCACCTGGGCCAGATGACGCAGCAGGAAGAAATCGTGGGTCAGGCTGTCCAGGTTGTGCTGGCGGGCCAGGCCCTGCTCCAGCCGGGACAGGTCGCAGACGTTGTCGGCCAGGGAAGGCGGCGGCAGTTCGACGAATTTCTTCTGAAAGGCCGGGTCATAGAGCCCCTGGGCCTTCAAGGCTTCCAGGTCGATGGGGCTGGGGCGCAGCCCGACGCCGGCCCGGCGGCGGGTCAGGGTGCGGCGGTCCAGGAGGGACTCCGGCGGGATGCGGATCACCACGTCGTCCTTGACCCGGCACTGGCAGGCCTGGCGAAAGCCCAGGTCCCGATCCTCGTCGCTGATCAGCCCGGAAGGGGCGGCCTCCAACTCCCCCGATTCCAGCAAGACCCGGCACTTGCCGCAGACGCCCTCGCCGCCGCAGGAGGCGTTGATATGGACGCCGGCCAGCAAGGCGGCCCGCAGGAGGTTTTCCCCTTCCGGCACCTCCACCGTAATCTCATATGGCTTGAACGTGACGTGTTTACCCAAGATTCGATCCTGGTTGGCGGATGAAACGAGTTGAACTTTGGGCTCAGCCGGCCGCAGGGTTGAAGAACGCCGCGCCTCAGGGGGCATTCTATCACAGGGAGGCGGCAAAAAAAATGTTATATAGGCTGGGGGGTTCGGTTTTCTGTTAAAAAAAACAGGAATAACTATGAGTTAGAAAATCGGCCGCCGCCATTTGCCGGAGAAGGTAAGGATGTTGCTGTTTCTGTCTGCAAAAGACCGAAAAGGGTGTAATATTTCCGGACAGGGAGGGCATTCCATGGCGCCGTCGCGGGTGGGCGCGTTGCTGAAGGAGCTTTACCAGATCTTGTGGGAGGCCCTGGGGCCCCAGGGCTGGTGGCCGGGGGAGACCCCCTTTGAAGTGGCCCTTGGGGCGATTCTGACCCAGAACACCAACTGGAACAACGTAGCCCGGGCCATTGCGGCCCTCAAGGCCCAAGGTCTGTTGGAGCCCCGGGCCCTCCACCGGCTGCCGGAGGCGGAGTTGGTTGGATTTATCCGGCCGGCGGGCTACTACAATATTAAAGCCGGACGGATCAGGAATTTCCTGGATTTTCTGGGGACCCATTATAATCATTCCATGGAGCGGATGGCGGCGGCGGAGGTGGAGGATTTACGCCCGGCCCTGCTGGGCGTCAAGGGGATCGGGCCGGAGACCGCGGACAGTATTCTCCTCTACGGCCTGGATAAACCCACGTTTGTGGTTGATGCCTATACTTTTCGCATTCTGAGCCGCCACGGCCTCATCCCGGAGGTCTGCTCCTATGAAGAGCTACGGCGCCTGTTCATGGCGCACCTGCCGGCCCAGGCGCCCTTGTACCAGGAATACCACGCCTTACTGGTGCGGCTGGGCAAGGAGTGGTGCCGTCCGCAGCCCCGCTGCCCGGGCTGCCCGGTGGACGGCTGGCCGGGGGAGTAATGCCGAATTCCTGTTTCAATGACACCGTTTATCCGGGTAATCTATTGATATCATTAAGGAGAGACGTTTTTCACCCCCGGATCCGCCACATGGACGGGATCTAAAATTTGCCTGGTTTGGTATGAGAGTTGCAGTAAAACTTCCCAAGGAAAAAACCATGGCATATATCGGCAAAGAAGACCATAATCCTATCTGGCTGCCCGAATCTCTCCCTGAGGAGATCCTGGTTGAGAGTTCCCTTGAGCTTTTCCATGCCGAGGCGGATCCCGGTGAGGCCCCGGAGCCTGATGAACCCAACCTCGGCTTTATTGTCCAGGACTGGTTCGGGCCATTTCTGTTGAGCCCGCCTACCCGGTTCCTCCGGGGGCAGTGTTAAGCCGGCCGGCGGATAAAGCAACCCTTCGTCAAGTACGTCCCCGGCCTTCAGGGCCGGGGACCTGGTCCTGCCAGCTCATTTTTCCCTCCCGGGGCACAATTTTTCCCCACATCCGCGGCGATGATGTTAAGATCAAAAGGCCGCGGCCGATGGTTTGCGGGATTCATATCCTTGAACTCATGGGCAGGATTTGTTTAAAGAGATGGACATTATCTCCCTGGAACATCACTCGCCGGAAGAATTGTTCAGTTGTTTGAGAAGGGTGCCCCTTCAGGAAAGGACAGATGTCCTGATTTATTCCCAGGCCTTGATCAGCCTGGAGGAGATTCACACCGACTGGCTCCGGCCGCCCCAGAACTACCTCTGGCTCCAGGAATTGCGCAAAACCCAGGAATTGCGCTGGAGCCTGGCGGACCAGGGGGTGGACCTGTTCCGGCTGAACGGTTATGTCACCTACACGGTGCGGCTGCCTGACGGCGAAGAAGCGAGGTACGATCTTTACCCGCCCATCGTGGAGGAGTCCTTTGAGGCCGACGGCACGGTGGCCCTGCTGATCAACGACGGCATGCACCGCCTCTATCTGGCCCGGCTGGAGTGGGTGATCCCCCAGGTTACTTATCTGCGCGGCATCCCTAAAGAATTCCCCTATTACGCCTTCCCCCGGCCCAACGGCTGGGAGGGCCTGGATCTGCTGGCCGAGAACCCCGACCCTCAGCGCTACCTGAAAAAGTGCCACCGGGTTCGCCATAATAAGCGATTGTATCGCGATTTTCAGGCGGTGTTTCAGAACGTGGGCCGCTCCCGGAGCCGGCTTTTGAAGAACTAGGCCTGACCCCCGCGGTCGGCGGGGCCGGCCGGGGCAGGCGCCGCCGGAAGGCAAGTGCCCTCGCCTTCAGGCCATGGTCGGGCTGGTTTTTCGGCCCCTTAACCCCATGACAGCGCCATGAGCCTTACCGGGAGAAACCCCTTTCAAATCCCCGTTTGGTAAAGGGGGACGTTAATACCCCCCTTTGAAAAAGGGGGGCAGGGGATTTTTCCTTCTCGGGGGTGAAGCATTTATATTTCATGAACGTTTAGCTGACCCGGCGTCCTCCAGGCCGGGTGGTGGAGGAGAATATGAGTCTGGTCCTGTTAGGAGTGCTGATTGCCCTGGCCCTGGTGGTGTTGGGGCGCAACGTGCCGCAACTTCAGCAATACCCCCAGGTCCGCTGGGTCCTGGCGATCCTGGCCGTCGTGGTGACGCTGGTGATTTCCACCGCCAAGATCGTGCCCCCGGGCAACGTCGGGGTCCTGGTATTTTTAGGGAAGGTGTACGGCACCATCTCCGAGGGGGTGCACCTGGTCAACCCCCTGGCCTCCATGGAACTCATGAGCGTCCGCACCAAAGAGGTGTTTGAACACGCCGAGGCCCCTTCCTAAGAAGGTTTGAACGTGGTGCTGGAGGTCTCCTGCCTCTATCACCTGATGCCCGAAAAGGCTGATCAGGTTTACCGGCAAATCGGCCCCAATTATGAAAATGTGTTGGTCAAGCCCCAGTTTCGCTCGGCCATCCGGAACAACACGGTGAAACACGAGTCCAAAGATCTGTACACCTCGGGCCGGGAATTAATCACCACCAAGATTTATTCGGAATTGGTGACGGATTTGAAACCCCGGGGCTTCGTGGTGGAGGCCATTTTGCTGCGCCGGATTCAACTGCCCCAACTGGTGGTGGAAGCCATCAACGCCAAGCTGGCGGCGGACCAGGAAGCCCAGCGGATGCAGTTCGTGCTGGCCAAGGAGAAGCAGGAGGCCGAGCGCAAGCGCATCGAAGCCCAGGGGATTCAGGACTTCCAAAAGATCATCTCCCAGGGGCTGAACGAGCAACTGCTGCGCTGGAAAGGCATTGAAACCACCAAAGCCCTGGCCGAGTCCAGCAACAGCAAAATCATCATCGTCGGCGGGCGGGACGGCCTGCCCTTGATCTTAAACACCGGTGGAGCGGGAGGGTCGCCGGGAAAATGATTGACAAGCACCGGTTAAGGCACTATGTAAGGATTATGGCGCGCCCCCGCAACGCCGGCTGGCGGCCGCTGGTCCTGGCGGCCCTGCTGATCCTCGGGTTCCTCTCCTCGGGGGCCTGGGCGGGGGCGGTGGAGGCGGGCAACGCCGGTCAGGAGGGCGAGACCCTGGAGGTCAAGTCCCTGCCGGTCAGAGGGAAAACCACCCTGATTGACTTCTACAGTCCCTTCTGTCCCCCCTGCGTGCGCCTGGCGCCGATTATGGAAAGACTGGCGGCCCGGCGCTCGGACCTGGCCATTAAGAAAGTCAACATCAACCGGCCGGGCATCCAGGGGATCGACTGGCAATCGCCCCTGGCGAAGCAATACGGCATCAGGCAGGTGCCGTATTTCATGATTTTCAGTCCCCGGGGGAAGCTCGTGGCCAAGGGCGGAAACGCGGTTCAGCAGGTGAAACGCTGGCTCCAGGAAGCGGAGCTGCTGAAGCCCTGAGGAAGGCTGAATTTCAGGGACAGGAACTTTTCTTGGGTCTCCGATTGTGGCGGGCGGGCCAGCAAGATCCGGGTGGCTGAGCGACGCCCCCCGGGGTGGAGGGCAAAAAGGCCGGTAGTCGCCCAAAACCATGCCGGGAAAGGAGGAAAAGGGCATGACGTGGTCAGGATGGCGCTGCTGGGCGGCAGTCGCGCTCCTGCTGGGTGGGTTCCTGGGTTGCGTGGCGCCGTCTTCGCCCCCGGGTCCTTCATTGACGGCTGCGGCGGCCAGGCACACCCTGGACAGTTGGAACCCCAGCTATTGTAAGGTGGTGGAATTTTATGGAATTTTTGAACACCACCCCAATGAGCGGGAGGCCTTCGCGCTGATAGCCAACCCCAGCGAGAAGGGGCAGAATCCCCAGAATTATGCGGCCCGGTTCCAGCTCCTCACCCTGTCCGAGGGCCAGTCGCGCTGGTTCCTGACCAGACTGCTGACGCTCGGGGAGCCGGCAATGAGACGCCGGCTGGGCTGGGATAACCTGCTCATCCCGGTGAAAGACCCGCCGGCGGCGGCGGCTAAATAATAGCCCTTTTCAGGAGAAGTTCTTGCCGGCGGCGGGCGGAAGCCCACCCCACCGGGCTTTTCGGCATTTATAACACCTAAAGGGTGCGCAGCGCGCCCCCTAGAGGGCGGGCCATGCCCGCCCTGCAATCCGGTCCCCGGCTGGAAGCCGGTGCTCCCCCCAGTCGCCGTTCCCAGGGTCCTCCCTGGGGACGTACTTCTCATCCCTGCCTCACAACCCCTTGTTGGTTTCCTGGATGGCCCGGTCCATTTCTTCCTCCAGGGCCGGTGGCAGTCCTTCGATCTTGACGTTAAGGAAGCCCCGGACGATGGTGGACACGGCTTCTTCCTCATCCAGGCCCCGGGCCATGAGGTATTCCACTTCCTCGGCAGCGATCTTGCCCACTGCGGCTTCGTGGGACATGTCCACCCCGGCCGCCCGGCCTTCCAGTTCGGGAATGGCGTGGACTACCCCGGTGCCCAGGATGAGGCCCCGGCATTCCAGGTGGGCCTTGATGTCCGGCACCATGCCGATGAGGTGGCCCCGGGCCACGCTGTAGCCGCCGGTGGTCAGGGTTCGGGCGATGACTTCGGCCCGGGTGCGGGGCGCCTTGAGGATCACCCGGCCGCCCACGTCCAGCTCGCAGCCGGGATGGGCGATGAGGATGGACTGGAGGCGGGCCACCGCGCCCTCGCCGTTCAAGGTGACGGTGGGATACATCTGCACGGTCTTCACGGGCCTAAGCAGGATATAGTTGGAGATGTAAGTGCCCCCTTCCTCCACCATGACTGCGGTGCGGGGCCGCACGTGGACGTCCTCGCCCCAGTTGTGGATCATGGTAAAGGTGAGCTGCCCGCCTTTCTGGACGTAAAACTCCGACACGCCGATGTGGAGGCCGGAGCGGACCCCGGGGTGGGTGGCGCAGCCGGTGATGATGTGGACCTGGGCCCCCTCCTCCACCACCACCAGGTTGTGTACATGTTGGGCAAACCGGTCGGTGCGCAGGTAGAGGCAGGACTCCACCGGTTGGGCGATTGCCATCCCCTTGCGCACCCGGATGAAATACCCGTTATCCAGTTCCAGTTCGGCCCTGGCGGTGTATTTGTCGGCATCCACCGCCACCAGGCCCCAGAGCAGGTCTTTGGCCCAGTCATGCCGGCGCACGGCTTCGGTGATGGGCAGGATTTCCACGCCTGGCTGGCGGCTCTGGCAGTGGACGATGGCTTTGTCGGCCTGGAGGAAGGTGGCGGCATGGTCTTCGTCGGTGAGCTCGATGCCGGCGGTGAGGAGGTGGCTGCGTTCCTCCGGGGAAAAATGCCGGTAGTCCGGGTCATATTGCCAGTCGCCTCCCTGACGGGAGAACTCCTCCAGGTTGAGGTCCGGCCCGAAGGCCGCCTGTTTCTGCCGGCTCTTTTCGGCCCGTCCTTTTATCTCCGACATCTGCCGCACTCCTCGTACCCATAGTTTTTGATATCCTGCAGCAACTCCCGGGGGTTGCCCTGACAGCAGATGCGGCCGTCGATCAGGATGTAAGCCCGGTCGGCGTGGACGTAATCCATGATGAAACCGGTGTGAGTGATGATCAGCCCGGATTTCTGGCGGTGCTGGCGGCGGCGGTCCTTCTGGAGCAGTTGGGCGATGATCTCTCCCACCACCTGGAGGTTCTCCAGGTCGACCCCTGATTCCGGTTCGTCCAGGAGCACCATCTTGGGATTCTGGGCCAGGAGTTGCAGGAGTTCGGAGCGCTTCAGTTCACCCCCGGAAAAGCCGTGATTGACCTCCCGGTCCAGAAACTCGGTAAAATCGTAGGCCGCGGCCAGGACCTCCGGGGCGATGGCCCCCCGGGAGCACACCCGGAGGATGTCCGCGGTCTTGACCCCCCGGATGGTGGGGGGGCGCTGGAAGGAAAGGCCCAGACCCAGGCGGGCCCGCTCATAGGTGGGGAGATGGGTGATATCCTGCCCCAAAAAACTGATGCGGCCCTGTTTCAGGTGGTAGCGCTCAAAACCCATGAGGGTCATGAGGAGAGTGGACTTGCCGGAGCCGTTTTTCCCGAAGAGGATATGGGTTTCGCCCAGGGGGACCTGGAGGTTGATTCCCTTGAGCACTTCTTTGTCTTCAATGTTGACCCAGAGATCATGGATCTCAAGCATAACAACCTCGAATGTAAAGAGAAAGCCCCCAAAGGAGGCTTTGGGGGCCATCTATCCTTCTGAACTGGCTTAATCAGCAGTAATTTAATTAGCTTCCGCGGGAACCGCCAGCGGCGGCAACGTCGGGGCCTGCTTGATATATTTCATGCCAAAGGCCCGGGTCTCGAAGGCTTTGGGATTGAAAGCCTTGGTCAGTTCCACTTCTTCCGGGCTTAAGATCCGCACCATGCCATAAGGATCAACGACCGCAAACCGTTCACCTTTGGCCAGACAAGAAGCCACCGTCTCCTGTCCCTTCAATTCAGTCTTGGAGACGCAGAGCAGCTTCGCGCTTCCCATTTTTTGCGCTGCGGCAAGGGAAGAGATGAAAAACACGGCCACCACTACTACCAGCAACCCGACGACCAATTTAGTCCGCATACACCTTCCTCCTTTTTGCTAAGGTTGATACCCGGCTTCTCCCCCCCCAGCGGAGTAAATGAGAAAAAGCCACCTAAACCCCTTTCTCAAGTCATAATATATGCGCCCCGGAAAAAATGTCAATATAATTGATTGACGCCGGCAAAAAAACTCAGTGGGCGCTTTCCTTTACCCGGGGAGGAAATGAGCGTCGCCGGCCCCGCAATCCTTATAAGTTTTCCTCCCTTTTTCCTCTATCACAATCTTCTTCAAGAATAAAGTATAAGTTAAAAGGGGGATAAAGATTTACTACCGGCCGGGCGCCCCCGGAGCTGGTCCCGGGGGGGGGTATGAAACAAGGCGGATTTTGGGGAGCCCGCCTGTGGCGGTGAATCCAGGGGACAGGGGCGGTAATCGGCCTTACCGGGTCGGGTTATTCATTATGTTCATGTAATGGAACATCAAATGCTGGTATCCACCGGCTTTCTCTGGCGGAGCTTTTTGAGGCGCTCAGTCTGGCCCTGCCGAGAAAA
>Ga0172375_10005578_pt1 | contig 18089 bp, 15 predicted proteins | sample LakKiv1m_FD_114537 | JGI IMG/M metagenome (GOLD analysis project Ga0172375, IMG submission 114537) | Freshwater microbial communities from Kabuno Bay, South-Kivu, Congo - kab_092012_11.1m | ecosystem: Environmental > Aquatic > Freshwater > Lake | place: Democratic Republic of the Congo...
ATATTGTGGTGTCGACCCTCTGTGGTCGACACTACATATTGGTATTTTATAAACATGCTGTCAACCACGGAGGGTTGACAGCACATTAATGAGCAAATCTGATCAGAGAACTTTGTAATTACGATTTTACCTTACATAGTCATTTTCGGGACTAAACACTACCTGCACAATATCATATCATTGCATATTATCAAATTGTAAACTATTTTGACTAATAACAATCTTCTGAAAAAATCAATGCCCCTCGAGGAATTTTTCCGCATCGAGGGCGGCGCGGCAGCCGGCTCCGGCGGCGGTTACCGCTTGTTTATAAATAGAATCGTGGACATCGCCGGCGGCGAAAACGCCTTCGACGCTGGTGAAAGAGCGTCCGTGAGTAGTGACGATATAGCCGCCCTCATCCAGCTTCAGCTGACCGCGGAAAACCGCGGTATTGGGGGTATGTCCGATGCCCAGGAAGACGCCGTCGAATGGTTCTTCGGTGATTTCGCCGGTCTTGACATTTTTATAACGGACGGCTTTGACCCCGGTGCCTTTTTCGCCGAGGATTTCCTCGACAACACAGTCCCAAATAAAGCTGATTTTGGGATTATTAAAGGCGCGGTCGCGCATAATTTTGGAAGCTCGCAATTCATTACGCCGGTGGATGATACGCACTGCGGAAGCGAATTTAGTGAGAAAAGAGGCTTCTTCAATGGCGGAATCGCCTCCTCCGACAACTAAAACTTTTCTGTCGCGGAAGAAGAATCCGTCGCAAGTTGCGCAGGCGGAAACACCATAGCCCATCAATTTTTGTTCGGAAGGGATATTCATCAATTTGGCGGAAGCCCCGGTGGCGATGATAACCGCTTCCGCATAGATTTCCGTAGAGTCACCCTTAATGTAGAAGGGGCGGCGGGAAAAATCCACCTGGGAAACAGTTTCCGACAAAATTTCCGCGCCAAAACGCTGAGCTTGCGTGCGCATATTATCCATCAATTCAGGGCCAAGAATTCCTTCGGGAAAACCGGGATAGTTTTCCACTTCGGTGGTGATAGTCAATTGACCGCCGGGTTGAATCCCTTCAAAAACGAGAGGATGTAAATCGGCGCGGGCGGCGTATATCGCTGCGGTATAACCGGCGGGACCGGAACCAATGATGACGACTTTTCTGGTGTTCATATTTGGGAAATGAAAGTTAGGCGCTTAGCGCTGGCACATCGACAATAAATGTCGATAATTTGTGTTTTTTTATTTTGGGGCTTCGCTATTTTATGCGGGTGGTTTGAATAATTTGTTTTTAAAATCCCCCTTTAATTCCCCCTTTAAACTTGTCCTGAACTTGATTCAGAGCCTGTCCTGAACTTGTTTCAGGAAAAAAGGGGGAAAGTGGAGTGGAACAGTTGTTTGCTTTTCCCCCCTTTATTTAAAGGAGGGAAGGGGGGATTTTCATTTAAAATACCCACAATACCCTTAATCTGATTATCCCTTGTCTACATTAATCCGGGAATTTTTACCCGCACGATTCAGCGAAGAGCCAGTTTAATTAACCGGCTATAGACGACTGTCAACTGTCAACTGTCAACTGTCAACTGTTTCTTAGAGGAAGTTTTACGATAGCGGTAGTTCCTTTACCCCCTTGGCTTTGCAGGTTGATTTCTCCGTTGTACAACTTTAAAATTTCCCGGACAATATACAGCCCCATACCGTAGCCGCAGGGCATTTCCGCATCTTCGACCTGGTCAGGGCGGGGTTTGGTGGAAAAACCGGGCTGAAAGATTTTTCCCAAATCGCCGCTGGAAATGCCGCACCCGGTATCTTTAATAATCAGATAGATATAATCTTCTTTCGAGCCCAGACTAATCAGGATGCGTTTTTCCACCGCCTCGAAGACGGCATCCAAAGCGTTTTGCAAAAGCTGATTGAAAATCTGACTGAAATGCGCTGGAATAATTTTAAACAAAGGAACGCTGGTCAATTCATACTTCTTTTCCACATTATGTTTGTAGAAGAGATTGAAATTCAGTACCTGCGCTTCTTTTTCGAGGAATGCTTTCAAATCCAGTGCGGTAATTTTTCGGTTATTTTCGGAATGACCTTTATCCGCGATCTGGGATAACATCGAAGCGGCTTTGGATGCTTGATCGGCGATAATATCGAGATTGGGAATGTTGGGATTTTTCATCGCCGCTAATTGCGCATAACCCATCACACCGCCTAAAGGCCCATTGATATTGTGAGCTAAGCCGGTGGTAAATATGCCGAAACGGGGTTTCAGGTAAGTATCGATCAAAGTCCGTTTGAAAGCCTCAGGGATTTCCTCTGTCGAAGGGGCGGCGGAAGCCGGAGTTTCTCCCCCGGCTTGCCTTTTGCCGGAATAGAAATTTATAGCCTCCAAAGCTATATTTTTTAATTCGGTCAAATCCCGGATGGGTTTCTTAAGGAAATGAAAAACCTTAAGATTGACCGCTTCGGCAGCTTCGGAAACCGTGGCGTGCCCGGAAATGATGATAGAGGGCAGATGAGGCTGCAGGTCTTTGACCTGACGGATCAGCTGGATGCCGGACAATCCGGGCATTTTAACATCGGTGATGAGCAGGTCGAATTTTTCCTGTTTCAACTTGTCCAGCGCTATTTCGCCGTTGACAGCAGTGGTGACATTCATACCTTCATTGCTGAGGAAAGAGCTGTAGACACCAAGGATAATTTCGTCATCCTCGACAAGCAGAATTTTGTAAGGCAATTTTGACTCTGATTAAGTGAGAAAAATGAGACTTTCCGATACAGAAGCGGACTTTGGGCTTTAGGCTTTGGGCTTTGGGAAAGGCAAAAGCAGTCGTTAGTCGTTAGCAAAAGCAAAGCAAATCCTCATGCGCCTTTCGGCGCAAACTTAGCATGAAGTACGCTGCGAGCTGCAAGATACGAGTTGTGAGATTTAATGCTGCAGAGTGCTGGGACTCTGCAGCGCTGTCGATAACAGCGGGCAGGTTTGAAACCCGCCCCTACAAGAATGTGAATTTCATTTGTTACTTGTTACTTGCCACTTGCAACTTTTTTCGACTTGCAGACTTGTCGACTTTCATACTTGCAGACTGAATTTATCAGACCTGCAAACTTGCAGCTTCCTTAATCAAACTGCGGGCGATGACCAGGCGCTGGATTTGATTGGTGCCTTCATAAATTTGCGTGATTTTGGCGTCGCGCATAAATTTTTCGATGGGATAGTCGCGCATATAGCCGTAGCCGCCGAATAATTGAACGGCGTCGGTAGCGACTTTCATCGCGGTATCCGAGGCGTAGACTTTAGCGAAGGCGGCGTCTTTGGCTACATTGGATGCGCCGGAATCGATCATCCGGGCGGAAGAATAGACCAACGCGCGGGCGGCTTCAATTTGCGTCGCCATATCGGCGAGCATAAATTGAATACCCTGGAAAGAAGCGATAGTCTGCCCGAATTGTTCGCGCTGAGTAGTGTATTCCAAGGCTAAATCGAAAGCGCCTTGGGCGATGCCGAGAGCTTGAGCAGCCACTCCGGGGCGGGATTTATCCAAGGTCTTCATAGCGACCATAAAACCTTGACCTTCTTTGCCCAGCATATTTTCCGCGGGGACTTTGCAGTTTTCAAAGACTAAATCGCAGGTGGCGGAAGCGCGGATACCCAGTTTATCTTCCACTTTGCCGTAGGAGAAACCTTCCATACCTTCTTCAATGATGAAAGCTGATGCGCCGCGGGTGCCTTTCGATGGATCGGTGGATGTGATGACCGTGTAGATTTTCGCTTGCCCGCCGTTGGTGATGAAGCATTTTTGCCCGTTAAGGATATAGTAATCGCCTTTGCGTTCGGCGCGGGTCCTGATGGAGCCGGCGTCGGAACCGGCAGTGGGTTCGGTCAATCCGAAAGCGGCTAATTTACGCCCGGCGACTAAATCAGGCAGGTATTTGGCTCTTTGAGCATCGTTGCCGGAAATCAGAATGGGGAAAGTGCCTAAAGCGGTAGCGGCGACGCTAAGCGCGATGCCGCCGCAAATCCGGGACAATTCTTCCACTACAAGACATAATTCGAATACGCCTCCTCCAGCGCCGCCGAATTCTTCGTCTATGTAAATTTCAAAGAAGCCGGCGTCGGCGAAAACTTTCACCATATCCCAAGGGAATTCATGACCTTCATCATATTTTTTCCGCACCGGTTTGACTTTTTCCAAAGCGATCCGCCGAGCGATCGCTCTCAATTCCATTTGTTCTTCGGTAAGGAGGTAATCCATACCAGGCTCCATTTATAGTTTATTGTTAGTAATTTGTTGACTTATAATATTTTACTGATCTGAAGTCCCCCAATCGCGTCATTGCGAAAGGCTTGCAAGCGGGAATCTTGCTTCTACTGACTACCGAGGACGGTTTCAACCTCTTTCAATGTACTTCAGCATCGCCATTAATAATAGAATCAAGGACAAAACCATCAATATTATGCCAAGCGTAATCCATTTCCCCTCGCCGAACCGGATCATAGTGAATCCGGCAATGACAAAAGCGCCGGCAACTCTACTCCATATATTTCCTATATCTACCCCTTTAACTGCAAAAGGGACTTTTCCCACCGGAAAAAATCCAAAAATCAGCAGGGTCACGCCAATTGCGTATATAATCCCCCCTAACATTCACTCCTCACTTCTTTTACTTGATATTTAGCATTTATCCTGAAAATAGCCGGGACGCGGCTCGCGAGCCGGGTATTTTCATTCTAAGTTGTGGGCGGCCGCGAATCCAGCCGCCCATGGCGGTTTGCTTTGAATATCATCTACAATCAACCATCAACTATCCTCCGCTCTTCATTCTTAATGCTTAATTCCCAATTCATAATTCCCAAAGCCTGATGCTTAAAGCCAGCTTTTTTTCATACTACACATTTTTTTTCAGCAGTCTCATTTTTTCCATCGCGGCGCGGGCGGCGCGCTGTTCGGCTAATTTCTTACTTTTACCTTTGCCGATACCCAGGACTTCTTCTTTCAATGATACTTCGATGGTGAACATTTTATTGTGTTCTGGTCCGGTTTCAGCGGCGACTTTATAGAAGGGCTGCGGATAACCTTTGGACTGCGCCCATTCGAGGAAGAAGCTTTTATAATTCTGGAAATCTTTCTGTTCCGCCCATTCTTCCAGATGAGTCAATAAATTATTTTCGATAAATTGGCGGGCGGGACGCAATCCGCCGTCGAGGTAAATCGCTCCGACCAAAGCTTCGAAAGCGTCTTCCAAAATAGTGGGGCGGTATCTGCCGCCGTTGCGGATTTCTCCGCTGCCCATAATGATGAAGTCGCCAAGGGCCATTTCTTTAGCGCATTGACTCAATGCCTGCCCGGAAACCACCAGCGATTTCAATTGAGTCAGTTTTCCTTCATTTTCCTCGGGGTATTGGCGGTAGAGATATTCGGCAGTCACCAGCCCTAAGACCGCGTCTCCCAGAAATTCCATCAATTCATTGGCTTCGCCGGGATTAAGATTGTCTTTCTGCAGGGAAGAGCGATGCCTGAGGGCTTGCTCAAGGTAGGAGAGGTTTTTAAACCTGTAACCGAGGCGTTTTTCCAGGTCGGACAGTTGTTTGCCGCTGAATTCAAGGCTACTCCTCCGGAATAAGCTGAAAAAACGCATTTATCGATGGAGAAAGGTTTGAGGTTACAGGGAAAAAGGACTTTAGACTTTAGGCTCTGGGCTTTAGGAAAAGCAAAAGCAGTCGTGAGTTGTCAGTCGCTGGGAAAAGCAAAGGTCATCGTTAGTCGTCAGTCGTTGGGAAAAGCGAAAGCGATTCTCGGTTCACGGTAAAAGCGAAGCAGAAGCTGGATTCTGGCTTGCGCCGGAATGATGCCTTCTGGGAGGTTCAAGTGTCACCGCACCGGAGTACAGGAACGAAAAAGATGCCTAATGCCAAATGCCTAATGCCTAATGCCAGCTTGCCTACTTGCCGTATTTCTTAAACAAGAGGGTGGCATTATGCCCGCCGAATCCGAAGGTGTTGGACAGGGCGTATTCAACTTCCAAGTCGACGGCCTGATTGGGAGTGTAGTCCAAATCGCAATCGGGATCGGGGAATTCGTAATTGATGGTGGGATGGATTTTACTATCAATAATGGACATAATGGCGGCGATAGCTTCCACTCCGCCGGCAGCGCCCAGCAGATGCCCGATCATCGATTTGGTGGAACTGATTTTAACTTTGTACGCATAATCGCCGAACACCGCTTTGATAGCTTCGGTTTCGGTTTTATCGTTAAGGTCAGTGGAAGTGCCGTGAGCGTTGATGTATTGCACATCGTGGGGAGCGATTCCGCCTTCATCCAGCGCCATTTTCATCGAGCGGATAGCGCCTTCTCCGCCGGGGGCGGGGGCGGTAATATGATAAGCGTCACCTGTAAATCCGGCGCCGGCGATTTCGGCGTAAATCCGCGCGCCGCGTTTCAAAGCGTGTTCTTCCGATTCCAGCACCACGAGGCCTGAACCTTCACCGCAGACAAAGCCATCGCGCTGTGCGTCGAAAGGCCGGGAAGCTTTTTCCGGTTCCGCATTACGGGTGGAAAGCGCTTTCAGGGCATTGAAACCACCGATACCCATACGAGTGATGGGGGCTTCGGTGCCGCCGGTGATGACCACATCGGCTCGGCCGAGACGGATATTATCCAGGGAAGTGCCGATAGCGTGGGAAGCGGTGGCGCAGGCGGACACTGTAGCGAAATTAGGGCCTTTGAAACCATAGCGCATGGAAATATGCCCGGCGGCGATATCCAAAATCATCACGGGAATGAAAAAGGGACTGATACGGCGGGCGCCTTTTGTTTCCATCGTAATGACCTGCTCTTCATACATATACATTCCGCCAATTCCGGAGCCGACGATGACACCGACGCGGTTTTTATCGATTTTTTCCAGGTCAAGTCCGGAATCGGCGATAGCCATTGCCGCCGCAGCCATAGCGTATTGGCAGAATGCATCCATCCGCCGCGCTTCTTTTTTGTCGAGGAAATTTTCCGGATCGAATCCCTTCAATTCGGCGGCGATGGTGGTGGTAAAGCCTTCGGTATTGAACTTGGTAATTTGACCGACGCCGGATTTCCCGGCGAGCAGTCCGGCCCAATAATCCTGCAGATTCAATCCCAGAGGCGTAACCACCCCCATTCCGGTGACGACTACCTTCTTAAGATAGCCAGTCATAGTATTAACCCAGCTTAGAATTCAAATATTCCATCGCTTTGCCGACCGTGGTCAGTTTTTCGGCGTCTTCATCGGGAATCTGAATGCCAAATTCCTCTTCGAAAGCCATAATCAATTCCACGGTATCCAAACTGTCAGCTCCCAAATCGTCGATGAAACTGGCGGCGGGAACGACTTTGGATGGATCCACACCAAGTTGATCCACAATGATTTCTTTGACTCTGTCTTCGTGAGCCATTTTTTTAATCTCCGTTAATATTAAGGGTTTGTATTTATACCGTTATATTTTTTTTGTGTTCAATTGAAAAGCGGGCTTTAGGTGTATTGACATTAGAGGTTATAGCGCACTTAGAGCGTCATTGCGAAAGACTGAAAGCCTTGAAGCAATCCCCTCAATTATAATACAACCTAACTTGTCAATAAACTAAAGTCGATGTTTGTTTTTACTAAAGCCCAATACCCAATACTTAATGCCCAATGACTGCTCTTATCGCTTCCAGATTATTAGCATTCATTACGACTGCGTCGCGGTCGATGCGTTTGACCAGTCCGGTTAGGACTTTACCGGGGCCGGTTTCGATGAAACCGGCGGAGGTTTTGCGAATATTGACTATTGTAGTTTCCCAGCGTACCGGGCTAAGCAATTGGCGCTTCAAAAGCGCTTTAATCTCTTCCGCAGATTCAGCTGGGGAAGCGGTGACATTATGATAGACCAGGCTTTGCGGCATCGTAAATTCGGTATCATCCAGAGCGGCGTATAATTCGCTGCAGGCGTACTCCATCAAGGGCGAATGAAAAGCGCCGGAGACGGTAAGGCGTTTGACAATTTTAGCGCCCGCTTGTTTGCACAGTTCCATCGCTTTTTCTACCGCCGCGATTTCGCCGGAAATGACTAATTGGCCGGGGGAATTGTAGTTAGCCGGGATGACAATGCCGCCCGCGTTTTGACAGCATTTTTCCACGATATCATCGGACAGCCCCATAATTGCTGCCATAGCTCCAGGGCGGATTTCCCCAGCGGTCTGCATTAATTCGCCGCGCAGTTTGACTAATTTCAGACCGGCTTGGAAAGTAATAGCTCCCGCGGAAACTAAGGCGGAAAATTCCCCAAGGCTATGTCCGGCGGCGGCAGCGGGGAAAATTCCCCGTTCTTTGAGCAAGAGGTCGACGGCGCAGGACATCACAAAGATAGCGGGCTGAGTGACCCGGGTCTGCGTCAATTCTTCCAACGGTCCGGCAAAAGAGAGTCTTTTCAGGGGAAAGCCCAGGAAGTTTTCCGCAGCGTCGTACAGTTCCCGGATGCGGGAGTCTTCACGATAAAGGTCTTCTCCCATACCCACTTCCTGGGAAGCTTGACCGGGGAATATGAAGGCAAAGTTATTCAATCTATAAACGATTCATTGTGGTGTCAGGTGTCCTCACCTGACACCTTTCCAATAGCCTAATGTGGTGTCAGACGAGGATGTCTGACACCACAGCTGTAAAGGCATTAGTCCTCATGCGCCTGATGGCGCACCCCCAAGCAAAGAAATAAAGTCTCTATCAGGTCTCCGCTTCGCTAAAGACCTGACAGGGCTTGGGCAGGCTGTCAGGCGGGGGCGCCTGACAGCACCACTTTTTCTTTCGACTTACAGACTTGTTGACTTGCAGACTTGCAGACTTAATTTCAAAGCAATCAAACAATCAGAATTCATTGTGGTGTCAGGTGTCCTCACCTGACACCTTTCCAATAGCCAAATGTGGTGTCAGACGAGGAGGTCTGAGACCACAGCTGTAAAGGCATCAGTCCTCCTGCGCCTGATGGCGCACCCCCAAGCAAAGAAATAAAGTCTCTGTCAGGTCTCCGCTTCGCTAAAGATCTGACAGGGCTTGGGCAGGCTGTCAGGCGGGGGCGCCTGACAGCACCACTTTTTCTTTCGACTTACAGACTTGTTGACTTGCAGACTTGCAGACTTGCAGACTTAATTTCAAAGCAATTAAACAATCAGAATTTGACGACGGAAGCGCCCCAGGTCAATCCGGCGCCGAAAACGGCCATCAAGACATTCATACCCGGCTGAAGCCGGCCGGAACGGCGGACTTCATCCATAGCGATGGGGATAGAAGCGGCGGAAGTATTGCCGGTACGATCGATATTGACCACGACTTTTTCCGCCGGGGCGTTCAGCTTTTTTGCCAGCGATTCGATGATACGGATATTGGCTTGATGGGGGATGATCAGGTCGATATCTTCGGGGCGCAGACCGGCTTCAGCCACGGCTTTTTCGGAAGCGTCGCACATTTCCCGGACGGCGTACTTGAAAACTTCCCGACCGCCCATCCGCAGGTAATGATAGCCTTTTTCGATAGTTTCACAACTGACGCCATATTTAGTTCCTTCGCCGAGGAAATAAAGCAGGTGAGTCAAAGAGCCGTCCGATTGCATATTGGAAGAAAGCAAGCCTCTTTTGCCATCGGATTTGGTAACTACCGCTGCGCCGGAACCATCTCCGAAAAGCACGCAGGTGGCGCGGTCGCTCCAATCGGTGACGCGGGTAAGCAGTTCAGTTCCGATGACCAGGGCATTTTTCGCGGCGCCGGCGGCTATAAGACCATCGGCGACGAATAAACCGTAGAGAAATCCGCAGCAAGCTCCGGCTAAGTCGAAACCAACAGCGTTGTTAGCGCCGATTTTATTCTGCACGAAAATTGCGGTTGCGGGGAATTTCATGTCGCCGTTGATAGTGCCGACGATGATGGTATCGAGGTCGGAAGCCTGCATACCAGCGTCCTGCAAAGCTTGCAGCGCCGCCAAGGAGGATAAATCGGAAGTAGTCTGATCGGGTGTGGAAATTCGGCGTTCCTTGATTCCGGTTCTGGTGACAATCCATTCATCGGAAGTATCGACCATTTTTTCCAGGTCGGCGTTAGTCAGTCTTTTTTCCGGCAAATAATGTCCGGTGCCGACAATCATTGAATAAGGGCGTCCATTCAAAATCGAGTCTTCTATATGGTTAGAAAGAGGTTACTGTTTGGAGGTTTAAAGTAGTCGACAAGTCGAAAGTCGAAAGTTGAAAGCAGTCGTTGGCCGTTAGCAATGCAAAGTAAATCCTCATACGCTGTACCAGCCTGTCTAAGAACTCCTAAAAGCTGTCATTCCCGCGAAAGCGGGAATCAATAGGTTCTTATTATAAAAGTACTTACAATATTCATAATACCGTATGTGTCACAATTTTTCCTATTCTTTGACAGACTGGTACGGCGCACAACTTAGCATGAAAATAAGCTGCGTGATGCAAGATTCAATGCTGCAGAGTGCGGGGACTCTGCAACGCCGTGTTTTTGCTTTTCACTTGAACACTTGAACACTTGATCACTTGAACACTCTTTTACTGATGACTGACGACCGGCCACTGACGACTATTTACAGGATAAATCCAAAACAATAAAATTGCGCTGCTATGTATCCTCATCGCTTTTTTCCGTGAACCAGGTAAAGAAGCGGGAGGAATCCAAGCCAATCCTTTTCCGGCGGTTTTCCCAGCGTTTCTTGAAATTCAAATAGTATTTGTTCATTTCATAGAACCGGTGCAGTTCCGCCAGAGATGAACTGATGCGCAGAGCGACGGCTTTGTCCATCATTTCCACGGCGGTATGGATGCCGTTGGCAATAGCTTTAGGGGATGAAGCGCCGTGACAGACAATGGAAATACCTTCCACGCCTAAGATAGGGACTCCGCCGTAATTATCCGGGTGGAAATTTTGATAGAGATATTTTTTAATCGTATCCGCCGCTTGCGGAGAAGCGCCGCTGTCGAACATCTTCAACAGAAAGGGGGGAAATGATTCGGCGAATTTCAGCAGCAAATTGCCGACGAAGCCGTCGCAGACGGCGACATCCACTTTCCCGGTCAAAATATCGCCGCCTTCCACATTGCCGATGAAGTTCAGATGACTTTTAGACAGCAGATAATGCGCGAAAAGGGAAGCTTCATTGCCTTTGGTGCTTTCCGAGCCGATGGATAAGAGTCCCACGCGGGGATTTAGGACGCCCATAACTTTTTCACTATAGATAGCGCCCATCACCCCGAATTGAAAGAGCTGAGTTCCGCTGCAATCGGTATTGGCTCCGACATCGAGCAAAAAAGCGTGACCGGTTTGGGTAGGGATAAGTGATCCGATGACCGGGCGGAGTACGCCTTCGATGCGGCCCAGGCTGGTGATGGAAGCGGCAAGCTGAGCGCCGGTATTCCCCGCGCTGACCACCGCATCGACTTTGCCCATACGGTGCAAAGTAAGGGCAATTTTGATGGAGGAGTCTTTTTTACGCCTCAAAGCCGAAACTGGAGCTTCATCCATCCTGATAGTGTGAGCGGCGTGGATAATCTCGAAACGGCCGGAGGGGAAGTCGAATTTCCCAGTTTCCACTTTAAGCTGGCGGTGATGTCCTACCAAGACAAGGTAGAGATCAGGATTTTCTATCAAGGCTTGGTAAGCGCCGGCAATGGGATTACCCGGCGCTGAATCTCCTCCCATTGCGTCGACCGCCACCTTTTTCATCTATCTGGTAAAGCTGATTATGCTTTAGGAATGAAAACGGATCGTTTGCTATAATAGCCGCATTGTGGGCAGGCTCGATGCGGCAGAACAATATGTCCGCAGTTTGTGCATTTGGAAAAGATGGGGGTCTTCAGAGCGTGATGCGATCTGCGGCGGCCTTTACGCATAGGCCCGGTTCTTCTTTTGGGGACAGCCATTGTTACTCCATTGTTTGTATTTGTGAATATTTATAACCTAAGAGTGATGTAAGAAGTCCGCAAGTCGAAAGTCGAAAGAGTGTTCAAGTGTTCAAGTGAAAAGCTAGACAAAAGCGGGCTTAGCATATAAGTCAAGACTCAGTTTTCTGAGTTTGTTCTTCGGCAAGCATTTTTTCTTTCAGTTTTGCCAGTGCGCTCCAGCGTTCATCGGCGGGTGCGTGCACACAAGTACATTTTTCGCTGTTTAAATTCGCTCCGCACCCGGAACAAAGGCCTTGGCAATCATCGCGGCAGAGAATTTTCATAGGCGCTGACAACATCAAATGGTCGCGGATGATTTCAGTCAAATCCACTTCAGGATTATCGGGATGAAAGAACATCGCTTCATCGTCAGAAGTCCACTTTTGGTGTTCTTCCGGGATCAGTTTCAAAGACAGATCGATAACTAAGGGCAATTCGAATTCTTTTAGACAGCGGTCACAGACAGCTTGCCGAAACGAGCGCAGCCTAAGGAAAGCGTCGATCAGTTCCCCTGTATCTTCCAATTGAAGTGCGATGTAAATAGGGCGGCGGAAATCAGTTTCAGGCAGATCGTAATCCGAGGGATTTTTTTCCGCCAGGATTTCAACTTTGCCGCGTCGACGCAGGCCGTGAAGTTTTACGATCATTTATTTCAATTCTTTAAGAATACAGGCCTTAGATGTTCTGATACTTTCGGTCATAACACACCAATAGCGTCATTGCGAATCAGCTGTACCAGTCTGTCTGAAAACGCACCGGAGCTGTCATTCCCGCGAAACAGTCTGTCCGATAATACTCCAAACTTGTCATTCCCGCGAAACAGTCTGTCCGATAATACTCCAAATTTGTCATTCCCGCGAAAGCGGGAATCTGGAGGTATTTGTTTATACAGCATTTATAATATTCGCAGAATGGTATATATTGCGTTTTTTCTCATTCTCGGACAGACTGGAAAGAGGGAATCTTGATTGTTCTATTATTACTACACTTACAATATTCACAATACTGTATGTATTACGATTTTTTCTATTCTTAGACAGGTTGGTACATCTGATGAAGCAATCCCCTAAATTTGTGGTATAACCTTTAAAACAATACACAATCGTTAATCTTTAGGCGTTGGTAAAAGCTGAAGCAAATACAGTCACTGGCTTTTGGCAAAAACTAAAGTGACATTGTATTGTTAATGACGCAGAATAATTGCTCTACTTTACGATAGAATAAACATTTTCCGGACAAACAAATACTATTTTATTCGATTACAATCGAACAACTCGCAATTTACCCTTGTGCGATGCAACAGTAAGGCGATTTTATCATACCTTTGAAATTCAAAATTATTAATATAGCTAAATCTTCAGAAAAAAGCAATATTTTGCGTAAGCAGAGGATTGATGTTACTGCGCGCGGCGGGGGAATGAGATTCCCGCTTTCCGGTCTGTCCGAAAACGCCCCGGCGCTGTCATTCCCGCGAAACAGTCTGTCCGAGAATACTCCGAATTTGTCATTCCCGCGAAACAGTCTGTCCGAGAATGCTCCCAATTTGTCATTCCCGCGAAAGCGGGAATCTTGACAATGCTATTATTACTCCACTTACAATATTCACAATACTGTATGTGTCATGTTTTTTTTATATTCTCAGACAGACTATTTCGCCAAAAGGACGAGTTGGGGAAGCTTAATGACTCATTGCCGCTTGTCGTAGTTAAAAATAATGTCGGAGTTTGCTTTCATTTCAGACAAAAAACTTGACAATATGGCTAATTTTGTATAAACTGTTTTAACAGGTATTTTAGACTGATTCAGCTCTATTTACACCGATAATGGGGCGAAGAGTTTTCGGCCGCTGCTACCCCCCCTTCCGACAAGCGATTCTCTAACCTGCTATTTCACAGACAATTATTTTAAAGTCGAACAATGGAACCTTCAGGATTATCTTTCCGCGACCGGCAGAACGCCACCCTCAAATCCGCCGGAATCGGTTTATGCGCTTATAAGATGGACGGAACGGTACAATATATCGATGAAGTAGTTCTGAATCAATTGGAATTGAGTGAATTGTACCCTAATCCGCTGGCGGTCCAGGGCAAGAATTTGCTGGAATTGATCTCCAGCGCCAACCTTGACGGATTTGTGCCGGAGAAAATCCGCACTCAGCGGCGGGTGCGGGATAATCAGCTCTTAATCAAGACTTTGGCGGGAAATGAGAAATGGCTTTTACACGATCTTGATTTATCACTGGATAAGGAGTCCGGTGAAGAGATTATTCACGCTGCCTTAAGAATAATCAATCGGTTAAAAATTACTGAGAATCGTTTACGGGAAAGCGAGAACCGGTATAGGAAGTTGTTTGAAAGTTCTCCTTACGGAATATTGTTGATCGATTTGGAGGCCCGGGCGCTGGTGGATATTAATTCCGCAGCATTAGAGATGTACGGGATGACTTTCAAGGAGATCTATGCGGCTTCTTTCAAGCAGGTGTTTTGTATGAATATAATGGAGTTGGTCGATAATTCGGCGCAGCATCGATCCGGGTATCTGGGGATTGCCAAATTATTTGAAGGATGGATTTTTCCCAAGGATAGTCCGGCGCTGCCGGTAGAAGTGCATGGATTGCCGGTAAATTATGATAACAACCGCTATTTACAGCTTACCATTATCGATATTTCCGAGCGTAAGAGTTCTGAGCAGGAAAAGCTGCGATTAATCGCCAAGTTAACACAATCTTTATTGAAAGTTAAAAAGTTGTCCGGCCTGCTGCCGATATGTTCCTGCTGCAAGAAAATCCGCAACGATGAAGGCTATTGGGAACAGGTGGAGGAATATATCGAAGCGAATTCCGAAGCCAGTTTCAGTCACGGACTATGCCCGCAATGCGCGCATAATTTGTATCCGGATATTGTCCCGCCGCCGGGGAAAAGCAGTCGTTAGTTGTACTGACATTCGGGATCAGATTACAATAAAAGCCTCTTTGCAAAAGGCTGGAAGCCTTGAAGCAGCTCCTGTATAAAGTCTTGTTCAACTTTATAGAACTAAAGTTATACAATATAATTTAACTACGGAGAATTGAAATGACAAAGGGTAAAATCTTTCTTCTTACTGCGATATTGACCGCAGCATTTTCCGGTATGGTACGGGGTGACGATGGGACGCGGGGAGCGGCGGTCAAGGCGGAAGCGGATAATCTGATACCTGCGGGGACTTGCCAGCAAATCACCGATGAGGTTTACATTTTAACCCCGTTTGAAAGCGTCTCTATTTCGCTGACTTCAACTTGGCAGGACAACCGTCACCGCGCTTATTACAGCCCCGGCGGGACTGATTATGTAGACGGATATTTACTGTTCGATTTGACGCAGATTCCGGATAATGCGGATATTTTAACTTTAAACCTGCTATGCTATCTGGAAAACGCGTTCGGTTCCCCAGTATCGAATCCTGTGGTGGACATTTATTGGAGCGGCGACGATAATTGGACCAGAAGCAGCGTTTCTGGTGGTCAGTTATCCCTGGACGAATTGGTGGTGGACAATATCCTGTTTTCGACTTACATTCCGTCTTACAATTTCCAGCTCAATGTTTTCAACCACGATTGGTCCATCGATTTGTTGGACAATCAGCTGTGTCTGGGTTTCAGGAATGACACTCAGATTTATAGTTATGTATATTTTTTCGGAGCTTACGGAGCCCCTACAGGTCCGGCGCCGGTACTGACAATTACGACTTGGAACGGAGTAACTCCCAATGTGACGATGGATTTGACGCCGGCGGCTACACCGATTGTCATCCCCGCTATAGGTGGTAGTTTTAACTATGACATTGCTTTGACGAATACGGGGATGGTATCGACAGATTGCCATGTGTGGATAACAGCGACAATGCCGACGGGCGGGACTTACGGGCCAATCATCGCCCGGTCCTTGACCGGTTTCGCCGGGGGCTCGGTGATAACTCGGTCTTTAACGCAGAATGTTCCGGCGGCGGCGCCGGCGGGGCTTTATACTCTTAATGCCTATGTGGGAGTTTATCCGGATGTAATTTTCACTTCCGACAGTTTCCCTTTTACCAAATCCGCAACGGCAGATGGTGCGGGATATGAGATTGGAAATTGGAACAGCGGTGAAAGTGTGGCGGCTGAAGGAGTCACGGTGCATTCCTATAGTTTATCCGCAGCGCCGAATCCATTCAATCCCAGCGCTCAGCTGACGGTAAATATTGAGCAATCCGGCAGCCTGCGGCTGTATGTTTTCGACATTCAGGGGCGGCTGGTGAGAACAATGGCGGAAGGATTTTACAATGCGGGGATTTACCAATTCCAATTCGACGGTTCTGAACTTGCGGACGGAATTTATTTCGCTCAGTTGGAAACCGGAGGAGTAGTTAAGACCATCAAACTGGTTTTACTGAAGTAAAGAGCAGCAGCTTCACGAGCTGTTTGTTTATAGGCGATCCGCCGTATTTTTACGGCGTCGATTTTTACCGTCGGCGCCGTTTTTTTATTTCAAGGTCAGACTAATACCTTGGGGCTAAGTGTAATGTTCTTCGAGGTTAGGTACGACCTGTCATTGCGAAAGGCTGAAAGCCTTGAAGCAATCCCCTGTTTTATGGGAAACAATCAAATTAACCTCGTAGACCGCTGCAGCCATGGGCTAAGTGAATTGTTTCTCTTGGTTATTTACTGTTTTTTAAAAATATTTTCCAATGCGTCAGTCTGACGAAACTGTCTGTCCGAAAACTCCCGCACCTGTCATTCCCGCGAAAGCAGGAATCCATTGCTTTTATTAGACATAAGTTTTCAAACATGCGAAAAGACTCTAAAGAAAATATGGGAAATAGACGCTTAGCTATCCCACATCGTCAAAAAATTGTCGATAATTACGATTTTATGTGTTTTCGATCCTGAAAGGATCGAATGTGAATAGCCGCAGGTCGAAGACCTGCGGAGATAGTGACCAATGATTACGATCCTGAAGGGATTACCCAAATTTTACCAAAGCTAAAAAGTTTTTTCTCATGTTTTTCGCAGAGGCTTGATTAATCAAGCCCCTGCACCGAAAATATTTATTAGAACTGGTATAAATGAACTTTGTAATTCAAAAATACTTATCATAAGCCTTAAGTCTTGAGCCTTGAGCCAAAAGCCTTATTGGCTCCGGCTTGTTCGGGTCAGGATTATTAAGCGCTGGTTGGGGAGTATAATGCAAAAACATTATAATAAAAAAATCCGGTAAAATATTGACATTTAAAATTATATTGTTAAATTAATAGTTTATTGAACGATTACTGGCAGGAGTACAAAAAGCGGGAGAAATTTTTATGAACAAGATTGTGGTGAAAGCCGATACTGAGCTTAACACACTCTTCTTAGTTTTATCCGGTGAACCTACTATAGAAAAAGTCAAGGCGCTGCATCTCATCATCGCCTCGGAGATGACTAAACTGCGTCCGGGTTATCAGATTTACAACGATTCCCGGGAATTTCATCCTGCGGCTAACGATTCATACGAAGAAATCCTGGAAATCGGGAAATTGCTGATCGATAAGCAGCCCAACCGTATTGCCCGGCTGTTAAATCCCTACTCCCGGATGATTTTCAACCGAGTGGCGGCGCAGATCGGTTATTCCGGACGGGAATTTACCTCGGTCAAAGCCGCCTTGGAATATCTGGAAATCGATCCCAACGCTCCGATTGTCCAGCTAATCAATCATCCGGCGTCAGATCAGGAATAAGATTTATCCGAATTTACCTTCCTAAATTTCATTTCTATTTAACCTAAATTATATAATCAATTAAACAATTGCACAAATGTATACTTTATTTGTTAAAACTTGCTTTTTTCAATAAAGAAAGATAAATTTAGTCAGTCTGAGGGACTTGCAAAAGTCCCCGAAAGAATGTCATCCGAACGAAGTGAAGGATCTCGTTTTTTCTATCTTGTTAATAAACAAAATTTTTTTAATTCATTCAGAACGATATATTTGAGAATGTTTGACTTTTGCAAGAGGCTCAGTCTGATTAATTCATAAATTAGAGGGACTTGCAAAAGTCCACCAAAGTTGTCACCCTGAACTTGTTTCAGGGTCTCTATGAAAATATATATTATTAAATAACAAGAGATTATGAAACAAGTTTAAATGATAAATTATGGTAAA
>Ga0172375_10005581_pt1 | contig 18080 bp, 17 predicted proteins | sample LakKiv1m_FD_114537 | JGI IMG/M metagenome (GOLD analysis project Ga0172375, IMG submission 114537) | Freshwater microbial communities from Kabuno Bay, South-Kivu, Congo - kab_092012_11.1m | ecosystem: Environmental > Aquatic > Freshwater > Lake | place: Democratic Republic of the Congo...
GACTGAAGATAATAGGTTCGAACATCGTCTATTGCGCGGAGTATCCATTTTTCATATCGAAGCAATCTGAGGCTGATACGAGGCTAACAGATAGGTTCTAACTTCTTGTAACCCCCGCAACAAATTAGTTTTAGAGCGTATTGACAATCTATTTATATACTTCGATAAAAATCTAAAATCTTCTGATATACTCTATACATGAACGCAAGACAAGTTAAGAGTGATTTAGAAAGCCAATATCCTCATAAAAAAATTATTTTTTTACCACCAGATAATCCAACTGAAATTATTTGTGAGATTGATCCGGCTTCAGAACATCCGAGTCATAGTAGAATTATTGCAGTTATCGATAAATCAGCTACTCACCTTCATAAGGTATCGACTGAATCATATACTGTTTTAAAAGGAGAGTTGAATCTTTTTCTAAACGGACAAAAGAAAGCATTGAAACAAGGCGAATCATATCAAATCAAACCATGGACTATCCATTGGGCTGAAGGGAATGAAACATAGGTAGAAGCATCCTCTGTGCCAGGTTGGGTTCCAAACGATCATATACTGATTGGAAAAGAAGAACAAATTCATATTCATCCCTATAATCCCGTTTGGCCCTCAATGTTTGAAAAAGAAAAAAAACTCGTAGAAACAACACTCAAAGAATGGATTATTGGCGGCGTTCATCATGTAGGGAGCACCTCCATACCCGGAATATCAGCGAAACCCATTATTGATATTATGGTAGGAGTAAATAATCTAGAAAAAGCACAAGCATGTATACCTCTTCTTGATACCATACACTATAGTTTTTTTCCGTATAAACCGGAGTATATGCATTGGTTTTGTAAACCATCTCTTGAGCATAGGACTCATCATCTTTACTTAATGGAACCCACGAGTAATGAATGGAGGGCGCGATTAGCATTTCGCGATTATTTACGAAGTCATCCTCAGGAAAAACGTGAATATGAAACGTTGAAAAAGAAATTAGCTGAACAATTTATAGATGATAGAGAGGGATATACAGATGCAAAAACCGAGTATATTAAGAAGATTGTAAAAAAATCTTCTGCTACTCCACTATAGACTTACAAATGTCGGTTTTTGGAGTAAAAAATAGGTTCGGATTTCTTGTAGTCCCCGCAACAGGAATTATTTTATGGTAGTAAAACAATCTCACGATTTTTTACTGTGAACACAACTTCTTGTGGCGGAAAAATACCATCATCTGTCCTTCTATCCGTCACATCAGCAATTGGCTGATCACCCCATCGAAGTTTTAAAGAATGCCAATATGGTTGATTTTCATTCGGAACTAAACCTTTTGAGATCTCTCCCTCAAGTGGTCCGATATGACAGGATAAAGAAGACCATGAACCAGATAACATAAATCCATTCTCACATCCTACAAATCCTGTTTCTTTTACAAAATATACTGCGGAAGCAGCGAGGGTTGCCGTTAACAATACTTCTTTCCAAGGGAATTTTGACATAATACATCCTTTGTATTTAGCATTTCTTTTTGTGCCAGGGGTGGGGATCGGACCCACGACCAATGCCTTATGAAGACACTGCTCTACCACTGAGCTACCCTGGCTATATGCTCCTCATTGTACGAAAAAACGAGATGGAGATAAAGAGTGGAGTGTGTTCCTATCAATAGAATGCCAGCCACCACCGTTTCCAGTTCTGTTCCTGCTGCACTTCTTTAAGAACATCCTCAGGTGAATTCTCTCCGGTTTGCTCAGGCAAAAGGATAATTGACTCCCCTTCTTTCATGAGTCCCAACCGCTCCCGTGCTTCCCGTTCTACAAATTCCTTTGTTTTTGTCTTTTCGTATTTATTCTCCAAGCTTTTCTCTTTTTCCTGAAGTGTTTCTAGCGTGTGTTTTCTTTCTTCAACAATCGTTCGTCTATTCCATAAATCAGCTACAGATCGGTATAAAACAACGATAACAATGCTACTTATTAAAATGATTCCCCACTGGTATTTTCTCATAAGACTATCTAATACTACTTGCACAAAATGTGATTCTTATGATATTATAGGGCATACTTTCCTGCCTAGGAGACGGTGACCTACCCCTGCAGCAATTGATAAATCACTCGTACCATTACCAATATCATATATAACCATGGCAACTGAAATATTAAAACTGAAAGACCAATTTATTGAATTTTTGACAGGAAAAAAGCGTGCTCGCGCTACTATCGTAGCATACAGTAAAGACATCGAACAGCTTTTAACGTTCCTTGGCAACGCCGGAAAAGATACGATTGAGGCAATTTCCAAAGACGAACTCGAAGCCTTCTTAAAAAAACTAAAAAGCGACAACTATACACCGAAATCAATCTCTCGAAAAATCAATTCCATTAAAACGTTTTTCCGATTCTTAAAGTCAAACGGCCACCTGAAAACCGATCCGGCTTCTGAACTGGAACACCCAAAATTCGAATCAAAGCCACCACGTATTTTGTCACGTATGGAGTATAGAGCTCTCCGTGATGCATGTAGAGGGGATATCAGGATGTATGCTATCGTTGAACTTTTCCTCCAAACCGGAATACGTATTGGGGAACTGGCAAACCTCACTTTAGATGATCTCAAAGACGCAGAGCTTCATATAGCAGCACAAGAAGGTCATATCGAGCGGACAGTACCATTAAACCGTGCCGGGAAAGACGCATGTTCTAAATATATTGAAATCCGGGGAACGGACACAAAAAATAAAGCACTCTTTATTACAAAAACAGGAAAAGGCTTACTCATTCGAAATATTCGGACGGCAATCGACAGGTACTTCCGTATTGCCGGTATTGAAGGAGCAAAGGTGAACGATCTCAGGCACACCTTTATCGCCCATCATTTGATGGCTGGAACCCCTATTACGACTCTTTCAAAACTCGTGGGACACAAACGAATCTCAACGACAGAAAAATACCTCGAACTCGTCAAAGGAAAACAACTCGATAACGTCAAACTGGAAGAATTATAAAAAACAGATACCCTCTCTCTTAATCTCTCCGTCAGGATATACTATAATACCCTCATGGATAAAGTGTACTCATCAAAAAATGTAGAAGAAAAGATATATAAAACCTGGGAAGAAGGAGGGTACTTCACTCCGAAAATTCAAAAAGAAAAAAAACCCTTTACCATTCTTTTACCTCTCCCAAACGCCAATGATCCCATGCACATGGGGCATGCGCTTTTTACTGTCCAAGACATCATGATCCGCTTTCACCGCATGATGGGAGACCCGACACTCTGGCTTCCTGGTGGGGATCATGCTGGCATTGAGACGCAATTTGTCTTTGAAAAGCATCTCGCCAAACAAGGAAAAAGCCGATTTGATTATGACCGAGACACACTCTATTCGATGATTGCCAAATTTGTTGATGAAAATAAATCAGTAAACAAAGATCAAATGAAACGGTTAGGATTTTCTCTCGATTGGACACGGTATCACTATAGCTTAGAACCAGCAATCATTGAGAAAGTCCTCCTGACATTTAAAAAACTCCATAAAGACAATCTCATTTACCGCGCAGAAAAACTTGTGAACTACTGCACCAAATGCGGTACAGCATTTTCTGACTTAGAGATTAACCACGAAGAACGGCAGGACTCTCTCTATTTTATCGATTATGGCTCAATCCAAATTGCAACGACTCGTCCGGAAACGATTTTTGCCGACGTTGCCGTTGCCGTCAATCCCAAGGATCTTCGATATACCGAAAAAGTAGGCCATACAGCAACCATTCCTCTTATCAATAAACAAATTCCAATTATTACGGATGATGCGATAGAAATTGAATTTGGGACTGGTGCCTTAAAAGTGACCCCTGCTCATGATGTAGCTGATTATGACATTGGACAACGACACAACCTCCCTATTATTTCTAACGTAGATAAATCCGGAAGACTTATAAATGTTCCAGACGAATTTAAAGGACAAAAAATAGCTAAAGGAAGAGAGATGGTGGTTGAAGCTCTCCAAAAAGAAAAGAAAATTGTCAAAATCGAACCTCTCACCCACACCGTCGGCACGTGTTACCGGTGTAAAACCGTCATTGAACCACTTCTCATGCCGCAATGGTTTATCAAAACCAAACCATTAGCTGAGCCTGCAATAAAAGCCGTAAAAGAGGGACGGACGAAAATCGAACCGCTCGAACGCTTCACAAAACTCTATTTTGATTGGATGGAAAATATCCGCGATTGGAATATCAGTAGACAGATTGTCTGGGGACCGCGTTTGCCTGTGTGGTACTGTTTGGATTGTAATCCCGGGATACTGCTTTCATTTATTAATTCTAACGGAGAAAAAATTTCCGGAACATACGAAGAGCTGAAAAAAACATATTCACTGGATGACATTTCCAAAGGACTTCAGTCGCTTTCCGCTCCTATTGATACAACGTATACCCTTGAGAACAAACCGTGTGCAAAATGTAGAGGAAAGAATATTCTTCAGGAAACCGATACATTTGATACCTGGTTCCTGTCAGGCCAATGGCCAATAACGACATTAGGCTATCCTGAACACGAGGATTTTAAATATTTTTACCCGACTTCGGTTCTCGATACACTCTGGGATATTCTTTTCTTCTGGGTCGCTCGAATGATGATGTTTGGATTATATCTCACAAACGACGTTCCCTTTAAAGTCATCCACCTCCATAGCCGTGTAGTTGATAAACACGGCGTTAAAATGAGCAAAAGCAAAGGAAACGTCGTTAACCCCATCGAGATGGTCGATAAGTACGGGGCTGATGCACTTCGGATGGCTCTCGTCTATGGAGCTGCTCCGGGAAGCGATATTGCTATTTCGGAAGATAAAATTCGTGGTATGCGGAACTTCACGAATAAATTGTGGAACATTGCACGATTTTTTATCCTATCTTCAGAAGGGAAAAATATACCTCCGACCTTCCCTCCCTCTCTCCCTGAGGGAGATACACAAATACTTAAAGAATTAGATCTTCTTGTTAAAAGTGTTACAGAGGACATTGAGAAATATCGATTTTCCGATGCGATTCAAAATCTTTATGAGTTTACCTGGCACCGAATAGCTGATGTTTACATTGAAGACAATAAAGAACGGTTTAAAAACGGTGATCTTTCCGTGCTTTCAGTATTCCGTCATTTACTTATGACTCTCTGTATTCTCCTTCACCCATTTATCCCGTTTATTACAGAGGAAATCTATCAAAAAATTCCTGGATGGGACAAAACTCCACTCATAATAACTTCGTGGCCGAAAAAATAATTACTTTGCTTTTGGAGTGGAAGTTGGGGCCTTTGTCGGGGTTGACTGTGTAACAGCAACCGAAGAAAAACTTACTGTTTTGACGATAGCAGCAAATGTCGTCTCGTCTTTGACAAAATCAGCAGTTATGCCGCTTGGAGAAAAATGATTTATTTCCAGAGAAAACGTATCTGATACTTCGATCATATACCCATGCATATTCGTAAACGCATATCCTCCAACAGTGCTTCCGGTAAACGTACCAGAAAATTCAATGGCTTTCTTTCCGTTAATAGTCGTTTCTTTAACGGTAAATGCTTTTCCACTGAGATCTGATATTATTCTGTTTCTGTAATCAGCAAGCACTTGTCCGGTTCCTCTTGGAGCAACGGTAAACCGTGTCCCACCTGGTAAATATGTCCCTTGAGAAGCACACGTCGATCCATCACAAATCGGCGCTAAAACATCCGGAGGTAGTTGATAAGATATTCCTTCAACTGCTTTTCGGGTAATTCCATTGACGACCGCATATTGTTTCCATGCAGTATCTGCTACTGCAGACGGTGTTCCTGTTAATTGAGACGAAACGAGCGGTGTCGTTTGGGTTAATGGTCTAGTGGCAATTGATGCAATCACTTCAGGTGTCGGTTCGAGAACAGTTGTTTCTTGTGAAGGAGTAACTGTAGTCGGAGTCTTTGCTAAATATTGTCTGATATACCCGCTTGCTACATACCCAACGATAAAAAGAATAACAAATCCTGCTACTGCTTTAAGAATACTCCCTACTGGAGATGATTTTGGAGGAGTAGGAGGTGTATACACTGGAGCCTGTGATTCTGGAGCCGATTTTTCAAATACCGGTTGAATTTCAGGCGTTTCCTCGTATGTCAAAGGAGGGGAACTAGGATTTGGCGTTGGTGTCTCCATATATGTTGTATCCAGTGTACTATCCAAAAATTCTTAGGTCAATACTTTTTTACTATTCCTAAACATTTTTCATGTGAGTCACTGGTATAGTAGGATTTTTTGATGAAGAAACATGCTCTAAAGGAATACCTGGGGAGACTGGTTCATCGTTCCCTGTCATCTTTGGTTTCAACCACTCATTTTTATCAATATTTTCCGCATTAATTACCTCTTCTTTCTGTTTTGGCTTTTCTCCTACGACGACAGTTTGACCTTCAGTTTTTGTAAACCGTTTTCCCCCTGCTTTCATACACACCGAGGCAACTTCAAACGTCCGCGTGTTCACTTTTTCCTGTTTAAAATTATCCGTTGCCAAATATAACGCATTGAGGAGATTTGAGGCAATATCTTCAGTTAATTTTGTTCCGAGAGATGATAATACGACAGCGACAAGCTCTGCTGTTGTTGCTGCTGTTGGATCAACAATATTAACCTTACCATAGTTCGCATTGTCTTTGTGACAATCAATGTTAATGATTAGTTTTTCAGCAAAAAGCGTCTTATTTTTTTCATACACTGAAGTCAATTCTCCTAAATGGCGCGTATCAATTGTTATAATGAGATCGTATGGCATTGCTCCTTGAGAAAATTGGACGTTTTCTTTTGAAAATGGAGGAAATCCGAATCTCGGTTCTATAACGAGATTAAATTTACTTCCCTCGATATTGTAGCTCACCTTATCAATCGACCCTTCAATATAGTCTAAAGATATAACAAAATTATTCTGAGCGAGCGTTGTAGTTATAACATCAGCTCCAATAAATCCAGAAAGTTCTACCTGCATTGGTTGCGGACAAACAACACTCACAACTTTTCCTAAATCTTTGAGTCCGAGGTAACAGGCAAGTGTCGAACCAATACTATCAGCATTCGATTGTCCATGCGTCACAAGAAGAATGTGTTTTGCTTCCCCAACTAAAGTTTTAACATTTTGAAGAAGAGTATTTGCGTCCATACTTAGATGAAGGCAATTATAGCATCACCAAGCACAAAATCAACTTTTACATCAAAGAGAACCCCGCACTCCGTGCCTGCTTCCACCTTGGTCGTATCTAGTTTCCCTTTGCGAACCGACTTCACCCGGGCTCTGGCGACCTCTGTTGTATCGCGAAGAATTTTGACTTTGTCGCCTTTGGCAATGCGTCCGCTCTTTACCTTTACACCAGCCACACGAAGACCCTCATAGGGAAATTCTGCGATAATCTCTCCCACACCAAGCTCCCGTTCTTTATAGAGTACTTCCTGCATTCCGTTCACCACCTCCTGAAGCTCTGTCAGAAGTTCATAAATGATAGAATAATTTCTAAAAACCACAAATTCTGTCTGAGCAAGTTTTTCTACCTCTCCCCGACACTTAACGCAAAATCCTATGACAAATGCTCCTGTTGATTTTGCAAGCAAAATATCAGCCTCAGTGATATCCCCCACATCCTTGGAAACGACATCTATTTTTTTATCAAGAGACAAAAGGATTGCTTCTAAAGATCCTGCTGTATCGGCTTTTAAAATTACTTTAAGTTTTTTCTCGTCACTGACCTTTGAAAGAAAATCCGGAAGAACCTGGTTTACGCTTTCAGGTTGTTTACTCATTTGGGGGGCAATAGGCTGTTGTGGACTATCAAACAAAAGCTCTCCTACTTCTGGATAACGTGTAAATCCGACTATTTCAACCGGTTTCCCTGTGGGCGCTTCTTTTATGCCACTCCCATACTCATCAAATAATGCCCGTACTTTTGCTATCTGACCCTTTACGTCATAAAGCACTTGTCCAGCATGTAACACCCCCTCTTTTACAATCCCTGTCCCCACCATTCCTTTTCCCTTATCGAGTTTTGTTTCAACAATAATGATACTATTCTTCGAATCTTTATTATCAGGTTTTTCTATTTTTTCATATTCTTTAAATATGAGAGAAAAAAGAAGAGGAATACCCGTTCCATCTTTTGCTGAAACTAAAGCAATTGGGATGTTTCCTCCAAAACCCTCAACCTGGACACCGTTTCTTCCCAAATCTTTCTTGATTTTTTCAACATTTGCTGTCGGAAGATCAATTTTATTAACGACAACAATCATCGGCGTCTTACTTTCCTCGATTATTTTTATGGATTCTTTTGTTTGCGGCATGACGCCGTCATCGGCAGCGACAACAAGAAGAGCAATATCGGCAACCTTGGCTCCGCGTGAACGCATTTTCATAAATGCCTCGTGTCCTGGGGTATCGACAAATGTTATAAGTTTTTTATCAGGAGTCGTAATTTGATATGCACCGATGTGTTGTGTGATCCCTCCGTGCTCTTTGGCTGCAACATTTGTTTTTCTAATTGTATCAAGAAGGGTAGTTTTTCCGTGGTCGACGTGGCCTAAGACGGCAATAATGGGTGGTCGTGTGGTTTGAGTTCTTTTTCCTTTTTCTTCCATATATTTATTGTGAAAAAGTCCGATTTCATACCTTTATCCAACCTCTTCACTTTTTACTTCTGATACGTCTTTTGGAGATGCATCGTCTGTTTTTGGTTGTTCGTCTTCTTGTGCTTTTTCTTCTCCCTCTGTTTTTGGAACAGCTTTCCCCTGAATATCGATTTTCCATCCGGTGAGTTTTGCGGCTAATCGAACGTTATTTCCATCCCGACCGATAGCCAGAGACAATTGATCTTCAGGAACCAGCACTGTTGCCGTCTTTTTCTCTTCGTCAAGCGTGACGTCGATCTCTTTTGCTGGAGCAAGAGCTGAAGCAATGAATATTTTCACATCATCATTCCATTGAATAATATCTACCTTTTCATTTCCGCCAAGCTCATTGATAACAGCTTGGACACGCACCCCTTTTTGTCCAACACATGACCCAACCGGATCGACAGCGGATTGCCCTGAAAATACTGCAACTTTCGTCCTTCCTCCTGCCTCACGGGCCACAGCCCGAAGTTCAACAGCGCCTTGTGCAACTTCCGGCACTTCCCGCTTAAATAAGCCTTCTACCAATCCTTTATGAGCTCGAGAGACAATAATCTCATTCCCTCTCGCGCTTTCACGAATTCCTTCAATGTAAAATGTTAACCGTTGATTTAATCGATACCGTTCTCCTGGATTTTGTTCCTGAGGCGGCATGACTGCTTGAGCTTTTCCAATGTCAATAATAATATTTTGTCCATCAAATCGAAGTACCATACCGGTAACAATTGATCCGACCCGCGTCTGAAAATCAGAGAGGACTGCTTGTTTTTCCGCCTCACGGATACGCTGAAGAATAACTTGTTTTGCGGTTTGAGCTGCAATACGACCAAATCCTGGAGGAGTTATGTCTTTCCCGTCTTTTACGATTTTTGCCTCACCGTTATCCGGATTAATATCAACAATGAGAAGTTCGAGTTCATCTGAACCATAATCTTTACGATATGCGGCAAGAATAGCTGCCTTTATCGTTTCCAATACTACAGCGGGATCTATCCCACGCTCTGTGGCGACTTGATTGAGGGCTAATGAAAATTCACTCCGTACTATAGCTGGCATATTTAATAAAAAAGGCGGGTAACAGTACCCACCTCTCAATTCCTCTTTATAGTCTTATACAATACGGTATATTATACGTTTCTTTCTATCCTTCGTCAAACGTCGCTTCCAACTCATTTATAAGCTCCTTTTGTTCGTGCGTAAGCCTTGTAGGAACGTGTATCTGAATCTTCACATACTCATCTCCGCTTCCAGATCCGTGGACGTGCGGAACTCCTTTTCCCCGAAGCCTCACTAATGTCCCGGGTGATGTGCCTGGCTGGAGGCGAATTTTAACAATTCCATCAATCGTCTCTACCTCTTCGACTCCCCCGAGGACAGCTTTAGGATAGGATATCGAGTGGGTAATAATGATATCATCATTTTCACGCGTGAATGTTTTATGGGGAGCTACAGCAATAATAATATCAAAATTTTCAAATCTTATCCGTGATCCAGTTTCAACTCCGGCAGGTATTTTAATTGTCTTTTTTTGTGTCCCATCTCCAGCTTGCCCTTTGGGAATATAGACTTCTTTTGTTACCCCTTTTACTGCTTCCATAAACGATATTGTGATCTCATAAGTATCGTGACGGGTTCGTTGCCTTCCTCCCCGGTATCCTCCCATTCCTCCGCCAAAAAATTGTTCAAAAATTTCAAATGGGTCAAAGAAATCTTCACCAAACGGCATTCCACCCCCGGACGTTGAGTATGTATACGTGAATGGCCCCTGACGAAATCCACCCTGACCGGCTTGTCCACCAAATCCTTGTCCAGGAGAAAAGGCAGCATGACCGAATTGGTCATACTGATCTCGTTTGGTTTTATCCGATAACACTGCATATGCTTCATTAATTTCCTTAAATTTCTCGTTTGCGTTTGCAGCTTTGTTCCTATCAGGATGCCACTCCAGAGCAAGCTTTCTATATGCTTTTTTAATTTCATCTCCGGAAGATGTTTTTGAGACCCCTAATATATCGTAATAATCACGTTTCGTAGCCATATATATTCATTACCAATGAAAATTCCCCAGGTATGAGGGGAATTTCCATAGAATACTCTTATTTTTATAAAAATTCAAAAAAGAACGCTTCTTTTTAACTCACAACCTGTCCTTCTTCTACTTTACCGTCTGCTTTTGGTTTTTCCTCTTTTGCTGGTTCTTCACTACCAGGCTTTGCCTCTCCAGCAGGCGGTGTTTGCTGATACATCGATGCACCAACTTTTTGGACAAGATCAGATAGTTCACTGGTTTTTTTCTCAATATCCTCTTTGCTCCCAGAGTCCATGATATCTTTGAGTTCTTTTTCCTTATCTTCTATCGCTTTTTTGTCTTCTGGTTTAATTTTGTCTCCTGCGTCTTTTACTGTTTTTTCAGCCACATATGTCATATTCTCTGCTTTATTTCTCGTCTCAATCTTTTCTTTCTTATCATTGTCTGCTGCGGTATTAGCTTCTGCGTCCTTACGCATCTTCTCCACTTCCTCTTTTGACAAACCCGTGGAACCGGTAATTTTAATTGTACTTGCTTTTCCAGTCGCTTTATCCTTTGCCGTCACATTGAGAATACCGCTTGCGTCAATGTCAAAAATGACTTCAACTTGCGGAACTCCCCGTGGTGCCGGCGGAATACCGGAGAGAATAAATTTCCCCAATGATTTATTATCGATGGCCATTGGCCGCTCTCCCTGAAGTACATTTATTTCTACAGACGTTTGACTGTCTGCGGCTGTAGAAAATATCTCAGACTTACTCGTTGGTACTGTTGTGTTTCTCGGGATCAAAGGTGTGGATATTCCTCCTAAAGTCTCTACTCCAAGCGTTAACGGTGTCACATCCAATAGAACGACATCTTTTACATCTCCAGACAATACCCCTGCCTGCACTGCTGCTCCGACTGCAACAACCTCATCTGGATTGACTGATTGGTTTGGATCTTTGCCGAAGAATTTCTTTACAACTTCGACAACTTTGGGCATTCTCGTCATCCCACCGACAAGAACGATTTCATTTATGTCGGTCGTTGTCATTTTTGCATCAGACAAACATTTCTTTACTGGGTCTATGGTTTTTTGAATGAGATCATCAACGAGTGCTTCAAGCTTGGCTCTGGTAATTTTTGTGACCAAGTGCACCGGGCCATCTTTCCCTTGCGTGATAAACGGAAGGTTAATTTCAGCTTCCATCGAGCTTGAAAGCTCGATCTTTGCTTTCTCAGCTGCATCACGAAGACGTTGCAATGCCTGTGGATCTTTTATGAGATCAACACCATGTTCTTTTTTAAAATCCTCAGCCAGAAATGTGACGATCTTTTTATCAAAATCATCTCCGCCAAGATGAGTATCCCCATTAGTGGATTTCACTTCATAGACTCCCTCTCCAAGTTCAAGGATGGAAATATCAAACGTTCCTCCACCTAAATCATATACAGCAATCGTATGAACGTTTTTCTTATCCAACCCATACGCCAGAGACGCAGCAGTTGGCTCATTGAGAATACGGAGTACCTCAAGCCCGGCTATTTCCCCAGCTTGTTTTGTCGCTTGTCTCTGGGAATCATCAAAGTATGCCGGCACTGTAATGACAGCCTGTTTGACTGGCTCACCAAGATACTTCTCAGCATCAGCTTTAATTTTAGTGAGAATTTTTGCTGAAATTTCCTGAGGAGTAAACTGTTTCCCTTCAACTTCCACAACCGCCATGTCATTTTTTCCTGCCTTAACGGCATATGGAAGCCATTTGCTGTCTGTCTGGACGCTTGGATCTGAAAATTTTCGTCCAACGAGTCGTTTTACAGAAAACACTGTGGATTTTGGGTGAATAACGACTTGTCGCTTGGCAACATCACCAACGATATTCTTAATTGGATCTACGACTGACGGGATGACATTTCTCCCCTCTGCTGAATGAATAACTTTTGGAGATCCTCCCTCCATAACAGCAACACATGAATTTGTTGTTCCTAAATCAATTCCGATAATTTTAGCCATATACAATTCCTCCTATTTAAACATTTATACTTTTTTTGCCAACAATAACTTTTGCTGCACGGATCACTTTTCCATGCATGAGATATCCGGGAACAGTTACTTTTTTTACAATATCCTCTTCTCCTTCTGTTACATCCACGCAATCCATCGTATACGGATCAAAAGGTTTGCCGTGTGCAGATATCTTCTCTACACCAAAAGACTGTAAACATGCCTCAAGGTCTTTTAGAGCAAGCTGCAATCCTTCGTTATGTAAATGATGTTCTGCTAATTCAAATGTGTCAAATATAGGAAGTAATTTTTCTATCACGAGCTGTGCAGCAAATTTCTCTCGTGTTTTTACTTCCTCTTCTGTCCGTTTTGTTAAATTCTGATAATCAGCTAAAGCCCGAATATATTTATTTTTCCATGCTTCTGCCTCGTTATTCGTATCAGGCATAGTACCCTGTTGCTTTTTATCTGAATCGTCTTGTTTTTGTTTCATATAATTTTTCTTACCATGTATTGCCTAGTTCAGTGATGAGCGCCCCAATATATCGAACCACCGGCACGACTGTTGCGTAACTGATCCTGTATGGACCGACAACTCCAATTGCTCCTGACCCATGAGGTGTTTCAAACTTGTAATACACAAATCCGCATTGTGATAACAATGACTTGGTATCAATTTCATCTCCTAATAGAATATCAATTGGATCTTTCTGTTTTTGGAGTAAATCCCACCAAAAATCAAAATGTTCAAGCTCAGAAAACAGGACATGCGTCAATTGATAATCATAAAACTCAGGCATGCTAAGGAGATTTGCGGCTCCCGCAAAATATAAATCTCCTTCGTTTGTTGTGGCTATTGCCAAATTTTTTGTTTTCTCAGCGAGCGCTTTAGTCGCTTCACGCAAGAGTTTATCCATCTCCTGACGGTGATCCCAAATTTTCTGCTTCACTGACATTTCTTCAGCCACAGACATATCCTTGGTTTTCATGAGCGTATCAACATAAAACCGAAGGCCTTCCGGTGTTGGGACTCTTCCGGCTGATGTATGAAGTTGACGTAAAAGCTTCATATCAGTGAGCCGCACCATCTCGTTTCGAATTGTCGCCGGAGAAACACCGAGATTGTATTTCTTGTCAAGCGTTTCAGAACCAACTGCGTCAGCCGTTGCAATATACTCTTCAATAACAGCTTTGAGTATTGATACTTGACGCGGTGTAATGTCTTTTATGTATTCAGATATGTCCATATCAATTCCTATTTATGAAAATCTTGAATTAGCAGTAATATATAACGAGTGCTAATAGTCTGTCAATACCCCTCTTGTGTTTGAAGCTCAACTCAGTCAATAATAAATATAGAATGAAAAAAATACTCCTTATCCTCGGGGTTATTATTTTGTTGGTTGCTACCCCTCTTACGGTCTTTTACCTAGGTCAACAGCAAGATCTACGAAGCAAGGCTGCTCCGGCAAGTAGACTCTACTTTTCTCCGGAAACTACATCAAAAGCTGTCGGAGATGAATTTTCTCTCTCAGTCATGATTGATACCGGGAGTAATCAAGTAAAAATCGTCCGCGTGTATATCCAATATGATGCAACAAAATTACAGGCATTAAGTATTACCAATGGTTCATCATTCCCTCTTATTACAAGCGCGGGAACTGTCGATACACCAGGGACTGCATCGATCACTGTAAGCGTCGGGCAAACGACAACACCCCTCACTGGAAGTGGGACTGTTGCAATTCTTCGATTAAAAGCCCTTGTGGGTTCTTCTGGAGGAACAGCATTGACGTTTACGAGTAATACATTTGTTCAAGGGATTAATGACGACAGTGTTAACGTACTATCCTCTTCAACTCCAGCGACAGTTACCATTTCTGGTGCCTCACCAGTTACAACAAGTGCCCCAACAAGTGCTGTACCAACAGCTACCCCAACTCCTATTCCAACAACTTCTCTTACGGCGACTCCAACTCCAACGGGAACAACGACACATGCTCTTTCCATCACCTCTCCAACATCAGGAGGAATACTCTCAACCACTCCGACTTTTCAAGGCACAGCATCACCATCAGCTACTGTCACATTTGTCATAAACTCCTCGACAACGTTTACGACTACACTCACAGCGGACACAAACGGACAATGGACTTACAAAGACAGTTCTCCGTTTGTGTCTGGTTCATATTCTCTTCTTGTCTCTCAACCAAACCCAACTACAGGCGTAGTAGATACAGCTACAGTAAACTTTACCGTTCAAGAAGGAGCCATGGGTGGAGGAAGTGAAGAACCTTTAACTGGAAACGCGATGCCAACATCGGGAAATAGCGAAACAACACTTGTTCTTATTGGTTTATCTCTTTTCTTAGTATTCGGTGGGACTTTTGTTCCAAAAATAAGGAGAAGGTAGTATGGCTATTTCACTTGTACGACGATCACCATCAAAAATTACAACTCTTGTTACCATTCTTGGTTTAATCGTATTTCTCCCATTTCTCTTCTACGGTGTCTACCAAACTGTTACGCTCATCACGAGAGCTGTAGGATATCCGGCAAATATTGTAGTTGATGCGAGTGTGACGCTTGAATCGATCCGAACCGATTTTTACCATGCGTTTGCCCAAGGCGGAGAAGAAGCTGAGGATATGATCGGTCCGGTGTTTGATGAAACGAAGGCATTAGAGCCCAAAATTATCCGTTTAGATCATATATATGATCATTATGATGTTGTTTCCGGAGGGACTGGGAATCCGACGTTTAATTTCTCGAAACTCGATACCGCTATCGAAACCATCACGAAACTCGGAGCTATCCCACTTCTCTCGCTCTCGTATATGCCCGCTTCAATTGCAAAAGATAGTGTCATCATTAATCCTCCAAATGATTGGAATGACTGGGCAAAGGTCGTTCAACGGACCATAGAGCACTATTCAGGAAAAAGTGAAAAAAACCTCAACGGTGTTTGGTACGAGGTATGGAATGAGCCGGATCTTGATCAGTTTGGCAAATGGAAAATTGGCGGCGATAAAAATTACCTGACCTTATATCAATATGCAGCAATTGGAGCAAAAAACGCGGGGAACGTTAACTCGTTTTATTTGGGTGGCCCTTCAACAACTGGTCTATACAAAAATTGGATTACTGCTCTAGCCAACAGCGGATATCGGGTTGATTTTTTCTCGTGGCATACTTACCTATCTGACCCAAGACGTTTTCTCACTGATCAACAGAACTTCAGTAATTGGCTCCTTCCATACCCCCAACATGCTTCAAAACCCTCAATGATCACCGAGTTTGGTTTTACTGGCGCAAAAAATAACCTCTACAGTACGACATATGCAGCTGCCCATACCGCCTCAGTCATTCGGCAACTCATATCAGGCGGCCCGAAATACCTCTTTAGTTTTGAAATCAAGGACGGTCCGGGACAGGAAGCTGGAAATGGATGGGGAGTGATAGCTCACCAAAATTATGGAAAAACGAAAAAACCACGATACCACGTCTATTCATTCATCGATGAAATGGCTGGAAAACGGCTCCAACTCAACGGAGAAGGTTCTTGGGTCACTGGGTTTGCTACCCTCAACAATGGGATATACCGACTACTTCTTGTCAATTTTGATGCAAACGGAACACACACTGAAACTGTTCCTATCACGTTTAAAAACCTTCCAGCTGGGTCATATACATATACTGAACGCTCGCTATTTGGAAAAACTTCAGAGACGACAGTCACCTCCGATGGAAAACTGTTGCAAAAGAACGTCATTCTCCCGGTCCAATCAATCGTCATTATTAAACTTACAAGAAAATAACTACAAAAACCCAATACCCCTCCCCTATGCTTCGAAATAGTATTCTATCTTTTCTCATCATTTGCCTTTTTATAGTGTTTACAGACGTATTTTTCCAATACCACGTACTCCCAAAAACAAATCTTGGTTTTTACACACTTTCGTTTTCTGATGAAAAAACAGCCCAAGATACTCTTAACATCCTTGAACAAACACCATTTACTCTTATTGCTGATCGGACAATTAAACAAATGCTATTGTCTGATATGGGAATTCTTTTAGATAAGGAATCAACCATACGCAGATTATTTTCCTACCGGGATGAGCCATTTCCCATTCGCCTTCTTACACTCCTGCGTGCTTTTTTCTTTTCAAACCAAACGATTATTCCTGATGTCCGATTTTCAGATTCAATATATTCTCTGTCACAGGCATTTGGTTTTGGGAATTCTATTGAAAAAACATATGTCATCAACAGTGAAACAAAACTTCTTACTTCATCCTCACACTTTGATGGAACGGTAGATATCGAAGACTTTAAAGAAAAGATCATTTCATCATTTGCAAGCGGTGAGAAAACTATATATCTCATTATCAAACGAACAGATGAGATGGGAGTAGACATTCAGTCGCTCAATACAGGACTGTCAAATATCTATGCTTCCCCAGTGACTATTACATTTTCAAAAACGTTACAGGGAAATGGTAATATTGCGACACTCTCAGGAAGTCAAATTCGACAGATGACGGCAGTTGCATTTGATAGCGCTACGGATCAGCTCACTGTTGCTGTTGATGAAAATGAATTTACAACCGTGTTTAATAACGTTTCAGACAGTCAACAACGGTCAACTTTAAAAACATCCCTTCAGTCTCTTTTGATTGACAGATTTAACGGGTCAAGTGTTGAAGCACTCACCATTGGAGAGATATTCCCCAATACAAACGGACAGAAAGCACAAAAATATATTGAAATTGATATTTCCCAACAGCGTATGTATCTTTTTAACAACAGCAATTTGGTGAATACCTATCGCGTTTCAACCGGAAAAAACTACCCCACTCCGACCGGAGAATTTTCAATCCGATTAAAAGCACCGAATGCATACTCAGGAATTTTTCATGTTTATATGCCGTACTGGATGGAGTTTTATTTTGATCCAAAGATTCACGCAACCATGGGTATACACGAACTACCGTATTGGTGGGAGAATGGGGAGAAAAAAACACGACCCAGAGACTTCATCGGTTCTCCAAATACAGGAGGGTGTGTGGCGCTCGACATAGGACAGGCAAAAGAAGTCTATGAATTCGGAGAAATAGGTATGCCTGTATATATTTTCCCTTAAGACAACGGTGTATCGTTTGTCCCATTTCCCATAACTTCATTGGCTGGCTCCAAAATAACTTGTTTCTGCTTCCGTACCTTATCAACAAGAGAGAGGAATGGTCGAATTTCTGATATTCCCAAGACCCAGGCAAGGAACATATACCACGAAAGTCCAATAAGACTACTGATTCCTGTAAGAAATAATAAACCAATAATCCGAGTTGTATCGAAAATCAATTGATCGAATAATTTAAGTGGCACATAAAGAGCAA
>Ga0172375_10005582_pt1 | contig 18080 bp, 23 predicted proteins | sample LakKiv1m_FD_114537 | JGI IMG/M metagenome (GOLD analysis project Ga0172375, IMG submission 114537) | Freshwater microbial communities from Kabuno Bay, South-Kivu, Congo - kab_092012_11.1m | ecosystem: Environmental > Aquatic > Freshwater > Lake | place: Democratic Republic of the Congo...
GTAATGTAAAGAAGCAGAAGAATTTATTGAACAAAACTACTGACTCCAAGAGCCAGTGAAATGATTGTACTCTTAATTTAATTAACTGTACCTACAACCGACACTGGTGCTCTAGCTGAGAAGGCTAAGACATGAAAGGTGAAACCAATTAAGGGAATTCGGCATATTAGTCCTGTAGCTTCGGCTTAAGGGATGTCTATCTCTGTTTTTTCAGAAATGTAATAGCAGAGTTAGATCTCAGTAACAAAGGCGGCCCGACTGTTTACCAAAAACGTAGCCAGTTGCTAATCCGAAAGGACTTGTATAACTGGTGAGACCTGCCCAGTCGCGGTGTTTCAAACTCCTTTTCAAGGGGGCTAAGACTCGTGAAACGGCGGGGGTAACTATGACCCTCTTAAGGTAGCGTAATACCTTGTCGTCTGAATGGCGACTTGCATGAATGGTCCAACGAGGTTGCCACTGTCCCTAATTGGAACCTTCTGAAAATACTGTGCGGCGAAAATGCCGCGGACGCCTAGTGGGAAGCGAAGACCTTGTGGAACTTTACTGCAACTTGTTGTTGTGATCTTAAAGGGAATGCATAGAATAGGTAGGAGCGTCGAGACACTTATTTAGGTAGGTGTGGAGCAAAAGTGTAATACTACTCACTTTCTTTAAGGTTTCTTACTCTTTATGAGGACAGCAGCTGGCGGGCAGTTTGACTGGGGCGGTGCCCTGTCGAAAATGTATCGATAGGACCCAAAGATAAGCTCATCCAGCTTGGAAATCTGGAGTTGAGTGCGAGGGCAAAAGCTTATCTGATTGTATTCTGAACAGTAAGGAATGCAAAGGTGAAAGCCGGGCCTAGAGAACCCACATGCTTTTTTAATAGAAGCTGTGTCTGATAGAAAAGTTACCCCAAGGATAACAGGCTTGTCGCGCCCGAAAGTTCATATTGACGGCGCGGTTTGGTACATCGCTGTCGGCTCTTCCTATCCTAGCCGTACAGAAGCGGCTAAGGGTGCCGGAGTTCACGTATTAAAAGGGATCGTTAGCTGGGTTAAGAACGTCGCGAGACAGTTTGTATGATATCTACTAGGTGTGTTGTTGTCTGAGTGGAACGAATCTCTAGTACGAAAGGAACGGGATTTGGACGCCTCTGGTGAGCAGTTGTCATTTGGCAGGCTGCATAGCTACGCGTTGTGTGAATAAGAGCTGAATGCATCTAAGCTTGAAGTCATCCGCAAAACGAGACAACAAAGGCCGTCATAAAAGATGACGTTGATAGAGTTGCTGTGTAAGATTCAAGCCTCGGCGAGAATTTCAGCAGACAACTACTAAAAGCCTCAATAATGTTTTTTAAAGATACATCCAAGAAAATCTTCTACTGCTTATTCATTTGATTTTTCCTTAAACATTATTTGTGAGTTTTTTAATTTTAGATTTTGTATGGATTAATTTTATTGCAAAAAAATTCTATTTTAAAGAATTTAAATCACATGTTGACATTAAAAAAGACAAAATGAAAGTGAAAAAGATTCCAGCTATCTTAATTTATGTTATCTTAAGTTTAGGGATTTCTATATTTGTTCTCAACTCTCAATTGATATTTATGAATACAATTAAAGGGGCATTATTTGGATTTGTGGTCTATTCAGTATATGACTTAACAAATTATTCAATAATGAAAAATTATTCTTTTAAACTAACTCTTTTAGACATAGCTTGGGGAACAACACTTTGTGGAGTTGTTTCTTTGATTATTTCTTTTATAATTTAACATTAATGTTTAGAAATTTAATTCTTCTTTTTTTCAAAAAGTTCTTTCTGATTTATTAACATGATGATTACAGAAATAATTAAAAAAAACCAATTTATTAAAAATGCTAATACTAAGAATAAAATAGCAATTAAAGATAAAATAAATACTTTAACATTTCTCATTTTTTAAAAAATAAAATAGAATATAAAAAATTAACTAAAAAATAAAAAATACTTCTTAAACGAAGTTAGTTTAATTATTCTTCAGATTCGTTTGATCCTTCTTTAGAATGGTGTTCTCCGAACGGTCTAGCTCTTCTAAACGGTCTTCTTTCACCACCAAATCTTCTATTAAATCTTCTTGGTCTTTTAGCATTTGGATCCATTGGAACAGCTTCAGAGACTTTTAATGGTCTTCCTTGTACATCTTTTCCATTAAATTCAGAGATAAACTTTTTAGCCATTTCTTCATCTGCAATTGTTACAAAACCAAATCCCTTAGATCTTCCTGAAAATTTGTTTATAATTAAAACAACTTCTTCGGTTGTGTATTGTGAGAAAAGGTTTCTGAATTCTTCTTCACTAACGCTAAAAGGCAAATTTCCTACATACAGCTTCATCTTATCCTCCTTACATTTTGGCTTAAGCCATTTTTATAAATAAGCATAATTTTTATTATTTTTAAACATTTGCGATTTTAGGTGATTTAAAAGAATTTAAATTTTAGAAGATTCTTTATTTGGAAAGATTTATAAATATAATAATTACTTTATAGTAATGACATTATTTATAAAAAAGAAAAGGTTTAGAATTCTATGCAACCAAAAAAAATAAAAAATATTATAATTATAGCCCAAAATTTTGAATAAAATTTTCTATTGTTTTATATTCATTTAAAAAAGAATTACCCTTTTGAGTTAAAGACATAAATTTTTTTTCTTTTCCTTTGTGAATGTCTACATTAACTAAAATAAAACCCTTCGATGTAAGTTCATTTACATATTCTTTAAACATTTGTGGCGAAAGATTTGAAGAATAAAGCAGTCTAGTAGGTTTTATATTCTTTTTTTCTTTGATACAGGTTAAAATGTCTTTAATAATCTCTAATCTTTCTCTTTTTTTAATTACCATTATTTTTAATATCTAATTTAGTTATCTTAAAGATGCTAAACAAGACTAGAATGAAGAAAATGATATTTAAAACCCCAATATCAACCAATAATAAAGTATTCCAGTGAAAAAAGATCGCTGTAAAAAAGTTCAAAATCCAAGCGATTAATCCTAAAGACAAAGCAATAGTATAAAATTTGGAAATAGGCGATTTTTTTTCATTTTTTTTATAATTTTTAAAAGATAAGAATAAAGATAAAGAAAAAATTAAGATTTGAGAAAAGAAAAGAAGTTTATAAGATTCTAAAACAGAGTCAATTAAAGCCAAGATTATTGCTACAATATGAAATAGTATTATTCTTGAATTCAACAAAGAAGAATAAGTTATCTTATGTATGTCTAATTTTTTCCAAATTAAGCTGTATAATAAGAATAATCCCCCCATTATTAAAAGATATTCAAAAATAAATTGAGATATAAATACAGAGAGAATGTTAAGGTTAGTAAAATCTGCTAAAATAAATTTCCAAAAAAAAGCTAATCCATAAAATAAAAAAGCATTTCTAAAATACCTTAAACCATTATGCAAACTTAATCTAAAGTATTTATCTGTTTTTATTAAGATAGTTAAAGAGATTAAAGAAATTATAGATGCATAAAAGTATTCTAAAACAAATTTATTATTTATAAGGAAGGAGTATATATCCATTAAAGAATAAAATTAATAATCTATTTAAAGATATAGATTAGCCAAGAAATTTTATCAAAGATAACAAGTTTAAAATCATTGCAAATAAAAGCCAAATAAGATAGGGGAATAGAAGAAAAGAAGATTTTTTTTCTATCCCTTTAAGTTTTAAGATTAATAAAACTGTTGAAAAGATTAATAAAATTATATCTATCAATGCTAAACTTATATTTTTTAAACCAAAATAAAAAAAGCTCCAGGCTAAATTAAAAAATAGATTTGACAAAAAAAGAATCTTAACTTGGGTTTTAATTTTTTTGTTTTTATTTAAAAGAGCAAAATAAAAAGAGATAGCAATTAAAAAAAACAGAAAATTCCAGACTAAGGGGAATACAAAATTTGGGGGAGTAATACTTGGTTTTATAGAATTATACCATTCTGAATTTACTTGAGATGAAGTAAATAAACTTCCAAGAAAAGCAGTTAAATAAACTGTAAAAAAAGAAAATAAGAATAAAATTATTTTTTCTCTTTTTATTTCTTTTATTTTCATTAATTAAATAATTAAGTAAACTTTAAAAAGTATATGATACCTATAAAATTAAGTTGGGAAGTTAACTTCGGGGTCTGCTTTTAAATAAGCAAGTGAAAATAATATTCGCTGATTCTGAGGAAGGTCCGCTCACCCGTGTTAATTTATTAACATGACAAAGTCACTTGTGAAAACAAGTTATCGTAAGGTAAAGCTCTGCTACAGAAACGACACAGCTTATTCGGAGTAATGAAACCTGAGTTGAACAAAGAAGAATAAGATATGATGAGACGAACACCTTGACTGGTGCAAGGTTTAAAACCGCTAAGTCGAATGTTAACATGTTCTGTTCGCTAAAAACGAAGAACAACAGAAAGCGGCCTAATCCCAACTTTCTTTTTATTATTAAATGAAAAATGTTATTTCCAAAACTTTAAAAGTATATAAAATTATAAATTATTATGGGGCTATAGCTCAGGGGGAGAGCGCTACGCTGAAGACGTAGAAGTCCTGGGTTCGATTCCCAGTGGCCCCATTTCTTTTAGGTTAATTTTTTTAAAAATTAAATGAATAGAAAAGATTTATAAAATAAAAACTCGATATTAAAATATGAAAAAAGAGATGAGACAAAAAAGTAAGCATCTTGTAAAACAAGAAGAAAAACCTAAAGAAAATAAAAAGATTGTTGGAAATTCTTTTGGAGCTTCTGGATTTACATTAGGAATAATAAGTCTCTTTTCTGTAGGATTAGTAGGAGTAATAACTTCATTTGTGGGATTTACCTTTTGTTTTATCCAACAAAGAAATAAAAAGACTAAGCTGGGAAAAGCAGGCATTATAATTAATGTTATTGCTTTTATTTTAAGTTGGTTATGGATTTTTGTTATCTATAAGTGGGTATATAATTTATTAGGTGGTTTGTATTAAAAAAGTTATTATAAAAAATTCTAAAGATTAGAGAAAATGAAAAGCAAAAAAGCAGCTATGGAAATGTCAGTTGGAACAATTGTTACTATAGTCTTACTAATGAGTGTTCTTGTTCTTGGATTAATGTTAACAAACAAAATTTTTAATGTAGCAACTGATAGTGTAGATAGTATTGGGCAAATAGCAAAGGATAGTCTTAATAGTGCATTTTCTAAAGATGGGGGAGTTCTAGCTTTTTATCCTTCAAACAGGATTATAAGAATAAAACAAGGAGCAGATGGAGAAGGATTTGTATTTGCAATAAATAATCCTAATAAAAAGGAAACAACATTTTATTATCAGTTTAATCTTAGTGAAGGATATGATTTACAAAAAAATTGTGGAAATAGTATAAGTAAAAAAGAAGTTGAAGATTGGATTTTACAAAATCAAGGGAGTGTAACCATTTCTGCAAGTGGTAGTAATTCTGAAACTCCTAAATTAATCCTTTTTTCTATACCAAAAAGTGCACCAAAATGTACTATTTCATACACTTTAAAAGTTTATGAAAAAACTGAAACAACTCCTGTTTTTGTTAGTGAAGCAGATGTTGGAATAAAAATTGTTTAATTATCAAGTTGTATTAAATTTAAAAATTCTAATTTCTTAATAAAAAGATGTCATTAAAATTGTATAACACATTAACAAGAAAGAAGGAAGAATTCAAACCTATTGAAGCAAAAAGTGTAAGAATGTACGTTTGTGGACCAACTGTAAACGATGTTCCACATTTAGGACATGCAAGACAACAAATTTCTTTTGATATTCTTAGAAAATACCTTAAATTCTTAGGATATAATGTTAAATTTGCATCGAACATAACAGATATTGAAGATAAAATAATTAACAAGGCAAAAGAATTAAATGAAGATATAAAACATTTAACAGAAAGAAATCTTAAATATCACTTAGAAGATTATAAAAGTATTGGGGTTGATAAACCTGACTTTCAACCAAAAGCAACAGAATATATTCCTGAGATGATTAATTTGATAAAAAGACTCGAAAATAAAGGTTATGCTTATATAATCCCAAATGATGGAGTTTATTATGATATTTCAAAATTCAAAGATTATGGAAAACTATCTCATCAAAATACAGAAGATTTAATTGCAGGAAAAAGAGTTGCTCTAAAAGAAGATAAAAGAAACAAAGAGGATTTTGTTCTTTGGAAATTTTCAAAAAAAGATGAACCTGCTTGGAAATCCCCTTGGGGAGATGGAAGACCTGGGTGGCATATTGAATGTTCTGCAATGTCTGAAAAAATTTTAGGACTTCCTTTAGATATTCATGGTGGAGGGCAAGATTTAATTTTCCCACATCACGAAGATGAAATTGCCCAAAGTGAAGCTGCAACAGGGAAAAAATTTGTAAATTATTGGGTTCATAATGGGATGGTTAATGTTGACAAAGTTAAAATGAGCAAGAGCTTAGGTAATTTTAAAACAATAAGAGATTTACTTCAAGATTATTCTGGAGAAACAATAAGATACTTTGTTATATCTAATCAATACAGACAACCTATTGATTTTTCAAAAAAATCTTTAGATGATGCTAAAACAGCTTATGAAAGATTAAAAAATATAATTTCAGAAATAAAAAATGATGAAAAAATTAATGAAAAATATCTTAAGGAGTTTGAAAATGCAATGGATGATGATTTAAATACTCCCAAAGCACTTCAAGTTTTATGGAGAATTGTAAGAGATAAAGAAGCTGATGGAAAATTTCAGACCATAAAAAAGATAGATGAAGTGTTTAGTTTAAATTTATTTAAAACAGAAGATTTAGAAATTTCTGGAATTGTAAAAAATTTATTAAAAGAAAGAGAGGATGCTAGAAATAATAAAGAATGGAAAGAAGCAGATAGACTAAGAGAAGAAATAAAAAAAGAAGGATTTAATGTTTTAGATACAAAAGAAGGTTCAAAATTAGAAAAAATAAAATAAAAGTAGAATATAAAGATTTTTAAAAGGAATAAATTTAATAAAATTATAGGTAATAAAATAGAAACAAGATTAAAAATCTTATTCTTAAAATATGAAAAAATTTACAAACACAAAAAATATAAAAAAAAATTTTATTAGAAAAGAAGATACAAGGGAAATAAAAGAAATTTTAATTGAAAATTTAAATGAAAACTCTTTAAAGAAAAGTGTGGCTTTAACAGGGGTTATAGAAAGGGTTAGTCAAACAGGTGGCCCTACAATATTCGAAATTAATGATGGAACAGGAAATCTTTCATTGAAAGGATTTGTTTCTCCTGGTCAAAGAGCTTATCCTGAAATAAAAGAAGGAGATTATGTTAAAGCAATAATTTCTTTGGAAGAATTTAATGGAGAGATAGAGGGGGATATAAGAAAGATATTTAAAAAAATTGAAGACGAGAGATTAAAATTAAAAAAAGAAATTGAAAATAGGCAAAGGGAAAGAGCAAAAGTTAATCCAGTAAATTTCTTATTTAATGATCCTATTTTAATAAAATTAAGAAACAAGTTTATAAGTACAGCTACAGAAATAAGACTTGCTATATTTCAAGGAAGATCTATAATTATAAGACATCATTGTGATACTGATGGGTATTCTGCTGCATTTGCATTAGAGAGAGCTATACTTCCATTGATTGAAAAACAACACATGTCTGAAAAAGCGCCCTGGGAATTTTTTACAAGAGCTCCTTCAATGGCTCCATATTATGAGATAGATGATTCTATTAGAGATACAGCTTTCTCATTAAAAAATGTGGCTAAATTTTCAAATAAGATGCCTTTAATTATAATTGTGGATAATGGTTCAACTGAAGCAGATTTAATGGCGATAAAACATGGTAAAATTCACGGAGAAAGTTTTATTGTAATAGATCATCATCAATATGACCAAGATGTTGTTTCAAATGAGGTCATAGAACATATTAATCCTTTTTTAGTGGGAGAATCAGGAACAAAAATGTCTGCGGGAATGTTGTGTGCAGAATTAGCAAGATTTGTTAATCCTGAAGTAAAAAATATAGAACAAATCCCTGCTCTTGCAGGATTAGCTGATAGAATTTATTTAGAAAATCCTATAGCAATTGAAAAATATTTAGAAATTGCAAATAAACAAGGATATTCTAAAGAATTATTAGAAGATATCTCTCTTGTAATAGAATATATTTCCTCTAAAATAAGATTTATGGAAGTAAGAGAATACATTGAAGTATTATTCGGTGAACCAAGAGATAAACAAAAAGAATTGATAAGTTTGATGGCCCCTCATATAAAAGAGCTTGATGAAAAGGGATTAAAAATTGGAAAATCAAATGCTAAACTAGAAAAAATTAATGAAGTTACATTACAATTAGTTTATATAGAAGAGACTTATCCAGGATTTGGTTTTTTCCCAAAACCAGGAAGAAGTATAGGATTGCTACATGATAATTTACAATTAGAAAAAAAATTAGATAAAGTTATTTCTATAGGAGTTATGGAAACCGCAATGACTTTCAGGGCAACAGACAAATCTAATTTTTCAATACATGAATTAATAAAATTTTTAAATGAAAAAATTCCAGAAGCTTTTGTCGAAGGAGGAGGACATAAAAATGCAGGTTCTATTACATTTTTACCTAATAAAAAAGAAAAAATCGTAGAGTTAGTTAGAGAATTTATTAAAAAAAGAACAGCTTAAAAGAGGAAAATGAAAAAATACAGAAAGGGAATATTCGCAGTAGTATATAAAATAGAAAAAGGAAAAATTAAGTATCTAATCTTAAAAAGAAAGTTACATTGGAAAGGATTTGAATTTCCTAAAGGAGGATTAAAATTTTTAGAGCCAAAACTCTGGGGTGTTAAAAGAGAGGTAAAAGAAGAAACAGGTTTAAAAATTATAAAAATAAAAAAGTATAATGTTTTTGGATTTTATGATTATAAAAAAAAGTTGAAAGATAGAAAAAATATGATAGGACAAGAATTCTTTTTATATAGTGTGAAAGTAAAAGAAAATAAAGTTAAACTTGATAATTTAGAACACGAAAGTTATGATTGGAATGAATTTGAAAGCGCGATAAAAAGGCTTACTTATGATAATCAAAAACAATGTCTTAAAATTGTAAATGAAGACTTAATAAAAAGAGAAGAGATATAAATCTTGTTTCTTATTAAAAACTATGAATTTTAGAGAATTTTTTACAAAAACCGGAAAAAAGGCTATTCTCGGAAAAAGTGCAGAACAAAATGAGAATTTGATGAAACAATATATCTCTAAAGATAATTTTGTTTTACATACAGAAAAGCCAGGAAGTCCATTTGCTATAATTTTAGAACTAAATCCTTCTAAAGAAGATATTAAAGAAACAGCAGTATTCTGCGCATTAAAAAGTAAAGATTGGAGAGATAATAAAAAAGATGTTGTTATGAACATTTTTTCAGGAAAAGAAGTTTATAAAGATAAAAAGATGCCTACAGGAACTTTTGGAGTAAAAAAATGTCAAAAATTATTAATAAAAAAAGAGGAAATTTTAAAACTTAATAAGCAAGTAGAAAAACAAGAAGAAAAAGGTTCAAATTTTAAAGAGAAAGATATAAAAGAGAAAATAAAGATAATCTTTAATATACTAAAAAGAAAAAAATGACATCAAAAGAAATACAATTAGGAAAGAATGGATTAACTGAAAATTTTATTGAAACATTAAAAGGATATTTTAAAAAAAATGATAGTGTTAGAATTTCTGTATTAAGAAGTGCAGGCCATGAAAGGGATAAGATAAAAGAGTATGAACAAAAACTTTTAAAAGAACTCGGATTAAATTATACTACCAAAGTTATTGGTTTTAAAATAATTCTAAAAAAGTGGAGAAAACCAAGGGTTTAGTTCTAATTTAAAAATAATTTAAAATTATTTAATGATTAATTAACAACTTGCTGAAGAAGAAGATCCTGTTCCTGCTCCAAATCCTGCAGAAGCAGATGTTGTTGTTAGAGATTGAGAACACTCTGAAGGAACTTCATTAAAAGCCGTGCATATTGCTTCTTTAACTGCTTCTTGACTTCTACTTGATTGAGCATCAACTCCATTGATTAATAATGTTGGAGAACCAGAAACCCCTTTAGACTGAGAATTTTGAACTTCTGCATTGTACAAAGATTCTCCTTCTGATTTCATACATGAATCAATCTTTGAAGAACTTATTCCAAGTTGAGAATACAAAGCATTTATTTTTGGAGTTAAACAAGTTGCATCTCCATTACATGAACCTATAGAAGTATTTTCTGCGAATGCTAAATCATAAGCTAATAATTTATCCGGATAATTTTTCTCAATACAAAGTTGTCTTTCAGCTTCTACTTTTTCAAAGTCTCCGTGCATTGCACCTATTTGTCTTATCTTAAAGTCAATTTTATCTCCTAATAACTGAACAACAGGAATCATTGCCTTTTCCATTTGTAACCCATATGGGCAATAAGTAAAAACATATAATTCTACAGAAGGTTTATCTGATTTGGGAATTTCTTTTTTAGCACTTGAAGAAGATGAAGATGATGAATCTTGAATTACACTTATAGGAATTAACGATTCTATAATATTTTTACCATCCTTTGTCATGTATAATAACATAGACTGATTTTGATAACTTATATTCATTTCATAAAGTCCTGAATTTTCTTTTATTGAATTAAGAATTAAACCCTCTACCCCTACAGATTGATAAAATTTGAGTAAAGATTCTCCTGCTTGGTTAGAAGAAATAACATTTCCAACAAAACAAGAACCAGAAAAGAATTTCATTAAAAAAAGGATTGATAAGATAGCTAATACCATACTTGATAAAATCCATGGATTTTTTCTTACTTTTTCAATAAATTTATTCTCTCTTTTTTTGTGATGAGAAACATGATCATCTTTTTTTTCTTCAGATTTTTCTTCAACCATTTTTATCTAAGAGAAAAACTATTTAAAAACTTTGTGGAACTTTGATTCAAAATAAAAATTGAAACAAATAGATATTAAAAGTAAAGAGATTATTTTATTTTATGTATGATATAATAATTGGTAGAGATGAGAATGACAAAAAAACTTTTCAAGATAAAGGATTGGTTTATATTGGGAAGGGGTATGTCAAAATGGGAAGATATACCTCATTAAGCAATAAAATTTTTCTTGATGCTATAAGAAGTCATGTAATTTTAGTGGCAGGAAAAAGAGGATGTCTATCAGAAGAGATGCTTATATTTACAGATAAAGGATACAAAAAAATAGTAGAATTTGATTCTAAAGAAGATAAAGTTTTATCTTTTAATAAAGAAACAAAAAAGTTTGAATGGGAAACTGGAGAATTATTAACTTACACTATGTCTAACGAAAACTTATTAGAAATAACATTAGATGATGGGAGGAAAATTCAATTAACAAAAGAACATCCATTATTATTAAATTATGGAAAGTATCTCTTTTGGAGACCTGCCCAGGAAATAAAACAAGGAGATAAAATAATACTTACAAGAATCTTACCTGAAGTAAAGGGGGATAAAGAAAGTTTAAGAATTGCTAGACTATTAGGATATATATTAGCAGATGGAAATATTTATGTAAAAAAAGGAAAATTTAAAGATGGGAAGGGAAGATTATACAATGGGACAAAAGCAAGAATAAGAATATTTAATGATTGTGAAGAAATTTTAATTCAAGCAAAAAAAGATTTTGAAGAGGAATTTAATATAATTGCTAAAAGAAATATTAGAAAAGATTGTAATTGTGAAATAATTGAAACTAAATATCAAAGAATAGTAAATAAATTTTTAGAATTAGGTGTTCCAAAAGGGAATAAATCTGCAATTATACGAATTCCAAAAGTTGTTTTTGAAAGTTCAAATGAGTTTAAGGCTCAATTTATTTCTTCTTTATTTGATTGTGATGGATACATAGATCCTTCTTGCAAAACAATTGATTATTCTTCTAAATCAAGAAAATTCCTTGAAGATTTACAGATTTTATTAACCCATTTTAATATTGAATCAGTAATAAGATTAAAAAATGCTAAGCTTAAGGGAAAGATTTTTGAAAATTATCGCCTCTTTATAACGGATAATTCTTCTTTGGAGAATTTTAAGAAGATTGGGTTTCTTAACAGGTTTAAGCAAGAAAGATTAAATAAGCATAAATTCACTGGTACAAAGAAGAGAAAAACATTTTATTTTGATGATTCTTTAGTTTGTAATAAAGTTAAAGAGATTAAAAAAATTGATGGAATAAATAAAGTTTATGATTTATCTGTAGATAAAAATCATTCTTTTATAACGAATGGAATAATTTCACATAATTCTGGAAAATCTTACACTTTAGGAGTTATTGCTGAAGAATTAAGCAATATGGAAAAAGAAATAAAACAAAATATTGCTTCTTTAATTTTTGACACAATGGGAATTTATTGGACAATGAAATTTGAAAATGAAAAAGACAGAAAATTGATGCAAGAGTGGCAATTAAAACCTAAAGCACTTGATGTAAAAGTATTTGTTCCATTTGGTCATTATAAAGAATATATAGAAAAAGGAATTCCTGTTGATGAAAAATTCGGATTGGATTTAAAAGAAATGAATGCAGAAGATTGGATTATAACCTTTAATTTAGAGATGACTAATCCTATATCAATTTTGATAGAAAAAACAATTAATCAATTAAAGAAAGAAGAAACATTTTTTACAATAAATAAAATAATTGATAGTATAGAAAAAGAAGAAAAATATGAGTTAAATGTAAAAAATGCTGCAATAAATTTATTTGAAGGTGCAAAAAGCTGGGGCATATTTTCAGAAGAAGAAAAAAATACAAGAATTGAACATTTAATAACTCCTGGTTTTACTTCTGTTTTGGATTTAAGTGTTTATAATAGTATAGGCCCTTTTAATGTAAGAGCTTTAGTTATAAGTTTAATTTCAAGAAAGATTTTTAATAAAAGAATGGAAGCAAGAAAAAAAGAAGAGATAAGCTCTCTCTCACAAATATCTAGTTTAAATATTGAAGAAGAAAAGAAAGAGAATCCATTAATTTGGCTGTTTATAGATGAAGCACATGAATTTCTTCCATTAAGAGGTAAAACTCCTGCAACAGATGCCTTAATTCAACTTTTAAGAGAAGGAAGACAACCAGGAATTTCTTTAGTATTGGCAACACAACAACCTGGACAGATTCATAGAGATGTAATGACCCAATCAGATGTTGTTATTTCACATAGATTAACAAGCAAACCAGATTTAGATGCATTAAATTATATAATGCAAAGTTATTTATTAAAAGGAATAAACGAATATATGAATGAACTTCCTAACTTAAAGGGAAGTGCAATTGTTCTTGACGATAATTCTGAAAGAATTTATCCTATCAAAGTAAAACCTAGATTCACTTGGCATGGAGGGGATTCTCCTATCGCTTTTATTGAAAAAAAAGAGATATAAATTAAATCGAATGATTTATAAATCAATAAATTGCACTAAATTTATGTCAATAAATATATCTCAAATAGAAGAAAGAGTAAGAATTAGTAATGCATTAGCAAGGTCCAGAATTGAAAATTTTAAAGAAGAAAATCCATCGGTTATTGATGCAAGACCAAGAATAGAAAATGTTCCAAAAGATTTTTATTGTTCTGATTGTAAAAGTAATAAAGGAATGACTTTAATAAGAATAACTGGGACAGAAGAATATACTCATGTAAGAAAAGACGGTGAAATAATAATAAGGATAAGAGAATATACTACTAATCCTATCATGGCTTATTGCCGTGAATGTAACAAATATTTTTTTGAAGAAGAAAACATTCTTAAATTATGTAAAAAGAAAACATAGAATTTATAAACCATAATTCCAATAAAAATATACAGCTTAAAGCTGGTCTAATTCCGAAAGGAATAATACACAAAAATGGAAAAAATAAATCCAGTTTATGGGATAAATCCCCAAGAATATAACTTAAAATTAGCTAAAGCTTTAAAAGAAGTTCCTGAATTTAAAGAACCTGGCTGGGCAAAATTTGTAAAATCTTCTTCTAGTAAAGAAAGACCTATAGAAGATGATGACTTTTGGTATAAAAGAGCAGCAAGCATATTAAGACAGCTTTATAAAAGAGAGTTAGTGGGTGTTAGTAGATTAAGAACAAAATATGGAAGTAAAAAAAATAGAGGATCAAAACCAGAAAGATTTGTAAGAGCAGGAGGAAAGATAATAAGAACAATTTTACAGCAATCAGATAAAGCAGGTTTTACTATTTGTATTAAAGACCCAAAAAGTGTAAGAAATAAAAAAACAGGAAGAAAAATTACTGAAAAGGGAAAGAAATTTATGGAGGAAGTTCAATGAAATCTTTAAAAGAAAAAACAAGAGTAACAGAAGATAAAAAAGAAGAAATTAAAAAAATAGAGAAGAAAAAAAGAATACTAAGGATAAAAGAGAATAAAGAAGAAAAAGGGGAAAAGCAGACTTCAAAAAAGATTATTGTAGAAACTAAGAAAAAAAAGAGAAATAAGAGACAAATGGCTTTTGAAGAAAAAAAAGCCAAGTTAGCTGTAAAGAATAGACAAACAAAATGGGCACCTGTATGGGTTGTATTAAAAAAATATGGAACAGGTAAAAAGATACACCCTGCATCAATAACTGCTTATAAAAGATCATGGAGAAGAACAAAATTGCATATTAAGCCAAGAAAAATAAGAAAATGGCATATGGGTTAAGATGGAAAAAGAAAACAATAGTCATATTGAAAGAGAATACATTATTCCATTAAGAAAAAGATGTAACATTGTTCCCAGATATAAAAAGACAAATAAAGCTGTAAAAACAGTAAAAGAATTCTTAGTTAGACATATGAAAATAAGGGACAAAGATTTGAATAAGATTAAGATAGACAAATATCTAAATGAATTTCTTTGGATGAGAGGTATAAAATATCCCCCTTCAAAAGTTAAGGTTAAGGCTGTAAAAGAAAATGATATTGTTAAAGTAGAATTATTAGAACTTCCTGAAAAGATTAAATACAAAAAAATAAGAGAAGAAAAAATAGTGCAAGAAGGAAGAGAGAAAGCAAAGAAAAAGAAAGAAGAAAAAATAAAACAAGAAGAGGTAAGTAAAGAAACAACTTCAGAAAAAATTGAAAAGAAAGAGTCTATTGAAGAACAAAAAGAAAAAGAAGTAGCAGTTGTGGAACAACAAGAAAAAATAGAAAAACAAGAGTCTAAAAAGTTAAAGCATGAGACTAAAGCAGAATCTCCAAAAGAACAAAAGAACAAGAAGAGTGCTTATAATCAACAAGGCAGAGGACATTAAAAGAATAAAGCAAATTAATTTTCTAAAAATTTATATAGGAGTTTATCCTTTAATAATTAATATTTAACAGATTGAAAGGAGGTATAAAAAATGAGTGACTTAAAATCTATTCCTACTGGTGTAAAAATAATTGCTGTCCTAGCTTATATTCAAGCAGGTTTTGAATTAGTTGGGGGTTTACTTTTCCTTTTTGGTGCAGGAGCAATGGGTAGTGTTATTAATCAAATTCCCTTATTGGGGATGTTTGGAGCAAGTTTGTTTTTTATATTGGGAATAATATTCGTTGGATTTGCTATTCTTAGCTTTTTTATTGGTAGAGGCTTATGGAAATTAAAGAAGTGGGCTAGAGTTCTTGTAATAATATTTTCATTTCTAGGAGTATTAATGGCGATAATTTCTATAATAGCAGGAGGTATTCCTAGTGGTATATTCAGTTTAGCAGTAGAAGGTCTTATAGGAGGATATCTTTTGTTCAGTAAAGAGGTAAAACAAACATTTGCTTAATTTTATCTTTTTTTTATTTTTTTATTTTTTAGTTAATTTTTTATATCTCTTTTTTAATTATCTTTTATGAAACATATTAAAAAAAATTCTTTAAATAAAAATAAATATTTGTCTTATTATTTAAATGGATTTGCTAAAGGGTGTGAATATTGTGTAAGAGGAGAAAAGCTTGTTTTATTTATTAATGGAAAATGTAAAACCAATTGCTGGTATTGTTCTTTAAGTGAAGAAAGAAAAAAGCAAGGACAAAGTTTTGCAAATGAAAGAAAAATAAAAAGAATAAAAGACTTATTAGATGAAGTAAAAGAAAGTAATGCTACCTCTGCAGGAATAACAGGGGGAGATCCTCTTTTGTCTTTAGACAAAACATTAAAGTATTGTAAGTATTTAAAAGAAAAATTTGGGAAAAAATTCCATATTCATATTTATTTATCTACTAAATTTGTTAATGAAAACAATTTAATGAGATTATCAAAGTATATTGACGAAGTTAGATTTCATCCCCTATTTTTAATAAACAAAAAAGAAGAAGAGAATGATTTAAAAAAAATACAATTTGGCAAAAAAATATTTGGAAAAGAAAATGTAGGTATTGAATTACCTATGATTCCTGAAAAAAAGAAAGAAATTTTAGAATTTATAAAAAAATGTGAAAAACAGATAAGTTTTGTTAACCTTAACGAGTTCGAATTGTCTGAAACCAATTTTAATTTTGTGACTAAAAATTATAATTTATCTCAAAACGGATATGTAATAAGTAAAAGTGCAGAAGCAGGAATATGGATAATAAAAAATTTTATTAAAGAAAAAATTAAGATTCATTTATGTACTGCTGAATTAAAAAATAAAACCCAATTTGTAAAAAGATTGCAAAGACATGAAATTCTTCCTTATGGAAAAAAGACAGATGAGGGGACAGTAATCTATCTTTCTACTAATCAAAGGATAAATGGAAAAGGGACTTTTTATGATGTAAAAAAGAAAAGAACAATCTTGTCTGAAAATGTAGCAAAAAAACTTTTGGGAAAAATTAAAATTAAAAAAACAGAAGAATTTCCAACTTATGATAGGATAGAAGTAGAGGAAGAAATTTTATGAAAAAAGATATATGGTTTAAAGCAAAACGTTATGGAGCAGGATGGTGCCCTTGTACTTGGCAAGGGTGGATTGTAGTGTTAGTATTCATTTTATTGATTATACTAAATTCTTTTATTATAAATCATATTTTTCAAATACAAAAAGAGAGATCAATTGCTTTTTCTTTTCAATTGATTGTTTTGACTTTAATTTTAATTTATATAAGTAAGAAAAAAGGAGAGAAATTTGGGTGGAGGTGGGGAAATAAATAAAATGGCCTTAGTAGAAGAAATAAGAAGTGCTTATTCTAAAATAAAAGATAAAGAAAGAGCAGTGAATAGTAAAAGATATTTAAAATCAAATTATAATTTTTATGGGTTAAGAGTTCCAGATATGAGAAAGGTCATGAAAGAATATCAAAATCTCAATTTTCATGAAGCATTAAAATTATTTGACGAGCTTTGGGATAGTGAAAATCATGAAGAGATGAATTCTGCTTTATATTTATTAGAGGGATATGTAAAAAAATATCCATTAGAAATTTGGAAATTCTTAATGCAAAGAATAAATAAAGCTACAAGTTGGGATTTAGTTGATGAAATGTCAACAAAAATTTTAGGAGAAATTTTAGTTAAGAATATTAATTTAATTAATGAAATAAAAGAAATGAGTTTAAGTAAAAACCATTGGATAAGGAGAATAAGTATTGTTTCTACACTTCCATTAATAAGAAAAAATAAGTTAGAACTTACATGGAGACTTGCAGAAAATCTTGTTTATGATGAAGATATTTATGTTCAAAAAGGAGTAGGATGGATGTTGAGAGAAGCAGGAAAAAAAGATAGATTAACTTTAAGAAATTTTATATTAAGCTATTTAGACATGAAGAGCTATGCTTTTTCATATTCTACTGAAAAGATGATTGAACTAAGAAAAATAAGAAAAGAAAAATTAAAAGAACATGAAGAAAAAGAGAGATAGGGAAAGAAAAATAATTTCACGAAGCGAATTTGGGAAAAATTCCTGCAAAGGATTTTCCTCTTAATCGCTGTTAAATCCCCCGTAGGGATAAAATTTAGTGCAACGATGCCGAAGGCAAAATTTTAGAGTTTGTCCCTCGCAGTTTTTTAGGAAGCCCCCCTTTTTTGTTTCTTTTTTTCTAAAAAAGAA
>Ga0172375_10005585_pt1 | contig 18072 bp, 17 predicted proteins | sample LakKiv1m_FD_114537 | JGI IMG/M metagenome (GOLD analysis project Ga0172375, IMG submission 114537) | Freshwater microbial communities from Kabuno Bay, South-Kivu, Congo - kab_092012_11.1m | ecosystem: Environmental > Aquatic > Freshwater > Lake | place: Democratic Republic of the Congo...
AAAAAAGTCCTTACTAGCCCCGCCTTAGCGGGGGTTTTGGACTTTTAGTGAATAAAATTAGAAATTTAGCCAACACCAGCCCCGGGCGGGATTTCTTTGTAACTTTCTTTCTAAAAGAAAGTTAGGAAAAGTAATTAAATAAAAATTCTAATAAACTAGACAAGAATGGCTTTCTATGCTAGAATTAATAGGTAATAAATAATTAGCAAACATTAGTTGTCGCTCAGACGCAACTCATGTTTCGCCGAAAAAATATGGCTTTAAACGCCAAACAAAAAGAGAGAGTGACCAAAGAGGTCAAAAGACACGAAAAAGATACCGGTTCACCGGAATATCAAATCGCACTTTTCAGTGAGAAAATTAAAAAATTAACTGCTCACTTGAAAAAAAACGCTAAAGACTTTCATTCTCGAAGAGGTCTTCTAAAAATGATTTCAAAACGAAAGAAATTGATGGTCTATCTAGAAAAGACTAATGAGAAAGAATACAAAAAGCTCATCAAAAAGCTTGAACTCAAAGGATAACACAAAGGCGCTTCGGCGCCTTTAATTTTAAATTCTAAATTTTAAGTTTTAAATAAAGGCTAAATGATTAAATTTTAAATATTTAGTAATTTATAAATTAAAAATTGATTTAAAATTTAAAAATTAAAATTTAAAATTAATAATATTATGGCTACTTTTAAAGATCAACGCGTCGGCATGCTTGTCGACATTCAAAATCTCTACTACAGCGCTAAAGTTTTGCATCACAAAAAAGTCAACTTCGGCCAAATTTTGAAAGTGGGTGTCGGCGAGAGAAAACTCATTCGCGCGATTGCCTATGGCATCAAAACTTTAGAAGAACAAGAAAAAAAATTCTTTGAAGCTTTGGAAAAACAAGGTTTTGAAGTAAAAACGAAAGATTTGCAAATTTTTCCAGGCGGTGCCAAAAAAGGCGACTGGGATGTCGGCATCGCTGTCGATGCCATCAAGATGGCCAAGAGTTTGGATGTTATCATTTTAGTTTCTGGCGATGGCGACTATATTCCCGTGGTGGAATATATTCAAAACACGATGGGTTGCCGAGTGGAAGGCGTTGCTTTCAAGGAATCCACTAGCGCCAAACTGATTGAAGCCCTCGATTCTTTTACTGATATCAGTGAGAGTAAAAAGAAATTTTTAATCTAATGAACGAAGGAAAAATTTTTGAACAAAAGAAAATTCCCGAAATGGAAATTCGAGAGGCTTTTGCAAATTTAGGAATTAATATTGAAAAAGAACATCCAGAAATTTTTCAGCGTCTTAAAGAAATGCATTCCCAAGAAAATTCTCACTTCAAGGATTCTTTGGAAATGGCCAAAATCATTAAAAATCTCTGGGATAAACTAGAAATTCAAGACGTTTCTAAAGAAAAAATGATTCTTTCAGCTTTGCTTCATGATATTGGAAAGTCAGGCCCAGCTGACGCTTCGGAAGATGAAAGAGAAATTATTCATTTTCTTTTCAGTAAAAAATTACCCAAAATAAACAGAGAAGATGCTTCTGAAAAAGAATTAACTATTCAAGAAATAGTTGAAAACACCAACCATAATTTTGATAATGAAAAAGTTAAAAAATATATCGAAAGCTTAAATCTTGATTCAAATAATGCTCTTCATTTTTGGCGTCGACATGCCCAATGGACTTATGATATTTTGAAAAAAAATTCCCATGGAAAAATTGATGACGAGCTGATTAGAATTGCTTCTTCACACCACATGCTTGAGGGAGAAAATCCAGCTGGAATAAGTGAAGATGAAATTTCTCAAGGTTCTCGTGCCTTGGAAGTCATTGATAAATATTATTTTCTCGCTCTGGTTGACAAATATCAAGCCTTCCGAGAGCGAAGCCAAAAAACTCATCAAGAAGCTATTGATATTTTAATTGAAATGGTAGAAAAAAGTGCTCATGGAGAAGAAAGTAAAAAACACTATTTGCAAATACTAGAGAAGATAAAAAATTCAGAGGATATTTTGGAAAAATAAAAATCCCGAATAATCGGGATTTTTTTATTGACAAAAACCATTTTTGATAGTATACTTTTTTATTGCTTAAAAAAGCATAAATGGCAACTTAAAAACATGAATACAAACCGAAAAAACCTTTGATAAGGAGCTAGTTATGAATCTTCGAGGAATACATGCAGTTCTTCGTGAATCAGTGCGCAGTACATCAATAAGAAGAGGCTGTGTACCTATGCCCGGCAAAAAACACCTCTTGAAAACAACTGACGCTAAAACAGCTTTCATAATAAACCTAAAAACTGGTAGCATTAGCCTCGCGAAAAAGTGAAAAAACCCCATTTTAGCCTTAAATAAGGCGAGAAAGGAGATAACACATGCCCATATCTAGTTATTTTCAAATGTGTCCCCTTAATTGTAAACATAAAGATGCACTTTGGATTGCAAACCTGCACACACGACCATTCGAGGCAAAATGTAAATTATTTATGGAAAAATTGCATCGTTATCAAAGATGGCCGGCAAGATTCAAAAAATGCAATAATTGCCGCAAAAAGTGAATAAAAACCTATTTTAGCCTTAAATAAGGCGAGAAAGGAGAAATCACCAATGACATACGGACCACCAAAGGGCATTATATATGAATGTCCATTCTGCGGTTTCATCTTCGTGGTAATTTTTATCGGCCTCGGTATCTGCGTCGTAGTACCTATATTCCTCGTCTCCCTGATTTGCATCTGTGCGGTTGTTGATTTTTTAATCTTCCGAATTCCCAGGAAAATAATGTACGTTGCCGGCAGATTCAGAAAATTATTCCGAGGCGAAGTAACATTTTTCGCAACGCCCTAACAATAAAGAGGGCGCATCACCTAAGGCCTTTCCGGTTTTCCGGACAGGCTTTTTTTATTTTTCTTGACAAAAATCGAAAAATAACCTAGAATAAAAACAACTTTAGTAATTTAATTTAAGGCTTTATCAGCGAAAGAGTAGCCATAAGAAAAGCACAAAGTTACAATTTAGAACTTAAATTTTAAGTTTTGACTTGTAGTTTTGACTTTTACCTTTTGACTTTTAACTTACGCTGACTAAGTCAGCGTTCTTATGGAACAAAAAAAATGGTCTCTCCAGATAGGCGGACGCCTTTTGGAAATTGAGACCGGTCTTTTGGCAGGTCAAGCCAATGGATCTGTCACCGCTCGCTATGGCGATACTGTCGTTTTAGCTACCGCTGTGATGAGTAAATCCGCTTCAAAAGTAAGTGGCTATTTCCCATTGATGGTAGATTTTGAAGAAAGATACTACGCTGCCGGTAAAATCAAAGGCTCAAGATTTATCAAAAGAGAAGGTCGCCCATCCGATGATGCGATTCTTTCTGGAAGAGTCGTGGATCGAACCATTCGTCCACTTTTTAATTCCCGAATGCGCAATGATGTTCAGGTAATGACCACTGTTTTGTCTTATGATGGAGAAAATGATCCAGATATTGTGGCTGTGATTGCTGCTTCGGCTGCCCTTTCCATTTCCAACATTCCTTGGAATGGACCAGTTGGCGCCGTGCGCGTGGGAAAAATGAATGGTGAATTTATTTTAAATCCCGTTAATGGCGAAATTGCCGAAGGCGAATTGGATTTAATTTTGGCTGGAACTAAAGATAAATTAAATATGTTAGAAGCTGGCGCTAAAGAAGTGCCAGAAGAAGAAATGGTGAAAGCTTTTACTTTTGGTTTTGAGGCCATTCAAAAAATTGCTAGTTTTATTGCCGAAATTCAAAAAGAAGTAGGCAAAGAAAAAGCCGAACCAGCTCTTTTGGAGGGTTCGCCAGAGTTTGAAGCCAAGATTAAAGAACTCCTTTTGGCCGAAGGTTTGGCCGAAGCGCTTTATGATAAGGACAAAAAAGTGATTGAAAATAAGCTTTCAGAAATTAAATCCAAAGTTAACGCCTACATTGATGAAAATTATGCCGAAGAATCAGGAAAATTAAAAGAAGTAGCTGAGCAAGTTTTTGAAGAAGTATCTGACGAAATTGTTCATCAAAACATTTTGGAAAAAGAACTTCGACCAGATGGCCGAAAATTAGACGAAATTCGCCATATTGATTGCCAAGTCGGAATTCTGCCAAGAACTCATGGAACTGGACTTTTCACTCGCGGAGAAACTCAAGCTCTGACTGTCACTACCCTGGGCTCACCTGGAGATGAACAAACCATTGATACGATGGAAGTAGATATAAAAAAAAGATATATCCATCATTACAATTTCCCACCATATTCAGTTGGCGAGGTTCGTCCTAGCAGAGGTCCAGGCCGAAGAGAAATTGGACACGGAGCATTGGCAGAGAGAGCTTTGCTTCCCGTTTTACCTCCTAAAGAGGAGTTTCCTTATACCATTCTTTTAGTTTCGGAAATTCTTTCTTCTAACGGCTCCTCTTCCATGGCTTCCACTTGTGGTTCCACCCTATCCCTAATGGATGCGGGTGTGCCAATCAAAAGTCCAGTTACCGGAATTGCCATGGGAATTATCGTTGGCAAAGATAAATTTAAGGTTTTAACTGACATTCAAGGCCTAGAAGATCATTATGGCGATATGGATTTCAAGGCTGCCGGAACCGAAAAAGGAATTACTGCTCTCCAAATGGATGTGAAATTGGATGGAGTGACTTTGGAAATGCTGGAAGCGGTTTTGAAACAATCTCATGGCAATCGTTTGGAAATTATGGAAAAAATTAAAGCGGTGATGCCAGCTCCCCGAGCTGAAATGTCTCAATATGCTCCAAGAATCATCATTATGCACATTAATCCAGACAAAATCAGAAATGTCATCGGAACCGGAGGAAAAATTATCAATGAAATTATTGATGAAACTGGCGTTCAGATTGACATTGAAGATGATGGCTCAATTTTCATCACTTCGGTCGACAAAGTTTCAGCTGACAAAGCCCGTCAATGGATTGATAATTTAACTCACGAAGTGAAGGCTAATGAAAAATTCAATGCTAAAATTACCAAAATCATGACTTTTGGGGCTTTTGCTGAAATTCTTCCTGGCCAAGAAGGCCTCATCCACATTTCTGAATTGGCTGATCGTCGAGTGGAAAAAGTGGAAGATGTGGTTTCCGTTGGAGATGTTGTTCCGGTGATTGTCAAAGAAATTGACTCGCAAGGAAGAATTAATCTTTCCATCAAAGCCGTAGCCAAGTTAAAATAAACTTTTTGTTTTAAATTGATATAGACTTAAAATAATATTTGTTGTAAAATAGAGATGCGTGAAGCACCTCTATTTTATTTTTAAATTTTTCGCAAAATTTTTGCGTTTCAAAAAAATTATGGGAATTTTTAATTCAAATATTTTTGGAAAAAAAGATAACGACCAAAAAAATTATGCCCTTGATCCACAAAGTCAGCAGTTAATTGAAGAGGCGCCATTAGAAAGCATGCACAATGATCTTAATCCTAAAAAAGAAACACCCGTCAAAGAAATTGCTCAAGAAAATCCTTTCAAAAATGATCTTCCAGTTGCCCCTCAAAAACCCTCTCCAAAAGAGAAAAAATCAACTCTTTTTCAACCAGAAACCCTTGAAATGACGACTCCGTTTTTTTCTCCAAAAAATAACCCCCAACCCATAACACAAAACCTTTCTAATAACCAAAAAAGCGCTGGCTTCAATCCGGAAAATAAAAATATTGAAAAGAAAGAAGTTGTGAACAAACCAGAAACAGAAAAGCTTCCAGAAGAAAAAAAGAGCAGTGGCAAAGTTTTAGCTTTCATTTTTACCCTACTTATTATTCTGGCTTTAGCTGGCGGAGGTTATTACTATTATTTTTTCATTCTTAAGAAAGCACCTATTGAAGAAATAGGAAACTCTTCGACTGTTATTCCTGAAATTGAACCCATTGAAAACAATATCTCGGAAGAAAAACTAAAACCGCGCTATCTTAATCTAGATATTCAAAATCAAATATCTATTCTTAGTAGTTTTAAAAACACTATCAATGATTTCGTTTCCAAAAAAGAAACTTCAATCGCCGAATATATTATTTCTGATTCTCAAAATAATCCCGTTTCTTTCCAAGAAATTATCCAAAAAACAGGTACCACTCTTCCCAAGCCAATTCTTTCTTTGCTGGGAAATGATTTTAGATTTTTTCTTTATGACGACAACAGTAATCCTGGGGTGGGAATAGTTTTTAATTCTCTGAATGATAATCAGTTAGAACAAGAATTTTTAAAACTAGAACCAAGCCTACTTTTCTACTTAAAACCTCTTTATTCAATGACTCAATCTGATCTAACTGATAAAAAGGTAGTTTTTGAAGAAAATAGCTATAAAGGTATTAAAAATAGATACTATAATATCCGATCCCCTAAAGAGCTTTCTTTTGATTATATGATTTCAAATGGAAAACTTTTTATTGGAACAACTCAAATGACCATTCGTGCTATTTATGATTTAATTGAGAAAGAAAGTCTTGAAAATAAAGACTTAACCACTCAAAATTCAACTGAAACCGCTATCTTTCAGGAAAATGAAACGCTAACTAATCAAGTTATCATTCCCTTATCCGAAATTTCCCAGTAATAACCTGTGGATAACTTGGTGAAAAACCCTATTTTTTGACCAACCCAAAGAAAAGAGATTTACTTTTTTTAAAGCCTATAATTGGTTTTCTGAACTTATCAACATCCCAAATTATTTTTTCCTAGATTTTTCAGTGTTTTTCCTTATTTGATTTGACTTTATCCATTTTTTTTGCTATAATAGGTAAGTAGAGTAAATTAACAACTAAATTAAAGGAACGGTGAGAGAGCTTCAATCGCAATTTCCCCCTATTTGCGATTGAAACGTTCTTACTGTTCAAGAATTTTGTATCATCGAATACAAAATCGCCTCAACAATCTGACATTGAGGACCCTAAAATAAAAACAAAAAATTTTTATAAAATAAAAACAAAAAATAAAAATTAAGTACCTTAAATTAAAGGTCATAAGACCAGAGAATGGTAAAGAACAGGTTATTATAAAGAAAAAGTCAGAATAATAACAAAAGACTATGTATATAAAATACATAATACTAGTAATTCAATTGCCAATCACCCGGCGAAAAAATTCAAGTCATTATGTTAATACATAGATAAAAAATCTGGGGCGTCCAGCCACATTTATATATAATTGGGCGTTCGACGCCCTGGGTTATTCCCTTAATACGCCACCGAGAGGTGTTTTTTTGTTGCCAAAATAGTATAATTGACATATCTAGTATGTCATCCCCGCGAAGGCGGGCCTGCCTGCCGGTAGGCGGGGATCCAGTAAATAAAATAATATTGTGACTAGATTCCCGATCAGGTCGGGAATGACAATGATTTATGAAAAATACATTAGGCACTCAAGGGGAAAAAATCGCCACTGATTATCTTAAAAAGAAAGGCTACCAAATTTTGGAAAGGAATTATTCCAATCCAGCTGGCCGACGCTTGGGAGAAATTGATATTATTGCCAAAAAAGATGGCGCTTTAGTTTTTGTCGAAGTAAAAACTCGCGACCTGCAAAAATATTCTCAAACCGCACCCGAAGAAAATATTACCCACGATAAACTGTGTAAACTATCTAAAATCGCCAATCAATATCTTTATAAACATAGATTATTAGATGCTGATTATCGCTTTGACGCAATTTCCGTCTGGATTGATGAGAAGAATCGCATTGCCAAAGTAAAGCATCTTGAAAGCATTTATTTATAGACATTGTAGTAATCATTTGCTAGAATAAAGTTAAATTTGTCATCCTGAACTCGTTTCAGGATCTCAAGGGATGCCGAAACTAGTTCGGCATGACATTTTTTTGAAATAATTAATTTAAAAAAAATTTATGACTATTGAAAAACAAAAAATGGAAGAATTAAAAAAAGCCCTTTTGGAGGAAAGAACTAAACTAGAAAAAGATCTTGGCCAAATAGCTGTTAAGGCTGATGAGAAGGTTGGGGAATACACACCCGCACTTGAAGATATTGGAAAAGATAGAGAAGACAATGCTACTGAAGTAGAGCAATTTGCTGACAACTTGCCAGTAGAATTGGCATTGGAAAATAAACTTAAAAATGTCATTGAAGCTTTGGAGAAAATGGAAAAAGAAAATTATGGAATTTGTGAAAACTGCGGAAAAGAAATCACCCTGGAAAGATTAGAAATTAATCCTTCGGCTAAAACCTGTATCAACTGTAAATAAAACCGATACTTGCCTACCGGCAGGCAGGCGAAACTACGAATGATATACAAATCTACGGAAAAAAATATTGGATTGATAAGCTTATTTTTGTTTTTAATTTTTATTGACCAATTTTCTAAATATCTAGTCCGTCATTTTGACGGATTTTATATTTGCAATCCACATATCTCCTTTGGTCTTCAATTATCAGAATTTTTATTTTGGCCTCTCTGGATTATTATTATCTCAATTTTAATTTATTTTATTTTTAAAAAGCTCTTTCTACTTTCTACTTTCTACTTTATACTTATTCTGACTGGTGCCATTTCAAACATCATTGACCGCCTTTATTTTGGCTGTATTATTGATTTTATTGATTTAAAATTTTGGCCAGTATTCAATTTAGCTGATATCTTTATAACAGTAGGAGCAATTGGAATAATAATTGCTATTATTAAAAATAAAGCCTAAAACATTCGTTTTATAATTTTAAAGTCTAAATTTTAAATTTTAATTGAATTTTAAATTTAAAAATTTTAAATATTTAGTCATTTAGAAATTTGACATTGATTTAAAATTAAAAATTTAAAATTTAAAATTAATTTTGTGTCTTCCAAAATTCTCTCCGCTGCCACTATTGGCCTTCATAGTGAAATTGTTGAAGTAGAAGTAGACAGCATTCCAGCTGGCCTACATGTTTTTAATATTGTCGGATTGCCTGATGCGGCTGTTAAAGAATCTAAAGACCGAGTAAGCGCCGCCATTCGCAATGCCAAGTTTAAACCACCTCATCAATGCGGAAGAATTACCGTCAATTTAGCTCCGGCTGATCTCAAAAAGGAAGGCCCTATTTATGATTTGCCGATTGCCTTGGGATTTCTTTTAACTACTCGGCAAATTAGTTTTGATTATAAGAATAAATTATTTCTTGGTGAATTATCTCTAAATGGAGAAGTTCGTCCGATTAAAGGAGTTTTGCCAGTAACTATTATGGCTCGAGAAAAAGGCATCCAAGAACTTTACATTCCCAAAGACAATATCAAAGAGGCTTCTATTATTTCTGGGATTACTATCTATCCAATAGAAAACCTCTCCTCTCTAATTCTTCATCTTCAAGATCAAAAAAAAATCAATTCGGCTCCTAATTTAAATTTGGAAGAATTTTTTTTGGATGAAGAACATCTGGTTGATATGGCGCACATTCGTGGACAAGAACATGCCAAAAGAGCCTTAGAAATAGCTGCCGCGGGTGGGCATAATATCATTTTGAACGGCCCCCCAGGATCAGGAAAAACCCTTTTGGCCAAAACTATGCCTTCCATTTTACCAAAATTAACTATTCCTGAAGCTTTAGAAGTAACTAAAATTTTTTCCGTTTCTGGAAAACTCTCTAAAAATGAAGCTCTTGTCACCAAGCGTCAATTTCGTTCTCCTCACCATAGCGCTAGCGCTGTTTCCTTGGTGGGTGGAGGTGCTTTTCCGCGCCCTGGAGAGATTAGTCTCGCTCATCGTGGAATTCTATTTCTAGACGAATTTCCTGAGTTTTCTCGGGCTGTTTTGGAAACTTTACGTCAACCATTGGAAGATGGTACGATTACTATCTCTCGAGCTCAAGGTTCTTTGGAATTTCCCGCTCGTTTCACTTTGGTCGCAGCCATGAATCCTTGCCCTTGTGGAAATGCTACTGATCCAGAAAAGGCTTGCTCTTGTTCACCGGCTCAAATTATTCGCTATCAACAAAAAATTTCTGGACCAATTTTAGACAGAATTGATCTTCACGTAGAAGTGCCTAGGCTCAAATTTGAAAAATTGAATGAAGAAAATTCCGGAGAAACATCTTCAGAAAATTCTAAAACTATCCAAGAGCGAGTAGAAAAAGCTAGAAGAATTCAAAAAGAAAGATTTTCTGAAAGTAAAACTATCACTAACAGCGAAATGGGAAGTGTGGAAATTAAAAATTTTTGCTCACTGGATTCCGCTTGTATCAATCTTCTTAAAAATGCTGTTTCCAACTTGCGTTTAAGTGCTCGCTCCTATTATCGTATCATTAAAGTTGCTCGCACCATTGCTGACCTCTCGCAAGAAGAAAACATCAAGCCCGAACATATTGCCGAAGCCATTCAATATCGATTCAAGACAGAATAGGGAATTATGATTTATGAATTATGAATTCTAAAAAGCTATTTTTTCTATTATTTATTTTTTTAATTATATTTTTTGGATATAAATTTTTTCTGCGAGAAAAAATAATTTTTAGTTTAGATGAAAATTATTCCAAACAAATCACCCTCAATGATAATGGGCTAATTTATACCTTAAATACAACTCAAAAAACCACCGCTGATTTTTTGATTGAAAACAAAATTGAAATTTCAGAGCATGATCAAATCTTGCCAGACAAAAATTCGGCTTTAGTTTCTGGAAAAAATATTTTTATCCATCGAGCAGTAAAAATTAAAATTGAAGTGGATGGAAAAACAATTGAAAATTATACTCTAGCCAAAAATGTACGCGAAGTTTTAACTGAAAACAAAATAACCATTGGAAAACTAGACAAAGCCGAACCTGATTTTTCAGCTATTCCAACTAATAATTTAAAAATTATTCTCACTCGCATCAATGTAGAAGAAAAAATTATTCCTGAGGATATTCCTTTTAAGATAATTTCTAAAAATGATTCTAAACTCGGTTGGCGTGAGAAAAAAATTGAACAAAAAGGAGAAAAAGGAATCAGAAATGTTTTATATAAAATAACTTACAAGGATGGCCAAGAGATTAAAAGAGAAAAACTTTCCAGTGAAATAATAAAAGATCCTATAAATGAAATAAGCATTCAAGGAACTTATATGAAATTGGGAAGAAGCGATAAAGGACAGGCTAGTCATTATGCTTCTTCTTGGGGAGAACTAAATGCCAGTCGCGATCTTCCAAGAGACTCCTATGCAAAAGTAACCAACATGGCTAATGGTAAATCAACTATAGTAAAAATTAATGATTATGGTCCACAAACTATCAAAAGGATCATTGATCTTTCCTACAGAGCCTTTACTGAAATTGCTAGTCCTGGACAAGGGATAATAGATCGTGTAAAAGTAGAACAGATATTAAATTAACATACGAGTGTCATACTCACGAAGGCGGGCCTGCCTGCCGGTAGGCGGGGATCTAGAAAAAAATATTTACTAGATTCCCGATCAAATCGGGAATGACAAATTTATACAAAATGCAAAAAATAATCCCCAAAAAATCCCTCGGGCAAAACTTTCTTCGCGACGAAAAGGTTTTGGAAAAAATTATTGCATCGGCTAATTTGCAAGCGGATGATTTTGTGATTGAAGTGGGTCCCGGCGAAGGAGTACTCACAGAAAAATTATCTCAAAAAGTTGAGAAAGTTTTAGCGATTGAAATTGATCGGAATTTAATTCCGACTTTAGAAAAAAAATTCGCTGGAAATGAAAAAGTAGAAATAATAAATGAAGATATACTACAAATAAATTTTCCGGATTTATTTGCAAGATACAAGATACAAGATACAAGATACAAAGTAGTAGCTAATATACCGTACTACATTACTTCCAAAATTATTCGTTTATTTTTAGAAAATGAAAATCCCCCAAGCGAAATGATTTTAATGGTCCAAAAAGAAGTAGCCAAAAGAATTGTCGAAAAGCCAGGAAAAATGAGCCTTCTGTCAGTTTCCGTGCAATATTATGCCAAAGCGGAAATGTTATTTGAAGTTCCGAGAAATTGTTTTTTTCCGGTGCCAGAAGTGGATAGTGCCATTATTCGCATCACTCCAAACCCCACCTCACAAACCCCATCCCAACCTTCCCCTTCGAAAGAGGAAGGAGCCAGAAAAAAGTTTTTTAGAATTGTAAAAGCCGGATTTTCCGCCAAGAGAAAAACTTTAGTCAACAATCTTTCCAATAGTTTGCATTTGGAAAAAAATGCAGTGGAAGAAAAATTAAAAACCGCTAATCTAAACTTAACGGCTCGCGCTCAAGAACTTTCCATTGATAATTGGAAAACTCTTTCAAAATTATTTAATACTTAAAAAAATAAAAAACTATAAAAAATTGCATATGCAAAATTTTATAGTTTGTAGATTTGTAAAAATATTTGTATTTTTGTAGGGATTAGAAAAAAATAATTTTCACCAAAATCAAACCATAAACAAAAACGATTTCTAAAATCCACCAAAAAATTTTGGTGTTTTTTGTTTCTCCAAAAATCACTGCCAAAAAAGCAAGGGAGCCAAAAAGAATCGCCCACCAAAAAAGCCTGAATTCATTCAAAAGAAAAACACTTAGCATAAAAGAAATAAATATCCCCGAGGCAATTACTACTTTGGCTATTTTTTCTCCAAAAATTACAGGCAAGGTCCAAACTTTTTGACTGCGATCACCCTCTATGTCCTTAAAATCTTTCAAAGCCAATGAGAAAGTAAAAGTTAAAATAAAGAGAAAAACTATCCTCCAAGGAATTTTAAGCAAATTTTCATCTCCGGAAAAAAGAATAAAACCCATAAAAAACACTAAAACCAAAGCAAAACTACTAAGAAAGGTTGCCAAAAATGGAATTTTTTTCAAGCGAAAAGGTTTCTCCGAATAAAAACAAGCGATTATTTGATAAATTGCCAAAATTATTGCAAATTTAATCCCCACAACCAATCCACCCAGAAGGGAAAGAATGGTTAAAACAATCCCAAATTCCCTATACTCCTGAACAGAGAAAATCTTACTAGGAAGCGGTCGCCATTTATTGGAAATTGCATCCACCTCAAAATCACCCAGATCATTAAACACCACCGAGGCTTCCCAAGCTAAAAAAATGCTCAAAAGAAGCGTAGATAAAGCAAAAAAAGAAATAATATTTAGGTTAAAATTTTCTGGATAATAGAGAACTCCTACTCCCAATCCAATAAAAAAAAGTCCAAAATGGCAAAAAAGTTGAGGAAAGCGCCAATTCTTCCAGAAAGCCATAAATTTGGCTTTATCAAGCCAAAAAAATAAAAATCCCATCAAAAAAGAGCTCAAAGTAAAATAAATAACATTCAAATTATGCCCAAAAGAATATTTGAAATCGTTAAATTCTAACCCAAAAATCTTATTTGCTCCGCTAAAAAGTTGAATAGCATGAAAATCTTTTATCTCTACAAGATTTTTTGATCCTTCAAAAAAATAATAAATAAAAGTCAAAAAGCTAGGGAAAATTCCGATAATAAAAATTATAATATAAGCAAAAAATGCGCCAAAAATAGCCTTAAAAAAACTTTTTGTCTTTAGGAATACTGCTAACCCAACAAAAATAATTCCCGAAGCAGATGTTATTTTTGCTCCAAAATATTTGATTCCGCTGGGCAATTCTCCAAAAAAAGTGAAAAAATGCTTCAAAATATCTTGAAAATCCACCAAAGCATAAAAACTCCAATAAACATAACCTTTGGTTTGAATAATGTCAAAAATTGGAGTTAATAAAAAAAACCAAAAAGAGATTAAAATTAAAGGAGTTAATTTTTTCAAACTGGTTTTTAAGATAAATCCTAGCAAAAACCAAGTTAAAATTGATAAGAAAAAGAAAAAGAACAAATTATGCAGATATTCAATAAAGGCCCCCACTGGTTCGTTTTTATCAGAAGCTAGAAAAAAATCAATAAAAGTTCTTAACCCAACCATTGTCAAAAAGGAAAGCAGAAAAACCAAAGGAGAAACTTTCATCCCTTGCAAATCATCAAAAAGTTGACAAATTTTTTTATTGATTTTAGAAAAAAAATTTTTTAATTTCATAATTTTTAATTTTACCAAGTTATCCACAAAGCCAACTTCTAGACAAGCTTTTTTTGTGTTATAATAAAGAAAAATCGGATGTCCTTTTTGATAAGGCATTCTAACTGATTTTTAATTTAAAATCAAATGCAAAAAAATAAACTTGTAACTTCTTTTTTTGTCCTGTTTTGTTTGATTGTTTTTAGCTATACTTTTTTCATTTTTGCTCAAGATCAAAATACTAATCAGAATATCTTTTTAGACAGTGACCAAGATGGCCTTTTGGATTCAGAAGAAAAAGCCTATGGCACTGATCCTAATAATTCTGACACTGATGGCGATGGCTATTCTGATGGAGCGGAAATTTCTGGCGGCTATGACCCATTAAAACCAGCCCCGGGAGATAAAATAATTCCAGAAACTTCCACTAGTGCTTCTTTAGAAGTTGATGAAACGAATCTAACTCAAAAATTAGCCGCCAAAGCCAACTCGCTTTCGACAGCAAAAAACGGAGAGGTATCTGTTGATGACATTCAAAATTTAGTTTCCGAAGTTTTAGACGAAAAACTTATTGAAAATTCTCTTCCAGAAATTTCTGAAGATGAAATTAAAATCAAAAAACAGAACTACTCTCATCTTGGTGAAGAAAAAGCTTTTGCCAAAAGAAAAGCTGACTTAGAAGATTATATCGTCGCTGTTTTGTATATTTTTTCCAGCAATTCGCCTCTTCCCATCACTTCTTCCAATGATGTTTCTGGTTTCTTGAAATCTTTTTTAAATAATTTTAATTCTAGCCTAGCTTCCAGCGATTTTTCTGCTTTGAAAAATTTTGGAGAAAGTGGAGAAAAAATTATTGAACAAATGAAAGAGATTGAAGTTCCTGAAGAGATGGTAGAGACTCACAAAAAAGGTCTTCAATTCGCTAAATATTCCGTCCTTATTCAAGAAACAATGAAACCCAATCCCAAAGATCCTCTTTCAGAACTTTTAAATATTTCTAAAATTCGGGGGGTTCTCGATTCATTCTCTGAATTTTTTTCTGAAACTGAAGAAAAGTTGAATCAATACGAATTAGATACTGATGACTTAAAAGAAAAACTGGAATCACTAGGTATTGACAGCAACATATTTGATATTAACAATGACGAAATCTCTAAAGAGCTGGAAGCTTTATAATATTAGATTTTTAAAATAAACCAATGAAAATCCAAATCAATAAAACATTCCTTATTTTTTTCTGTTTGTTTTTTCTTTTTTCTCCGCTGGGCACCCGAAAAGCTGAAGCAGCTTGGATTCCCGCTATCGATCCAATGATTAAGCAAGCTTTAGAAGTAGTCTATCGAACTTTCGATAAAATTATGGGCGGAACAACCAAACAAACCACCGCCCTAGCTCTTTATAGCAATATGACTAATTTTATTGGCGGATCCTCGTCTGGCGGAAGCCTTATCACCAGAGACTGGACTAAAGCATTAGTAGAAGACCCAGAAAAAAAAACTGTCGACATTATGAAGGATTATATTAGTGAAACGATTGGCGGAAGAGGTGGTTCTAAATATGAAGGTTTTGGTGGAAATTATATGGGAGAACTTGGACAAGCGGCCAAAAAAATGGTCTCCAACAAAGAAACCCCCAGAGCTTCTTTTGAAGGAGATCCCGGAAATATGTTTGCTGAAAAAGATGGGTTTCAAAAATTTGAAGAATGGTTTTCTGGAATTAACCACCCCGTAGCTTATATGAACCATATTGAAGATAAAAAAAGAGAAGAGGAGGCGGAGCAAAAAAGATTAGCTGAGGTTCCCCGCATTGCCTATCAAGGCTTTGAACCTAAAGGTGGCTATGATAATGTTTCTATTCCGGGCTCGCTTCTTAAAGATAATCTTGCCAATATTCAAGATATCGGTAATAAAGTGATGGCCGGTTCAGATGGAATGATGGAAACTATGATTACGGCCATACTCAATCAAATAATTAATCAGATGATGATGCAAGGGCTTTAAAAATAACTAATGAAATCTTTTTTCACTAAAAAAAATAAACTAATTTTTTCCAGCCTGTTGTTTTTTCTTTTCGCTGGAGTTTTGTTTTTTGGGACAATGAAAACAGTGATAGCTCAGGGAGAAGATATGAATGCAACCACAGATATGCCTAATATGCCTCAGCCTGGTGGAAAAGACTCCTGTGCTTGGACTAGTCACCCAGTAAATTGTACTCTCTTAGCGGTAGGCAAGGCAGAGGGAACTCTTTTGCAAGCAACAGAGAAACTTTTCAGTTATGTGATAGATGCTGATAGCCTAAAAAAAATTCTTACGACTAATGCTGTTTTGAACAGTTGGAAATTTGTTCGTGATATGCTTAATTTCTCATTTATTATAGTGCTTCTTTTTTCAGCCTTTGCCACCATTTTTCAAGTAGAAAAATATAGTTATAAAAAAATTCTCCTTACTTTAGTTTTGATGGCGCTTTTGGTGAATTTTAGCTATCCCATTACCCGCGTCATCATTGATGCTTCTAATGTTTTGATGTATACCTTAGTTAGAAATCTTTTTAATGGAAAAACTGGAGAAACTATATCTCTAGGCTTGGCTAAAGATTCAGGTCTAGCTCAAATTGCTTCTTTTAAAGGCATCGACGTTGGCGCTGTTGATACTTCCTACTTATTAATTTCCATCATTTTTATTTTTATTTTCATCATCACTCTGCTCACCATTGCTCTTCTTCTTTTGATTCGCTCGATTGTGCTAGCCATCCTCATCATCCTTTCTCCTTTAGGGTTTGTCGGCTCTATCTTTCCCGACACTGCCAAATTTGCCAAAGATTTTTGGGATGAACTTTTTAAATATTGTCTCTTCGGACCAATAATGATTTTTATGCTTTCCGTGGCCGTTAATATGCTCACGGAAATAAATACTTATTTTACTGAAGGTAATATAAGTGGAGAACTGATAAAGGAAGCGAACTTTCCAGCTCGCTTAGCCTTTTTTATGGTTCCGATTGTCATCTTATGGTTAGGAATGGGCATGGCACAAAAGATGGGCATCGCCGGCGCAGAAGCAATCACTAAGCGAGGTAAGGATTTTATCAAAGGTGCTGGTAAGAAATTTAGTGGATATAATTGGGTAAACAAAAATTGGGGTGATTATAAAAAAGCAAGGGATGAAAGAAAAGAAGATGCCCGCTGGAAAGCAGGTAGAAACTTAGGAAGAATGTTTAATAGAATGGATGACACTGTAGTTTCTACTCTTGGTCTCACTCCTGGAATCAGAAGAGATGCGAGAAGAAGAAAAAATAGAACTGCCATTGATCAACGCGCTGATTCTGGAGCAATAAAAAATGAAGCAACAACAAATTTATCGAATAATATACACACAAGCGTTGTAGCACCTGCGGGTAGTCTTACTAGGGAACAATTAATTGAGGCTGCTGCTCAAATAAAGCAATTTAAGAGTCGTGGAGCCGAAGCTGAAAATGAAACTCTGGCGCAAATTATCAACGGAAGATATAATGCTCAACTAGCAGCACGTGGCATGGATACCGCTTCTCTTACTGCTAGAGGAATAATTGGGGATGATGCAAGAAAACTTCAACTTTCATTTGTAAATGGATTAATGTCTGAAATAACTCGCCAAGCTCAAAATGCATAAAAATGAGTATTGATTTAGATACAACTGAATATATTAGTATTATTGATTTAATTCAAAGTCCTTATTTGATTTATCCAGAAAATGATATGCGAAGCAAAAAAAGTGTTGCTTATTTAATTTTACAAAAAAAATCTTTTGAAATTTTAATTGTAAACCCTTTTGGTTTTAATTTTGATGCAGTTATTTCAGGAATAGATTTAAAAAATATTGAAATTATTGCTAAGAAATCACCCAAAGAATACAAGCAGATTATTTTAAAAAGTCTCAAAAATAAAAAAATTTTAGAAGATATGGAAAAAATAGCTAAATCAATAGATGAGGATCTGGTCAATAATTCCACTCAAAATCAAGCTCGTGTCAAAAATGTCATTCGCTATATTAAAGATAATTTACCCGCTTTTCAGTTTTAGTTTTATTTTAGAAAAAATCTAAATGGATATTCAAAATCAACAATCCAATAATTTTTCCCAACAAATTCCCAAAA
>Ga0172375_10005586_pt1 | contig 18069 bp, 20 predicted proteins | sample LakKiv1m_FD_114537 | JGI IMG/M metagenome (GOLD analysis project Ga0172375, IMG submission 114537) | Freshwater microbial communities from Kabuno Bay, South-Kivu, Congo - kab_092012_11.1m | ecosystem: Environmental > Aquatic > Freshwater > Lake | place: Democratic Republic of the Congo...
CAGTCTGGCAGAATGAAAGGAATAGCAAGGATTGTAAGATCAATTGGAGATTCACAACGAAAGATGCAAGAATTAAACTCAAGAGATTATATCCGTCAATTCAGACTTAACATAACACTAGTTATGTACCTCACTAAGGAATAAAAAAATACACGGCCTAACAAGCCGGCAGCCAGCAATGTGGGCGTTTTCCGGAGGCAGGCAGTCATCAAACCTATAAATGATTGAGGAAGAAAAATCATTAAACAAGTAAATCCCGCACTTGCGGCTGCCGGCGGGCCGTTAGTGCCTATTGAAAGAAAACTTTCGTATCTTTGTTTATAGTTGGATTATGAACTCAGACATTAAAAATATAATTATCAAATCATTACAGGCATATAACCCGGTAATGATTGGTATTTTTGGTTCTTATGCCCGAAATGAGAACCATGAAGCAAGTGATATTGATATTCTTGTAAAATTCAAATCAACTCTTTCACTTCTTCAATTAGTTCATTTGGAAAGATTGATATCAAAAGAACTTGGTATCAAAGTGGACCTTGTTACAGAAGGTGCGATTAAAAATAAAATTGTAAAAGAAAACATTAGCAACGATCTTCAAATCATTTTCCAGTGATAAAGAACGATCAGGTTTAACTTGAGCATATTCTTGAAGCCATTAGTAAAATTGAATCCTTTGTTAATGGCTTGACAAAATTTGATTTTGATCGCAATGTTTTAATTCAGGATGCTGTAATAAGAAATTTTGAAATAATTGGAGAAGCAACCAAAAAGATCTCACAACAGTTTACTCAGGAGCATTCAGGAATTCCATGGCAAGACATGGCAGGCATGAGAGACAAACTCATTCATGACTACCTGGATGTGGATCTGGATGTTATCTGGCGGACTATTGAAAGTGATCTTCCTCTTTTGAAAGAGATGCTCTCCCAAATTTAATTTCAACAGGCACTAACAAGCCGTTAATCACAACAATGCTTACACAAAGTTGCTTAGCAAAGGACATGCATTTGATGCGTGTAACGGCTGAACGTTAGGCGGTAAAAATTTAAAAAGAACACCATTAAAGAGTCACTACATTTCGTACTTTTTAGGTAAAGAAATATCATATGATTATCGAAAAGACAAAAGATCAGATACTTATTAAAATCTCACCAAAAGCTGATGCCTTTGGATTTCAGCGGATAATGGATTATTTGGAATATCTTGAGATTACTTCGAAAAGTAAAGCAAAACAATCTGATGCTGATAAACTGGCAAATGAACTTAATCAAACCTGGTAGGAAAATAATAAGAACAGATTCCTCAAAAGGGACTACATTGAAAATAATTATAAAGGGAGGACTTTGGTATTATCAATCATTACCAAATGGGCCTGTTAATTGGACAATTACTGATTATGATTTTAATTTACAACAGCAAACCTTTACTTCTACAGAATCAGGCAAAAGTTGTGATTTAATTATTCAATTTGATCCGAGTATCCATACTTTTGAATATTACGAGAATAATTCGACTATTCCGACAAGAACAAAAATCTATAAAAATTAACGTCACATAACACCGGGTATAGTCCATTGCCGGCTTTTTGCTCTTGCGAGTGTCAGCTCATCTAATTTCCTCTTTTGTACCCGGCCAAGTGAGCGCTCCGATCCCGATAGCTATGGAGACAGCAACGGACCATACCCGAAAACGTTAGGCTGTATTAATTTTATAAACAAAAGTTGTATTTTACTAATAATATACTTACCTTTGGCGTTAGTAACGTAACTAGGTAGTATGATTAAATCATCCGGCTCAAGAGAGACAGAGAAAATTTGGGAAGGATCCCGATCTACTATACTTCCATTAGAGATTCAGAATATAGGTAGAAGGAAACTCAGGATGTTGAACAATTCAGTAACGATAATTGATCTTCGGATCCCTCCTTCAAACAGATTAGAGAAGCTAATTGGAAAAAGAAAAGATTATCATAGCATCAGGATTAATGATCAATGGAGAATCATTTTTAAATGGCATAATGGACATTCATTTGATGTTGAAATAATTGATTATCATAAATAATTGAAATATGGACACTTTGGAAAACATACATCCCGGAGAGGTTTTATTGGAGGAATTTTTAATTCCAATGAATATTTCAGCATATCGGTTATCAAATGACATTAAAATCCCTCAAACAAGGATTAGTGAGATCATCAAAGGGAGAAGAAGGATTACAGCAGATACGGCATTGAGACTCAGTAATTATTTCGGAAATTCTGCAAAATTCTGGTTGGGCCTTCAAGATGATTATGATTTAGAAGAAGCTTTGTCTGAGAAAGATGAAGTATTTAAGTCGATCAAGAGGTACAAAATTAACGCAGCCTGACAAGCCGGCAGAACATTTGGCGTCATTGTAGGATGACTCAAAACCACCAATAAAATCTCCCACATTTTACCCCAACAAAAAATAATTGCAAATAAATTTGCGCAACTCGAAAGTTGCATATATATTTGCAACCTGAGAGTTGCTTAATTAAATGTTTAAAAATGAAACAAGACATATTCCAGGCCATAGCTGACCCAACACGTAGGGCTATTTTATCTTTTATTGCTATTCAAGCATTAACACCAAATGCAATGGCTGAAAAATTTGATATGAGCCGACAAGCAGTATCAAAACATATTAAAGTATTACACGAATGCGAATTGATTAAACCTGAGTATTCCGGTAGAGAAATTTATTATCACTTTAATCCAAAAAAAATGCAGGAATTGGACAATTGGTTGGCCCAATTCAGGAAAATTTGGGAAACTCAATTTAATCAACTCGACAAAGTATTATTAACAATTAAAAAACAAAAAAAATGAAAAACAATTTGCTATTTGATTTTACCGTTGATAAAGTAGCGAAAACGGTATTCATAACAAGAGAATTTGATGCCGACCTTTCACTGGTATGGGATGCTTTTACCAAACCTGAAATTCTTGACCAATGGGTGGCACCTAAACCATGGACGGCAAAAACAAAATTCATGGACTTCAAGGTTGGTGGACGAAGATTTTATGCGATGGTAAGCCCGGAAGGACAAGAGCGCTGGTTAATTCAGAAATACACTTCCATTAGTCCAAAAACCAATTTCAAAATGTTTAATGCGTTTGCGGACAAAGATGAAAATCCTGAATTACCAGGTTCTGATTGGGATTACACTTTTAGTGAGCAGAACGGAAAGACAACAGTGCGTATTACTATTTATAATGAATCTCTTACCCGTATGGAGAAGATGATTGAAATGGGCTTTAAAGAAGGATTCACTCTGAGTATGACCAACCTGGAAAATTTGTTGGCATCTTTAGCCAAAAAATGATAGGAGTACAAAATATTAACAAATTTTACTGCAAAGAATTGGGAATGAGATAAAACGTAAAAGTACAAATCAAAAAGTAAATACCAGGCAACCAGAACCAAAACGCAGCGACATGCAAGAGTTGCACAGCATCTTTCTGGAAGTAATGGAATAGCATTAAAAAAAACTGAAATCCTAACTTTTTAATTTTAATAAACGCTTTTAAAATTTAAGGAAAAAGCACGAATACACAACAATATGGTATAGTGCATGCGGGTGTCATTAAAATCTTTAACAATATGAAAATAATGGAATGAAAGTGACTTTTATTAAGAGAATACATAATGATTTAACAGAAAGCCGGATAAATTGGAAGATTATTATTTTATTTATACCCATTGCATTCATCACTTATTTTTTCCATGAATTCGGGCATTGGATTTTTGGAGAACTATTGGGAAATGCCATGACCTTAAGCCTGAATAATTCAACCCCGGAAAGCGGTAGTTTTATTAATGATTCTCATGCGTTATGGTCTGCAATAGGAGGTCCTCTTTTTACAATTATTCAAGCGCTGATATTTTTAGTGATTACCTGGATAACCAAGTCTATTTATGCATATTCGATAGTTTTTTTTGCTGTGTTCTCAAGATTTTTCTCAATAATTTTCGGTGGAATTAATTTGCAGGATGAAGCAAGGATAGCTTCAATGGTGTACACGAACAAGTATTTAGTAGCAGGGATTGTTCTGACAATATTAATTTTGATTTTGTGGAAAAGCAACCGGATTATGAAACTAAATATGAAAGCAATAGGATATTTTACTGTTTTGGGAGTTTTTGCAATATTAATTGTAATCGGAGTAAATGGATTATTGAGGATAAATTAAAGACACGGTGCACGACGAACTTGCAGCTTAGCAATGCGGATAGTTTCCGGAAATTGGTTTTCACTCGGACAAAAAAATAAAAACAATGGAACAAAAGATTCAACTCAAACATCCAGCGGGTAAAAAGGCCGTGAGCATGGACAAGTCAAAATATGACAATTTGAAAAAAGCCATGCTTCATTGTCTAAAAACAAAAGGCGAAGCATCACACACGGAAATTTTAAAGACAGTGACAGAAATTTTTAAAAAGAACAAAACAAAATTTGAAGGTTCCATTGAATGGCACTTGGAGTGGGTTAAACTTGACTTAGAAGCAAAAAGGGAAATCAAGAAACACACAGACAAAACGCCAATAAAATATACAATCGCCTGACAGCTTTGCCTGCCTCTAACAGCGGTCGGGTGGCATTGGGCGGAATCGGTATTCCGTTCGGGAGATTAAAGTGGTGGCTTCCCGAAAATAATTTCTGCTCATTAAAAAAATTGGGTATCTTTATATAACCTTTTGTGGGTTAGGAAAGAGTTTTTTGACATATAAGTTCAATTCAAAAAAACCAGTTTGAAAGACAATGAAATATGCTAATGGAAAAACCAGAGAGGTTTTTCAAATTGGTATGAACGCAAACAAAACCGGAATCTCTATCTATATCCTTGGCATTAAAGATAAGACATACTTAGCCCGGATTTTTAGGGGAACGTTGAAAATTTAACCTTTAGAAGAGGAATTATTGTAGCATATCATCCAAAGGCAACATTTCTTTTATTATTTAAAACATGAAAGACAATCATATAGATAATTAAACCTATTATACCATGAAAAAACAAATTTCACTTTCCATAATAATATGTTTTTCGGCATTGTATTCCTTTGCCCAGTTCACTTTTATTCATCTTTCCGACATGCATATTTCCAGCATTCCTTTCCAGGATAGTGATACGAATGCACAATATTTTCAATGTTATGCTAAAGAATTTGCTAAGCTTAATCCTAAACCAGACTTTGTTGTCGTTAGCGGGGATATTTCAAATGTAGGAAACCAAGCGCCAGACGGCATGTATCCTATTGTTACACAGTACTTGTTCCCACCCAGTTTAACCAATCCAGGTATTGGTGATTATTTTATTGATTCTGCCAAAACCATACCCATTTATTTCGTTCCCGGAAATCACGAGTATTGGATCGCACTGGCTAACCCGCCTGTATCAAATGATTCGCTTCCATTTTATAAGGAATTTTTAACACCCGATACGGATTATGCAGTAACAACTGATCTTGCAGTTATTGTGTTTCTTCGTTCGGGTTCTGATTCTACAGTCACTCCCGAGAATAAAAAAGGAAAGGGACTTTCAAATGAACAAATCACTTATCTCAGGAATATATTAAGTATCAACAGCAACAAACGGAAAATTATTGTCATGCATCATCCTGCAGTCAATGCCATCGGGACAAACTCTGATGGTACGCCTTTTACAGGAGTGATCACCAGCCCCGATGACTGTTCCATCGCAAATAACAGAACCACTTTCCTGAATATCTGCGATTCAAATCATGTTGACGTCGTGCTTGACGGACACGAGCATCAGAATGTGGTCGCCAACAGAGCCGGGAAGGTGATTCCGGAAAACGGACTCGATAGCACGCGATATGTCCAAACCGCCGCGGCCTTTAATCGTTCATACCGAATTATTACCGTTGATTCATCCTATGTAACGGTAAGCAACCCAAAGAGAAGCTGCTTAAGTACTGGCGTTAATGAAGTAAACAATCCACTAAACATCTCTGTTTCGCCAAATCCGGCTACCGTAAAACTCACTATTGAATGTGCCATCCAATCCGAAGTAGAAATTTTGAATATCGAAGGACAATTACTAAAAAGATTAACCACCCATAATATTTACACAATAGTTGATCTGTCAAACTTATCAAACGGGATCTATATTATTAAAGTAAGGAATCAGAAGGGAATTGCAATAAAAAAAATTATAAAGCATTAACCGCCCTGTGCATGGCAAGGCAGCAACCGATCATACTAGCGAGATTGATCAAAGGGAAGCGAAATACAAGTAAATAAAAAGAAACGAATACAAATAGAGCAACAACAAGAACCGGCACCCCGGTTGCGGCTGGGGCAGTCAGACTGTCTGAAAACCTCCGATAATATAAAATGACTTCTTATTTTTTAAAGAATCAAATTATAGGTTCGGTTATTTATCCAAAAAAATAAAAAGAGATGCGAACATGGTGTCTGTTATTTATTTTGTTACTATCGGGAACCGAAGCAAAAGAACAGGATACAATTTTTATTGATACCACGGTAACATACCAGACTATTGAAGGCTGGGGGCATGGAGGAGGGATTCTTGGATTTGTTTATCAAGCTTTTGATCTGCTTGATACTTTGATCTCAAATCCGGTAAACCTTCAACAGATTGATTACCTCGTGGATGATCTTGGCCTGACGGGATCCCGATACCCGGAAATCGGACCACGCCCCGACGGTACCGGGATGGATAATGGAGACTGTGACAGCATCGACTGGACAAAATTCCGTGTTGAAGATTTAGCAGCGGGTATGTACAATTACCTGGCTTATTACAAAGACCGGATTCTTTCAGAAGGATTTGATCCTTCCTTCTATTCAAGTCCTGGGTATCCGACACTTGCTACAATCCTGAAACCATGGATCATGTACAATCCGGGAGAACGGGCGCAGCAGATATGGGCAAGTGCCTTATACCTTAAAAATAATTACGGCATTAACATCAATTATGCTGTGATTTTTAATGAACCTGGGGGGAATTGGGATGAAAACCTTCTTTCAGATGATATTAAGGCGTTGAGTCCCAGGCTGATTGCGCACGGACTTTTAACCAAATCACATTATGCCGAAACGCTTTGTCCACAGACCGAGTGGAATTACATAGTGCCTGAAGAGAACGATACTGATCTATGGTCCTGTGTCGGACGGCTTACCTATCATAACTACAGTACAGCAGACCCATACCGTACTTATATCCGTGACTTCGGACTGTCCAGAGGTATTATCACTGCTCAGACTGAAATGGATAATCCAACTTTCGATGATCTTTACAAGGATCAGACTTTGGGAGGTGTATCATACTGGGAGATCGGTTATTCTTCAGGCAGGACATTGGTCCCGCAAAGCGGATTAACCTCCTTCGCTCCATCAAATACCTATTTCCGTTTGAGACAGGCAATACATTATGTGAGACCCGGTTCGGTCCGTGTTGGATCAAGCTCAAACGATCCCAAATTACAGGTTCTTGTTTATAAATGGAATGGAAAGATTTCAGTTATCGTTGAAAACACTAGTAGCTCAACTAAGAATGTTGTCATAAAGAATTTACCACCCGGACAATATGGTTTAAGCAAAGCACCATACTCGGCAACTGCCTTTCAGGAACTTGGTATAAACACAGTAGGATCCGGTGAATCACTGACTATTTCAGCAAGCGGCGGATCGACCGTAAACACTCTGTATCCTTATTCCGGGACGAACCAACCCCCGACAATAATGACATTTTATTCAAATCCGGGCTATCTGGTATCTTCGAATGCCACTGCAACCCTGATATCAACTGCAAACGACGCAGAGTTGAATTCTCTAACATATCACTGGATTATTACTGCCCATCCGGGGGGATCGAATCCATCCATAGCCAATCCCAACGCATCTTCCACTTCTGTAAGCGGTCTTTTGGCTCCCGGACTATACGTTTTCACAATCGAAGTGAATGATGGTACAAGTACTTCCTCAAAAGCGGTTTATCTGGTAAAATACGCTTCTGATCCGCCTCCGGTCATTGGAAGTTGCGGATTCAGGATCGCAGCTCCGTATGGACTTGTTTTCGGAAATACCGGAGATACAACCCATGCAAATATTGAACTGCCTTTATCCACGGTCATTTTGCAAGCCTCGATTTCGGACCTTGAAAATACCGATTTCACAGGGATGGGAACCTGGAGTCTTATTCAGCAACCCTCAGGAGCCAATGCACAGGTAAGCAGCACGACATATATTTATGTCAGTTTCCGTGCAACTGTAACCGGAATGACAGTCGCTGGTGATTACGTCTTCAGGATCACAGTTAATAAGCCTGGGTTCCCCATACTTACTGCTGAAATAATCTGCACTGTGCATCCCGCCAGTTCTGCACCGGTCATCAGCTCAATCACTGCAAATCCTCCAAACCTGACATGGCCTGACAGCACCCTTGTGCTGACAGCAATCACTTCAGATCCCGAAAGCGATCTGCTAAGGCACTGGTGGAAGGTGAATTCAGTCCCTGCCGGTGCACACCTGGTTTTCGACCATCAATGTAAACCAGTGACCAGCGTCACCGGCTTCTCAATCCCCGGTGATTATACTTTTACCCTTCGGGCCTTCGATGATATCCATATGACCACCAAGGATTTTTCAATTACGGTTTATCCCAATACCGGGACAAATGACGATCAGGATACTCCAATGATCAGGATTTTTCCTGATCCGGCAATAACGAATTTTATCATTGAAGCACCGGGAAAGAATTTTGGTTTTATTATCACCGACCTATACGGGAGAAAACTTCGTGAACACCACAATTGCAGTGAACGAACTACGGTTAATTGTGAAGGATTTGATCCGGGGATATATTTCGTCCGGTTGTCAAACGGAGAAGGAGAAATCTTCAGCAGGAAAATAGTTATAACGAAATAAGACAGAGCTTTCATAGTTTAAATAACTACGTCTCAATGAAATAATTTATTTTCCTTTTGCAGTAATATTTTAAAATAGCAACCTGTAATTCATTAATCATTAAGAAAGTTTTAAAAATAAACTTAAGCCTAAATAGGTTTACTCTGCTGCTAAAAAGCTGGTATCCAGGCAATGCGGGCGATTTCCGGAAGCTGGTATTCACCAAACCTGGAAACGATAAAAGATAAGCAAAGAAACAACAAGTAAAACCTGCACTGCGGTTGCTGCCGATCGTTATGCCAAATGCTAAATACCGGCAGTTCTTCGTGGACACAGACACAGTTAACTGACATATTTTCCAATGAAATAAATACACGATTATAAATAATCCGGAACAAATGATTTTGTCGAATTATCTGCAAGGTCATGAAAAATCATTATGAGATCAGTTTTTAATAATTTGGAAATAGAGCCAGCATCCAACGAACCGCAACCCGAAACCAAACCTGTTGCATTGCCGCTTGGCCAGAGTGATGCTTTTGATGAGTTTATGGGCTGGGTGTTAGCGGTCATTCTAAGGTGGCAAAGCTACCTACCTGTTTAGTACGGAAAATACTTTTCGTATTCAGCTACTAAGATTGTAGCATTTAGCCCTCAACAGCACGATTTTTATTGACGAGATTTGTACTTTTACAAAAGCAATTTTGAAGAAATTTCTTAAGAATAAATTAAACGTGGAGGTGGAATTATATGAGAAAAATAATTGTTTTATCATTTATTACATTAGATGGAGTGATGCAAGCGCCAGGCGGACCTGAGGAAGATATCTCAGACGGCTTCAAATATGGCGGTTGGAGTGCACCATATGCTGATGACTTTTCTGGTGAGGCAATGGAAAAAGAGATGAAACCTGCGGATCTACTTTTAGGCAGAAAAACATTTGAGATTTTTGCCTCTTATTGGCCTGAACATGCGGAGAATTGGCCGGGTATCAATGATGTTACAAAATACGTCGTATCCGGAACCATGAATAAGTCGGATTGGAAAAATTCAGTTTTCCTCAAAAGTCTGGCAGATATCAAAAAGCTCAAAAATTCAAATGGTTCTGACATCAAAGTCTGGGGCAGCGGCGAACTCGTTCAGTTACTGCTGAAGCATGATTTGGTGGACGAACTCTGGCTGAACATCCACCCGGTAACTCTGGGTAAAGGGAAAAAGTTATTTGATCATGGCACAATTCCGGCGGCATTTACATTAACAGAGAGCACTGTTACACCAAGCGGAGTGATTTTTGTCAATTACAAGCGGGCAGGGGAGGTCAAAACAGGTACTATCGGGTCATAGAAGAATCAAGCAGCCCGAACAAGGCATCCGGTGTTTCGTGCATTTTGGCAATTCTATAATATTTTATTACTTTTATATCGGTGGACGACGAGTGCAAGTAAAACCTGCATATATGTATCCGCTATGTGTTAACTGCGATCCATGAAACACCAATAAAAAAACAAATCTTAATCATTCTGACTTTATTATTCCAACGCTTTTAAGATAGTATACAATGACAAACGAAGAAATTTTTAAAACTCTTATTGAAGAGGGATTCAGTAAAGGCGATGTAACCGTTTTTGACAGACATACATCAGAAACATTTGTAGAACATCAGCATGGAATTATTCCTCAAAACAAAGAAGGGGTAAAAAATGCCATCAGGTATTTGCATAAGGCTTTCCCAGACTTTACTTTAACGATTGAAGATATGGCAACCAACGGAAATACCGTTTGGGGCCGCATGACAGGCAGAGGAACACAACAAGGACAGTTTGGACCAATGCCTCCGACCGGAAAGAAGGTGGAAATATCGGTGATAGATGTTATGAGGTTTGAAAATGGAAAGTTGATCGAACATTGGGGAGTTGCCGACAGGCTTGCAGCCATGGAACAGCTTGGCATGAAACCCCCGCCAAAATTCATTATGAAGCTTATGACTTTATTTAAATAGAGCAGCAGAAATGAAAAAAATTCTTGTTTGCATTGAAATACATGTAAGATGATTCTTAATGGTGTATTACTTAAAAGATAAAATTGAACGGATAATAGAAGAAACTAATTACTGGGCATAAAAGCAACGTTGTGATATAGTTGGGGAAGTTGAGACAAGGAAGATTTATGAAAGAACTTTATATTTTCATTCTTGCATTCTTTATATTAATAACTTCAAGTGCACAAGATTGGAAATGGTTATCCCCAATCCCTCCCGGATATGAACTGTTTTCTGTTCATTTTCCTGACGATAATACAGGTTTCGCTGTGGGTGATTGCGGTACAATCGTTAAAACAACAAATGCTGGTATAACCTGGACCCTTCAGAATCAGGTAACCAGTGAAAACCTTACCTCCGTTTATTTTTCGACTTCCGATTCAGGTTGTATAGTTGGCTGGAACGGGACAATACTGACGACAACCGACGGAGGTGCAAACTGGATAAAACGCAACACCGGGACGGGCAATCAGTTAACCTCAGTCTATTTTACTGATTCAAAAACCGGATTTGTTGCCGGATGGTATGGTACAATGCTTAAAACCAATAATGGAGGAACAAACTGGACAAAGGTGGAAACAGGGAGTACTTTGGGGTTTGAATCAATTTACTTTCCAGATGCGAATACCGGTTATGTTGTTGGTATTCATGGCACTATATTCAAAACGTCAAATGGCGGAACAACCTGGACCCCCCAGAACTCTGGAACTGACAGGGATTTGACCTCTGTCAGCTTTACAGATGTGAACACAGGCTATGCCCTCGGACATTATGAGTATTATAAGGGAATTTATGATACCATTGCCACCGACACCAGCTATATTCTCAAAACCACCGATGGCGGGAACATATGGTCAATGCAGGCTAAAATAGGCCCCAAACAATATTTTTTAAAGAGTGTCTATTTTACAACCCCGGATACCGGGTATGCAGTTGGTACAATGGGTTCAGTTCTTAAAACAACAAATGGAGGGAGTACCTGGATAAAGCAGGAGACGGAGCCCCGTGGAAATCTGAATGCTGTTTATTTTTTACCAAACGGCGAATCAAATACTGGTTATATAGCTGGTTCTGACGGAGCTATGCTTAAAACCACGAATTGTGGATCAACATGGGCAATACAGGTTTCAGGAACGTTAAAGTGGATGTTTTCAGCATATTTTCCTGATTCGGATACCGGGTATGCTGTTGGAGAAGACGGTACCATTGTTAAAACTACAGATGGTGGATCAACCTGGACTTTACTTAATTCGGGAACGTTAAGATGGCTGTTTTCTGTAATTTTTGCAAACCACACTACAGGATATGCGGTTGGTGATAGTGGCATTATATTGAAAACCACCGATGAAGGTTCTACCTGGATAAAGTATTCTTCAGGTGTCATCGATCAATTGAATTGTGTTTATTTTATCCACCAAAATGAAACAGATACCGGATTTGTTGTCGGAGATAATGGGCTGATTCTTAAAACCATAAATAGTGGAAAAGACTGGACAGTTTTGAGTTCAGGAACTTCAACCAGAATAAATTCGGTCTTTCTCATTAATGCTCATTCCGGATATGCGGTTGGAAAATCGGGAATCATTTTAAAAACATCAGATGGAGGAGCAACCTGGATCAATCAGAATTCCGGGACTGATGCAGAACTAAAGTCGGTTTATTTTACGGATTCTGAAAATGGATATACAGTTGGTAGTAATGGGACAATCCTAAAAACCTGTAATGGTGGCATAGATTGGGATGCGCAGCCAAGTGGAACGCAGGTAACTTTAGAATCGGTACGCTTTACCGATCCTGCAACAGGGTATGTGGTTGGCGGTGAATTAAATGCTGTTGGAATTATATTAAAAACGACGGATGAAGGTAAAACATGGAAAAATCTGGTTTCTGGGACTACTAACGCCTTGAATTCCTTATGCTTTACCAGCATCAGCACAGGTTATGCGGTTGGGTATGGAGGTACAATTTTAAAAACCGATAATGGCGGGACGGATATTGATGAGTTCCCGGTCAATGCCAGTGAGATTTTAATTTATCCAAACCCTTCCCGAGAAGTAATCACTATTGAGTTGCCGGAGATTACTCATTTTCAGGAAACATATATTTATTTATACAACATAAATGGCAAATTGATATCGCAACTAAAGGCAAAACAAAAGACAACAAATTTCAATATCAGGAAATTGCCAAAGGGCGTTTATCTGTTGAGAATCGTCACTAATACTGAAACCATGTCAGCCAGGTTTGTTAAAGAGTAAAATTTACAGTCAATGATAACATACGTTTCTTTACTACGGGGAATTAATGTAAGCGGCCAAAAAATTATTAAAATGGACGCACTGAAAGAATTGTATGAAAGTTTGCATTTTGAATGTGTCCGGACATATATTCAAAGTGGTAATATTGTATTTCAGTTTAAAAAGTCAAAAAATAAATATCTGGTGGAAAAAATTTCAAGCCGGATGCGAATACACTTTGGATTTGAGGTGCCTGTCATTGTTCTGGAAGCAGATGAACTTAAAGATATTATTGAAAGAAATCCTTTCAAAGCCGATAAAATAAAGGATATTTCATATTTACATGTTACATTTTTAGCTTCAGAACCCGAACAATTCAATTACGACCTAATAAATAAAGTCAAATCACCTGGAGAAGAGATTTCGTTGATAGGAAGCGCTGTTTATCTGTATTGTCCGAATGGTTATGGTAGGACTAAACTTACAAATACTTTTCTTGAAAACAGATTAAAAGTTGGAGCAACAACCAGAAACTGGAAGACAACACTGGAACTCTTAAATATTGCTCAGACCAACCATAGTTCTTAATTAAAAATACTAACCGGACACCTATGAATAATTATGTTGTTAAAGTTTTAAAGGCATATTATATTACCCATGATGTAAAGTGCTTTGTAGTAGAAAAACCCGCAGGATATGATTTTATCCCGGGTCAGGCGACCCTTGTTTCCATAAACCAGCCTGAATGGGAAGATGAATTAAGACCATTCACCTTTACCTGTCTCAGGGAGCAGGATTATCTTGAATTTATGATCAAGATATACCAGGATCATGAAGGAGTGACAAATATATTAGGGAAAACAGAGGAAGGGGCCGAACTGATTGTTCATGATGTATTCGGAGTCATAAGATACAAAGGGCCTGGTGTCTTCATTGCGGGAGGATCAGGAATTACACCCTTTGTTTCAATCCTGCGTACCTTGTACAAGAATAAAAATATGCAGGGCAACAGGCTGATCTATTCAAATAAAACTACGGCCGATGTGATTAACGAAGAGGAATTGGGAGAAATGCTCAATGATAATTTTATGAAAGTATTTACCCGGGAGAACATTGCCGGATTCAAAGGACATAGAATTGACCGCAATTTCCTCGTTGAACACATTACAAATTTCAGACAGAATTTTTACGTTTGCGGACCCTATGAATTTGGAACCAGTATTAATGAGCATTTGTTAAGTCTGGGCGCTAAAACAGATACTATTATTTTTGAGTAGTAAATTTAGTGATGACCTCAGTCAAAAGAACTTTTCTTATTCTCGGAATTTTTAGTATTGCCATGGGGATTCTCGAAGCCATTGTTGTGGTTTACTTACGGCAGATATATTACCCGGGGGGATTTGATTTCCCCTTAACTTTCATCTCTCCGGAGATGGTTTTTGTAGAATGGTTGAGAGAAATCGCCACGATTATAATGCTTGTGGCAATAGGTATTATTGCCGGAAAAAATAATCTTCAGAGATTCTTTTATTTTCTTTATTGCTTTGCCATATGGGATATATTTTATTATGCGGGATTAAAGCTGATCCTGGACTGGCCGCCGTCTTTTCTGACATGGGATATTTTATTTCTTATACCGGTGCCCTGGGTTAGTCCGGTACTTGCTCCAATAATATGTTCCATTACGATTATTCTATTTTCCGGATGTATAATTTATACACAGGAGAGAGGTTATACATCAGGAATAAAAAAATACGAATGGGGTTTAACTATTTTGGGGTCGGTCATAATTCTTGTTTCTTTTCTCTGGGATTATTGCAAAATAATAGTTCAGAATGATTTTTTCTCGCCTCCCGGAACCTTATCAACAAATAAGGATTTTTGGCAGATGATGTCACAATACAAACCTGAATATTACAACTGGTATATGTTTATTGCCGGGGAAATTCTTATCTTAAGTGCCATAATTCTATTTATTGCAAGAATAAAATCAAAATTCCAGGTTACGAAACGATAAGGGAAAGTCGGTAACCGTAACAAGGAGAAACACTGAAGCACAAAAGTTCCATAATAACGGTTTGAAATGAAAATTCTGGTAACCTATTTTAGTATGACGGGTAATACCCGCAGAGTAGGGGAAGCAATATTTTCGGAAATCCAGGGGGAAAAAGATATAAAGCCATTGGAGGAGATTACGGGTTTAGCTTGTTATGATCTTATTTTTATTGGATTTCCTGTTTTAAGGTTCGGACCGCCCAGATGCATCAGGACTTTCCTGTGGAAGTATGCGAAAGAAAAAAATATTGCACTATTCGTGACACATGCTTCATGGTATTCCCCTGATTTGACTCCAGATATTGAGACCTGGCTGTCAAAATGCAAAGCAGCGGCAACCGGTTCAAATCTGGTAGGATTTTTCGATTGTCAGGGAGAGTTATCGGAGAGTTCGGCCCGGTTGTTTTTAAAATCCGAGTTTCCTGAGATCCGTCATTTCGGCTCTCTCCGGTCCATGACCATTGGACACCCTAATGCTGTAGATTTAGACAATGCCAGAATTTTTGCCAGAACTGTACAGGAAAAGATGAATAAATAAACAAATTTAACGGAAGCACATCCGGTAAGTGTTCAAAGAGAGATAAAGTAACGGAAAATAAAAAAGCCCTGTAAAATTCGCAGGGCTTTTTTCAGTCATGAAATCAACTAATAGACATTAGCAGAGTTTCTGTAGCCAGGCTGATCTGTGTACCAGTCCTGATATACTGTTCCCGACGACTGAGCCCACTCTGCAAAGTGCAGGTAAGTTTCAAGGATGTCGACGGTTTCGATCGGATATTGAAAACCAACAGGGATCTCGAATGCCCAGCACAAGCCTGTGGTAGACCGGTAGTATAAATTCTGTGCCGGATCAGAGGCGTCATTGGCTGTACCAAAATATACCGGATTCACCAGGTCGGTTGGGGGCTGATCTTTCATATGAATTTCCTTTCCTCTTTCCTGGTCAACGAACATGAACGGGTTGTATGGAGCATTACCTATTGATTCCTGGGGTGTCTGGAAGTGAATGGTGACCGTTTGAATTTCAGTCTGAACGGTTGGCCCTCCTTTTATAGTATTGACCATACCTCTGCCCAGGATAGTATTTACTGCATCAAATGGAATGATAACAGTTTGATCAGAATGGCCGGCCTCATAACCAGCCGGGTCGATGATAACCGAATTTCCTACTTTAATGCATCCAGTTACACTGGCAACATTTGCGGGAAGTGTCGACAAAGAAAAGCCAAAACCATTATTAAGAGAAGCGCCGTCTGCCTTTATCTTTAATTTCGCGATTAAGTCGACTATATTGTTCTGGGCATTTGTGACAATAGTATAATTGAAGTTCACCACAAGGTCATTGCAGTCATAGTCGCCATAACCCGGCCATAAGTCTTCAAACACGAAGGTACCATAATCAACCTGGTTTGGATAATATGAATTGAATGCACGGGTGGGATCGAGTGGGTATGCGTCGAGGTTATCCGGTACACCATCCCCATCAGTATCAATACCCGGAGCAAAAACTATATTTATAACAAGGATTTCTGTATCTGTTCCGACGCTGTTGGTTGCGGTAAGTGTAACATTGGTAGATCCGACAGTTGTAGGTGTTCCGGATATTGTGTTATTGCTGAATGAGAGGCCCGGCGGCAGCCCGGTAGCATTAAAGGTTATGGGCTCTGTTCCGGTGGCTGTAATTATATAAGTGAACGGTTGATTTCTGACGCCACTGGCAGTCAGTGAACTGGTTATTACCGGCGGATTTACTGCTTCGCTGATGGTTATCACCAAAATCTTGACATCAGAGCCATAACTGTTGGTTGCAGTCATGGTAACGTCTGTCGTACCTGCCGACAGAGGTGTTCCATATATATTTTGGGTATTTGCATCCCATGACAATCCGGCAGGCAAACCGGTTGCATTATAGGTTATGGTAGGAGAGCCTGTAGCAGTCATTGTATATCCTGCGAACTGCTCACCAACCGTACCTGTAGCGGTCAGGGCGCTGGTAATAGTGGGTGGTGTTCCGACTGTCAGAACAAGGATCTCAGTATCCGTACCTCCCGGGTTGTTTGTGGCGGTCAATGTTATATTATAAGTTCCGGCCACGGTAGGGGTTCCAGTAATTTCATGTGTGCCTGCATCAAAGGAGAGTCCGGCGGGAAGATTTGTAGCATTGAATGTGATCGGAGGTGTACCTGAGGCAGTTATTAAATATGTATAAGGCATATTTACGGTAGTACTCCCGGTCAGTGCGCTTGTAATAACCGGAGGGGCGGGTGGCTGGGTAATTGTAATTACCAGCGTCTTTGTATCCGTTCCCATCATATTGTCGGCAGTAAGGGTGGCATTAGTTACGCCTTCGGCTGTAGGGGTTCCGGATATTGTATGTGTCGAAGAGTTATAAGTCAAACCAGCCGGAAGTCCGGTTGCATTATATGTAATAGGTTCCGTCCCGGTTGCAGTTATTACATACGGGGTCAACGCCTGGTTGACCATGCCTCCGATCTGAAGTGAGCTCGTGATTGTCGGGGCGACCGGATTACTGCATGACGGGATATCAATCGTATATGCACAGTTGGTTCCATGATCTCCATAATCACCATTATCGGGGTTAATTGTCGGTGCACAAAGGTCAACATAGCCACTCAGCTCACATCCGCCGGTGGTTTTGCCATGATGTGTGGCTTTTATCTGAGAACCCTGGCTGGCGGGACCATTGACTTCGCCTTCAATATCAAAATCATAAGATTCGATCAAACTCTGTAGTCCCAATGTTGTGACTGAACCACCTGATAAGTTTAAATCTCCGTTTACTTTGATATATTTTGTATTA
>Ga0172375_10005587_pt1 | contig 18068 bp, 26 predicted proteins | sample LakKiv1m_FD_114537 | JGI IMG/M metagenome (GOLD analysis project Ga0172375, IMG submission 114537) | Freshwater microbial communities from Kabuno Bay, South-Kivu, Congo - kab_092012_11.1m | ecosystem: Environmental > Aquatic > Freshwater > Lake | place: Democratic Republic of the Congo...
GTACCGCATGGAAGCCCGATTTGGTATACCAAGTGGTGACCGCAATGCAAGCAAATTCCCGCAGTGGGAACGCTAAAACCAAAGACCGTGCCGAGGTGCGCGGAGGAGGGCGCAAGCCATGGAAACAAAAGGGAACGGGACGCGCACGTCACGGTTCTATTCGATCACCTTTGTGGAGTGGAGGAGGTGCAACGCACGCACCAACCGGCCAAAAAGTATGGACGCAAAAACTCACCAAGCAAATGAAGACGACTGCACTCTATTCGGTGATTGCCAAAAAGGCGGCTGACGGCAACATGATTGCGCTGGACGCGATTACGTTTTCTGACGGCAAAACAAAGGGAGTTGCCACAACCATTAACAAGCTCTACAAGAATGCGAAGCTCGATGGTCGCGTGAATTGCCTCGTCTTGACCGACAAGGCAGATCTCATGACGCGTCGCGCAATGCGCAACCTCGAGGGCGTGGTGACATCAGACGCCAAGGATCTCAATGTGTTGTCTTTGCTTGAGTCAAAATATATTTTTATTGCCTCATCTGCACTTCATGGCCTTGTTTAATTTCTTAAAAAAGAAGGAGGAGATTGAAAAGAACGCCGAAAAAGCGCGCGCGGGTTTGGTGACCAACAACGACACAAAACCTCAGGGAGTGAGTGATGAGAAAAGCGCAAAACACGCGATTCCTCAAGCTCCTATTGCAGTGCTTATTGCTCCGCACATTACGGAAAAGTCGAATGTGGCAACAGGAAATGGATGCTACACGTTCCGCGTAGAAAAAAATGCAACGGGTATGCGCGTCAAAGAAGCAATCGAAAAAACCTACAAAGTGCATGTTGAAGACGTGCATTTGATTGCGCTTCCTGCAAAACCACGCCGTCGTGGTTTGACGAAGAGTCACACTTCAGGATATAAGAAAGCAATTGTTTCGCTTAAAAAAGGGGAACATATTGATTTGTTTTAAGTATGAAAATCTACAAACCTACTTCGCCAGGACGACGCAACATGACCGGTATTGACTACCGCAGTCTTTTGACAACGTCGAAGCCTGAAAAATCACTGACGCGTGGAGGAAAGCGTGACGTGGGCCGCAATAATGCGGGCCGTATTACGGTGCGCCACAAGGGAGGTGGAGTGAAGCGTTTGTTCCGCGATGTTACATTTGATTACAAAAAGCAGGGTATTCCGGGGCGCATTGCAAGCGTGGAATATGACCCAAACCGCTCTGCGTTCATCAGCTTGGTGGTATTTCGTGATGGTGAGAAGTTGTACCGACTTGCCGCAAAGAATGCAAAAGTAGGGGACAACATTATATTGTCGGCAGACGCCGAACAAAAACCCGGATGCGGACTCCCCCTCAGCATGATTCAGTCCGGAACACCTATTTTTAATGTTGAGTTTAAGGCGGGTGGAGGAGGAAAGCTCGCACGAAGTGCAGGACAGTCTCTCGAGGTGGTTGCTCAAGAAGGAGCGCGTACCCTTGTGCGAATGCCCTCAAAAGAAGTACGATATCTCCCATCAAATGCGTGGGCGACTATTGGAACCCTCACGAACGAGGAGTATCGTTTCGTGAACCGCGGCAAAGCAGGACGAAATCACCGCAAGGGTATTCGACCGACAGTCCGAGGAACCGCAATGAATCCGGTGGACCACCCATACGGAGGAGGTGAAGGCGTGCAACCACAGGGTACCAAGCGACCGAAGAACTTGTGGGGTCGGGGTACCAGAGGAGTAAAGACACGCGACAAGAAGAAGTACTCGCGAAGCTTTATTGTGTCGCGCCGTACAAAAAATAAGAAAAAATAAACCATGAGCCGATCTCAACACAAAGGACCATTTATTGACCCGAAGCTCCTCAAAAAAGTGAGCGCGCTTCCGGTTAATTCAAAGACGGTCATTAAGACGTGGTCACGCGCATCAATGATTAGCCCTGAAATGGTGGGGTATGTTTTTGGTGTACACAACGGCAAGACGTTTATTGAGGTGAGGCCGACCGAAGAAATGGTTGGGCACCGACTTGGCGAATTTTCTCCCACACGCAAGTTCGTTCGACACGGAGGAAAGATCCAGAAGTCGCTGGATCAAGCTGCTGCAGAGTCTGAAAAAACTGCAAAGGCGGCCGCAAAAACTGCTCCAAAAAAATAAACTATGACTACGGTACGCGCATATTTGCATGAGCTTCGCATTGCCCCACGAAAAGTGAGGTTGCTTGCCGACGACATTCGCGGAAAGCGCGTGAGCGAGGCAGATACCGCGCTTCGGTTCCGTGTGAAGCGGGGAGCGGCTCCTATGCGCAAGTTACTGCAGTCTGCAATCGCAAACGCAAAAGAGAATGCAAAAATTGCGAACCCTGAAAGCGTTATGTACGTGGGAAAAATTATGGTTGATGAGGGACGTGTACTCAAGCGCATGATGCCGCGAGCATTCGGTCGCGCGAGCGCAATTAATAAACGAACGAGCAATGTTACGCTTGAGCTTCACTCATACGATGCGGTGTCGACTCAAAAAGCTTCAAAATCTAAAAAGGTATGACACATAATGTACACCCATACTCGTTTCGTTTAGGTATCATTAGGGACTGGAAGTCTCGATGGTTTAATACGAAAGAATACAAAACATTGCTTCGCGTTGATACACTGCTTCGCGAGTGGTTGTTTGCGCGCACGAAGGGCATGATGGTGGAGGGCATTGTGATGGAGCGCGGCCCTCGAGAATTTAAAATTGTTATTCGCTCAACCCGACCAGGACTTATTATTGGTCGTGGGGGAGAAGGCATCGAAAAACTCAAGAAAGACGCCGAGAAAAAGCTCGAACAAATTGTAGGTAAAAAGCCAAACTACGCGATGCGTCTGACGGTTGAGGAAGTCGAAAACCCCGAGGCAAATGCCACTATTGTTGCGCAAATGGTTGCGCAAGATCTTGAACGCCGTTTGCCGTTTCGTCGTACGCTTAAAACTCACATCGCAAAAGTATTTGCGGCGCGTGGTGTAGAGGGAGTAAAAATAAAACTCTCAGGACGTCTTGATGGCGCAGAAATGGGTCGCGTTGAATGGCTAAAAGAAGGACGCATTCCACTCCAAACACTGCGCGCGGATATTGATTTTGCCCGAGAACGTGCAGTGCTTCCGTACGGAACGATTGGTGTAAAGGTCTGGATTTATCGTGGTCAAATTTTTGAGCGCGACCGCAAAGCCGCTGAAGAGCGTGCAATGCAGAACGCACAAAAAACTTCGTAATTTTTGAATTATGCTTTTTCCTAAAAAGGTCAAACACCGAAAATGGCAGAAAGGACGCAGTCGTAAGCGCACGGTTGAAACGCGCGGTATTACGCTTGCGTACGGTTCGCACGGCCTCAAGAGTGAGGAATCGGTGTGGTTGACGTCGCGACAAATCGAGGCAGCACGACGCGCCATGACGCGATATGTCCAACGTGGAGGAAAAATTTGGATTCGCGTGTTTCCTGACAAACCGATTACGGCGCGCCCTCCAGAAGTAACCATGGGTGGAGGAAAGGGATCGCTTCAGGGATATGTGTTTCCTGTGCGCCCGGGCAGAATTCTTTTTGAGATCGATGGTGTGACCGACACGATTGCACGCGAAGCCTTAAAGCGTGCCGCCGGAAAATTACCCGTGAAAGTGCGAGTTGTTGCTCGTGTGGAGCGTTAATTTTGGAATATGAAAATTCAAGAACTCCGAAAACAGTCTCCTAAAGAACTCGCAGAACTCCTCACGAAAGAGCGCGAGTCTATTGCGACGTTTAACTTTCAATCATCAAAAGGTCACGCGAGTGATGTGAAGTCTCGTCGTAAGTCACGACGCACGATTGCGCGCATTCTCACCCTACTCAATACGAATAAATAATATGACCAACGAACAAACAAAAATTACACAGCAACTCGAAGGCGTGGTCGTGAGCGACAAAATGACGCGCACGGTTGTTGTTGAAGTTTCGCGACTTGTGAAGCACGCGCAGTACAAAAAGTTTATTAAACGAAGTAAGCGATACAAGGCGCACGACGCCGAATCTCAGTATCACACAGGAGATCGCGTGGTGATTGCCGCGTGTCGTCCTATGTCGCGCGATAAACGCTGGACAGTGGTCAAAAAAATAGGGACGGTAAACAAGGTCAGCTCGGTTGACGAGAGCGCAATGAGCGCGTAGTCTTTGCCTATACTATATGATTCAAGATCGATCCATTCTCAATGTCGCAGATAACACCGGAGCAAAAACTATCCGTGTGTTCAAGATACTTGGTGGATCGAAGAAGCGTTACGCGCGCATTGGTGATGTGGTGGTGGCATCGGTTCAGTTTGCGGAACCACGAAAACTACTCAAAAAGAAGGACAAAGTACGTGCGGTGATTGTGCGCACACGTGCGCCGTTTCGTCGTAAGGATGGTTCATACATTCGTTTTGATGACAATGCGGCGGTTATCGTGGACAAGCTTGAACCACGAGGAGGACGTATTTTCGGGCCTATCCCGAACGAACTTCGTGCAAAGGGATACGTCAAGATTATTTCGCTTGCCGAGGAGGTACTCTAAATTTTATGGCAACGCTTATTAAAAAAGGAGATCAGGTACAGGTTCAATCAGGAAAGGCTCGTGGAAAGACGGGCAAAGTTCTTGCGGTACGACCAAAAGACAATCGTATTGTGGTTGAAGGCGCAAACTCCAAACAACGTCACACCAAGCCACGAAAACAGGGAGAGAAGGGTCAAATTGTGACGGTTGAGCGTAGTGTTGCGCTTGCGAGTGTGATGTTGGTATGTAGTTCGTGTGGCAAAACCACGCGCATTGGCCGAGGTCGCGACGAAAAGGGACGAGTCACGCGCGTGTGCAAAAAATGTGGTAAGTCAGGAATCTAAAACATATGAAAACGTTTTCAAAAGAATATCACGAAACACTCCTTCCCAAACTCCAGAAAGAATTGGGCATAAAGAATGCGCTTGCAACTCCGCGCATGACCAAGCTTATTGTGAACATTGGTCTTCCGAAGGGCGCCGACGACAAAGACCGAGAAGACATTCTCAAAATGCTTACAATGATTACGGGCCAAAAACCTGAAGGACGCAAGACGACCAAAAACATTCAGGCATTTAAGATTCGTCAGGGCATGGTGATTGGTCAGCGTGTGACATTGCGCGGTGCACGTATGGAGCAGTTTTTTGCAAAGTTCATTAAAGCGACCTTACCACGTATGCGTGACTTCCGAGGTATCCCGCTTTCGTGCGTTGGTCACGATGGATCTTTAAACATTGGTATCCGTGAGCACATTATTTTCCCCGAACTTATTGGAGAAGACTTTCGTCGCATTTGGCCACTGCAAGTTATTGTGGTCGCGAAAGCGAGTAGCCGCGAAGAGGGCATTGCACTCTGGAGAATGCTCGGCGTACCGTTTGAGCGAGAAGAAAAGTAAATCAGTTTGAGAGTTTTTCAGTTTTGAGTTAGTGAGTTTAACGGGGCCCCGATGGGGCTCTTGTGTTTTTTGATGGAAAGTCGTATGGTCGGGGCGAAAGGAGAGAGGTGTGTTTATGAACAGTACCACCAAGCATGACGAGCCAATTTCCGTGGGAGAAACCGTGTTGGCGGCCATTCTTCACTACAACGATCGTTGTCAGCTCCTCGAAGAGCGTGTTGCCGAAACATTGCAACAGATCGCACTGAAGAAGGCCTGGAGTGTCGATGATGTGCGTGGGTGTACGCATGAGATCGATGCGCTACAAGCCGAACGGAGCGACCTCGTTATCTATGCGCGAAAGTGGGAGTATTATCCCAAATTAAGGCCGGTATTTGCGCGACATACCCAAGAACTGCGACTCTTGAGGGAGGCCTTTCAGGGCATTGCGCTTCTCGCGCCTTCGTGAGAGCTTTTCAGTGGGCGACTAAAATGGGGCGCAGGGCGCATTTTGAGATTATTGCGCAATCTCACAACATCGCGTATAGTCGCCCTAGAGACGACACAGCCCCGCAAAGGGCGGGCAAAAAGGAGAGCGAGATGACCACAGCGGAAAATGAGAAGGATGCCTTTGCCGAGAGCGTCAAAACGAGTATGACCCCCGAAGAAGTGGTTGACGTTGTGATGGGTCGGCTCATGAAGCAGTCTTCCGAGGGCATGACAGAGATTTTCTGTGACCTGTTCGGCAGTCACGACGAGCGGAAGCCCAAGAGAGACGTCAACGAAGAAATCAAGGAGATAGAAGGGCAGTGCGCGATGATTGACGAGTTGCTCGTCTACGCACAGAGACGATGCACAGACCGTGAAGTCGTCGCGAGGATTGAGGCGGTGGCAGAGGGCATTGGTATGCTGAAGCCGCTTCTCGAACAACTCAAAGTCTCGGTTGCGGCATAGAAGCCATACCAGCAAAACCCGTCCTCCACTAGGGGGGCGGTTTTTTTGTCTAAAAGCCCCATAAGCCCAATCCCGCACGGCTTTTCTTGACTCCGACGAGGCTTTCACGCTATACTCACCTCACATTATGGCGAAGACTTCCGTTATTGCACGGGCCCAGAAGACCCCAAAATTCAGCACACGCATCGTGCGTCGCTGTTTTCGTTGTGGGCGAAAACGCGGGTATTCAAAGGAATTCGACCTTTGCCGCATTTGCTTCCGCGAGCTTGCCAATGAGGGACTGCTTCCGGGGGTACGCAAATCAAGCTGGTAATTTATGAAAGAATATATAAAAGAGAATAGAGAATATATTCCGAACGGCGCGATGTATGCGCGCGGAGTTTTTTCGTCAGTCATTTATTCTGTATTCTCTTTTCTCTAACATCTCCGTATGACTGATCCTATCGCAGACATGTTGACGCGCATTCGTAATGCACAGAAGGTCGGAAAGGCCACTGTGCTTGTTCCGTATTCGCAACTACTTTGGAATGTCGCGAAAGTACTCGAAGAGGAGGGATTTATTGGCGCTATTGATAAGCGTGGACGAAAAATCAAGCGCACTATTGAATGTGAACTCAAATACGAAAACGGACGCCCGCGCATCGCCGGCATCAAGCGTGTTTCAACTCCAGGGCGACGCGTCTACAAAAAGACAAACGAGATCCACCAAGTTCGCGAAGGATACGGCATGCAAGTGCTCTCAACTCCCAAAGGTCTTCGCACATCACAAGCCGCGCGCAAAGAGCGTGTCGGTGGAGAGGTCTTACTTGAAATTTGGTAATATGAGCCGCATCGGAAAACAACCCATTCCTATTCCTTCCGGCGTTACTGCGACGGTAAAAAATCGTACCGTCACCGTCAAAGGACCAAAAGGTGAGCTCACGCTCGATTTTAAACCAGACATGGTGAGTATTCGTGCGAACGAAAAAGATGTTGTGGTGTCACCAAAATCAAAAAGCCAACTCGCCGGAGCTTTGTGGGGTACCTACCGTTCACATATTGCAAACATGATAGAAGGCGTGACGCGTGGTTTTGAAAAAACACTTATTCTTGAAGGAGTGGGGTACCGCGTTGCACTCAAGGGTAAAGATTTAGAATTTGCGCTCGGGTTTTCTCACCCGGTTGCGGTGAAAGCGCCCGAAGGTATTACGTTTGCGGTTGAAAAAAACGAACTCAAGATTTCGGGATTTTCAAAAGATCTCGTCGGAAACACTGCCGCAACAATTCGCGCACTCAAAAAGCCAGAGCCATACAAGGGAAAGGGTATTCATTACTCAGACGAAGTGGTTCGTCGCAAGGCGGGCAAGAAGGCGGCTGGCGCATAATCCTTATTTATGAAATCTACTCGTTCAACATCTGCACAGACACGACTCGTGAGACGCCACGCGCGTGTTCGCGGTCGTGTGATGGGCGTCACTGAGCGACCACGACTCGCGGTGCACCGCTCAACCGAGCATTTGAGCGCGCAAATTATTGACGACACCACGCGCAAAACATTGGTTGCTGTTTCTGATATTGGCAAGAAAGCAGGAGTGAAAGGAACAAAAACCGAACGCGCAGCAAAGCTTGGTGCGCACATTGCAATCGAAGCAAAAAAGGCGGGCATTACCAAGGTTGTGTTTGACCGCGGAGGACATCGCTATCACGGTCGCGTGAAGGCGTTTGCGGAAGGCGCACGATCATCAGGACTTGAATTCTAATATGGCTACTCCAAACACAAAACCAACAGCAGGACGCGGCGGCGCAGGATCGCGCGGTCTAGGCGGCGGAAACCGAGGTCCCGGAGGCAGGGGAGGAGCGGGAGGACGCGGAGGAGGTCGAGGACCTCGTCCCGCACGACCGATTCCTGACATGGATTTTCGCGTTGTTGATATGCGACGCGTTGCACGTGTGGTGAAAGGAGGACGACGATTTACTTTCCGCGCAACGGTTGTTGCAGGAGACAAAAAAGGACGCGTTGGCATGGGTACTGCAAAGGGCCGTGATACCACACTTGCAATTGACAAGGCATTTCGTCGCGCAAAAATGGAGCTTGTGAGTGTTCCGCTTACCAAAACAAATTCTATTCCTCACGGGGTAGAAAAAAAGGAAGGACCATCGCGCGTGTTGCTCGTTCCGGGACGCAAAGGTATTGTCGCAGGAAGTTCAGTGCGCACCGTGCTTGAACTCGCGGGCATCACGAATGTATCGGCAAAAATTCTTTCGCGTAGTTCAAACAAACTCAACAACGCACGCGCCGCAATTATGGCACTCAAAGAACTTAAGTAATACGTATGTCTTCTCTTCAATCACTTTCACGAATCACAAAGCGCGCACGACGCCAGCGTGTTGGTCGTGGAGGAAAGCGAGGAACATTTTCTGGACGAGGTACCAAAGGACAGAAAGCGCGATCAGGACGAAAGATGCGCCCCGAACTCCGCGACACGATCAAAAAAATTCCAAAACTCCGTGGATACCGCGTGCGCATTTACCGCACGAAACCTATTCCTGTCTCGCTCAAAGACATTGAACGCGTGTTTCCTGCGGGCGCGACGGTTGGCGTAAAAGAACTTATTGAGAAAGGACTCGTTCATGTGCGACGCGCAAAAGAGCGGGGTGTGAAAATATTGGGCGGAAGCGAGCTCACAAAAGCAATTCACATAAACCAAATTTCGGTGAGCGAAGGCGTGCGTGCTATAATCATCAAAGCAGGAGGAACAGTCACCGAGCTGGTAAAGAAAGCGGTTCCCGAAAAGCAAACACCAAAAAAAGTAAAATCTCGAGAACAACGCGCAATCAAAGGAAGCGCGCCCAAAACGAGTCCCGCAAAGAAAGTTGTTGCAAAAAAATCAGCTCCAAAAAAGAAGTAAATCATTATGGAAACATTCCGACGAATTCTCAAAGACCGACAGATTCGTGGTCGCATTTTTGCGATGATGGGTCTTCTTGCGGTCTTTCGTCTTGCGGCGGTGCTTCCGATTCCGGGTATAGACTCCACACAACTCAAGGCGCTCTTTGCGAGCAATCAAGTACTTGGGTTTTTGAGTTTGTTTACCGGAGGAGCGCTTGATAACCTTTCTATTGTTATGTTGGGCGTGGGGCCATACATTACGGGGTCTATTATTATGCAACTTCTCACGATGATTTTCCCCAGCCTCAAGCAAGCATATTTTGAGGAAGGAGAAATTGGACGCAAAAAGTTTCAACGACTTTCACGTTATCTCACTGTTCCTTTGGCGTTGCTTCAGGGGTTCGGACTTTTGTCGCTCCTTGCAAAACAGGGCATCATTGCACATTCATCTCTCGGAGTGCTTGTGGTGAACGTGCTCATTGTGGCGGCGGGTTCGGTGTTCTTGATGTGGCTTGGAGAACTTATGACGCAGTATGGTATCGGAAATGGTGTGTCGATGATTATTTTTGCGGGTATTGTGTCGCGCCTCCCCGCAACCATTCGTAATGTCGCGCTCTCTACTATTAGTATGGCGCAGGTTCCCGTGATTATTGGGTTTATACTTGCGTCTGTTGTGATTATTGCGGGCGTGGTGTTTGTGACCGAGGCAGAGCGACCGATTCCGGTGTCGTACGCAAAACGCGTGCGCGGAGGAAAGCTTTACGGCGGACTCGCGACGTATTTGCCACTTCGCGTGAACCAAGCGGGAGTAATCCCCATCATTTTTGCGCTTTCGATTCTTATTTTCCCTCAAGTCATCTTAACGTTTATTGCGAATAGCGCGTCGGTGGGCGTTGCAAGTACCGCCGCAAGCATACAAACATGGCTGAACACACTTTGGGTAAGGGGTGTGTTGTACTTCGTGCTCGTGTTTCTCTTTACGTATTTCTACACGTCGGTCACGTTTGATCCGGTGGCAATTTCTGAGAACTTACAAAAAAGCGGAGGATTTATTCCGGGCATGCGTCCAGGCAGGCCCACTGCAGAATATCTTTCGTATGTTATTAGTCGCATTACGCTCTTTGGAGGACTTTTCCTCGGCGTGATTGCGGTGCTCCCGATTATTATGCAGGGACTTACCGGAAACCAAACACTTACCATCGGAGGAACGGCACTCCTCATTGTGGTATCAGTGGTGCTTGAGACCATGCGCCAAGTGTCGGCACAACTCACCATTCGTGAATATGACTAAAGCGAAGACCATTGTTCTTATTGGAAGACCTGGTTCAGGAAAGGGAGTGCAGGCACGAAAACTCAGAGAACTTTTGGGGGAGGAAAACACGGTATATTGTTACGTGGGAGACAAACTGCGTGAGCTGACCGCGAACGAAGGCAGTGTTTCTGCGCGTATGGTGCAAGAAAAGATTTTAGGACCAGGAAATTTTGCTCCAACATTTCTCGCAGTATGGGGATGGGCAGACAAACTCATCACCACCGTGTCTCCCGAAAAACACGTTATTATTGACGGCTCTCCGCGCAAGGCGCTCGAAGCCGCAGTGCTCGATGAAGCGCTTCAATTTTACAATCGCGAAGACGCAACACTTATCGCGCTCGACATTGATGAGGCAATTATTCGTGATCGTCTTGCAAAACGTGCACGAGGAGACGACCATGACGCCGCCATCACGATGCGCATACAGCGGTACGATGAAAATTTGGTAGAAATCAAAAAATATCTTTCAACATCGAACACGCTCGTGATGCATCACATTGATGCAAGCGGGACTCCCGAAGAAGTGTTCGCGCAAATCGAAAAACTGATTGCATGATTCTACGTAATGCTGATCAAGAGCGCGCCATCCTTGAGGGGGGAGTTATTTTGGGGCGCGTGCTCGACACGGTTGCGCGTGCGGTACGTCCCGGAATAACCACGCAGTCACTCGATGATCTTGCCGAACAATGTATTCGCAAAGAGGGAGGCGTGCCTTCGTTTAAAGACTATAAAACTCCGCATGATCCGTTTCCGTATCCTGCGACGCTGTGCATTTCGGTAAACGACGAGGTGGTGCACGGCATTCCGAGTGCGCGCGTGTTAAAAGATGGTGACATTGTGGGTCTCGATATTGGCATGATCTACAAGGGGCATTTTACCGATACGGCGATAACGGTGCCCGTCGGCAAGGTGACAAAAGAAAAGTTGGAACTTATTCGCGTGACTGCTCTTGCGCTTGAAGCGGGGATTGCCGCAGTGCGCACAGGGGCGCGTACGGGAGATGTCGGAAATGCAATTGCATCAGCAGTACGCCCATTTGGATATGGTATTGTGCGCGAGCTTGTGGGGCACGGAGTAGGGATGTCGGTACACGAAGATCCACAACTTCCGAATTACGGAGAAAAAGGCAAAGGAGAAAAATTACACGAAGGCGAAGTGATTGCGCTCGAGCCCATGCTTACTATGGGAAAGCGCAACGTCCGACTTGCTGACGACGGCTGGGCATGGGTCACGAGTGACGGCAGTGACGCGGCCCACATGGAACACACGATGATTGTCCGTCGTGATGGCGCCGAGGTGGTGACGCGGAGACCGGGTGAATAGAAGAGAGAAGAGAGAGGAAAGACGTGCCCACCCGAAGTCATGAGGAGAAGGGGGGAGAGAGAACGAAACAAAACGAAACAAAAAGAGCCGGCATGTGCGGGCTCTTTTTTGTGCAGGGGGAGGCGAACAGGGGACGTGTGCACAAACCGTGTGCTACACTAACCTCATGATTCCGTCGCCCTTTTTGGGTAGCGCAATACGCAAGGTTGCCATGGGTCTTGTGGTGATTGGAGTTTTTGGTGTTGCCACTGTGTACGCAGCAAACCCACCGTTTCCGTACGGAATGCGGGGAGTGAATAGTACAGATCAAAATTTAAAGAAAACCGAATCATATAACTTAGGTCCTGGAGCCTGTTACGATCCGCAAGACGTGAGTACTTGTAATGAAATAATTTCCGAACAACATCTTGATATAGTTCAGGACGAGCGCATGAATATCTTACGTCTTCAAATATCGTGGTGTCATCACTTGGTAAGTGGTCACAAGTTTACCAACCCCGCGCAAATGGCGCTATTTCCCCATGGGAGGGCGTTGTCGTCGTGGGTTGATATAGATAAAGACCCAGGGACAAAAATGGTGAACTGTCGGGCAGCCACTGAAACTGGCCTGAATGACTTGAAAACGGCCGAACACTCTATTATTGATCCCCGTTTCTTTAACGTGGTACGTACTTTAGTGGAGAAAGCAAACGCGCATGGAATGCATGTGGTCATTGGTTTTACGAGTTTTAATGAGATGTTGAAATATGATGTTGCCGTCAACGGAAGCCCCGAAGACATCTCGGCAAGAGCAGTAAAAATCGAAACACTGAAAGAGCGATGGCGGGAAATAACTGGTGCGCTCAACTCATTCACTCCTGAGCAAATGTCGTTTGAGATAATGAACGAACCCTATATTTCACATAACGGCAAGGTTGATGAGACGGCGGGCGAAGCATGGAACGTTATTCAAAACGATTTGCTTATCAATGTCATTCGCAATTCAGGAGGCAATAACACGAATCGCTATGTGGTCATGAATGGGATAGAATATGGCGGACGTAACGCTCTTGCTTTTTTGTCACTACCCGCTAGTGATCCCAAGTTAGCGGTGAGTTTTCATTATTACGAACCATTTGGTGTGACGGCTCCTGGAGCCCTTTGGATGGATACTGTATGGACATGTGGTCTTGTGGGGAGAACGTGGACAGAAGAGCAAATTTCTCTGTTTTCACCACCGGGTTCACCCACGACAGAGAAGCAGATGCTTGAAAGTCATTTTGCTGGAATTGCAAGTATTGCGGCTTCGCGTTTTCCAAACGCACCGTTGCTTGTGGGTGAGTTTGGAACATATATTGGCAGAAAATGCACATGTGATGAGGCATACAAAGGTAAAAGTGATAAAATCGCATTATGCAAAGCTGGCGATCCCACGGCGCCCTTGAAAGAATCTGATCCCGACCATGCAAACGCACGTCTCCGGTGGACAGGCGCAGTGAGAAGAATTATTGAAAAACACGGCATGGCGTGGACATATTTCGATTTACAAAGCCAGTCCTTTGGTACGATTGATGCGTATAATCAGGGATATGGGGATACCATTCGTCGCGTGTTGCGTCTGACAGATCTCGCTCTGATTGGAGATCGCGCTATTCGCACAAGCCCCACATCTCCCACGGCAAATCGCCCATTTTCTGTGTACGCCAATGTGAAAAACCAAGGACAGACACCATCACCAGTATTTCATACATCTCTCCGTATTGACCAAGGCGCAGATGGCACATGGGATTTTGCAGGCGTAGAGAGCGTTACGCGTCCAATCGCTGCGGGACGCACAACCCCTATCAAATTCAGAAAGATATTCACACCAAAAGAAGCAGGAGCATATCGTATCGAAGTGTGCGCTAACGATGGATCGTTTTCTGATGCAAATCTTATTCTGAGCCCCATTCCTGAATACGAAGTTGGCATAGCAGAGACAGACTACACGAACAACTGTCAATCAATGGTGGTGAATGTGAAGCCTGCGCGTGGAGGTGGAGCAGCTGCGGCTGCAGGAGCACTTGCTGCATTCTCACTCCTCGTGGGAGTTCCTATGGGACTCTACTATCTCTCGAGACAGAGGGAGAGAGTGGTGGCATAGAATATAGAATATAGAATAGAGAATATAGAACGAAACAAAAACACCGTTCCGGGTAACCGGAGTGGTGTTTGCTTGTGACTGATGAATGGGTGGCGCTTCGGGCTACTCAAGTTGTTATATGGTCACTTCGTGTATGCGAGGCTTCCGTCGTTTTGCTTCGTTCGGAGGCAGAGGCATGAGCATTGCACGGAGCATGCCACGAGCAGTGATGTCTTTTGGGATGCTTTTGATGGATGGGATTTTGTGTTCTTCGACGATTCTCTTTTGGTGATCGTCAAAGTATTTCTTGAAAGAGTGTGCGAAAATCTTCCAGTAAAAACCCTTTTCGCATACTCTGAGCTCATCGAGTGCGTCGAGGAGACTAGGAACCTCATCGCGGGTAAGCATTTTTCGTGCCGCAAACGTAAACACGGCAAGCGCAATATGATTGACGGTATCTATACGCAAGCGCTGAGAGTCAAAATGTTCGGTAATGGACCTGATGTCTTTGAGGGTTTCGGAGAGAACCACTTTGTAGATCATTTGGCACTCCTTTGCATCTACGATAGCATGAGGTATATGGCACGTCTACTGGGAGTTGACTATGGCACGGTTCGGGTGGGGCTTGCGCTTTCGGATCCTGAGCGCAAACTTGCATTCCCGAAAGAAGTCGTTGCATTTGATGAGGCCCTCAGGCGTATTGAAGACGTGATCGTGAGCGATGATGTTTCAGAGATTGTGGTTGGCATTCCGACGCCGCTCTCGGGCAAAGAGAGTGACATGACAAAGCAGGTCAGTGCATTTGCAGAAATGTTGTCGTATGAACTTTCTGTTTCTGTGAGCACATGGCCCGAATTACTTTCATCGCGCGAGGCATCACATGCCCCCGGAGGAAAAAAGGACGACGCTTCGGCAGCCGCCATTGTGCTTCAGAGTTATTTGGATGAACAAAACCGAGCGAAGAGTTAGGAGGTATGATGTATGAGTTATGATTACCTAGCGAGTGAGTGAAATGCAAAAAAGTTTTTGCATTTCCGAGCGAGCGACGGTACGAAAGGGTTGAATGCCCTTTATTGTGACGCCGCGAGTTTCATACGTCATAACTCTTACGTCATAACTCTTTTTGCCATATAATCTTTATATGAACCCCTATTTGTCTGTTATTGTTCCTGCGTACAATGAAGCTGCGCGCATTGGGGGTACGCTCGAGAAGATGAGTACAACGCTTGCGAGCACCCCATTTTCTTGGGAAATTATCGTTGTTGCTGATGGGCCAACCGACCGAACCGCAGACGTAGTGAGGCAATTGACGTCAAAAATTCCCAACCTGAGGCTCATTGACCGTAAAGAAAACAAAGGAAAGGGCTTTACCGTGCGCGAGGGGATGCTTGCATCAACCGGAAAAATTAGACTGTTTACCGATGCTGATAATTCCACCGACATCAGTCATTTTATGAGCATGCGTCCGTTATTTGATCAGGGGTACGAGGTGGTGATTTGTTCGCGCGACACGAAAGATGCCGCTGGTGCGCGACAGGCAGTTGCGCAGTCGTTCATAAAGCGCATGTTGGGAAACATAGGAAACTTATATGTGCAAATTGTTGCGGTGCGTGGTGTATGGGATACGCAGTGTGGATTTAAGGCGTTTACCGCGGGTGCTGCCGAGCGAATATTTTTTGTGTCACGGATTGATCGCTGGGGATTCGATATTGAGGCATTGGCGCTTGCGCGAATGTTCGGGTACCGTATTGGTATTGTGCCCGCGCACTGGGTGAATGACCCACGGAGTCATGTAAAACTCTCAAGCTATATTTCGGTGCTATGGGAAACGACGAAAGTCAGTTATTGGATCCGTTTTGGCAAATACGCCAAAACGGAGAGAATAAATAATATATCATAAATATGAAGGAGCCGAAGCATGAGGTGACTGAACTGCGTCAAGACGCGGTGACAGGACGTTGGGTGCTTATTTCGACGCGCCGAGGAAAGCGACCGCAAGAATTTAAAATCAAAATAAAACCACCCGTCACACCAATTTCCGAGTGTCCGTTTGAAGACCGCGAAGCAGGAGGCAACGCACCCGCGGTGCTGGTACTCAATCGAAAGGGGGAGCACATTAGCGAAACGGGTGCGTGGCGAGTACGTGTGATTCCCAACAAATATCCCGTGCTTGAAGATCACGATGGGATATGCGCGGAAGTTGATGCACGGGGGCTTGAAGTGTCGATTGCGGGCATCGGAAAGCACGAGGTTATTATTACGCGAGACCACAAACGAGATCTCGAACGCATGCCTCAGCGCGAGGTGGAACTTTCTGTGCGCGCGTGGCGAGACCGTATGCGGAGTATTTCAGAAGACAAATGTATTCAGTACGTACTGGTGCTCCAAAATCACGGAAAAGACGCAGGAGCGTCGGTGCAACATCCGCACTCGCAACTTATTGCACTTCCCATTGTGCCTCCGGATGTTGCGCGGTCGCTTGATGGCTCTGCGGCGTATTTTGATGCGCATCATACATGTGTGCACTGTGATATTCTTGCGCATGAACGCAAGGCAAAGGTGCGTATTGTGGGGGAGACGAAAGAATATATTGTGCTGACGCCGTACGCTCCTCATGCGCCGTTTGAAATTCGTATTTTTCCAAAACAGCACGAGTCTGATTTTCGCACACTGAGCGACAAGGGCATTGCCACATTTGCAGAGGTGCTCCAAAAATCACTGCGCACCATCGAACGTTCACTGGGGTCGTTTTCTTACAATATGTTTGTGCATACTGCGCCCGTCAATCGCGGGGGCTATGAGCATTATCACTGGCACATCGAAATTCTTCCTAAGTCATCGACACACGCGGGAGTGGAATTTGGCACGGGCATTCTTGTACTTTCCGTTGCGCCCGAATCTGCAGCTGAACACTTTAGAAAACACTGGAAATAATTATGAGTATACTTCGTAAATTGTACGATTGGACAATGCAGTGGGCGAGAGACCCAAGAGCAGAGTGGGCGCTTTTTGCAATTGCGTTTGCGGAGAGTTCGTTTTTTCCTGTCCCCCCAGATGTATTACTTATTGCAATGGCCGTTGCGTTTCCGACGCGTGCATTTCGCTACGCGGCGATCACTGCAGTTGGGGCGGTTATTGGAGGAATCGCAGGATACGCCATTGGCACGTTTGTGTTCGGCACCATTGGTGCGCCTATTGTAGCGTTTTATCATGCCGAAGGACTTGTTCGCGCGATTGGCCTCAAGTACGAGTCGTACGCATTTTTGACCGTATTTACTGCCGCTTTTACGCCAATTCCTTACAAAGTTATTACGATTGCCGCCGGATTCTTTAAAATTTCATTTTTTCCGTTCGTCATTGCATCAGTCATTGGGCGGTCGCTCCGTTTTTTCTTGGTTGCGGGGCTTATATATCGCTACGGCGCGCGCATGACCGCATTTATCGAAAAATATTTCAACATACTTTCTTTTGTTTTTGCGGCGCTTCTTATGGGGGGCTATCTTTTGATTACATACGTGTTGTAGTAGCGAGGAGTGGTAGTAAGGGCTGTGTTCGTGAGCCCTTCATGGGTGTTTTTTCATACTTCGTAACTCTTACCTCATAAATCTTTTTAGTTTATACTTTCCTCATGAATCCTCTCCTCATCGCAAACTGGAAAATGAACCCCGCGACGCTCGCGAAAGCAGAAGCGCTGTTTCGGTCTTATGCATTGCCGACGAAAACAGGGGCAACGGTAGTGGTGTGTCCGCCTGCGCCGTTTCTTCTCCCACTAGGAAAATTGCGCAAAAAACAACCCAAGCTCAAGAAAATTGCATTTGGGGCACAGGATGTTGGCCCAGCAAATGGCGGTGCTTTTACGGGCGAACTTTCGCCGAGCATACTCAAAGACGCGGGGGCGAATTATGTTATTGTGGGGCATTCGGAAAGGCGAGCGGCGGGTGAGACAAACCAACGCATTAACGACAAGGTTAAAACTGCGCTTGCCGCGAATATGCACGTCCTCCTTTGTGTTGGTGAGGCAGAGCGCGCGCATGATGGAGCGGAGCTCGCGGTTATTAAAGATCAGATTGATGCGGCGCTCGATGGCGTACCCAAAACACAGCTCGGTCGTCTCAC
>Ga0172375_10005588_pt1 | contig 18065 bp, 16 predicted proteins | sample LakKiv1m_FD_114537 | JGI IMG/M metagenome (GOLD analysis project Ga0172375, IMG submission 114537) | Freshwater microbial communities from Kabuno Bay, South-Kivu, Congo - kab_092012_11.1m | ecosystem: Environmental > Aquatic > Freshwater > Lake | place: Democratic Republic of the Congo...
CATTATTGCATTGAAAAAGGAATAATCAAAGACAGGCTTTATTATATAAAAAACGAGATGGGTCCGCACAATACCCTTAATATGACAAAAAACATGTCAGAAAAAGAATTTAACGATTTAAAGGAAGAAATCTTATCCTTATTCGGAAAATACACTGTTTTTACAAGGCCAATAAAAATTGAAAAATTGCCTAATGGAAAATATGTTTTTGAGGTTAAATGCCCATTCTGCAAGCAAAATAGCATTTACAAAAACTGCAAAATAGAGAATCGATTAGCATATGGTTTCAGTCTTTTGTGTAGGAAATGTTGCATGAAGTTTTTTGTTGTGAGCGGAATACAAAAATTGGCCTATGCAAATTATTCTAAAATAAGGGCAATAAGAAATCTACAGCTTAAGCTTGTCAAGACAATAAAAAGAAAGAGGCTATGATGGAAAAAAAATTAGAAAAGGTTTTGCTTTATCCTTCGGCTTACACTCTGCATACGGCTTATCAAAGCCTGATTGATTTTCCTCCAAAGGGCTACAGCATAAATTATTTGCATAATCTAAATTCGCCATTTCAAAAATTTAAAAAAAATAATCTTTTGAAAAAGATTTATAGGCTTATTATAGCTCTGCTAAACTTAAATATTTCTAAGAAAATACTAGATAAGGAGGTAATTCCAGAAGATACAGATTTGATTTTATCTATGGGAAGCCTTTACGAAGGAGATAAACTATGGGTTGTGGATATTCTTGATAATCCTTATTGTTTGGCAGGTTATAACTATTCTCTTTTTATAAAAAACAAGAAAAAGATTGAAGGAATACTCCTTTCTAAAAACTGCAAGAAAATTGTCTGCGCAAACGAGTCTTCAGTAGATTTAATAAGAAAGAATTTTTCAGAAGAATTAATAAAAAAAACATGTTTAGTCCGACCGGCAATCCGACCATCAAGTATTAAACCCGTATTAAAAAATCCGAATAATTTTCAGATTCTTTTTATGGGCTCTACGACAAATCCAGAGGATTTTTATGTTAAAGGGGGTCTGGAAACAATAAACACTTTTGAAAAGCTTCAAAAATATTTCAAAAATATAACTTTAGTGATAAGATGCGCAGTTCCTAAAGAACTTTTAAAAAGAGTAAAAAATAATTCAAGAATAGAACTAATAGAACATAGACTCTCTGATGAAGAACTTGCTTCATTATATAGCAAATCCGATATTTTGTTATGCCCTTCTCATGTTTATATGCTCATGTCCTGGCTTGAATCCATGTCCTATGGCCTTCCAATAATAGCTCTGGATACCTATGCAGCCAAAGATTATATCAAGCAAGACATTAATGGATTTCTTATACCTCCCTCCTTAAAAATTCCTTACACTGATCCATCTTATCCTGTAAATATTCGTTCTTCCAATTTTATTAATGCAATAAAAAAAGGAGACTCGGTTGTAATAGACGCGCTTTATGAAAAGCTAGTTATTCTTATAAAAGATAAGAAATTAAGAGAAGCAATATCCGATAGAAACAAATTACTAGTTAAGAAAAAGTTTTCTGTAGAAAAAAGGAATAGTTTATTAAAGAAAGTTTTTGATGAAGCATTAAATATCTAATTTCTTGGAGATATAGTCGTATGTTCTTTTCATGCCCTCTTCAAAGCTTATTTTAGGAGTCCAACCCAATAGGCTATTTATTTTTGTTTGGTCCGCCATTCTCCCTTTATCCCCTTCTTTTTTTGTTATGTCAAATTTTATTTTAATATTTTTACCCGAGATTTTTATTGCTGTTTCTGCAACTTCTTTGATACTTATGGCTTTTCCAGAACCGACTTGCATTGCTCCTTTGTTCCAACCCTGTTTTAATGCCAAGATAAGCGCTTCAACTACATCATCAACATAAACAAAATCTCTTGTTTGAGCGCCCGTACCCCAAACTTCCAGTTCTTCATTATTTTTTAGATTAATAATCTTTTTTATTATAGCTGGAATAACTTGGGAAGTTTTATCTTGAATATGGCAAAAAGGTCCGAATACATTGTGAAATCTCAATAAACAGATATTTATGTCTGGATTTTCTTTATTTAATAGTTCTAGTTCATATTCTCCCATTAACTTGCTCCAACCATAAGCAGATTCGGGATTTGCTGGATAAATTTCATCTTCTTTTAATGCAGGGGGATAAGGCGAATCTTGTTTTTCTTTAGGATGGCTGCATACTGTTCCAGGATAAAGAATATACTTTACACCATTTTCTTTACAAGCATTAAAAACATTGGAGTTTATTTGAATATTTTTTCTAAAAACAAACCCCTGATTATTAAATACGAATCCAATTCCAGCTACTATCTCCGCTAGATGAATTACCATATCTATATCTCTACAGATACTCCACGCATTTTCATACTCGCTTAGATCTAATTTATAAAAGTTTTTTTCTGGAATAATCAATTTACCATTCTCCATAAGATTGTTAAGATTACCCGTTCTCCATAAATTGTCAACAATTATAACTTCTGCACCCTCTTTTAAAAGTCTTCGAACTAGAGAGCTACCAATCATTCCAGCTCCACCAGTTACAAGTATTCTTTTACCTTTAATATCCATCCTATAACCAAAAAAACAACATTAATAAATATTTTGGGTGGTTACTTCCAAACTTTCCCAAGATAAACCACTCTAAAAGAGCCTATGGCATAACCTATAAATTTACTTGTATAATATCGAATGAGGTTTCTAAAAGAAATCTTAATTTTTATTTGTGCCATAATAGATTTTAAAATAATCATAGCTGGCAAAAGAACAAACATAATTAATACCAGGATATGGCTCAAAACAGGAATTTTAAAAATAAAAAATCTCTCTTTCCAAGAAGCACCTATCCATCTTGCTTGTTTGAATGTTCCTTTAAGAGTATCTGGATTTCTATGATAGCATATAGTATTTTTAGCAACAGCTGGCTTAATTTGATATTTGAACCAAAAGGTTTGGTCATCCGCATATCCGTATTTAGGGTCAAAACCACCAAGTTCTAAAAATTTATTCCTTCTTATTGCTCTAAAGATTTTAACATATTTAGCTTCTTCTTTACTTACTCTTACTTTTCCCCAAAGATTACTGATCAGGTTGGAATTATTTGTTGCTATCTCATAATCATGGGTAGTTCCTATGACTTTCTTATAGGTCAGTATTGGAGAAATAAGATTCTTTATATAATCTTTATCAAAAGTCATATCTGCATCTACAAAAATCAATATATTGCCTTTGGCATTTATTGCACCCAAATTTCTTGCTTTTCCAGGACCAAGATGATTTTGTTTGAATACTCTTAAATTTATTTTTTCTTTTAGAGCAGTATCTTGAGCAATTTTCAGGGTATTATCTGTGCTACCATCATCGACTAATAAAACCTCCAATTGCTTATAACTTTGTTTTTTAAGGCTTTCAAGGCAAGGGGGTATATCTTTTTCTTCATTATATGCTGGTATAATAACTGAAGCAATAATCTTCTTTCCCATAATTAACTCATAAGGGAATAATTTATATATCTTCCTCTCTAGAAGTTTATATGAAACAGACATGGGATAACTTCTGGAAAAATAAAACTGAAAATTTTGAATGGAGTCAAAAAGATATTTTAGATTCAAAAAGTATGAATAATTTAGGCGATAAACTTTTGTATCATCTGAATAAATCTAGTTTAAAAGGCTTAAAATTTTTAGAGTTGGGTTCGGGTATAGGCATAACTTCTTTCTTTTTCGCTAGCCGGGGCGCAAATGTAACGCTTTTAGATAATTCCGATAATGTGCTTGAATCAATAAAGGGTTATTGGCAGGATAGATTTAAGTATAATTTTATAAAAAAAGATTTATTTAATTTTAATCCTAATAAAAAATATGACGTAGTCTATTCCTTTGGTCTTTGCGAGCATTTTACAGGTTTAGAAAGGCAAAGAGTTCTTGAAAAGCACATAGGATTTTTATCTAAGGGGGGTATTGCTTTAATTTCAGTCCCTCACAAGTATGGAATATTTTATCAACTACAGAAAAAACTTCAAGAGTTAATAGGAACCTGGAGCTTTGGTTTAGAAATTCCCTTTTCCAAGAAGGAATTTAGGAATTTTGCATATAAAAATGATCTGGAATATGAAATAACTTGCAGTGGTTTTTTGAGTTCTATGTATGATTTTTTTATAAGAAAACCACTAAAACTATTTAAGATTAGCACTAAAAGGCGTTTTGATGATACTTCAATGCCCCTATTAGACTCTTTATTTGGAAGTGGAATACTTGTTATATTAAAAAAGAAAAAATAGCCTTTATAAATAACCCCTGTCTTATATTCTCATGTCCGAAACTAAGTTTAAGATACTTGAAATATGTCCATTTTCAGCAGGAATATGTGGAGTATGGGCTAGAGTGATGAGCGAAAGTTTAGAATTTAAAAGACTTGGGCATGAGGTGAGGATATTTTCTTCCAATGTGGTTAAGGGCAGTGATAATTTTGCCTGTTTAGAAGATAATATTCAGGGCTTGGACATAAAGAGATTCCTATCCAAATCTAGTAACTTTTCCAAGAACGTTTATTCTTTTGACTTTGAAAAGGATATAAAACAATTTAATCCTGATATAGTTATAACTCATCTTTTACATCCTCATTCTTTAAAAGCATTAAATTTTTGCAGACAAAACAATATACCCTGTTATTTAGTAACTCATGCACCATTTAATGTTCAGAGAAAATTCCCATTAAATATTCTTACTTCAATATATAATATTTTTAATATAAAACCAAAAATAAATAGTTTCACTAAAATCATAGCTATAACTCGTTGGGAAGTTCCCTATCTGCTTAAATTAGGAGTAAAAAAAGAAAAAATAATCTATATACCCAATGGTTTATCTAATGATTTTTTTAGCCAAAAAACGTCTAAAACTAATAAAGATGTTCTTTTTCTGGGAAGAATAGCTCCTGTTAAAAATATAGAACTTATTCTTAAAGCAGCAAAAATTATTCCAGAAGTAAACTTTAGTATAGTTGGCAGTTTCGAAAAAGATTACATGTCAAAATTGAAGAGCATAATTCTAAAGAGAATTTGAAGAATGTTCATATTTTGCCTGCGGTTTATGACTTAAAAAGAAAAATACGGCTCATAGATGAACATAAACTTTTTGTTCTTCCAAGTAAAAGAGAAGCTATGCCCCAAGTTATTTTAGAAGCTATGTCCAGGGGAAGAATAACCCTAGCATCAGATACAGACGGCGCAAAAGAAATAATTAAAAACAATAAGACTGGTTTTATTTTTCCTAGCGGGAATTATAAAGAACTAGCTAAATTAATTGTGAAAAGTTTAAATGGGAATAGATTTATAGAAAATAATGCTAAAAAAGAAGCAGAAAAATACTCTTGGAAAATATTAATTAAACATTACTTAAAAATTTTTAAAGAAAAATGATAACCATAGTAATCACCGCATATAAGGAACCTAGAACAATAGGCAAAGCAATAACTCAAATACTGAAGAATAGAATAAAAGAAGATTACGAGCTAATAGTTATGGCTCCAGATAAAGAGACTTTAAATGAGGCAAAAAAATATTTAAAGAAAAGTAAAAAAATAAAAATAGTTAGGGATGAAGGAAAAGGAAAACCAGCTGCTCTGAATCTTCTTTTTAAGAAAGCTAGAGGCAGAATAATAGTCCTTACTGATGGGGATGTGCATATCAAAGAAAACGCTATACAATATATTCTTAAAAAATTTGAGAATCCAGAAATAGGAGCAGTTACAGGTAGACCAATTTCAACTAATGATAAAAAAACCATGTTGGGTTTTTGGAGTCATTTGCTTACGGATGCAGCCCACAATACTCGAATGAAACGAATAAAGAAAGGAAAGATGATCGTATGTTCGGGCTATCTTTATGCCATACGTTCTGGAATAATAGAGAATATACCTGAAGATGCACTTTCAGATGATGCAGTAATCTCTCATATGATTTATGAGAAAGGCTATATTACTCAATATTCGCCCGAAGCAGAAGTTTATATAAAATATCCTGATAATTTCAGGGACTGGATAAAGCAGAAAAAAAGAAGCGCCGGAGGATATAATCAGCTAGCTAGGATGGTTAAGAATAAGGAGCGTATGAGGTCATTTGGAAAAGAATTAACAGGCATATTATTTGTTTTAGGCTATCCAAAAAATCCTAGCGAGATGTTTCATGCTATAATGTTAATTTTCGCAAGAATTTATCTTTGGATACTCATATTTATAGATATAAACTTAAAAAAGAAAGATTTTAAAAAAATATGGGTCCGGGTAGAGAGTACTAAATAATTATTTCTTATCTTTTTGGTAAATTGGGCTATACTCTTTACCAACCAATGCCAAAAACATCCTAAAGATATAACTAACGTCTTCAAAACTTCTAATTCTATTTAAAAATTCTCTATAGAATTTTATTGGATTTAAATAGGAAATAATTCTATATTTTATAAAATCTCCATAGAGCTTTTTTTGCATTTTTCTCAGTTCTTCAGCTGAAAAATGTTTGGTCGCATATTTGGTATTAACTACACTACTCTCTTCAATAAATCCTTCTTTAAGTAAACCTGCCTTTTTGTATACTTCATACATGTCTGTTCCAGGATAAGGCTGAGCCACGTAAAATGTAGCGAAGTTGAGTCCAGATTTTTTAGCAAAGTCTATGGTTTTATCTATCTCCTCCTTAGGTTCATCTGGAAAGCCTATAACAAAGGTACTCCAGGTCCAAATTCCCAGATCATTACATATTGCAATTATTTTTCTAGCATGATTAAGAACTACGGGTTTTCTCATAAACCTTAAGGTTTTTTCACTTCCAGATTCTATACCCATAACAATCTTGTAATATCCTGCTTTTTTCATTTTTTGAAGCACTTCTTTATTTAAGGTAGCTATGGCCACACCATTGGGGGTATCCCATCTAATATCTAATTTTCTCTTCAATATTTCTTCGCATATTTCAATTGTCCTTTTTTTGTCCCAACTAAGATTATCATCAAAGAATCTGAATTCATTTATCCCATACTCTTTATGTAACTGTTCTATTTCATCTACAACATTTTTTGCACTTCTGGCTCTCCATTTTCTCCCCCAGACAGTACAAATAGAACAGAATATGCAATTGAATGGACAACCCCTTGAAGATATTATCTCGGTAGTAGGACTCCTCATATTTGCAATAGAATTTTGAGGGTGATCTATATACTTTTTCATAGGTAGAAGATGTCTTGCTGGAAAGGGTATTTCGTCTAAGTTTTCAATATAATTTTGGGGAGCATTTATCTTTATTCTTTTATTAACTCTATAGGCTACCCCTCTTAGGGAGGGTATCTTATTTTTATTTTTAATATTTTTTACTATATTTGAGAATACTACTTCCCCTTCACCTATTACTGCAAAATCCACACTTTTATGATTTAGGACAGAAGAAGGGTTAGCTGAAGTATGGGCTCCACCACACACAACCAGGGCCTTGCTATTTTGTTTTACTAAGTCTGCTATCCTTATGGCATCTGCTTCATGAATAGTATATCCACATGCAACCCCTACAATATCCGGCTTAAACATTTTTATTTTTTCTATTATATCTTTTTCAGATAATCCTATCCTGTATTTATCTTTGTCAATTTTTTCTATGTTTTCATAATAAGCCATACAATCTAATATCTCTGGCTTGTAAGACTTTTTTTCTAGATATCCGGCTATATATGCTAATCCTAGGGGGACTTTCACTGTAAATATTCCAGAGTTTAAACTACCGGATAATGGGGGGTTTATGAGCAATATTCGAGGTTCCATATTTTTGAGTGTTATAAAAACTTTATAAACCTGCTTCTTTTATTAAATATATGGAACATAAAGAGTTAAGTTCTGAAAAAAAATTAGAACTTAGAAAAGAAAAAATAAGACTCTGGTTAAAGAATAAAGATAACTTTTTATTTCTTTTACTTATGTGTTTTTCATTAATTATTTATGTTTACTATTTTTTTAAACTGGGTGCACAACCTATTTGGTGGGATGAAGGTGATTACTTGGCTATAGCAAAGGTTTGGGCCCTAAATCAGCCCACTCCTGATTGGTGGGGTCATTTTACAGGTATGCGTCCATTATTGATTCCCCTGATATTTGCAGCAATGTTCAAAATAGGTTGTAGTGAAATGGTTATACGTTTTTTTGTTCTTTTACTTCCAAGTTTAGCAATAGTTTTACTTACTTATTTAGTCGCAAGCGTCATGTACACTAAAAAAGTGGGTTTTATTGCAGGATTAATGATGTCTTCATATTGGGTTTTTCTTTTTTACAGTTTTAGGCTGCTAACTGATATTCCGTCTGTTTTTTTTGGTATGCTAACTCTTTATTTTTTTATTAATCTTTATATTGGTAAGGGTAAGAATTACGGATTATATCTTTCTGTAGTATCTGGAATATTAGCTTTTTCAACTAGATTTCCCTTAGCCCTAGTTTTCGTTTCAATAATAATATATCTTCTTTTTATAAAAAAATTAGCTGTCTTTAAGGATAAGACTATCTGGAAAGCAATATTGGTTGGAATTTTGTGCTTTATGCCTTACGTAATATACTTTATTTCAACTAAGTTCTATCTATTTAAGTTCTATTTTGGAGCAGGAGCTATTTCAGTTAAACAGGCAGTTCAGTGGAATATAATTCCAATGATATTTTCATTTTTAGATCCGGCAACACAGGTTACAGGCGCACCTATATATTATCATATCTTTGGCTTCACAATTATTCTAGGATTGCTCTCACTTATACCTTTCTTTATAGGATTAGATATTTTTTGGAAGCAGAAAGATAAAATGTTTAATTATGACTTCTTTTTAGTGATATTCTTAATTATCCATTTAATTTTCTATATTATTATATTTAGGGCAGCAAATGATAGATGGTTGCTCATGCTTATGCCCATGATATTTATTTTATGTGCTAAGGGGTTGGTATTCCTTTACAAAAATTTAAAAAAATATAACCTCTATCTAGCAGCCACTATAGTTCTTATATTGTTATTGGGGGGAGTATATCAAAACTTTTCACATGCAAATCAACTTATAGAAAATAAAAAGACTTCCTATGGGGAAATTAAATTAGCAGGAGAATGGTTAAAAGAAAATACTCCTACTGATGCAAAAATAATTACTGCAAGTATAGTTCAAAATCAATATTATTCTGAAAGAGATAGTTATGCATTTTATACGAACGATTCCATATGGGCATCTTGCACAGATTTGTATGGTTCTGTATCTGCAAACGAGACCTGTCAAAGAGGAACAGAAGAGGCTTTTATAAAAAATAGGATTGAAAAAATAAATCCGAGTTATATGATTGTTTCTGTATTTGAACCCGTATTTACCCCACAATGGGCTTATACTTACGCAGAACGACATAATCTCACCGCAGTGCACGGATATTCAGATAATCAAGGCAATCCTATTTTAATTATTTATCAGTTTTAATTTAAGGATTATATTTTTTTAGCTTTATTTCTATTTCTCCAACAGGAAGAATCCAGCATAAAAATCTTTCATAGAACTGTTTAGGGAGAAGATTGAATATCCAGCTGAATAAGTAATTGGGGATTGGATGATTTTCTGCTAAAAAATTGTACTTTTGTTCAATTATCTGTAAATTAAACTCTCTGTTATAATATCCATTAATTATTTGTTTAAATGTAAACCAGCCAAAAAATCTTTTATGACTTAGATCATTATAGCCATTACCATTAGAGAAATGTGGAATCCGGATATGCACTATACCATCCTTTTTTAATATTCTTTGAATTTCTTCCAGTGTTTTAAATAAATCAGTAACATGTTCAAGTATATGAGAACAATAGATATAATCAAATTCTTCAGATTTAAAGGGATAGGGATACTTGTCAAGATTATGATTAACATCCATTTGATAATTACTATTATAATCTAAATTAATCCACCCATTTTTTGCGTCCCTATAGTCTTTTCCAGACCCAAGATTTAATTTTTTAGCCATTACTTTATACTCTCCCCATAATTTTATACTTAAGAGGATAATAAATATGGATAAAAGTTTCTCCATAGACTGCGAGAGGATGGAAAAACCAGGCTAAGCATGGTTTTTTTATAAAACCCTTTAGAGTGTCATACAAAATGGGGAAGATTAAGCCTATAATCAAAGCAGCCTTTATCTTCTGTTTGAGAGTTAACCCATAATTATATTTTATTTTTATTTGATTATTTAATCTTCTTTGTATTCTCCTTATTTTATTCGGGAAGAACTTTCTTTGATCATGCACAATACTTGTTTTTACTTTGGCAAAACAGTTATACTCCTTATTAACTAAATCATAGACTAGGTCAGAATGTATGAATGTTTTCTTTACAAACTTTTTAATTATTCTCGTCCTTATAGCAAAACCATTTGAACCCATAGGGGGTATTCTATTTAAGTCTAAAAATTTAGATTTAAAATACGTTTTTTTATTTTCATCTATATGGGGACATCCTGTCCAATCATTATTTAAATAAGACCATCTAGAGTTTAATCCAAGATAAAAAATTAAAGGATCATCTCCACCTATAAGTGCGTGGTATTTTACTTTTATTAAATCATTTTTTCTGTAAGAATAATAGAGAGTGTCTGCAAAATAAATTTCCTTATCTTCAAAGGGTTTTAACATTTTAGTAATCCAGTTAGTTTCAGGTAAAACATTATCCGCGTCTATAAAACACACAATATCTCCGCGTATATGTTTGATAGAAATGATTTTTGCAGCTTCTTCATTTCTTTTAGGATTATTTATCATAACTACTGGATATTTTTTAGTTATTTTAAGGGTATTGTCTGTACTTCCTCCGTCAACTATTAGGACTTCAAATTCTTTTTTAGGAAAAGTCTGCGTGAAAACACTCTGCAAGCATTCTTCAATAGTCTTTTCATTATTGTAAGTTGGAATGACTATTGAAAATTTCATATTTTTATTTATTTTTATTTATTTTTAGATTTTCTTTAGGATGCATCCCTTTTGTAGTTGGCCCGTATTTCCCTGAAAAAAGCCCTACGAAAAAACCAATACCATAGACTATATGCGTTATGGTAGTGACTATTATGACTGGAAAGAATAATTTAAAACTTTTTGTTCTGATTCCCGTATATATTAATAAGAGTAAGTATAACCCCATTGAGGTAGAATATAAATATAGAAATGGTTTGTATATTATGGAAAAAACGCCTCCAAGGAACAACCATAAAACAAATAAGGGTGGAATAAAAAAAGCTAGTTTTATTGAATTCTGAGGATAGACTCTCATGAAAAATCCTCTCCACATCCCCCAAAATAATGTTTGTTTTATATGGTTCTTAAGTGATTTTCTAGGGTGGTGATATATTATAAGCGAAGAATCATAAATTATCTTTTTATTGGTCTTTAAAAGAGAATAGCATACCTGTGTATCTTCTCCCCCAAAATATTTTGTGTTAAAACCCCCAACTTTCTTGAAATCCTTTTTTCTAACAAAAAGATTACATGCGGGCCAGTCATCTATTTCTTTTCTTAATTCATGTTTACCGTATCTTATGCCTGTTTTTCCAGAACTAAGTTCATAAACCTTATTAGAAACTTTCTGAAAAAAAGTAGCATTTGGAGGGACTAAACTGGGCCCACCAACAGCAACTATCTTTTTGTCTTTAAAGTTCTTTAGAGCTTTTTCAAGCCAGTCTTTTTCGGGATAAGCATCATCGTCTATAAAAGCTATAATTTCCCCCTTAGAATTTTCAACACCCATATTTCTTTTTATTCCAGGAGAAACAGGACCGGTATTAATAACCCTCGCATTCTTAATGTCCTTAAATTCGTTTTTATTACTCTCATTAGGAAGTATTATCAACTCAAAATCTTTAAAATTTTGTTTTTGAAAATAGGGAATTGCTTCTTTAAAATAATCTGTAATCTCTTTCATTGGAATGACTATTGACAATTTCATTCTTGATTAACTGCCCCTGTAGACTTAAAATAGTTCACATACCATTTAAATGTTTCTAACAATCCCCGTTTCAGGGAGTATTCCGGAGACCATCCCAGAATTTGTTTTGCTTTTTCTGAAGAAGGATAAAGATCTTTTACATCCCTTATTTCTTTTTTATCTAATACTATTTCAGGACTATTATATCCTAGTTCTAAACCGACTTCTAATAACATATTTACAACGTCAACTATTTTATAGGTTTTTTCAGAGCCAAAGTTAAAGGCTTCACCACACATATTTAGTTTTTCTATCTTTTCGGCCAAGAGAATATTTGCTGTAACTGCATCTTGGATATAAAGAAATTCTCTTATTGGTTGTCCTTCATGAACAAGTGTTATTCTTTTATTTTTTATAATATCTTTTATAGTTTTAGATACTAATCTATCAAATCTTAAATCTCCACCACCGTATATATTTGAAAAACGAGTTATACCTATGGGCAGATTATAGGTTCGTCCATAACATTGTGAAATTATGTCTAGACAAGATTTAGAGGCTTCATAGGGGTATTCTCCCTTAAGCTCATCTTCTTCTCTAAAAGGCATGCTTTTTTTGGGGTTATAGGCATGTATTGATGAAGTAATGAGTATACTCTTAATACTTTTATTTAATCTACATGCTTCAAGAAGAGTAGTAGTTCCTAGAACATTTGTGTTGATTGTGTTAAAGGGGTATTCGAGTCCAATTTTGGCTATTGGTTGGCTGGCAAGGTGAAATATCACTTCTATCTGGTACTTCTCAAGGGTGTCCATTACAGTTTGTAATTTAAGTATATCTCCCAGAACCAAAGTAGTTTTTTTATCTAGTCCATATTTGCAAAATAAGCTGTTCCCATCAGGATTATCTTTTGTAAAACATGTAACTATTGCTCCAAGATTCAATAGTTTAGAAGTTATTTCAGTACCCAAATATCCAGTACCGCCAGTTATAAGGACTCTTTTATCTTTCCAATAATTTTCGTTTATCATTAATATATTAAAAACTAATTCCTTTTAAATATTTCTGCTCAATTATAATAGTGGAGTATCTTATCCCTATACCATATAGCTAACGTATCCCAAATCATCCAGAACACCGCCTTTGAATTTATTGTACTTTTGAATTTATATTCCAAGATTATAGGTGCTTCTATGATTTTATAGTTTAGTTTATTTGCTATCACTAATAATTCAAGATCAAAAGCAAATTTCTTTATAGCAATTTTGGGTAAAACCTTTTCTAAAACTTCTCTTTTAAATAATTTTATTCCTACCTGCGTGTCACGGACATTTAGATTAAATAATATTTTATTTACTAACTGATATGTTCTGCTCATTAATCTTCTAACTGGGGGGTAATAAACCTTAGAATCTGGATGTCTTTTGCTCCCTATTACTATATCTGCATTTTCTTTTTTTAAGAGGTCTATAAAAAGTTTAATGCTTTTTGCATCTAAATCACTACCACAATCTAAAAATGTAACATACTTGCCCTTTGCAAAATCAAAACCATATTTTAAGGCACTACCTTTACCTCTGTTTTTTTTATATCCGACTACCCTAACTCTCTTATCTCCAAATTTTTTAACTTCTTCAAAACATTTATTTTGGCTTCCATCATTTACAACCACAATTTCAAATTTTATTCTAAAAGGAGATATAGCTTTTATTACTTTTTTTAGGTCTTCTTGTATATGCGCCTCATTATACATGGGCATTATTAGTGATAATTCCATATTTGTATATAATATAACCTCCTATCGCAGATATCATACTTGAGATCATGAATCCTTTTGAAAACAATTCTATGCTCCTGTCAAATATAAAAAAGAAAAATATGAGTAGGCCTAGACAAAATCCCAATATAACTAAGCTACTATATTTTAGTTTATTAGTTGCTATAGCATTTATTAAAAATATATTCAGTATAGAAATAAAACTAAATGCAACACCAACATAAAATAATGAAGAAGCTATATTCACATATTGTGGTCCAAATAATATGTTTAGAACCATCTTTGGAAAAAAGCCCATTATAAAAAGGCCTATGAAGAAAATTATAGCTGAAAGAAAAAATGTCTTTCTTAAAACTGCCTGGGTATCTGCCCCCGTTATATGTTTTTCAGAACTTATCGGAAGCAGCACAGTGCATATGGAGCTGACTATGAAAAGAATAATTTTCCCTATAAGCGAAGCCACAGAATACTGTCCTGCAATTTCGCTACTGAATAGAATTTTAGCAAATATTACATCAAGGTTAAATATTAATACAAAAAGAATCATAACTATTAAGGAAAGAATATTTTCTTTAGAAAAAATAGATATCTCGTAATTTTCTGTTTTATTTTTAAGTAATTTTCTAAATGTGTAGAAAAAAAGTAAAAACGCAATAAATGTTCCTGCTAAAAATCCTATTATGGCCCCATATATCTTAAAACCAATTAAAATAAGCCCAATACCTACTATGAACTTTATAATGCAATTTATTAGGAAATTCATTCCAAAATCCGTGAATTTTTTCATTCCCTGTGCTATTCCTGCCATAACGGGATATAACAATGCCCCAAATATAAAAAATCCAGTTAAAAATAAATAAGAATATTTTACGTTTAGGATATCTGAGAGTGGGAAAGATATTAGGGAGTATAGCATAAATAGTACAATGGCTATAATAAAGACTTTTTTTAAAGAGGTTTTTAATAACCCTTTAATTTTATTTTTTTTATTTTGTATATTTAAAACAGTAGTGTTTTTTGCCAATACTGTTTGTATAGCTGTAGAGGGTATAGCAAATATTGCTATTATGCTAGTAATGACTGCTATGACTACATAATCCTCGGGTCCAAGTAATCTGGCACTTAGGAATTGAAAAAGATAACTAAATAGATTGCCTAAAAAAGTTAAAACTAATATAATTAAACTAGCCCTAAATATTTCATTTTTTAAATATTCTTTTATTTTCATATTAAAATAGAGACTTTCTAAATATAAGAAGAGCGAGTAAACATACAATTATTTGAAAAGCAAAAATAAGATAAATCACATCTTTCTCTTTAACTTCTTTTTTAAATTTACTTAGTATGAGCATACTTAGGTGCGTTAAACCATAAATTCTGCCACCATAATTTAAAGAAAGATTATTTTTTTTATCAGGTATGCCAAAAGAATATTTTTTCATTTTACCTCTGCCTACTTTTAGAATAGTCTCTATGATGTAGGGGATGAAAACAAAAACAGCTATTTTTTCGAAGTTTCCAAGTATAGCAACAATAGCAATTAATGCGCCAACAGACCAAGTAAGTATGTCTCCTGGAAATACTTTCGCAGGGTATTTATTATAAAAATAGAAGACCATTAGGCTAGCAATCATGACTAAGCAAATAACAGCTAGCCAGACGCTTCCAGTTAAGAATGATACAAGGGCCAGAAAGAGCAGTATTATTATTCCTTGCCCTGCCTCTAGACCATTAAATCCTGCTAAAAAATTATATGTGGTTGTAGCTCCTGCTACGCCCAGAGGGATTAGTATCAGAGGGTATATTAGTCCTAAATCAACCAATCCCAAAAATGGCAAACTAATTACCTGTTGGCCTGCATTTATAACTACTAACGGTATAGATGCTACAAAAGCAAGGATAATTCTAAATTTCCAGGATAATCCTCCATGTTTCCACCCAAGCAAATCATCAGATAATCCGACTAGGGCGAGTATAAGCACCACACTAAGCCCTGATAACACCTTAATTATAATTTGTTCACCATCACCAATAAAAAAGGTGATTATGGCTACATATACTAATAAGCTAATAACAAAAGCAAGAACAACTATAATTCCTCCTGAAGAAGCTACATTTTTTGGATGACCATATTTATTCATATCTTCCCATAACAGACCTAGTTGCCTACATTTTTTTATCCATTTAGGAATAAAAATGATACTTAGAAGAAAACTGAGTACTACAGGTATTAAAAATAACATGTTCATACTTAGAATAGAGAAATACTACTTTTAAACTTTGTTAATTAAAAGTTCCAGGTGATATAGTCAGGAGGAGTTATTCTAGTGTATTCTTCATTTTTCTTTTCTGCCCCGGTATATTCTATACTCCATATTTTTATTGGGCCTCTTAATCCCTGATAATAAACAAAATCGCCAGGAGTAATTCCGTTTTGTTCAAGATAGGGAGTTAGCTGTTTTATTATAAAGTCCTGTTCTGCATGGGCTAATTTAAAGTTATTAAAGTTTCCAAGTTTATTATCTAATATATACGCTTGTCCTAAAAACCCTTTTAATATTTTTGGGGAAATATAGATAAGTGCTCCTTTTTGATCTAGACTCAAAGCCCCATTATTTCCATTATCTACTTTTTGAATTATTCTTATGGCGGCATTTAATCCTGCTTTAAAGTCATATATTTGTCCGTCAAGATAAACATATCTAAGGGGTATTTTATACTGCTTTCCTTGGCTATAAAACACTCCAAGAGGTTGTTTTAAGTTCTCAACGTTATTTTCATTAACTGTTTCAAGTATTACTCCTATCATAGCCGAACTTGCAATTAAATTATTCTCAGAATCCCGAGTCATTCCAGCTAAGAATACTCTTGTTCCATTGCTTTCGTAGGATATATCCCCATCAACAGGGGTATTTCCTTGATATATTCTTATGGTCCCTTTTGCAGTTTCCTGTAATTGATTTAAATCAGATACCATAACAGCAGGACCATATGAGAACCTATCGTAATTGAAATCACTTCCTATTTGTGAGAAAGCGCCATATTTACCAATATCACTAGAATCTATTAAGAAATAGGATACATTATGATTCCACAAGAAATTTAGAGCTTCTTTCTGATCATCTCCTGTTAAAACTAATCTTCCGGTCAGATAATTCCACCAAACAATAGCATTTCCTCCATCTGTTGCAGTAGCTCTCTCGCCTATGGACTGAACCCAGTAACCATAATCCCACCAGTGGTTGAATACAGCGTTTTCAGGCGTATTATTTCTTACCCAAGACATAGCATTTTGCCATTGATAAGTGTAATAATAAGGAACATAATTATATGCTTGTACCTTTATATCTTGGTAATAGTTATAGGCATAATATCCGGCAATAATTATTACAACTGCGCAAATAATAAACATAATAATTTTTTTATCTTTCTTCTCGGTTTTCTTTGCAATATATCCTGTTTCAACGAGTAAATAACTCAGGAATATTGGTGCAATAGGCACAAGAACCATTATAAGTCTAACAGCAGTTCTAGCTGTAAAAAGTGTAAGAACAAATAGGGCAAATAACAATATATGCTCAAATTCTATTTTTTCAAAATCAAATTGCATTTTTTTATGATACTGAATATAATAATATATAATTACACCCATTAGAAGAAGAGTGCTTCCAAACCAGAATAATTTACTTATAAAATTTTCTCCATCGAGCAAAGATGGATGACTGGCATATCTTGAAAAAACTAATCCAAAAAAGAAAATAGCATAGGAACATGTAAGAATACTTCTATCCCTTATTTTCAATTTATCAATCATTTTATAAAATAGCAATAAGCTTCCTGCAAAAATTAACCAGAATATTGGTTTTCCAAAACTAGAAATCCAATCCTTAAAATAAGGTTGTGCATTTTCTGCTACAGTAGTATTCCATCTTCCAGTTATGGGTTTTATGAGCTGAGTGCTAATTTGACTTATTTTTTCAAATATTATTGAGGGGCTTATTGCCAATAATATTAGTAATCCTAAAATTAAAATTATTATTAGGGTTATCACAGTTTTAGGAAGTTTAATTTTGTCTAACTTTAATAACGAAGAAATTTTAGTTTTCCAGAGTATATAATTTGCAATAAGGAGTATAAGAACAATACATGCAAGTCCTGTATCTGTTCCAAATAAAAATCCCCTTAAGCTAAATCTATTAGTAGACATTAATAAAACAAAGAACGAAGATAATAACCATAAACCATAAGCACAAATTTCCTTTATTTCAAATTTATTCAATATAAATGCAATAAATCCTGCCAATC
>Ga0172375_10005589_pt1 | contig 18064 bp, 18 predicted proteins | sample LakKiv1m_FD_114537 | JGI IMG/M metagenome (GOLD analysis project Ga0172375, IMG submission 114537) | Freshwater microbial communities from Kabuno Bay, South-Kivu, Congo - kab_092012_11.1m | ecosystem: Environmental > Aquatic > Freshwater > Lake | place: Democratic Republic of the Congo...
CTCACCAGCCTGCTCCCCGTCATCTGCCTGCTCTTCTTCGGCGGCGAGACGCTCAAGGACTTCGCGTTCGCCCTCCTCGTCGGCATCCTACTGGGCGCCTATTCCACTTTCTTCGTCTCCGGACCTGTGCTCACGATCCTCAAGGAGCGCGAGCCGCGATACAAGAAACTCAAGGCCGCGGCTCGAACCGACGAGGCCTGACGAGCGGCCTCGCGTCGAGGCGGACGTGTCGCAGTCATACCCTCGACGCAGAGTCGAGAGTCTCTCAAGTCACACTCGAGGGTGAGCGCCGCGTTCTCAGCCTGCCGGAGAGATTGACCTGTGAACCTGCCAAAGCTCTCTGTCTACCCCTTTACACGATGCGCATGCTCGCCTAACGTGCAGGGGCATCGTCTCGGCGCAGGGGGATTGTGAACCGGATAGGAGACCGCGACTCTCGCGGGATCGCCGGCCGGGCCTGGCGGTGGGGAGGGAAGGCAGTGCTACCTCACAGCGGTGACTCTCGTGTGACTCCCGCGAAGAAAGCGGGGTTGCGGCTCCTGGGGGGGCGCCCCGCCGACGCCGGACCTGCGATCGTGGAGCTCGCCGGTGAGTTCGACCTGGATACCGTCCCCGAGATCGACCGCTTCCTGCGCCGCAATCTCGGACCTCTGTATCACCAGGATCATCTCGTCATCGACCTGGCGGAGGCGACCTTCGTGGATTCGAGCTTCGTCGCCTTTCTGGTGAGGCTCTCCGGAGCGCAGCGCGCCAAGCGTCGCGAACTGCTCCTGGCGCGTCCTTCGGGGCAGGTGCGGCGCGTGCTCGGCCTGGTGGGAGTGCCCAACTTCGTGCCGGTCTTCGAGTCGGTGGACGCGGCTGTCGACAGCCTTGCGCGCGGCGGGCTGCCCGTGATACCGCCGGCGTTCCGTCCGGCTTCATCGGCGCCGTAGGCGCCGCCACGGAAGGCCGGCGCGCGCCGGACCGCGCCGTGAACGACCCTCCGAGAGCAGCCGTCAGCTCGCTCTGCGCACCGTGGTCACGTCGCCCATGCGCCGTGTGGCCATGACGCGGGCCTGGAAGGCCTTCATCCGGCAGGAATCACCGCAGTACTTCTTGGCCGGGTTGGTCGTGGTGAACTCCCGGCCGCACGGCTCGAAGGCGCAGCGGCGAGTGATCTCTTCGCGCTGGCTGGCCTTGCGGGTGCCGCGGTGATAGTCGTCCTGCCAGGCTCCTCCGTGCAATGCGCAGACGCTTGACGGGTTGTAGGCCGAGAGGCGTGTACCGCATCCCTCGACCGCACAGATGCGCCCGACCCCATATGTCTTGGTCTTCAGCATGCCGTGGGTCACGTCGTGGAGTCTGCTGCCTCGAAACGCTCTCGTGCTGCGGAGCTCCATCTTGATCGCCCCCGACGACCGCTCGTGACCTGCCGCGGTCGCCACCTTGCCTTGGTCCCTTCGGCCTCCGCTCTCTCAGACGGTAGCCGCCTTGATGGCCTCGCCCCGCGTCGGGAAGATCCCGAAGATCCTGTCGAGGCCGGTGATCTCGAAGATCCTGATGATGTTGTCGTCGGTGCAGACGATGTCGAGGTTGCCGTTGCGTGGCCGCACCCGCTTCGCGCCGCTCACGAGGACCCCGAGCGCAGTCGAGTCGATGAACGTGACCCGGGAGAGGTCGACGATGACCCGCCGGGCGCCGCCCTCGATGCCGTTGACGAGCACCTCTTTGAACTCCGGTGCGGAGTAGATGTCGATCTCGCCCTCGAGGACCACGACGCCGACCTCATCGCCGGCCGACTCGTACTCGACGCGGAACTGCGGCTTGTCTTCCATACACGCCCCCTCCCCTTGCGAACGACATGGCGCAGCCCTCAGGACCCCTGCTGCATGTGTCCGGTTAGTTTCCGGGAGAACACGGCGCTAAACCCCGGGAGCGGGGCGGATCCCGCCTCAGTCGGGCGCGGTCGGCAGGAGATCCTCGCCGGCGGACGCTCCGCGCACGGCGTAGGCGGCGATCATGCGGTCGGTGATCCACTCGACCGGGGCGCGGTCGTCGGTCCAGGGGTGGGGGGTGGGGGCCGCCGCGCGCAGGTCGCGCGCGAAAAGGCGGGTGATCGGCAGGATGTCGGAATGCGCCGCACGCAGGCGGGCGGTCAGGACCGCCCGTGGTTGCGGCGCCGTCATCCCGACGATGAACTGGTTGAAGCGCAGGGCCTGCCAGGTGAGCACCTGCGGGAACTCGGTGCGGAGCGTGCCGGCGACCGCACGCGCGAGGCGGTCGTCGCCGGGCACCGTCGAGACGTTCAGGGCGACGATGCCGCCCGGCGTCAGGCGCTTGCGGCAGAGGCGGAAGAACTCGCGGGTCGCGAGGTAGAAGGGCACGTAGGGCTGGCGGTAGGCGTCGACGAGGATGAGGTCGTAGCGCTCATGCGAGGCCTGCAGGAAGGGGCGCGCGTCCGCGTCGTGCACTGTGAGCCGGGGGTTGTCGTCGAGACCGAACCAGCGACGGCCGACGGCGCTGACGGCGGGGTCGAGCTCGACTCCGTCGACGCGCGCCGCGGAGTAGTAGACGCCGAAGGCCCGCGCGGTGGTGCCGGCGGCGTTGCCAAGAGTGGCAACACGCGCCGCCGGCCGGCCGAGGAGCGGCGGCGCCGTGAGGAACATGTCCCATTCGCCTCCGGTGAGCACCGAGTCGGCGCGCCACACGGAGTGGATGGCATAGCCCTCGTTGAGATACAGGCGGCGTTCCGGGCCGCTCTGCACGACCTGGATGAACTGGTAGCGGGACTCCTCTTCGTGCAAGAGGCCGCTCTGCGCCTTGACGACGCCCGGGGGGATCGCGAGAAGCGCTGCGAGGAGGGCCGCCGGGACAAGGCCGTAGGCCAGGCGGCGGCCGAGCAGGGGCGCGGCGGCGAGAGCGAGGATGAGCGCCGCTCCCAGCAGCGTCCGCTGGGTGCCGATGAGCGGGATCGTCACGAGAGCCGGCACGAACGTGCCGAGGAGGCTGCCGGCCGTCGAGAGCGCGAACACGCGGCCGGCCACCCGCCCGGCGTCGTCGACGCCGGTCGCTGCGAGGCGGATCGCGAAGGGGGTGACCATCCCGAGGAGGACGACCGGTGGCGCGAACAGCGCGAGGGCCGCGGCGAAGGAACCGACCACGGCGCCGGTCGAGACGCTCTCGATGCCCTTGATCGACAGGTCGAGGAACGGCCGCGCCACGAAGGGGATCGCGGCCACCCACGCAGCCGCGGCGAGCACGAGGGTCGCCAGCAGGGTGGGCGACGGGCGCCGGTCGGCCAGGCGGCCTCCTGCCCAGTACCCGACGGACAGCGAGGCGAGGATCAGACCGATGATGTTGGCCCACACGACCGTGGACGAGCCGTAGTACGGGGCGAGGAGACGCGAGGCGCATATCTCGGTCGCCATGGAGCCGATGCCGGCGAGGAAGACGAGGGGGAGGAGGAAGCGGGGGGCGCCGGAGCCGGCGGACTGTGCGGTGGGAGAGTGGAAGGTGGTGGAGGTAACCGGGCTCGAACCGGTGACCTTTTGGCTGCCAGCCAAACGCTCTCCCAACTGAGCTATACCCCCACCGATGGGGCGCCGACGGGTGCCGGCAGGCTCGGAAGTATAGCATACCCGCTCTTCGCGGCAACCTGACGCGCCCGAGCGGGTAGCATCAAGTCAGCAGGGTCCGGAAGGCGCGGCGAGGGCGTGAGGGGAGGGCGGATGACGGGGGGGAGAACGCAGCACCCGGCGTCGTCGTACCCGCGACCGCCGGATCCGCGCCGCGCGTCGACGGCCCTGGCCCTCGGTCTGCGGGTGGGCCTCATCGTGGTGCTGCTGGCCGGCGTCCTCCAACTGCAGGCCGAGGCCGACTACCACGTGTCGTCGGGCTCCGTCGCCTTCCAGATCCGGCCGGCCTGGCCCGGAGGACGGCTGATCATGCCGCTCGGGCCCGCCGGCGAGTTGTCGCTCCGCACGCACCGCACCCCGGTCGACGTGGTCATGAAGTATCAGCTGCCGGAGGAGACCGTCGCTCTCACCGGCGGCGACGGACTCGCCGGGCAGGTGCCTCGCATCGAGGGCGGCGCCCGGGCCGCGTTCTCACGCTATCTGGCCGGCAGGGTCCCGTGGCTGGTGGTCGTCGGGCTGGCTGCCGGCCTCCTCGCCGTGGGGAGGTGGACGCGGCGGCGGCTCATCCTGGGAGGCGCCGCAGGGATCGCCGCGGCTCTCGTGCTGGGCGCGACGGCCGCGCTCGGTACGTACGCGACGCTCGACCGGTCGCCCTCCGTCGAGTACCGCGGGCTGGCGTCGAGGGTGCCGGCGGTGCTGCCGCTGGTGCGCGCCCTGAGCACCGGCGGCGACCAGAGCGACCGTCTGAGCCGCCTCCAGGATTACCTCGACGGCTTCGAATCCGTCGCGGCGCAACTGACCGTCGAGCCGCGCCGCCCGGAGCGGGCAGACGTCACGCGTCTGCTGCTCGCGAGCGACTTCCACGACAATGTCTTCGGCGCCCGCGTGGCGGCCCGTCTGACCGCCGGCGGGGGCGACCCCATCGACGGAGTCCTCCTCGCCGGCGACATCACCGATCGCGGCACCGCGGAGGAGGCGCAGCTGTTCGTGCGCGTCTTCGGCCGGCCGGCGGCGCCGGTCGTCGTGGTCGGCGGCAATCACGAGGACGCGCCGGCGATGGCGGTCTTCGAGCGCGCCGGGTACGTCGTCCTCGACGGGGAGACGGTCCCGGTCTCCGGCGTCACCGTCCTCGGGGCCTCTGACCCTGTGTCGCGCTCCGCCCGGGTCGAGTCGGACATCCCGGCGCTGGCCGCCGCCGGCGCCGCGCTGGCGCGCCGTTGGGCGGCGGCCGCCCCCAGGCCCCAGGTCGTGCTGGTCCACGACCTGCGCCAGGCGGACGACACGGTCGCCCTTGCCCGGGAAGACGAGCGACGCCTGGTCGTGGCCTACGGCAACGATCACGTCGGCAGCGTCCGCCGGCAGGGGAGCGTCGTGCTCGTGGACGCGGGGACCGCCGGGGCATCCGGCTACGAGGCGATCGGTGCGTCCTCGCCTGCCTCGACGCAGGAGCCTCCCGCGCACGGCCGCGACGTCTACACCTTCCAGCTCATCGACTTCTCCCGCGATGCGACGCCGAAGCTCGCGGCCGTGACGACGCTCAGCTACGGCCGGGACGGCCGGACGGTCGTCAGCTATGTGCCCTTCGGAGAGTGACCGCGGCGCTCCCGGCGGCTCATGTACAATCGGGGTCCACGCGTTTGAGAGAGGACCCCATGGACCGACGCTACGACCCGCACGCCATCGAGCAGAAGTGGCAGCGCCTCTGGAAAGAGCGCGACGCCTACCGCACGCCGGACGAGAGCGACAAGCCCAAGTTCTACGCTCTCGACTTCTTCCCGTATCCCTCCGGCGACGGGCTGAGCGTCGGCCACTGCCGCAACTACGTGCCCACCGACGCCGTCTCGCGCTACAAGCGCATGAACGGCTTCAACGTCCTGCACCCCATGGGCTGGGACGCCTTCGGCCTCCCCGCGGAGAACTACGCCATCAAGATGGGCGTGCACCCACGCGTCACCACCGAGCGCAACATCGCCAACTACCACCGCCAGATGGACCTCATCGGCCTGTCCTTCGACTGGTCGCGCGAGATCACCAGCTGCTTCCCCGACTACTACCGCTGGACGCAGTGGTTCTTCCTGCTGCTGCACGAGCGCGGGCTCGCCTACCAGGCCACCGGCCAGCAGTGGTGGTGCCCGAGCTGCCTGACGATCCTCGCCAACGAACAGGTCGAGCAGGGCAAGTGCTGGCGCTGCGGCAGCGACGTGACGAAGAAGGGCCTCGAGCAGTGGTACCTGCGCATCACCGACTACGCGCAGCGGCTGCTCGACGACCTCGGGACGATCGATTGGCCCGAGCAGATCAAGCTGATGCAGACCAACTGGATCGGGCGCAGCGAGGGCGCCGAGGTCGACTTCGGGCTGCAGGGTCGTGACGACGCCCTCACGGTCTTCACGACCCGCCCAGACACGCTCTTCGGAGCCACCTACATGGTGCTGGCGCCGGAGCACCCGCTGGTCGACGAGCTCACCGCGCCGGAGAAGCGGGACGCGGTGCGGACGTATCAGGACGAGGCCCGGCGCCAGAGCGAGATCGAGCGCCTCAGCACCGAGAAGGAGAAGACCGGCGTCTTCATCGGCGCCTACGCCGTCAACCCGGTGAACGACGCGCCGGTCCCGATCTGGATCAGCGACTACGTGCTCATGGGCTACGGCACCGGCGCCATCATGGCGGTGCCGGCGCACGACGAGCGTGACTTCCAGTTCGCCACGCAGTTCGAGATCCCGATCGTCGAGGTGATCGCGCCGGCGAGCGGGGCGCAGGGGACGCTCGCCGAGGCCTACACCGGTGACGGCGTCATGGTGAACTCCGGCCGCTTCGACGGCCTGACCGCGCCGGGCGAGGCGTTCGAGGCCGTCGTCGAGTGGCTCGGCGAGCGCGGCGCGGCGCGCAAGAAGGTCAACTTCAAGCTCCGGGACTGGCTGATCAGCCGCCAGCGCTACTGGGGCGCGCCCATCCCGATCGTCCATTGCGAGAAGTGCGGTCCGGTGCCGGTCCCGCTGGAGCAACTCCCGGTGCTGCTGCCGGACCTCGAGGACTTCCACCCCACCGACGACGGCCGCTCGCCGCTGGCGCGCGCCGAGGAGTGGGTGCACACGGCCTGCCCGAAGTGCGGCGGACCGGGGCGTCGCGAGACCGACACCATGGACACGTTCGCCTGCTCGAGCTGGTACCACTTCCGCTACGCCTCTCCGCGCGACGAGACGGCCGCGTTCGACGGCGAGAAGGTCGAGTATTGGCTGCCGGTCGACCTCTACGTCGGCGGCGCCGAGCACGCGGTCATGCACCTGCTCTACGCGCGTTTCTTCTGCAAGGTCGCGCAGGACGCCGGCCACGTGAGCTTCGGCGAGCCCTACGCACGCCTGCGCAACCAGGGCATGATCCAGGCCGAGGACGGCCAGAAGATGAGCAAGAGCAAGGGCAACGTCGTGACGCCGGACAGCGTCGTGGAGCAGTACGGCGCGGACGCGCTGCGCGTCTACGAGCTGTTCATCGCCCCCTTCGAGCAGAGCGTCGCCTGGAGCGACCGCGGCGTGCAGGGGTGCCTGCGCTTCCTGAGCCGCTTCTGGAACCTCGTCGCCGAGGTGGTCGAGTCGCAGGGGAGCGGGGTGGCGGCGGACGAGGCCGAGGCCGAGAAGGGCCGCCAGGTCCTGCGTACGCTCAACAAGACGATCCGCAAGGTCACCCGCGACATGGAGACCTTCCGCTTCAACACCGCCGTGTCGGCGCTCATGGAGCTGCAGAACGAGGTGCTCGACGTGTGGAACGGCGCTCGTGGAGCGCTCACGCTGGCGCAGTGGCGCGAGGTGGTCACCGACATGACGCTGCTGGTGGCCCCGATGGCCCCGCACATCGGCGAAGAGGTCTGGGAGCTGCTGGGCCACGGCGAGACGGTGCTCGACGCGCCGTGGCCGGCCTGGGACGACGAGCTCGCCGCCGACGAGGTCGTGACGGTCGTCGTTCAGGTCAACGGCAAGCTGCGCGACCGTCTCGAGGTGCCGGTGGACGCGGAGAAGGACGACGTGCTGGCCATGGCGCGCGCGGCGGAGAACGCCGCGCGCTTCCTCGACGGCAAGCGGGTCGTCAAGGAGGTCTTCGTCCCCGGCAAGCTCGTCAACTTCGTGGCGAAGTAGGGCGCGGGAGAGCGCCGATGGGCGCCGGTGGAGCAATCCGGACCGGCGCCCGTCCCTCGGCCGCGCTCAGCCCAGCGCGGCACGCAGCTTCTCGATGGCCTTCGCCTCGTGCTCGTCGACGCCCTTGGTGGCCTCGGCCGTCGTCTGCGCGATGCCCATGATGAAGGCCTTGAACGCTTCGAGGTCGCCGGGCGACGTGGCGGCCACGATGTCCGCCGCCTGACGCACGCGCGCCGTCACTTCACCGCCCATGTCCGCCATGTCGTGCGCGACCGCCTTGTCGCGCCCCATCTTGATGTCGCCGGCGAGGTCGTGGACGAGCGGGCTGCCGGTGGACGACTTGGCCTTCGCCATGAATCTCGCTGCGGCGCCGGCCTCCTTGAAGGTGTCCCAGAAGCCGTGGTCCGCCATCGAGACGTATGCCATCGTGTCTGTCACGGCCCACTGCAGCGCGTGCCACTCGTCCTCGGTGAACATCGCCTTGCTCGTCATGCCGGCTCCTCGCGGTCGGGTGATCCTGTCTGCGGGCGACGATACCCCAGCCCCGGTCACCCCGTGAAATCGCCCCTGGGGGGTGATGCCGGTCGCCGGGCGCTGCCGTAGCCTGCGTGTCGACGGGCGACGGACGCGCCCCCGGCGCCCGTCACTCCCTCATCGACCGTGGCGCCGGAGGTGGGTCGTGCAACTCTCGCGACGCCAGATCATCGCCTATGTCGCCGTCGCTGTGGTCGTGGTCGCCGTCGGCGTGCGTTACGTGGTGCTGCCGCGGCAGGCCGGTCCGTCGGGGGCGGAGGCCGTGGTACTCGCCCCCGTGGCCGCTTCGGCCTTGCCGGACGCGCCTCAGGCGGCCGGCCCGGCCGCGTCACCCTCCCCGGACGTGATGGTGTACGTCTGCGGCGCCGTGCGCTCGCCGGGCGTCGTGCGGCTGCCTGCGGGTGCCCGGGTGACCGACGCGCTCGAGGTGGCCGGCGGCCCCACGGCCAAGGCCGAGCTGGCCGCCGTCAATCTCGCGGCGCCGGTCACCGACGGGGAGCAGATCGTGGTCCCGGAGCGGGGGGCCGCGCCGGTCGCGGCGGCGCCGGCGCAGGACGGGTCCTCCGGCGGCGCACTCAGCGCCGCGCCGGCGGGCTCCACGGGCTCCGGCGCGCTCGTCAACATCAACACGGCGTCGCTCGAGGAGCTCGACGCGCTCGACGGGGTGGGGCCGTCCACGGCCCAGAAGATCATCGACTACCGCACGGCCAGCGGCGGCTTCAAGACCATCGAGGAGATCAAGGAGGTCCCGGGCATCGGCGACGCCAAGTTCGCGTCCATTCAAGCCTCCATCACGGTCTGAGCGCGCGCCGTGCGTCTGCCCGCTCCTCCGCATCTGCTGCTCGGCGGCTACTGCGCCGGCCTTTGTCTGGCACTCATGTGGCGGCCGCCGCTCGCGCTGCTCGTCGTGGTCGCCGCGCTCGCGGCCGGCGCGCTCGTAGCGTCCGTCCGCGTGCCGGCGCTGGGCGAGCGCGCCGCGCTCGCAGCGGCGGCCGGCCTCTGCGTGCTCTTCGTCTGCGCCGGCGCCGTGCTCGGCGGCGCCCGCCTCGACGCGATCGCCCGTTCCACGCTCGCACCCTACGTCGGAGAGCGCATCGCCCTCTCGGCGGTGGTGACGGACCTTCCGTCCGCCAAAGAGGACCAGGTCACCCTGGCGGTGCGGGTGACCGGTGTGGATGGGGGCAAGATCAGCGAACCCGCCCACCTGCGGCTGCGGCTCGAAGAGGGGCAGACCTTCGGTCACGACCCGACCGGGCCGCTCACGGAGGGCGCGCTGCTGCGGCTGCCGTCGGTGAGCGTCGATCCGCTGCCGGACCCCGAGCCGGGGGAGTTCGACTACGGCCGCTACCTGCGGCGGCGCGGCGAGCACGTGCTGCTCGAAGCCGACTTCGCCGACCTCGCCGTCGTCGGCCGCCGGGGCGGCCTTCAGGGCGTGGTCGACCGGCTCCGGCTGGCAAGTCGCGCGCACCTGGCCGCCGGCGTGCATTCGCCAGTCGGAGACGTACTGCAGGGCATGGTCCTCGGCGACGACGAGGGTGTCGACGAGACGCTCGTCGAGGACTTCCGCAAGAGCGGCCTGCTGCACATCATGGCCGTCTCCGGCGAGAACGTGGTGCTGCTCTGCACGATGTGGTCGTTCGCGTTCGCGCTGCTCGGCATGCACCGCCTGCTGCGCACGGCGCTGCTGTTGCCTGTCGTGGCAACGTACGTGCTGCTCACCGGGGCGTCGCCGTCCATCGTCCGCGCCGGCGTCGCCGGCATCTGCGGGCTGCTCGCGATCCTCGCCTCGCGTCCCAGCGACGGCTGGTTGCTGTGGCTCGCCCCGGCGGCCTGGCTGCTAACGGTGAATCCCAACAACCTCTTCGACGTGAGCTTCCAGCTATCGTTCGGCGCGGTGGTCGGCCTGCTGGTGCTCGCCAGGCCGCTCACCCGCGCCGTCTCGTTCCTGCCCGGACCGCTCCCCGAGCAGGTGGGGGTGACGACGGCGGCCAGCATCTCCACCGCCCCCGTCTCGATGCTGACGTTCGGCTCCGCCTCGCTCGTCAGCGTGCCGGCCAACGTCGCCGGGGGCTTCGTGCTCGGCCCCATCATGTTCCTCGGCATGCTGTCGCTGCTGCTGGGGTTCGTGAGCGAGTGGCTGTCGGCGCCGCTCAACGTCGTTGCGGGGCTCTTCATCGGCTTCCTGCTGGCGGTGTCGCACTTCTTCGCCGGCCTGCCCGGAGCGGTGTACGAGTACCAGGGCGTCACACTGGGGTCGGTGCTGGCCGTGGGCCTGCTCGTGGAGGTCGCCGTGGTGGCCACGCTGGCCACGAGGACCGGCGGCGGCGTTCTCGCCTACGTGCGCGACCGCCGGCGATGGCCGGCGCTGGTCGCCGCGACGGCGACGCTGCTCGCGGCGGCTCTGCTCCTGGCGCCCGCCCCGATGCGCCCGCCGGACACGCCGACGCTCACCTTTCTCGACGTCGGCGAGGGCGCGGCCACCCTGCTGCAGATCCCCGGCGGCCCGACCGTCCTTGTGGACACCGGGCCCGAGCCGCTGGCCCGCGACCTCCGGCAGCACGGGGTCGGGGAGATCGACCTTCTGGTGCTCTCACACGGCCACGCGGACCACGTGGGAGGCCTCGAGGACGTCATCGGCGGCCTGCCGGTCGCTCAGGCGCTGCTGCCGGAGCCGGAAGACCGCTCGGCTGCTCTCGACGACGCGGAGGCCCGGCTCCGTGCGGAGGGTACGGACGTGCGCAGGTGTACCGTGGCGCTGCGCATGGCCGGGGATGGGTGGGGTCTCGAGATCCTGCCCGCCGACCCGGTCGGTGGCGTCGACCAGAACCAGAAGGAGAACGACGACGCGCTCGTGGTGGTCGTCGAGCTGGCCGGCCAGCGCGTGCTGCTCCCCGGCGACGCGGAGGGGCAGGCGCTCGAGAACCTAGGCCTGCCGCCCTGCGTCGTCGTGGGCGTACCGCATCACGGGAGCGCGGGCGGCTTCGACGCCGGCCTTCTCGGGGAGCTTGCTCCTCGCCTCGCGGTGGTGCCCGTCGGCCCGAACAAGCACGGGCATCCGGACCCGGAGGCTCTCGGCGTGCTGGCGGCCGCCGGTGTGCCGTGCGTGCGCACCGATGTGCGCGGCGACATCGCGTTGTCACCCGGGCGTGGCGGTCTGAGCGTGACGGCGGAGCGGGGAGGATGACGTGCTCGAGCGGGTCGCGGACGGCCCGGCGTCGCTCGCGCTAGATCTCGCGTCGCTCGAAGCGGAGGACGGCGCCCACCAGGCACGCGACGGTGACGACGACGGTCGCCGCCAGCGGCCCCGCCCACCGCGCCGGCTCGCCGCTCACGATCGCCAGCCCCGCCGCCGGGAGGCCCGCGGGGCTCACCTTGCTCGTGACCTCGAACTGCGCGAGCACGATCAGGGCCGCGTACACGCCGACGCCGGCCCCCGATGCCGCCGCCGGCGCCCTGAGCTCGATGCTGAGGAGCACCATCACGGCGAGCAGCATCAGGGCGTAGGCGACCCAAAGCGCGACGGCCAGGACGGTCCGGCCCGAGGGCCCCCCGTCGAACAGCAGCTGCGTAAGCCCGATGCAGATGACCGTCCCCAGCGCCGCGGCCACGATGACGACCGCCCCCTGCGACAACCACTTGCCGATGACGAAAGCCGCGCGCGAGAGCGGCTTGGCCAGCGTGAGCGCGGCCGTGCCGCCGCGGACCTCGCCGCTGACGATGCCGCCGTAGGCGATCACGAGGGCGAAGAGCGTGAGCTCGCCGAGGTTGCCGAGGTACTCCAGGTAGGCCTGCAGGGCGGTCGGGTCGGCGAGAGTGATGCTGAACCCCTGCTGTGCGGTGCCGAGGCTGTCGAGCAGCGTCGGCATGAGGTACGTGACGATCGGCGAGCTGATGGCCGCGAAGAGCAGGAAGCCGGGCAGCACCCAGAGGCGCCAGGTGTGCACGGTCTCGCTCAGCTCCTTGCGCAGGAACGGGGCGAAGCCCTTCATCGCCGGCCCTCCCCCACGAGGTCGACGAAGACGTCCTCGAGGTCGAGCTCGTCGACGCCGAAGCGGCGCAGCGCGAGACCGAGCCCGCCCACGAGGGCCGGCAGCTCGCGCTGCGCCGCCTCCACGTCGTCACAGGTGACGAGGAGCTCACCCGGCTCGCCGGCTTCCACCGTGCGCAGCCACGAGGCATCCGCGATGGCCGCCCACAGCCGCTGCGGGTCGTCCACCTCGATGCTCAGGCGGTTGAGTCCGCCCCTGCGGCTGCGCAACTCGTCGATGCCCGACTGAGCCACGACCTTGCCGCGGGCGATGACGGCGACCGTGTCGCAGACGCGCTCGACGTCGGCGAGGATGTGCGTGGAGAAGAAGACGGTGGTGCGCCCGCGCAGCGAAGCCACCATGTCGAGGACGTCGCGCCGGCCGATGGGGTCGAGCGCGCTCGTCGGCTCGTCGAGCAGCAGGAGCCGCGGGCCGTGGATGACCGCCTGGGCGACGCCGAGGCGCTGCTTCATCCCGCGGGAGAACCCGCCGACGCGGGTGCGCACCCCGGTCAGCCCGGCGAGCTCGAGCATCGCCGCGACGCGGTCGTCCAGAGTCTTGCCCGAGAGGCCGAACAGGCTGCCGGCGAAGCGCAGGTACTCGGGCGCCGTCATCCACTTGTAGAAGGCGGGGACGTCCGGCAGAAAGCCGATCAGGCTGCGCGCGTCGGCGCCGCCGCCGGCGACGTCGCGGCCTAGGATCCTGACGCCCCCGGCGTCCGCGAGCGCGAGGCCGGCGAGGATGCGGAGCGTCGTCGTCTTGCCGGCGCCGTTGGGGCCGAGGAAGCCGTAGATGGAGTCGGGCGGCACGGTCAGGGTGAGGCCGTCGAGCGCGACCGCGTCTTTGAAGGTCTTGCGCACGTCGCGCAGGTCGACGGCCGGGCCGGAGGCGGCTGCGCCGTCCGGCCCATCGCTGCCGACGCCGGCTGCGCCGTCCGGCCCGGAGGGCGCAGCACTCCGCCGTCCCGCGGCCGGTCGCGCAAAGAGCGCGTCGACGACCGCGGCCGCGTCCGCGCCCTGGACCGCCGGGGGCGGAGGGGCCACGGCGCCGGGGGAGAGAGCCTCCGCCGCCGGCCTCCGCCGCTCCCGGCCGGCGACCAGGTAGACGACGGGGCCGATGATCTGCAGCAGCAGGCACAGGATCAGCCAGGGGATCTTGCTCCCGCCGTTGACCTGCTCGGCCGGGCGACGGTAGAGGTCGACCAGCGCCCACGCCAGCAGCCCCAGCTCCGCCACCGCGAGGACCGCGAGCAGCGCGACGACCGCCGGCGACATCTCGCTCGCGGCGATGTGCTGCACTGCCTGCGTCATGCAGGTTCCTCCGCTGTCTGGGGCCGGCGCTCCCGGCCACCGTGCAACCCGGTGACGGCCGGGCCGACCGTGAGCATCCTATCGCCGTGCTATCCTCAGCGCACGATGGCCGAGCCCACTCCTCTTCTGCCCGTCTTTCTTATCGTCGGCAACGACCGGCCCAAGGTGCGTCGCGCCCTGCAGCGGCTGCGACAGCGGGTGATCGACGAGAGCGGCAGCGACCTCAACATCAGCACCTTCGTCGTGGAGAGTACCGGCACGGCCGAGACGCTGCGTGCGATCATGGACGCCACGAGGACGCCCGGCTTCGCGCTGGGGACGCGTCTTCTGCTGGTGCTGGGTGTGCACAACTTCCGCGCCGGACAGCGCAAGGAACTCGCCGCGTACCTGCAGGACCCCATGCCGGACACCTGCCTGGCGCTCGAGGCCGAGAAGGTGACCAAGGACGATGCGCTCCACAAGGCCGTGCTCAAGGCCGGACGGGTGCTTAGATTCGACCTGCCCAGGAAGTACGAGATGACGGGGTGGGTGACGAAGCGCGCGAAGGCTCACCGGCTGCCGATGAGCGCGGCCGTCGCGCGCCACCTGCTGGATCGTTGCGGCGCCGACCCCGGCCACGCCGAGCGGCTGGAGCGGGAGATCGAGAAGCTCGCCGTCTACTGCCGCGGAGAGGCCGCGACCGACGCCGACGTGGACGCGGCCTGCACGCCGGACGACGACGCGGTGATCTTCGACCTCATGGACGCGGTGGGGCATCGCGACCGCGCCCGGAGCTTCGCGCTGCTGGAGGCCTTGTACGCGTCCGGCAACTCGAGGAACGATGCGAACGGGGTGCTCTACAGCCTCAAGCGGCACGTCGAGAAGCTCGACTCCGCGTCGCAGCTGCCGCACGCCGACCAGTCGACGGCGGCGAAGCAGCTGGGGGTGCACCCCTTCGCCGCCAAGAAGCTGCTGGATCAGCGCGAGCACTACGACCGGCGCCGGCTCGGTCGCGCCTATCGCGCTCTGGCCGAGGCCGAGGCGGGCCTGCGCGGGCGGGCGCCGGCGACGCTCGAGTCGGTCGGCGGTGTGAACGACGGTGACCGGCTGGTGGTGGAACTGGCGCTGGCCCGGCTGCTCGCCTGAGGGCGAGCCGGGGCGGTCGGCCCGGCAAGCGCCGGGCCGCCGGCCCCGAACGAGAACGACGAAGAGGGCGGGCCGCGCGCGGCCCGCCCTCTTCGTCGTCAGGTACGCTCGTCGCTCAGGCGGAGAGCTGCGCGATGGTGTGCGCGACGCGGCTCTTCTTGTGGGCGGCGTTGTTCTTGTGGATGATGCCCTTGGCGGCGGCCTTGTCGATGCGCGAGGTGAGGAAGGTCGCCGTCTTCACGGCTTCTTCCCCCTGGCCCTCGGCGACCTCGTTCTCGAGCTGCTTGAACAGCGTCTTGAGCGTCGACTTGGTGTGCCGGTTGCGCAGCCGCTGCTTGGCGGCCAGGCGGATACGCTTCTTCTGCTGCTTGATGTTGGCCACGTGATCCCTTCGATCAAGGCTGCTTCGTGACGATTCCTGAGGCAGTGGGGACTGCGTTCGGACGCGAGATGCTACCACACGGACGCGAGGCCGAGCAAACGCCGGGGGGATGGGAGGCAGGAGGTGTCGAGACCGGCTCGAGCGTTGCACGGCATCTGCTCGATCTGGGTGCTAAGGTCGTGGGCGGAACCGCGCTGCTGTGCCGGGGTCCTGCGCGGACAGCTCGATCCCGGTTCGGATCGACCGATGTTAAGGGGGCATGAGTCGTGGAGCTCATCATCATCGTATTGATCTGTATCGCTCTCGTGTGGATCGGCGGCGTCTTCTACTCGGTGCGCTGCGGCATGAACGAAGTGATTCGCGGCCTCAACGTGATCGAAGGCCGGCTGGAACGACTGGAGCGCGAGCGGCACGAGGTCGACTGAACTGGGTGTCCGCGGCGCTGGGGACGCAGGCATGGCCGTGGTGCTTCGAACAAGCGGATCGACCCGCCGCATTGACGGCGACCTGACGAACGGCTGCGGCGCTGGCAGCTGGTGGTGTGCGGACCCCATGCCTGCCGACGTGCTTCACTCCGTCACCGAGCGGGGATATACTTCGGGTAGCCGCAGGAGGTAGCCTGATGATCACCAGAGTGCAGAAGTGGGGCAACAGCCAAGGCCTTCGCCTGAGCAAGGAGCTGCTCTCCGACGCAGCGATCGATGTCGGCGATGCCGTTGACGTCGCTGTGCACCAGGGCACCATCGTCGTGACGCCCGTCCGCCGTGTGCGCGGCGCGCTCGACCTCGAGCAGCTCGTCAGCGCGATTCCCAAGGGCTACAGGCCCGGAGAGGCCGACTGGGGTCCGGCGGCCGGCGGAGAGGTCTGGTAGGTGGCGGCCTATGTGCCCCGGAAGGGCGACTTCGTGGCCCTGACCTTCGATCCGCAGTCGGGGCATGAGCAGCGCGGACGCCGGCCCGCGCTCGTGGTCAGCAACGATCTGTTCAACAGGCACACCGGCCTGTGCATCGCTTGCCCGGTGACCAACGCGCGGCGCGACTACCCGTTCCACGTCTCGATTCCCGAGGATTGCGAAGTAACCGGCGTGATCATGGTCGAGCAAGTCAAATCGATCGACTTCCGCGCCCGCAACGTGAAGCGCATCGAACCGGCGCCGGAGTCCGTTCTGCAGGAGGCGCTGGCGTTGCTCGACGCGTGCATCTACTGATCCATCAGCGCGAGCTCGCCAAGGTCGAGGGCGACGTCTGATCAATCCCGGCACAGGGATCGGGCTCGGAAGGGTGGCGGCTAACTCGCAGGGAGCTGATGCCGCGCGTAGCTTGCGACGCGGATCGTCAACGCTCGGTCGGCAAACCGACTGAGCTCGCGGTTCACCCGCCGGTAGGGCTGTAGGGCTACGAGTTCCTTCGTCGGGTCGAGGCGTCGCGCCGCTCGCATAGCGGGCACGAGGTCCGTGTCGCCGGTCACGAGCACGACCGTGTCGCACAGGTCTCTGCAGATGATCTCGAGCAGCCCGGAGCCGATCGCTACGTCCGTCTCCTTCTCCTCCCAGGCGACGAATCTGCCGCCGCACAGTGGGCACGCCTGGCTCTTGGCTTTGAAGTGGCCGAGCTGGAGATGCACACCAGTCGCCTCGAGGGCGCTGAAGTATGCGACCTGTCGAGCGACAGAGCCTGGATGCCGGGACTCGCGATGGTGGGCCACCGCCGAGAAGTACACGATCGAGGTGATGGCGCTGCGGCCGGGGAGAGCGTGGAGGTATGACCGACACAGGCCTGCAACGTCCAGCCGGCGGAGTGAACGTCGCGTTGCACGCTCCCCGTCGAGCGCGGAGTGATACAGGTTCAAGCCGTCGACAAGGAAGGCGCAGCGGTTGACGTTTGCCTCCAGAAAAGGAAAAACCCCGGGGTCGCAACCCCGGGGGGGCCACGGGATATACCCGTGGGGGAGTGACGGGAGTATCTCACGGGCTCGCTGGTCAGTCAAGAAGACGCTGCAAATGTCAACCTTCTGCGATGGGTGACGGGCCAAGATCGGCCGCGGAGGAATCCGTCGTACCACACGCGCGTCAAGCTCGGGCGGGCGCAACCGGCGCCAGACCCGATGGCGGCCGGCAATGTGACCCGGCGCGGCCTGGCTTTACGGAGCCGGCCCAGTGTCGATGCAGCCTGATGTCAAACGACCGCCGAATGCCTGCTGAGATCGATCTCGACCTGGACGCCGAGCAGCTGCTCGGCGTCATCGCAGCAGACGTGCTTGAACGGCTGTGGCCGGGATTCGTTCCGCAAGATCGCGACGTGTTCATCAACCCGGTCAGTCTGCGTCGTCACTTGCAGAGTCGACCGGACTTCGTTGCCCGCGTGGCGGCACTCAACCAGTACGCCGGACGTCTCACCGAATGCCTTGCGACCGCCTCAGTCTTCGTGCGCTACGAGAAGGTGGAGAGCGCCGATGCGGGTGTCACAGCGTACGTGAGCCTGCCCGGCGTTGGCGGCGCGACCGAGTACCTCGGCATCCGATGCACCTCCGTCGGGAAGTGATCGATCCGGGTATAATCAGCTAGTCACTGGCGAGGTGGAGATTCTCCTTTCGACCACGTACCTGCCGAGCAGCGCACTTGGTGCTCCTGCGAGTCAGCGTAGCAAGTGATCCGGGGACTGGGAGTCCCGGCGCCAGCGATGAGATGAAGGAGCGGCTTGCCGCTCCTTTGTCGTTCCGGGGCACGGACGCGCGAGGAAGCCGTCCCGCTGCGTCACCAATCGCACGGTCCCACCGTCCACCCTGAGTGATAGGCTTCTACAGCAGTCGGACGTGGGGGCCATCATCGCACGCGGCGCGGCGCAGGGGTTGTGCATGACGCATTCGGGGCTGGTCTTGCGCCCCGGTGAGTCCATGGGCCACTCCATCGGCCACGCCCCCCGCTCGTGATCACCGACTTCCA
>Ga0172375_10005591_pt1 | contig 18060 bp, 19 predicted proteins | sample LakKiv1m_FD_114537 | JGI IMG/M metagenome (GOLD analysis project Ga0172375, IMG submission 114537) | Freshwater microbial communities from Kabuno Bay, South-Kivu, Congo - kab_092012_11.1m | ecosystem: Environmental > Aquatic > Freshwater > Lake | place: Democratic Republic of the Congo...
GATATTCCCCGATTCACCGACGAGCCGGCCGATTTCCGCGGCTAGTTTTTCAAGCTCCGGCCCATAGTTCTGGTCGGACGCAGAACCGGCGACGCAAATCTGCAATTTTCTTTTTGGTGTCATATATAGAGTAGCGTACCGAACTTCACTCATATCGCAAAGCTTCGGCGGGTTCCATGTGCGCGGCGGCGCGCGCTGGCAACAACCCGGCAAGAATACCCGTGACGAACGTAACGATGAGCACGACGAAAAACGCGAAGAAGTCGAGTGCCGCGAACGAGAAGAGTCCGTCGATACCAAGACCTTCGGCAAGTAGTCCGATACCCCACGCCAGCGTTATCCCGAGGACGACGCCGAGAAGCCCGCCGATGAGACCTATCATTCCCGATTCGATAAGAAACAGGGACATAATGGCGTCGTTAGTCGCGCCAACCGCTTTCATGATGCCGATATGTTTGGTCCGTTCGAGAACTGAGGTATACATCGTGTTCATAATGCCGACCGCGCCAACGACAAGCGACATCATCGCTATCATAAGCAAGGCCGATTCAATGATGCCGAGAATGCTCCCGACAAGCTGGTTCGCCCGGCTTGGCGTGATGACCGAGAAATCCCGCACGGTTTCCTGTTGTAAGAGTTGATACTTTATTTCCTGGCTCACGATGGCGATGTCCGCTCCTGGCTCGGCCTTTACGAACGCGGAAATCGCTCCCGGCCCCTTTCCGCTCAGCTGATGGAACATGGAAAGCGAGAGGTAGAACGAATTATCGTCGCTCTGATTGCCGAGCGACGCCAAAATGCCCGCGACACGCATGTGTTTTGAGCGGATGATAATATCGTCCCCAATTCTCACCGGCGTTTTAAAAAGCTTGCTCGCCGAGAGACTCCCGAGCACGACCTCGTTGCTGTCGTCCTGTGTCGGCCACGCGCCCTCACTGAGCCGCGCCCCCTGCGACTGCTCAAAGATGGTGCGCAGGGCTTTCCATGAAATGCCGTGTACCATAGTCGATTGTTTTTCGCCGTTGTACTCAACATTCATCGAGCTGACATCCGCGGGACCGACAATCTCGACGCCAGAAATATGTTCGAGCGCCATAAGATCGCTCTCCTTGAAACGTTGCCCGCCGATAAGGCTCGTAAACGGATTTGTTTCTTTTCCGGGATAAACAATAATGAGATCCGAGCCGAACATCTGCAATGTTTTTGAAAGAAGATTCTGCATGCCCGAACCAAGCGCGAATATGGCGACGACGAGCATCACGGCAAGCACGATGCCGAGCACGGTAAGCCAGCTTCGCAATGGGCGGTGGCGGACACTTTTGGCGGTAAGCGATAAAAAATCTTGAAGCATAGGTGTGGTTCAAATTGCGTCTTACGCGCCGGTGTACTGTTTCCGGTGGACACGATGGTCGCGCAATGTGCGGCCGTCTTGCACGGTAATTATCTCATCCGCGCGCTCGGCAATACTCGGGTCGTGCGTAACGATGACAAGCGTCTTGCCCTGCGCGCGGTTGAGTTCGATGAGCATGTCGAGAATGAGGTGTCCCGTCATCGAATCGAGATTGCCGGTCGGCTCATCTCCAAGAATAATGGTTGGCTCGTTCGCGAGTGCGCGCACTAGGGCGGCGCGTTGCTGTTCACCGCCGGAGAGTTCGAATGGACGATGATGCAGACGCTCGCCGAGGCCGACGTCGATGAAACGTTTTTTAAGTTTTGGTTCCAATGTCCGCCGCCGCGCGAAAATAAGCGGCATGAGCGCGTTCTCATACGCGGTGAGCCATGGAATGAGATTGTATTGCTGGAACACGAAGCCGAACGTCGTCGAACGGAATTCCGCCCGCTCATCGTCTTGAAGGAGCGCGATATTTTTGCCGTTAAAAAAAATCTTTCCCGACGTCGGCACGTCGAGAAGCCCCAACATATTGAGCAGTGTCGATTTTCCGGAACCGGACGCGCCGATGATGGCGACGAAGTCTCCTTCCCAGATATTGAGATCGAGTCCGCGCAATATCGGCGCTTCGACAATGCCCATGCGATATTGTTTGCACACCTCGCGCAACTGAATGAGTGGTGTACCCATAAATCGCTTCGGCGTGTGCTCGAAACGTATGCGGCATCCTTCGCCGCACACATAGTGCGTCTCATCGTGGTACCGCACTGCCGTGAGACCCTTGAGACCGGCAAGATTCATGCCGCACACTGGGTCGTAGCGCGCGGGAGAATGGGCGGCAGTTGTGCTCCTCCGGTGAGTTTCGTGTCCACGTTCTGTCATACGACATTATTGCGAAGGAGCGACGACGGTCTCGCCTTCAGAAAGCCCTGAGAGTATTTCTATCGACTCGCTGTTTGAGATGCCGGTCGTGACTTCCCGATCGTGAAGCACGGAGGGGGTGATGGCCGAAGGGGAAATACCCGGTTCGACGACCTGCACGAACGACGCGCCACCGCGCTTGAATACGACAATCTCCGGAACCGTCAGCACGCCCGAGCGCTTGTTCCCAGAAATAACAATGTCCGCATTCATGCCCGAGCGTATCTGCTCCGACGGACGATCAATGGAAATATCCGCCCGGTAATACACATCGCTGTCTTTTATAACTTCCTGCGAATCGATTGACACAACCGTCCCCAAGAACGTTTGCTCCGGAAAAGCGTCAAAAACGATGGCGGCATTGCGCGAGCCGCCAGTATGCACCGAGCCGATGGAAAGTTCGGTAATATCGGCTTGCATTTTTTGTCCTGCCGTCGAGAACGTCACAGCGGTCACGCCAGCAGTCGCGGTTTCGAATTTTTTCAACCAAAGTTTTTTTACAACGCCCGCTGAGGGCGCGCGGAGCGTTGATTTGAAAAGCTGATCGTCAATCGACGCTATCCGGCTCACGCTCTGGTCGACCTTCGCCTGCGCTATCGCGATGTCTTCCGACCGCGGCGTGCTTGTTTTGAGGGTGAGTTCGCTCTGCGCCACGGCGAGCGCCGAGTCGGCGGCGGCCACTTTTTCCTGAGCCGCGATGACCGCGGTTAGTGCCGTGTTAACGTTCGCCCGCGCCGTCGCAATATCCGTTTTCCAAGTATCGAGCACGGTCTGCGTGACAGACGCGGTCGGCAATGCGGTATTTATTCCAAATGCTACGTCATTGAGGAATCGCTGTACCTGCATGACGCGGTTTACAGTGTCCTGCGAAGCCCCGCTTGCGCCGTCCTGCGTCACTTCGGCAAGCATGGTCCTCCACGACTGGAGCGCGGCTTCCACTGACGCGCGCTCCGACGCGATACTCGACGCGAGCTGGGAATCGGTAACGAAAGGAACGAAAACGGGGGACGCGCTCCTCGGGTTCGTGAACATTTCATCGGCCTTGTTGCGCACCGCGTCATCCGATTGCGTGAGGGCGATATTGAGCGCGTTGAGAAGCACCGCGTTCGCGTCACGAAGGGAACGCTCCGCGCTTGTAACTTGCAATTGCACGACATTGATATCCTCGGCGGTCGCGCCGCTCAGTAATTTCGCCAGCGACGCGCGTTCTTGCGCGAGTACAGCCACCTGCTCCCCCCGTTGATTTTGCAGATCCACAGCGTCAAGTCGCATGAGCGGCGCGTCTGCGGCGACCGTCTGTCCTTCGGACACGTACACCGTACTCACGTTGCCGCCCTGCGGGAATGCGAGATTAAATTCCGTCTGCGGCACGACAACGCCGCGCACTTTGACAGTCTCTTGTATGTCTCCGCGGCTCACGACAAAACTCAAGTAACTCGCGTTGGTTGTTTTAAAATACCGCTGATACGCCCAGGAAAAAATCACAACAACGCCCACAATAACAATGGCCGCTATATAGAGAGAAACGCGCTTCATTATATATAGAGTATAGCACCTCAATGTTCTTTCCCCCGCAAACGGTGTGTTCCTTACAGCAACCAGTTTAGCGGCGTTGTGGTTTTTGCGCGGCCTCGGTCATAAGGGCCTCGATAATGCTCGCGGAATTAAAATACGTGCGGAGTTTCGGCTTCCAGCCCGGCGTTGTCGAATCCAGGTCGGGTTTGATGCCCTGTCCCTCGATTGGAATGTTGTGTTCATCGAGCGTGATGTTATTTACAAGAAGAAGCGAGTATGTTTCGTTCGGGTCTAGTTGCGTTTCAAGCGGATAGGTATTTTCGACGGTGCCCCAGCCGCGCGTCGTCGTCCCGACGACGCGCGCGATATGAAAACGCTTTAACGCGGCGGCGAGAACTTCCGCCGTTGATTGTGTCATGCCGTCAGTGAGTATCGCGATATTGGTGTAACGGTCGAGTTGACCAAAGCGCGGAGTGGTCGTCCGTTGCGCCTCGAATTCACCGTGGTGATAGAGGTCGAACGCGTATTGGTTGGGGCCAAGAAATAATCCGAGGAATCCAGCCGCAAAATCGAACGCGCCGCCGACATTGCTACGCACATCGAGTATCATGCTGTCGAGGCCGGGTGTCGTCGACGCGGCGTCGACGGCCATGGCGAACTCTTGCAGTGTCGTCGGCGATATCTTTGACATATCGAAGTAGAGCGTGTGTCCGATAAGACGCGCGAACCCGGTCGGCTCTACCTGCGTTTGATCGTACTGTGTTTTAGTATTCGCATTGGTCAACACGGTATCCGCGTACACCAGATTCTTGAGCTCCTCCTGCGCTTCCGATGAAGTCGCGGCTCTGAGCGCGGCCGCTTTTTGTTGATACGCCTGCTCCACCTCTTCAACGCTGGCGCCCTTCGGAAGCCCGAGCACCCCATAGAGATCACTCGACGGATTTACATTGGCGACTTCCTGCCGGAGCTGCGTCGTCTGGGCAGCCGAGAGAAGATTGTCACGCCCCGCTGGCTGTAAATTATAGAGCGCGACGGTCAGTGTCGTGAGAGCGAGTTGTTTTTCGGCGTCGGTACTCGTCGCGTTTGCAAAAGCGGCGGCGAGCATAGTCGCCGTCGCGGCACGCGTCGTGGTCGAGAGCCCCGCGTCCGGAATATTCGCCGCTTTCTCAAGCGAGAGCTTAAACCAATTTGCAAGGTCGGCATCGGAAAGTTTATTCCAGTAATTTTTCTGAATGGAATCGAATCCTTCCATGGTGAATCGCACATAGATGTTTGACGCTTCTTCAGGTGTTTGGTACTGGCCGCCGGCCGACGCCGCGTGCGTACGCAAATAATAGGTGCCGCCGCTTGTTATGAGCGTAATGATGAGCGCAACGCCGACAAGTTCCCACCAGCGACGGTCATAGAACCATTTCATTTCAACCAGTATACCGCGAATGTGGCGTTGCGTAGAAATATGTTTTGGGGACAGCCCGTGTTCATAAAATCAGACGCTCCCATTTGGGGAGCGTCTGATTTTTTTACACCGTTTCTCACTTTTACCGCGACGCTGTCGCCCCGCCGAACAATCCCCGCAGAGTCGATATGATGGAGTCAAGTACCGTCGCCTGCTGTTGCGGCGTGAGCTGTCCTTCAGGCGCCCCCGCGGTTGTCGTGCTGATCCCCAATGTCGATAGCACGGAGTTTTGTACCTGTGACTGTAGTTCACCCTTGTTGGTAGCGAAGAGGAACGCGTACCACGGGAACGTCACGCTAACCGTGCCGTCAGCATTGACGTCAACCTGCGCTTTCACGTTTGCCGGGACAACACCGAGAAACCGCGCGCGGGTCGGATATTCCGTTCGGACTGTTGTCGACGAAATATGCACATTTTCTATATTCCGGTCTTCCTGCAAGGCGGCGCGGGCGAACTGCCGCAGTTCGTTCCGGTCATGCACCTCAGCGGCCCGCAAAAGTCCGCGTTCAGCCGCCGGGGTTGTCGATGCCTGCCCCCGCTCGCCGGATGATCCCTGATTGAGATCTATTTCATCATTGTCTTCGCTGTCTTCTTGACGGCCAATTCCGGTAGACGTGCTCGTTCCATCCGCCCCGAGTTCTTGATCCTCCGCGTCACGACCCGCGGACAAACTATTAGCATTTTCCTGAGAATCTTCTCCGGACACCTGCGCCTGAACCTGCACGCGGACAGCGGCGTCGCCGGTATCCCGGGCCAACGCGGCTACCGGTCCGAACCCGAAGAGAAGCGCGAGCACTGTCCCCACGAACGCACGGGGATACTTGTTCATATGAATATTGTTTTACTGCTACCTACTAATACGTAGTGCGCGCTGTATCCCGAGGGAGACGCGCCAATCTATGATACCACCCTTCGCGGGCGCTACCGACGGCCCTTCCGCGTGGCGCGATGTTTGAAAAACTCAACCTGTCGCAGGCGCAACTTCGCCTCTGCGAGCGTCTTGTAGGCGCCGAATGAGCGCCCGGTATGTTCTGAAAGTACGGTATATTTGCCCCGTATTTTTTTAATCATTTCCCTCCAGTATAGTCCTCCCATAGGGAAAAACCCGGGTTATACACACGGCAAAATCCACTGCTATTTCTCCAAATCGAAAACTTGGTCAATACGCACCTGCGACACAAACTCCGGAACGTGGGAGACCAGTATCATCGCGCCTTCGTAGGCGCTGAGAGCTTTCGCGATGATCGGTAAATGTCTAAAGTTAATGTGATTCGTAGGCTCGTCCAATATGAGAAGCCCCGGCTTGAGAAGCACCAGGCGCGCGAACGCGACGAGCCCCTTTTGCCCTTCCGACAAATGACCGATTTTCGTGTTGATAAGATCGCCCGCGATAAGAAAATTCGCGGCGACGCTTCGCAAGGTCTGCTCAATGCGTTTATCCATCGCGGAGGCAAGTTCTTCGTAGACGGTTTTTTCAAAATCGAGGTTTGAAAAATCCTGCCGGTAGTAACCGACGCGGATGCCCGACGCTATCGTGATTCCTTTTCCTTCACCGCTCGCGACGGCCTCGAGCAAGGTCGATTTGCCGATGCCGTTCGGACCCACAAGAAGAACGTGTTCGTTTTTGCGAATGGAGAGATCGAGTTTTCGCACGGATGGTTTATGTTCGCGGATAACCGTGGCCGATGTCACGTGAAGAACTTCGCCGACAATATCCGGCTGGGACTGGATGATGAAATCCGTAATAGTTTTATCTTCCTTACGCACGTCAACGATTGACTCCTCGAGCTCTTCGGCCTTTTCGCGCATACGCTTCGCGACAAGGCGCATCTGGCCCCCTTTCTGCGCGAAGAAGTTCGCCTTGTCCTTATTCTCCTGAATTTCCTTGGCGAGTTGTGCGTTCTTGCGGTTCTCTTTTTCGACACGGATGGAGATCTCGTTCACCACGTCCGAATAGTTGCCGACATACTGCTCGACCTTGTGCGTGTGCACGTCAAGATACAAAACGCCCTGCGTGAACGAATTGAGGAATTCCGCGTCGTGTGAAATGACAATGAGTGTTTTTTTATACTCTTGCAAAAACTTCGTGAGGTGCGCGATGCCCGCGGCGTCAAGATTGTTGGTCGGCTCGTCGAGCAGGAGAAGATCGGGGTCCTGAATAAGCGCGGAGGCGAGCAGGAGCCGCGCCTGCTGTCCTCCGGAGAAGGTTTTAATTATTTTTTCTTTCGGCGCGTGCAGATTTACCGTTCCCAAAACGCGATCGATGCGTGGATCGATATCGTACACTTTTTTCGGAAAACACTTCTGGAAAAATTCGCGCACCGTGAGGTCCATATCGCCCCGCGGGATAACCTGGCGCGCGGTCGCTATCGTAAGCCCCTGCACGATATTGACGATTCCTGTTTCTGGCTCTACCGCGCCTATAATCATGCCGAATATCGTTGATTTGCCGGCGCCATTCTGGCCCATCAGCGTAATTTTCCCGCCACGACGCACCGTGAAGTCTACATCACGTAAAATGGGCTTGTGCGGGCCGAAATCGACCGACACGTTCTCAAATCTGACGATGGTTTCATTCTTTGGTTTGGCCATACGGACTAAAAGAAAAAGCCCCAAGAAAAATCCTCAAGAGACCCCGGGGCTCGTTCTCTAGATATATACAAGATACCACAAAATCATCATTTTGTCGCGCCGCCCGGCGAGAGACACAAAACCGCCGCCCCGTGAGGGGCGGCGGTTTTGTTCGCTCGTGCGGTAAAAAATTACGCGCGTGAGACGTTGACGGCGCTAAGGCCTTTCGGTCCTTCAGCGACTTCAAACGAGAGCGTGTCACCGACCTTGAGCTCATCGAATGTTACTCCGTTGAGATCTTTTGAGTGGAAGAAGAGATCCTTCGCCTCGCCTTCGCGAGAGATGAATCCGAATCCACGGTCAGTGAGAGTCTTTATTGTTCCTGTCATAGTGTGTTGTTTTTTCTGTGAGAAATCCGACCTACAAGGCTGTTGTGTTATGAACAACCTGCTATATTTCTTTGTCTTCTTAGACCCTTCTATCGTAACACCCTATTGTAATCCTGTCTACTACCTTGCGACGTCGGCAATTCCGGCCATACCGGCCAACGAAAAACGGCCAATCAGGCGTCCCTCCTCACCTCGAGCGCCAGAAAGAGCGGCAGTTCCTTGCGGGCTGTGTCTTCCGCCGCCTGTCGCGGCCCGGCACCGCTTTTTTTATGCGAAATCCACTCCTCGAGCCGCACGATGGAAAAATTATTCTTCGCGAGCGCCTTGGAAAAATCCTGAAGTGAACGGTGATACGAAACGGTGGTCTCCCCGTCCGCGCGGCCCGGATGCACGACGAGTTTCGTTGTGCTCGCCGAAAGATATCCGTCAACGCGGCGGTACTGAATTTTCTTTTCCGCATCCCAGCCCCACGCGGAGCGCTTTGGTATCCGGAATGCCGGATGAACCATCACAAGAACAAGACGACCGCTCGGTTTCAGCACGCGGCGGACTTCGGAGAAAACTTCGGCAATATTTTCGATGTTCTGGATGGCGAGCACGACCGTGGCGGCGTCAAAACTCCCATTTTGTGCGAACGATAATTTGTGCGCGGGCGCCACATGATAGCGCAGTGACGCTGGCGAAAGTTCCCGCGCCCGCGCGATGAGTTCACGCGAGATGTCGGCGCCGGCAACTGTGGCGCCCGCCTCCGCGAGCGCGCGCGAAAAAAATCCCTGCCCGCACGCCAGGTCGAGAATGTGCATTCCCTTCTTGGGTGAAACGATACGCAAAAGATTCGGCAGTATCACTTGCCGTTGATAGCTGTCTTCCGTGGTTTCAAGATACTCGCTATACCAGTCGGCAACACCGCCCCACGAGGTGGTCTTCGGTTTCGGCGCCGATGCGCCAATCGATTTTTTGTTATAGGGCATATTTTTGAAAAATTCTACCGAATCCCCGTGTCGCAGGAAATTTGTAGTAAGGCGAACAAATCTGGTTTTACCACAACGGAGACCGGATTGCACCGCGGAAGTGTGGCGCCGCCCTTCGCCGTCAGCGTATATGAGCCGGGTACGAGTTCCGTTCTAAATGCTCCGGCCGCGTCGCTTTGTATTGTTTTTACACTCGTTCCATGTTGCGTAATGTCGATGGTCGTCGAGTACGGTTTAGGTGCGCACGTAGGATCAGGCGGAATACGCTCGACGGGACACGTCGGCCCAAGTGTTACCGAGCCGCGGACGCCGCTTCCTTGGGACGCCGCGCCCGCGGTAAAGCGAACCGGGATCGAAACCTGTGCGTCATTTTGCGGCAAACCCGATGGATTATCTCGTTCCAAAACAAGCGTACCTGCCGCCGTTGCGGGAATATCGAATGTTAGCGTCGCGGCAAATGGAACAAACTCCGTCGTCATCCACGCACCCTCTGCCCGCGCCGGCACGACAGCGATCTCGAGGCCGTTGCCGTCGAACAGATGTATGGGGAACGATGCTTCAAAGTACCAGTCGCCGCGTGCTTCTCCTTGTACGAGAAGCGGACTTGTGATGACAGCATCCGTGAGGGGCGACGTAACCCGCACCAGGGCGTTGCCGGATGCTGAATCGGCAGGACACGCCGAAAATTCGCAGTTCGGGCCGATGCGTCCGACTGACGTCACGCCATCAGGACAAAGTTTTGCCTCCATCGTGCAAGCAACTGGCCGCCCCAGAATCGCGTTTTTGTATTTCGGCACAACAGTAACGCCGAGTATGATGAGCGCAACACATCCCGCGATGATAAAAAGTTTTTTACTCATACGAGAGTTTCGGATTATTTTTTGCGGAAAAAGTACGATATCACGAGAAAAACAAGCATTGAAATGAGCGTGAGTATCCCAAAAGCGACGATCTCAATGAGCGCAATCGCAGGTCCAACGATGGCCACCGCGAGACCTGCCTGCCCGGACAAAGCCGACATTTTAAAAAGAAAATAGACGACGATTCCTGCCGAACCCAGGACGAAAGCCAGCAGGTGGTACAGAATTATTTTCTTTTTCTTCATATCAAATTCTTGAGTCCGGACGGGCCTCAAGCCGGAAGGCCGGGGAATTTAGTTTGTTGGGTCGGGAGCATACACCTCGTGCGTCGCCGCTGATATTATAATTAGAAACCAGTACTGTTTTTAGAGTGATTTTCGTTCCTCGGGAGAAAGAACGATTGCCCACTGCATAGTATCGGGATTTAGCTTGAGGTATGCGCTTTTGCCGACAGATGGTCGCGTCGTCATCGGCTCACCCGGAGCGCGGTCGGCATAATTCACAACGATAACGTGCTTTTGGTTTGGATTCTGGCTCAGCTCGGTTGTCTGCGGAGCGATGCGATCACCGAGAAGATAGCCATCGGAACCGACATACCTTTGCGGCATATTGAGCGCGGCGACAGCGTAGTAAAACGTTCCCGTGCCTCCCGTTTCTTGCGTAAGCAAAAAAACGATATCTTCGCGTCCATCATCGTTGAGGTCGTCTTTAAGTTCGTTGCCAAAATAGCGCGTGATGATTTTCGACGCGGAACCTGGCGCGGCTTCCACTTCTGAAACGCCGTCTTTCAATTGTACACGCCGGCCGTCGATAAGATATGAGATATTTTTGTAGCCGACAGCGCCTGTCGATTGTTCGGTGTCAATCGCGGGCGAGTGGGGTACCAAAAATATAGCACCAAAAACGACTAAGATGCCGAATATGGTTACAATCAAAATTGTGTATCTTTGGTTGGACATGAAAAGCAGTGTGTTCATTGTATCTCTTTCCCGGGACTCGAACCCCAATACCCAGGACCAAAACCATCTCCCTATTGTTTGTTTCTGCTGCAAGCTGGGAGACTTGGAATCGAACCAAGATTCACGGCTTCAAAGGCCGCTGTCCTACCGTTAGACGATCTCCCAGCTTGTAGTACAAACATCGACAATTTCTAAAGAACCGGACGGGAAGTGAAGCGGTTCACTTTTCATTCCACCATTAGACCTGCCTGCTGGCAGGCGATCCCGCAATTTTAATTTGCCTGTCGCACCTATGTTGACAGACACCTACAATTTACCTTAAAAAATGCGGCGGAACAACGTAAAATACGCGCGAAAAATTGACTTTGGCGCTACCTCCGTGGTACACAACTAGAGGCAGTGCGAGTAGTTCTTATCAACAAAGATAGGGAGTGTTAGATGTTGAAGACCGTAGTTATAACCGCCGCAATGGCCGCAGTGGTTGTGTCGTTCACCGCAGAAAAATCCCGCGGCACGAGCTTGCCCGAACCGATGTCGCTCGGCAAGTACGAGTTATCGAAAATGTGGCAATCGGACGGACCACGGCGTGCAGTAAAAAAATCCGGGAAGAAATCGGAACCGAAAATGATCCTTGTCGATCCCATTCTGCGGAAGGCCGGGCTCAGGCGGTGCGGCGAATATTTCGCGCTGACCAAGCGCGAGGACGGCCAAGAATGGGCCGTATTCAGATACCCCAACGCGGCCGTCGAAGGCAGATTCATCAAACGGGAGTTTCTGCTCTCGAAACTCCGCGTCAGTTTCGTCCCCGAGGCGATCCCTTCCATCGAATTTCCCAGCGGCTCCGAGCGCGCTATTCTGCGCATAAACCGCGAGACTCACAAGCAACACGCCTGTCTCGCGAAAAACGCGGTCATTCAGTAGCGATCGCGCGTCATACAAACGCTCAGCCGTTTCTTAGCTTGCCGGACATTTTGTCCGGCTTTTTTATGCTTCAGTTACCGCGCCACCGCGGCTATCCGCATCAGCGCGAGCTCGAGCGGAATGGATGAGATAGGCGCGCGGCTCATTTCGATAAGGGCGGTCAGAAGCTCGGAGAGCGCCGTGGCGTTTATCGCGGCGCCGTCCTGACCCGAAAGTTTTTTTAGAAAAGCGACATCGTCCGGACCGAATTGTTCCGACAATTCATCGGCGAGCGAAGGCGCGAAGCGCAAAAGAAGAATCCCGCGTACCTTGGTGATAGAAAGCAGTGTGAATGTTTTCGCGTCGCTCCCCGCCTGAATAGCCTCGTGGAAACTCTTCAGCGCCGCGTCCACGTCGCGGCGCGCGAACGCCGAAAGAAAGTCATTGACCGTTTTTGACGATGGCGCGCCGACCACGCGGGCGACTTCTTCTTCAGTAAGCGTCGCGTCCTTCGACACCGTGAGAACTTTCTGGAGAATCCCGAGTGTGTCGCGGAACGAACCTTCGCCCATAAGCGCGATGAGCTCCGCGCCGGCGCCTGAAAGCTTCGCTCCTTCTTTCTTCGCGACGTCAACCGCGAGCGATTTCAGTATTTCGTGCGATGGTTTTTTGAACTGGAACACCTGACAGCGCGACACAATGGTTTCGGGAATACGGTCGGGGTCGGTCGTCGCGAGAACAAATATGGCGTGCTTCGGCGGCTCTTCAAGCGTTTTGAGGAACGCGCCCCACGCGTCGCGCGTGAGCGCGTGCGCCTCGTCGATGATGTAAAACTTGTACGTTGAATCAAACGGCAATGTTGCAACGCCTTCGCGCAGTTCGCGCACTTCGTCGATGCCGCGGTTCGACGCCGCGTCCATTTCGTAAATATCTTTCTCCGACGTGCCGAGTGCCCGCGCAAGAATACGCGCCATCGACGTCTTCCCGGTGCCGCGGCTTCCCGCGAAAAGATACGCGTGCGCTATTTTGTCCTGCTTCACCGCCGACTCGAGAACCGAAACAACATGCTCTTGGCCGCGCATGTCCTTAAACGCCTCGGGGCGGTATTTTCGGTAGAGCGCAAGAAATGCCTGTTCATTTTGAACTGATTTTGTCATGTGAGTACGATTATACCCCATTAGCGAAAAGAGTCCCCTGCGGCAATACTTTGTTGATTAACACCGTAGTACCATTTCGATGTTTTGGTGTTTTGCGAAACACCAAAACATCGTTTAGACAAAAATATTCCAAGAAATGTCGAGGCAGGAAAAAGGGCATCTCACGGCGCCCTTTTCTTACCCTCATGTTTGGGAAGGTCTGACCTTCCCAACTACGGTTGCGCCGCTGTTTCCGCAAGTTCCGCGGCAGAGCTAGCTTCCATAAGCTTTGCGCGCATCTCCGCGGCGCCGTCAAAGCCCGACACAAAAGCTTTGATATGTTTCTTCAATATCGCGAATGTTTTCGGCGGCGATAATGTTTCAAAATCGCGCGCAAGTTCCACAAGCGCCGTTAATTTTTCTTCGAGCGAAATATCGTTGGACTTTTTCCCCGCAAACAGCCACGGATTACCGAATACTCCGCGTCCCACCATAACACCGTCGCAGCCGGTCTCAGACGCAAGATGTTTTGCCTGTTCAAGCGATTCAACGTCGCCGTTACCAATGAGCAAGACGTCGGGCGCGAGTTTGCCGCGAAGCTCAACCGCTTTTTTCATGTGCCGCCAGTCCGCGGGCGCGACAGACATATCTTTCCGTGTGCGCAGGTGAAGCGTTATGGCGGCAGGGCGCGCATTGAGAAGCGCCGCGAGCCACTCATCGAGTGATTCTTTACTGTATCCAACACGGGTTTTAACCGACACCGGAATCCCCGCTTTTTTTGCGGCCGCGATAAGTTCGACCGCGCGTGCGGGATTTTTCATGAGCGCCGCTCCGGCGCACTGTTTCTCTATCGATCGATCGGGGCAACCCATATTAAGGTCAACGCCGTCGAATCCAAGCTTTGCGACAAGCTTCGCCGCGTATTCGACCATCTCGGGTTTGGAAGAAAAAATCTGCGCGACAATGGGATATTCATCTTCATCAAATCGAAGGTCGCGCATCAAGGGATTCGTCTCATCGGGCATTTTGAGAATCTCCCGCGTGTGATACAGGCCGTCCGCCGAAACAAACTCAGTCCACAGAACGTCTGGTTTGCCGCGCTTCGTCACAAGGCGGCGAAACGCCGCGTCGGTTACATCCGCCAAGGGCGCCATCGCAAAAAACGGCCCCGGCAATAATGTCCAGAAGTTCTTCATGACTATCGCACCGTACCTCTATTTCAATTTAAAGTACAGTTTATCGCCGAAGCGCAGGTCGAGATATCGGAACGCGGACAATGGGTGCGACGAGACCGGCGCCGACGCGAGCGCGAGAACAAAACGTTGCGCTATTTCGCCAGAATCGCCGCCGAGCGCGAAGAGAACGGTAAAACCATTGCCGAATCGGACATGCACATCATCGTTCTCATCAATCAGCACGCGATCAGGAATTCCCTGATTCGCCTGCTGGACGAGTGAGTCAACAAGCGCCGAAAGAGAGCGGAACGTGTCGGGCGATAAGAATTGTGCCGGTAGCACGATTCCATCTTCCAGCAATACTCCATAATAAGGAACGTATACGAATCCGGAAAATTGCGGCGACTGTCCATAGGCCATACCGCTCTCGTCAAGAAGAAGACATGGCGACGGCGTCGAGCTTGCCGTCGAATCTCCCGCGCCGCACCAGAGCGCTCGCGGCCGCCGTTCGGAAACCACGAGGGAGATCGAGGTTAAGGTATCCGCACGAACACCGACACTCTTCACCACAGGGAACGCCGAGCGCACACCCGCTTCCAGCTTATTTTTCGGATACAGCCAGATATTATCCTTCGGGAAAACGTACCAGAAATTCCCCGCGAGCTCGCCGCGCGCAAATGTTTCAAGCGTCGATGTCGCGAGTGTCGACGCACCTTCAATGGTGATGGTTCCGATGCGCAAAAAACGCTCCCGCATCAGGGTTACAACCCCGTAGCACGCGAGTAGGACAAAAATCAGTGCAAGCGTCGCGACAATGGCGCGGCGCTTTCGGCGTTTTTCCCTGAGCCGTGGTTGAGCAGCGGCGGCCATACGCTCCTAGTATGCGCTCTTTCTGATAACGTCTTTGCCGATGTATGCCCGCAGAACTTCTGGTATCGCGACGGTTCCGTCTTCCTGCTGATAGTTTTCTAAAATCGCGATGAGCGTGCGGCCGACCGCAATAACCGTCGCGTCGTTCATATGCACGGGTTCTAGTTCTCCCGTCGTGCGCTTGATGCGCGTCTGGAGACGCCGCGCCTGGAACCCGCCAACATAATCGGCGCTGTGCGTTTCGCGATAGCGGCCGAGCTTCTTGCCGTCGCCATTTTCCTGCCCGGGCATCCATACCTCTATATCAATCTGGCGTTGATCGGGAAATCCCATATCGCCGGTGCATACGGCAATCGTCTGATACGGAAGCTTCAGTTTGCGCATCAGATATTCCTGAATGGCGACAAGGAACTCCTGCTCGCGCAGACCGTCCTCCGGACGCGTGAACGTTTCCATCTCGAGCTTGTCGAACTGATGCTGGCGCAAAATACCTTTCGTATCTTTGCCGTACGAACCAGCTTCGCGACGAAACGCCGTTGAGTAACCGACATACCGTATCGGTAGTTTGTCTTCGCGAAGAACTTCATCCATATGCAAGGGCCCAAGCGTATGCTCAGCCGAGCCGACGAGAACAAGGTCGTCTTTCTCAAAATAAAAACGTTCGTCGATAGGATCAAGCCGCGCCATACGGTTCATCACTTTCGAGCGCATCATAACCGGCGGGATAACGGGCACAAACGGCCGAGTATCGATTTTGAGTCCGGCTTCTGCGGCGATATCGTCGAGCGTCTCCCGCGATGTAAGCGTTTTCAGCGCGAGATCAATGAGCGCGAACTGCATCAACGCAAGATCGCCTTGTATGTAGGTAAAGCGCGCGCCAGAAATCTCGGCCGCTTTTTCGCTGTCAATAATGCCGAGCTCGCGGCCTAATTCCCAGTGCGCTCTCGGCGTAAAAGAAAAATTTGGAATAGTTCCCCACTGCCGAATAACTTTGTTGCCGCTTTCGTCGGGACCAACCGGCGTGTCGGGTGAAGGAATATTCGGCAGTTTGATAAGCAGCGCGACAAGTTCTTTTTCTGACGCGCGGTGTTTTTCTTCAAGCGCCTGCAGTTCGTCCTTGAGTCGCTTGCCTGCTTCGAAATCGCGCCCCGCCTGAGCCTCATTTCGCTTGCGGTTAATATCTGAAATTTCACCCGCCATTTTTTTGCGCTCGTCGGCAAGCGCCACAATGCGGTCAAGGTCGATGCCCTCGCGGTTCTTGTTCTTCATCGCCGCGCGGACGAGATCCTGATTGTCACGAATGAATTGTAAGTCCAGCATACACAGTAGCTTTTAAGGGGTAGCTTCTAGGGACTAGAAAATAAAAATGGGTCAGAAAGCGATGGTACGATATTACAATACCATATGCGCGAAGAAATTTTAACGCTCGCCAAAAGCAGGTTTCCGACACTTCTTTCCGAAATTCCCGACGCACCGAAACACCTGTTCGTGCGCGGCACCCTTCCCTCGCCTGACGATTACAAATATTTGTGCGTTGTCGGTTCACGAGCAGTATCGCCGTACGGCAGACGCGCGTGTATGTCGCTCGTTGGCGGCCTCGCCCACCAACCGGTGTGTATCGTATCCGGTCTCGCGCTCGGTACTGATGCCGAAGCCCATAAGGCCGCGCTCGATACGGGGCTTCCAACTGTTGCCGTGCTTCCTTCCGGAGTCGACGATACTACTATATATCCATCGTCGAACCGGCCTTTGGCCGCGCGGATCCTTAAGGCGGGCGGGGCGATTGTTTCCGAATATGAATCGGGCGAAAAAGCGGCAAAATGGACTTTTCCCGCCCGCAATCGCATCATGGCCGGCCTCTCGCACGCCACGCTTATTATCGAAGCGTCGGAAAAATCCGGAACGCTTATCACGATGCGACTTGCGCTCGATTATAATCGCGACGTGCTTGCGGTGCCGCACCCTATCGGCACGGATGGCGGGGCAGGATGCAATCGTCTTATCCGCACCGGCGCGACGCTCGTCCGCACCAGCGATGACATTCTCGAAGCGCTCGGGCTGAAAAATCCGGACGATCCGCGCGAACCGTCGCAACGCGAACTGCCGCTCGATATCACCGAACATGAACGTTCTGTTCTCACCATACTCACGGGACCCCTGACCCGCGACGAGCTCTTTGAACTTTCAGGACTTTCGGCGCAACACGCCAACATCGCCCTCTCGTCCCTGTCTATCCGCGGACTTATCGTCGAGCGCCTTGGAAAAATCGAGCGGATCTGACGCCTGAACGAAAGGTTTATATCTCATTCGACGTAATTTCCTAGCATGGTCTAATTTACACAGATTGTCGTTGAAGAACGTATCATTCACCGAGAGGAGCGACCATGTTCGAGAATGGAAACCTGCGCTTCTCGGGTACCACACCTCGCGAAGCGGCCCGGTCGGCGAATAGCTGGCTACGATCTACGGAAGGAAGGGTTGAAGTTGTTGGGCACTCCTCCCGTTTCGTTAGCATATCTGAGGCACGTGGCGTACTAACCCCCTGGAACTATCTGACGATGTGCTATCGCAGTGTTGATATCGTTCCCGGTCGGACGCGAGTTCAATACGGAATTATGTTCTTTTCAGGTGAATCCCTCTATGCGGCGGAAGCCGAGGCACACCGTTGGGTACGCATGACCGCGCACGCATGCACGACGATCGATCGCGTGTCCTACAGCGCTGTACGCGAAGCCATCGCGGGACATCATGAGATTACACTCCGGTATTACAACATCCCCTGATTATTTTTGATAAACAGTCGCGCTCCACAGCAGAACGACCCCCGAAATTCGAGGGTCGGTTTTTTTGCTATCCTTTGCGCTAATTTGTTATTCGTTGTATCAATTGAGGGTTAAACATTCATAATGAAGTTAGTAATTGTTGAATCGCCGGCGAAGGCGAAGAC
>Ga0172375_10005592_pt1 | contig 18051 bp, 16 predicted proteins | sample LakKiv1m_FD_114537 | JGI IMG/M metagenome (GOLD analysis project Ga0172375, IMG submission 114537) | Freshwater microbial communities from Kabuno Bay, South-Kivu, Congo - kab_092012_11.1m | ecosystem: Environmental > Aquatic > Freshwater > Lake | place: Democratic Republic of the Congo...
CATCGCGCTGGGCTTTCCACTGTCGCTGGCGGCCTCTGGTGCGGCCAGTCTGCCGGCCTGGGCCTGGCTGCTGCCCTTGCTGCTGCTGTTGCTGATTTATCCGCTCAATGCCTGGCGCGACGCGCCGCTGTTTCCCACTCCAAGTTATGCATTAAAAGAGCTTCCAGCCCATATAAAACCTGCGCCAGACGCTCTCATTCTGGATGCAGGTTGTGGCCTGGGCGACGGCCTGATTGCGCTGCGTCAAGCTTTCCCGCAGGCACGCCTGCATGGGCTGGAATGGAGCTGGCCACTGCGTGCGCTATGTGCGTTGCGCTGCCCGTGGGCGCGCGTGCGCCAGGGTGACATCTGGCGTGAAGATTGGTCAGCGTATGACGTGGTCTACCTGTTTCAACGCCCCGAAAGCATGGCGCGCGCAGCCGACAAGGCACGTGCCGAGCTGCGCCCGGGTACATGGCTGGTCAGCCTGGAATTTGAAGCGACTACGCTGCAACCCGATGCCGTGTTGCACACCGCAGCGGGCAAGCCGGTGTGGTTGTATCGGCAGCCGCTGCATGAGCGGGCGCGCACCAACGCTTGATGCGGGTCATCAGCAGCGGGTGGAGGCGATCAGGTACCTATCACGATGCGCTGGCGCATGCTGGCGGCAAGTTCCCGCAGCCCTTCACTTACGCCGGGCAGCTGTGAAAGCAGCGTCCAGAAATCTGCTGCGGCCGCTTGGGTTGCGGTTGTCATGAGCCGCGTGTCGGGTTCGAATGCGGCGTAATCGGGCAGCCCCAGCACGGGGTCAGGCTTGAACCGCATGGGCAACATATCGTAGCTCGGCGCCAGTTCAAATTGGCCGCGCAGCATCTGCGCCAAGGTGTCGCCCAGAACCCGTACGTTGGCGTTGCCTGAATGCATGTCGGTGTTGCCGATCAGGCGGCCAAACTGCAACCGGAACGCGGCGCTTTGACTGTCTGCTGCGCTGAGCCGCCTCTGGCGCGCCAGCGCATCGCAGGTGCTGGCCCAGTTCGTCCACGCGCCGGGCACAAACGCCGCGTGCACCGCGCCCAGCGCGACCACGTGCGCGCGACCGCTGGCACCGATGCGGTCAAAGCGCTGGCTTACCAAATAGGTACGTTGTTCCGTGGTGATGGCAACGCTTTGAGCGGTAGCTTGCCCATGCTGCTGCAAGACACGGCTGGCCAGGCTTTCCGCGTGCAGCAAGTCGCTCCAGCGGTCGCCAAACGGCGTGCCCAGCGGGGGCGAAAACTTCACCAGCAGCGGCTGCCCGTCGGCGGCTGTCGCCAAAAACTTGGGTTGTTCGCCACCGGCTGAGGAACCTGCCGGTAAGGTGCGCGCCACATCGGTCGCCAGCGCGTCCAGTAGCGGCCCGGGTTGGTCTGCGGGCAGGGGTGGCAATGGAGTCACCTCAGTTGTGCCCACGTCGCCCAGCCACAGACGGCCCGGTGCGTCGTGCGTGTGCAAAGCCGCTAGCAAAATGTCATGCAGTCCCCACCGAGCCGGATCGCTGGACACGCCCAGTGCCGCCAACCGTGCGGCCTGCAGCCGCCCCAGAAACCCTTCGGCCCGCAACGGTGCCAGCAGCCAGGGCAGCTCTTGCGCGGCAGACGGCTCAAACAAGATGTCAACGCCGCTGGCTGCCAGATGCAGTTGCGAGCGCGCCAGCAAGCTGACGCTGCCCAAGGCCTGCGCCTGGCCGTTGCCATCCACCGCCCACAGCGTGTGTTGCGCGCCATAGGGGCCGATCGGTTGCGCCAATGCATAGCGGCTGGCGCGCCCACGGCCAAGCGTTAACACCTGCCCTGACAACCCCGCCAGCAACCGCGACGCCGTGGGTTGACTGACGCGCAGCGCCGCTTGCAGCTCAACTGAGGTGCTGGCGCCGCGGCGCTGAAGGTGGGCAATCAGGCGTTGAGATGACATCGACCGGCCTTTTTTGAATAGATGAAAGATGAAGTTTATCTTTTTAAAACAATGTGTTGTAAAAATAATTAAATAGAAAACGAATGGAAGACTGCCGCAACACGCGAGCGGCCGCTTGGCTCGCACCCCAGCGCAAAGGCGCGTGGTCACACGTCTGTCATACGTGCTTCCTAGACTGGCTGTCCCATTCACAGGAGTTCATGAACATGCATGCTTTTCGTACATCCAATCCGTCCGACACCCTGCGTACAGTGCCGTTTCTGGAAACCCGGCACGGTTCACTTCATGAGCGCCGCCAGGTGCTCAAAATGGCGCTGGGCAGTGTGGCAGCGGCGGGACTGTCTGGCTTTGGCTTGAGTGCCTGTGGCGGCTCTGACGGCGCCGCTGCGGCAGTGTCCCCCACGGGCATTGAGTTTTTAGGTATGGCAGCGCCGGTTTCGGCAGCCGATCGCGCCAGCACTTACACCGCAGCCAGCGTCAAGATCAGCTACTCGGATGCCTCCAGCAAAACCCAAGCGCTAGCGTACAACACCCTTTTCAAGACCGGTGACACCCTCAAGAACGGTAGCACCAGCGTGATTGCCGGTGCGTATTACGACATCAATGGCAATCCAATCATAGACAACTCGGTGCCTGCCTCAGCAGAGCCGTTCTATTCTGATTGCCCCGACGGGAATACGCTGATTTCGTTGGCCAACCCGGCTGTGCCAGGCGTGACGGGCAACACGGTGTTTTTGGTCACGCAGTACGAATACAAGACCATCAATAACGCCGGTGTCAGCATGTACGGCCAACTGCCGTCACAAATCACCGTCACCACGCTGGACCAGAACAAAACCACCGGTGCGCTGAGCGTGGTCAAGCACTTCACGGTTGATACCAAGCCGGTTCATGGTTTGTGGATTACCTGCGCCGCCAGTCTGTCACCATGGAACACGCACCTGTCCAGCGAAGAATACGAGCCCGACGCTGTCAATATCGCCAGCAACACCATGTTCCAAGCGTTCAGCCAAAACTTGTTTGGTGACCCCGCAACTGCCAATCCGTACCATTACGCACATGTGCCCGAAGTCACTGTCAACCCAGACGGCACGGCCAGCATCAAAAAACACTATTGCCTGGGGCGCATTGCCCGTGAGTTGGTGGAGGTGTGCCCCGACAACAAAACTGTGCTGATGGGTGACGATGGTGCCAACACTGGCCTGTTCATGTTTATTGCCGACCGCGAAAAAGACCTGAGTGCGGGCACACTGTATGTGGCCAAATGGACGCAGACCGCTGCCACCGCCGGCGGCGCAGCGACGCTGGCCTGGATCAAGCTGGGCCACGCCAGTAGCGATTATGTGGAGGCCTTGGCGGACACCCTTAAAGCCAGCGACATCGTGAGCGTCAGCACCACGGATCCGGCTTTGGCCACGCCCGCAGACACCAGCTTCACCAAAATCAGCTTCAACGGCAAGACCGAGTGGGTGAAGTTTGCCGTGGGCAGGGAAATCGCCGCCGCATTCCTGGAGACGCATCGCTACGCCGCATTCCTTGGGGCCAGCATGGAGTTCAGCAAGATGGAAGGCGTAGCGCTTAATCGCAAGGACAAGCTCGCCTATATCGCCATGTCACGCATTGAAAAGAGCATGAGCGACACTGCTGGCGATGTACAAGTGGGTGCCATCAAAGCCGGTGCGACCTATGAACTGAAACTTTCTGCCACCCAAAAAGACAGCACCGGCGCCGCCATCGCCAGCGACTGGGTGCCAACGGTCATGGCGACGGTGCCTACGCTGGTGGGTGAAGACCTGGCGCTTTCAGACGCGTTTGGCAACTCCGCCAATGTGGACAAGATTTCCAACGCCGACAACCTGAAGTTTTCGGAAAAAATGCGCACCCTGTTCATCGGCGAAGACTCCGGCCAGCACGTCAACAACTTTGTCTGGGCCTACAACGTGGACACCCAAAAACTCTCGCGCATCCTCTCGGTACCTGCTGGTGCCGAGGCGACCGGGCTCGAAGTGGTAGACAACCTCAATGGCTTTGCCTATATCCTGGGCAATTTCCAGCACCCAGGCGATTGGGGTTCCATCCACAGCGTCATCCAGGCCGAGGTTGACCCGCTGATCAATACCAACTGGAACAACAAGAAGAGTTCCGCCATTGGCTACATCAGCGGCCTGGTCACGCTACCTGCCTGATGGGGTGCATCAGGCGGCTGGCGTTGAATTGTGATGAGGCGTTGCCATGAACATGAGCCTGACCAATGATGTCCTGCAGCGTGCGCTTGCAATAGATCATGATTGGAGCTTGCGCGACGTGCTGGATCGACATCAACTGCGGGCAGTGTTTCAGCCGGTGGTCCGTCTGGACGACGGGCGTGTGCACGCCCACGAGGCCTTGATCCGTGGTCCAGAAGGCAGCCCGCTGGAGTCACCGGCCGCTCTTTTTGCCCAGGCCAAGGCACAAGGCCTGGTGTATGAGCTGGAGTTAGCGTGCCTGGAGGCCGTGCTCAAGCGCTGGGGTCACCTGCGCGAGCGTGGCCGCTTGTTTGTCAACCTCAGTCCAGAGACTTTGGTTCGCTTGATGGCGCAGCAGGACAGCGCTTTTATTACGCGGGCGCTGAATCGGTGGGGGTTGCTGGCACGCCAGTTGGTGGTTGAGCTGACCGAAGACGGCCAGATGCCGGGCCTGGACGTGCTGCTGCAGGCGGTGACCTGTTTGCGTCGCTTTGGTATTGCGGTGGCGCTGGATGACTTTGGCCAAGGTGCGACCAATTTGCGCATGTGGGCTGAGCTGCACCCAGAGGTCGTCAAGATCGACAAATACTTTGTACAGAACGTTGCGCACGACGCCGACAAGGCCGACACCGTGCGTGCGCTGCAACGCGTCGCTGAGGTATTCGGCTCCGAACTGGTGGCCGAGGGCATTGAAACTGAAAGTGACTTGCGTCTGCTCAGAGACATGGGCCTGACGTTTGGGCAAGGCTTTCTGCTCGGCCGACCTCAAGCCGCCAGCGTGTCGGGCTTGCTGCCCGATGCACTGAGCGTGCTTGAGAGCAATCAGGTGGCGATCTCGCCGCCGTCGCGTTCGGTCTCTGTGACGCATCTCTCGCAGCATCTGGAAGTTATCCAGGTCCCTGGTGTGTCGCCACAGACCGCATGCGAGAAAGTGGCCGCCTTGTTTCAAGCCCAGCCTGAATTGCATGCAGTGGCTTTGGTCGAAGGCCCCCGCCCGGTTGGCCTGATCAATCGGCTGCATTTTCTCAATGAATACAGCAAGAAGTTTTATCGCGACCTCTGGGGCCGCAAGCCGTGTGAACATTTTGCCAATCCAGCGCCGCGCGTTGTGGAGATCAGGCAGCGCGTGGATGAGCTGATGGGCATCTTGACGTCGGACGATCAACGCTACCTGAGTGACGGGTTTATCGTGGTGGAAGACGGACGTTACCTGGGGCTGTGTCGCGGCGACCAGATCGTCAAGGCCGTCACAGAAACGCGCATCGAGGCGGCGCGCCACGCCAATCCGCTGACGTTTTTGCCTGGCAACATTCCCATCACGCAGCACATTGAACGGCTGTTACAGCGGGGTAGTGAGTTTGTGCTGTGTTACCTTGATTTGAACCACTTCAAGTCGTTCAACGACCGCTATGGCTACTGGCGGGGTGACGAGATGATCCGGCTGGTTGCAACGGTTGCGCGTGACCATGTGCAGCCGCAGCGGGACTTTCTGGGGCATGTCGGTGGTGATGATTTTGTGGTGATCTATCAGTCCGCGAACTGGCAGGCGCAGTGCCTGCGCATGATCGAGCAGTTCAACGCACGCGCTGTGGGTTTGTTTGACCCGCAGGATCAGGCCAAAGGGGGCATCGACATCGAAGACCGCCAGGGTGTGCCACGGTTTTTCCCATTGACCAGCCTGTCGATTGGCGCGGTAAGCGTGACGGCCGGCGATTTTCAGAGCGCATCCGAGGTCGCCAATGCGGCAGCGGCGGCCAAACACGAGGCCAAGTCGTCGTTCATCGGCCTGACGTGCTTTGCGCATCAGCGCGCCGCTCAACGGCCATCCGAGGCCACTGTGATCTGATACTCGTGGCTTGCACAAGTCGCAGACTGTGGCGTTGCGCAAGAGCTTTGCACCAGAATCAAATTCCCGGCGTGATCCTCCGCCACCGCGCTGTGGCTTTCCACCCAGTCCCCGTCGTTGCAGTACAGGATCCCCTCAACACTGCGAATCTCAGGGTGATGGATGTGACCGCACACCACTCCGTCAAACCCGCGACGACGGGCCTCCCGCGCAACGGCGCGTTCGAAGTCGCCCACGTACATCACGGCTTTCTTGACCTTGAACTTCAGATACGCCGAAAGCGACCAGTACGGTTGCCCCATCTTCAGGCGCCAGCGGTTGTAATGGCGGTTGAGCCACAGGGTGAAGTCATAGAGTGAATCTCCCAGATAGGCCAACCAGCGTGCGCACTGAATCACCCCGTCAAACTGGTCGCCGTGCATGACCCACATCTGCTGCCCTTTCAAGGTGGTGTGGATCGCCTCGTTGCACACAGCTATGCCGCCAAAGTGGTGTCCCGAAAAGGCACGAGCGAATTCGTCGTGGTTGCCAGGAACATAGGTGATGCAGCAGCCTTTGCGCGCCATGCGCAGCAGCTTCTGGATGACCCGGTTATGAGCTTCGGGCCAGTACCAGCGTTTTCGAAGTTGCCAGCCGTCGACCATGTCACCCACCAGATACAACTGCTCCGATGAGTTGACCTTCAGAAACGCCAGTAGCGCTTCGGCTTGGCAGCCGTTGCTGCCCAGGTGCAGATCCGAGATAAACAGCGTGCGCCACCGTGGCCTGGTGGTGACGCTGGCCAGACTGGCGTCCAATCCGCCCCCGATATTGTCCGAATCAAAATGCGCCCGCATCATTGCCTCCAGAACTCACCTGTGTGGTCTGGACATCATCGCCGCCGTCGGTGACAGATATGTTTCAGCAAGGAGACAAAGCACTGCGCTTTTGCCAGCGTTGCACTTGCGCGACGACCCAGGCGCCGTCGTCCAGCGGCAGGTCGTGACCGGCCAGAGGGTGTTCGTGCAGCGGCAGTTGCCACGCCGCTGCAATGGCACGCGAACACCATACGTCCACCAGCGCGTCATGGGTGCTGGCCAGCAGCAGCGTAGGGCAATGCGGGGGCGTGGCGTTTGCGCGAAAGTGTGCCGCCGCCCACAGCTGACGCAAGGCGTTGGCGCGGGACACCGGGTGCACATGATGCAACGCCAGCCAGTCTGCCACCACACCGGCATCGCTCTGGCGGCTGGTCAACCGCCACAAAAGAGCCTCGCGCGCGCAGGCGCTCGTGGTGGGCAGCATCAGCTTGAGCAAAGCAGCCCAGTTGTCCGGCCGCAGGCGCTCGGTGGGCCGACTGAACGGGCGCATGCTGGTGTTGATCCAGACCTGCGCGGCCACCTCTGAGGGCATGTGCTGTGACCAGTGCGCCGCCAGCATGGCGCCCATGGACAAGCCCAGCAGCCGGTAAGGCGGTGGCACACCTTGGCGCAGCAGCTCGGCGCGTATCGCTTGCACGGCAGCAGCCACGCTGAGCGGACTGCGCTGTTCGAACCAGACCCCGCAACCCGGTGTGTCTGGCGTCAGGATCCGTGCGGGCGCCAGCGCGGCTTGCAGTCTGGGCACGAACGCGCCCCAGTGCCCGCTTTCGCGCAGCATGCCGCGCAGCAGAATCCAAGGGACGGGGTCTGCACGAAAGGCGCGGGCCATGGGCGTCAATACCATGCGCGTAGCGCCTGATCGTGCAAGGTGGCGCGCTGATCTGCATTGGGCAACCAACGCTGACAGCTGCCGGAGGCGCGCGCCAGAAATTCCAGCAGTGACTGGTGCTGGCGCAGTACACGCTGTTGGCGGTGCTGGATCAGTGGGTTGAAGATGCCGTGGCGGGAAAACAGCTGACGCGGATTCTTTTTGATCCACAGCCAGGACCCCATTTCGAGCGTCAGCGGCAGAAAAACCAGCCGGGGGTGATGCGTCAGCGCATGCAGGTACAGGTAATCCCACACGTCGCCGTGGGCAAGGTATTGAACACTTTGCGGCTCGATCACATAGCGGTGGTAGCTGTGCGCCTGCACAAAGATGGCCTTTAAGGCCTGCAGTTCGGCCAGATGGGCCATGGGCTCGCGCTTGTGGGCAAACGGAAACCAGAGCCGGTCGCGCACGCCAAAGCCAGAGTGGCAGTCCACCGTCAGCGCAAACGGCGTGTGAGCCAACAACTCCTGAACCAGGGTGCACAGGGCCTGATTTTCCGCCTGCATCGCTGCGTCTGCTGGCCCTTGATACCACGGCAGCCGCGCACTCAGCCGCTGTCCGCCCACCATCCAGGGGGTGTCGCCCTGCGATTGCACGGGCGCGTTGCGCATCAGGTCCACCCCTTGCGGATTGGCGCGCGTGCCCAAAGCCATGCCACCGGGGTTGACGATGGGTACAAACACCATACGCAGCGTCTCCAGCTGCTGGTGCAAGGTGCTGTCCCATTGCAGGCGCATGACCAGGCTGTGCAGATGCGCCGTCACCACTTCGGCGCCGATGCGCTCGAGTCCGTGTACGCCACCGAAGTAGCCCATGATGGGCGTGCCGGGTTGCGGGTTGCCCAGCTCGATCGCATAAACCGGAAGTTCAGCCCCACCCGGCAAGGCCACCCGTAACAGGGTACGCACGCGCAAGTGCGCTGCGCCCAGCTCCAGTACCCGCTCCAGCGCCGCCAGCTCCGGCAAACCCTGGCTTTGCACGTGTGGCATCTGGGGAGTCGGCTTGTGATGCCGGCAAGACGCAGGGCTCAGCGCGGCTGCGTCACGATCACGGGCTCGATCTGAAACAGGTTGGCGCTGGCCGGATCCACCGTGACCCGAACCCAATGCAGCGATGGGCTACCGAAAGTCCCCAGCCGGGTAAAGTTCAGCAGTGGCTCCAACGGGCGCGGCAAGGGCTTGTCCACCTTGAACACGTGCATGTCGCCATGCACAAACAGCACTTGCCCGTCAAAACGCCTGGTTTGCTCTTCGACAGCCGTCATGAAGGTGCGGTAGCCGCTGACCGCTGGTGATTGGCGCTCGTCCACGTCTTCGGTTTCAGGCACGTCAAAGCCGGGTTCACCCTGCACGACCAGCACCACGCCGCGCGCGGCGTTGGCGCGCGCCTGGTCAAAGGTCTCGCTAAGCCAGCGCAGGTTGGCCGCATCGCGTGCACGGAACTCCGCTTCTGCGGCGTCGCAGTCGGCCTGGGTGCGCTTGCTTTTGCTGGTGCATTGCTTGGCGGTGGCAATGTGGTTGTTGTTGCTCCCGGGCATGTTCAGGCCCGCAAACACCACTGGCCCGTAGCTGAAACGGGTGTTTTCTACATAAGGCTGGCCCACCTGGCCCTGATGCTGCAGCGTCAGCCGGGTCTGCCCAAGCGAACCGGTCGTGGCATACAGGGTTTTGCGCAAGTAATCCAGACGCTCCAGCGGGTTCATGCTGCCGTTGTTGGTGCGATGGCAGTCAGTCCATTCGTTGTCACCCGGCACGTAGATCAACGGTTTTTTCAGGCTGTTGAACATGGCTCGCGCGTCAGTAAACGTGGCATCGGTGCAGACCGAGCTGCCATCTTTGATGTCACCCACAAACATCGAAAAGGCAATGTCCGACGCGTTCAGGCTGGCTAGCACGGCGGGCAGCTTGGGTGCGTCGCCCGCTTTCTTGTAAGGCATGTCGCCCCACAATCCAAAACGATAGCTGCTTGCTGATGCTGTATGCTGGCTTGAGGTACTTTTTACCGTTGAGCCGGGTTGCGCGCAGGCAGCCAGCGTCAGTGCCAGGCTGAGGGCCATCAGGGCCCGGGAAACATTCGGAAATGTCATGGCAGGATCCTCAAGAGTGTCGACTCACGTCAGCATATCGATGGCGTGTGACGAAGCTGTGACAGCGACCTGACACAAGCGTGTCATCAAACCGCCTTAGCCTGCGCCCAAAGGAGCACACCCATCATGTTTCGATCCAGGTTTTACCGCTGGCTCTGCATCCCGGTCTGCGTGCTGACCGGGCTCATTGAGCTGATTGCGCTGCAAAGGCACCCGCGCGCCCAGCCGGTGTCATACCCCGACCCTAACGACGTTTGTCACTCGTGAACCGGCGCGAAAAAACGCCTCCGTCCACGCTTTGGGACCGGACGGTTTGCGAGGAACTGATCACCCAACTGAACTCGCTTCGGGCCGACATGCTGGCGCGTGAAGCAGATCTGCAGGCAGCTTTGACCGATGTCTTGCCGCCACATCGCGACAGCGCACGCAATCTGATTCATTACCTGAGCCTGCGCGGGCATGACCTGCGCGCGCTGCAAGAACAACTGGCGTGGTTGGGCCTGTCTTCCCTGGGGCGCTCCGAATCGCATGTATTGGCCAATTTGGACAAGGTATTGGGTTTGTTGCACCGTCTGATGGGGCGCACCTGGCATGATCTTTCGGCGCAGGAGCCGTTGGGGCGCTCCAGTAGTCGCGAGCAACTGCAGCACAACACTGATTCGTTGCTGGGGATTCGGCCGGCCCAGCGTGCAGCACGCATAATGGTCACGCTGCCCGCACAGGCAGCTGATGATGTTGGGCTGGTGCGCGAATTGGTGGAGGCGGGCATGGACATCGCGCGCATCAACTGCGCACACGATGGGCCGCAAGAGTGGCGTGCCATGGCCGCTCATGTCCGCAAGACCGCCAAAAAGGCACGCCGCAGCGTGCGGATTCTGATGGATCTGGGTGGCCCCAAAATCCGCACCGCCGATATTGCGCCGGGGCCCGCAGCGCTCAAGCTCAAACCCGGCAAAGACGAGCTGGGCAACGTGCACACGCCGGCCCGGTTGGGTTTGCAGCCCATGGGGCAGCACGAACCCATGGCTGACGTCCAGGCCAGTGTGGGGGTGTGGGCGCACTGGCTTGAACGTCTCAAGGTGGGCAGCACGATTACGTTTGTCGATGCCCGCGGCGCCCGCCGACACTTGGTGGTGACGCGCTGCAACGCACAGGGTGCGGTCGCCGAGTGTTTGCGCACCGCCTACCTGACATCAGAGACCGTGTTGGTACTGGAGCATGCGCATGGCAAGAAAAAGCATTCCACGCTGGTTTGCCATATCGAGAGGACGGCAGGCGCTCTGCGCCTGGCCCCTGGAGATGGTTTGTTGCTGACACGTCCGCAGGGCACCGAATCGCCAGACGATGAATTTTCACAGGACGCTTGCGCGAGCTTGCCCAGGGTGTCGTGCACATTAGGCGCTGTCATTGACCAGGTCAAAGTTGGCGAGCGCGTGTGGTTTGACGATGGCCGCATCGGCGCTGTGGTGCGTCAGGTGCTGCCCGATGCGTTGGAGGTTGAAATCACGCACGCGCGCGCCGGCGGTGACAAGCTGGCGGCTGACAAGGGCATCAACTTTCCTGACAGCTCGCTGGATCTGCCCAGTCTGACTGCGCAAGATGTCGATGATCTGGCCGAAGTGGCGCAGTTGGCCGACCTGGTGGCCCTGTCTTTTGTACAGAAGCCACAGGACATTGCCGAGCTGCGTCAACAACTCAGGGCACTGCAGCGTGACGACCTTGGTTTGGTGCTGAAGATAGAAACTCGTCAGGGCTTTGAACGTCTGCCAGACCTGATGCTGGCCGCCATGGCCGCGCCCCAGGCAGGCATCATGATTGCCCGTGGTGACCTTGCCGTGGAATGCGGTTTTGAGCGCATGGCCGAAGTCCAGGAAGAAATACTGTGCTGTGCCGAAGCTGCGCACCTTCCGGTGATCTGGGCGACGCAGGTCTTGGAGTCACTGGTGAAAGACGGGCTGCCGTCGCGCGCCGAAATCTCCGACGCCGGGTTGGGTGTGCGTGCTGAATGTGTGATGCTCAACAAAGGCCCACACATCGTTCACGCGATTCGCACCTTGGATGACATCCTGCAGCGCATGAGCGCGCATCAGGACAAAAAACGCACCTTGTTGCGGGCGCTGCAATCCTGGCAAGACTGCGCGGCACCGCAGTCAGTTGGCCGGCGTTGAAGGTACAGGAGACGGATCGCCGTCCAGCAATTCGGCCAGCTGTACGCTCAAATCCAGCAAGCGCATCTTGCTGCAGTAATAACGGTCTATACGCCATTCCGCCAAAATCTCTAGCGCCAGTAAAAAGTACGAATGCTCCAGCTTGTAGAGCTGAGCCACCGGAATGTTGCCCTCAGTTTCCAGTTCCCGCACCAGCGCTGAAAGCGTTAATCCTGCGGGGTGGGTCGGGTTGTCCTGGATGAATTTTCTGACCTTCTTGATCGCGATCATGAGATGTCCTTGCGGCAACGGCAATCGACGCGCTGGCGGCGCACCACGCCGGTTACGTCAATTGGGTACTGTCCAAATGTTGCAGTGCGGCAAGAATAACGCGTGGCGGCAAGATCTTGTGTGAAATTTTCGTGACCAATACGTGACAGGACTACGGCCGAGTGGTGTGCTCGGGCTGTGCGCAGGGCGGTTCATCGGGCAACTTTATGTCACTGAAATCGTGGCTGTCAGAGTATGGCTGGCCCGAGCACCCAGGGTGATCTGGTCAGGCCCGGCGTTACAGGTTTCAACGCACAGCATGTGCTGGTGATCGCCCTTGCCCAGGTCAGCGATCAACGGTTCGCGCTCCGGGCCTGGGTTCCACACCACGGTGGACGTGCTGCCGCTTTTGGCCACCATGATGTGACGCATCGCCTGCGCGTCGTCAATCACACAGGTGGCGGTGGTGCCGGTGTAGATGCGGTCAGTCTCGTGCCCCAGCCGCAGGTCGCCGAGTTGCACGCTGCTGGCTCCCGCGCGCACCTTGTCCAGATAAGCGCAGCCGTCCAGCCCACGCACGGTGACGGCATGCACGTCAGAAATGGCAAAGTAGCTGTGCAGCGCCTGCGTCAGGGTCATGACGGCATTGCCGCAGTTGCGTGTGGTCAAGCCCAGTGTCAACGTGGTGCCGATGTGCAGCTGCAATTCAAGGTCGAACGCGTGGTCCCACAGCGTGCGCGTGGCGGCGGAATCGGTCAGGCCCAGCGTCAGGTGGGCAACACCCGCCGCATCCACCTGGGCGGCGCGCACGGCCCATTCGGAGGTACGTGCAAAGCCGTGGGCGGGCAAACCCAGCGGCATTCTGGCGCCGGTCGATGCCGAAGCGCGCCGCTATCTGGCCATGGGTGCCACCTTTGTCGCGGTGGGCAGCGACCTGGGCGTGTTTCGCGCTGGCACGCAGGCACTGCGCGACAAGTACCTGGCGTGAACCCACGCCCTACTGAATCGTCAACTGAACTGGAGCAGTAAGTATGAGCAAACTTGGATTTATCGGCTTGGGCATCATGGGTACCCCGATGGCGGGGCACCTGCTGGCTGCGGGCCACACCGTGTACGCCAACACGCGTGGCACGGTGCCCGCTGCGCTGGTTGACGCCGGTGCGGTGGCCTGCGCCAACGCGCAAGAAGTTGCGCAGCAAGCCGATGTCATCTTCCTGATGCTGCCCGACACCCCAGACGTGGCCAAGGTGTTGTTTGGCGACCAGGGTGTGGCCGCTGGCCTGAGCGCGGGCAGGACCGTGGTGGACATGAGCAGCATCTCGCCGATTGAGACCAAAGTGTTTGCGCAAAAAATCAACGCCCTAGGCTGCGACTACCTGGACGCGCCCGTCTCCGGCGGTGAAGTCGGTGCCAAGGCCGCCAGCCTGACCATCATGGTGGGCGGCCCGCAGGCGGCGTTTGAGCGCGTCAAACCGCTGTTTGAACTGATGGGCAAAAACATCACGCTGGTGGGTGGCAATGGCGACGGCCAGACCTGCAAGGTGGCGAACCAGATCATCGTGGCGCTGAACATTGCCGCCGTGGGCGAGGCGCTGCTGTTTGCCAGCAAGGCCGGCGCCGACCCAGCCAAGGTGCGCGCGGCGCTGATGGGCGGCTTTGCGTCGAGTCGCATTCTCGAAGTGCACGGTGAGCGCATGATCAAGCGTACCTTCGACCCCGGCTTTCGCATCAAGCTGCACCAGAAAGACCTGGGCCTGGCGCTGCAGGGGGCGCGCGAGTTGGGCCTGGCTTTGCCGCAAACCGCCGGTGCCGCCCAGCTGATGCAAGTGTGTGCTGCCAACGGCATGGCCGATCTGGACCATTCGGCGCTGGTGCGCGCGCTGGAGATCATGGGCCACCATGAGGTGGCGCAGGCGTAACGGTGTCGAAAATCGCTTGCCCACTGGCTTGTCAATCAGCTCGTTCGACCGTATAGTGCCTTACCGCAAGTAAGGAGAATCATGTCCACCGCCACACTCACCAGCAAAGGCCAGATCACCATTCCGCAAGATGTTCGATCCGCGTTGGGGCTGCACGCTGGCACCAAGCTCGACTTTGTTTTGGAGCACGACAGCTTCAAGGCGGTGCCGTTGCGAACATCCGTGCCTTCGCTCAAGGGGCGGTTTGCTGGGCGCGCCGCCAAGCCGGTGACTTTGGCGATGATGGACGAGGCCATTGCGCAAGAGGCCGCCGCGCAGCAATCTGCCCAGTCCACGGTGCGCGCATGATCGGTCTGGACACGAATGTTCTGGTGCGTTACTTGGCGCAAGACGATCCCAAACAGTCTGCCGTGGCCACCCGCTTGATTGAGCATGACCTCAGTGCAAGTCAGCCAGGTTTCATCAGCGTGGTGGTGCTGGTTGAGCTGTGCTGGGTGCTCAAGCGGCTGTATGCAGCCACGCCGCGTGAACTCTTGCGCACCGTGCAAGACCTGTTGGAGTCTGCACAATTTGTGCTGGAACAACGCTCGGTGGTGCAGGCGGCGGTGCAGCACATGCAGACCAACGCCAGCAAAAGCATAGGCTTTGCCGATGTGCTGATTGTTGAAATCGGCAAGGTGCAAGGCTGCACCGGCACGGTGACGTTCGACAAGGGCGGTGCACGAACGGCTGGAATGACTTTGTTGACTTGAGCAAGGAACCCCGCTTGTGACGTCTTTTGAATTGCCCTCAACGACCGACGTTGCACCCCGCGTCCTGCTGCGCCAGATGTTTGACGCCGCCGTGGCCGCCGCGCAGCCCGCGCTGTGCCTGGGCGCGCATCTGCCCGAGCCGTCTAAGGGGCGCACGGTGGTCATCGGCGCGGGCAAGGCGTCGGCAGCGATGGCGCGAGCCTTTGAAGACCTGTGGTTGGCGCGGCACGACCGCCCGCTGGAAGGCGTGGCGGTCACGCGCTACGGCTATGACGTGCCGTGCCGGCACATCCAGATCGTGCAGGCGGCGCACCCGGTGCCGGACGTTGCCGGGTTAGCGGCCACCCAGCGCATCCTGCACGCCGTGCAGGGGCTGACGGCAGACGACTTGGTCATCGCCTTGATCTCCGGCGGCGGCTCTTCACTTTTAGTAGCACCTGGCCCGGATCTGACCTTGGCTGACAAGCAAAAAGTCAACAAGGATTTGCTCGCCAGCGGCGCCACCATCAGTGAGATGAACTGCGTGCGCCGTCACCTGTCGGCCATCAAGGGCGGGCGTCTGGGGGCGGCCTGCGCCCCGGCGCAGTTGCTGACCCTGCTGATCTCTGACGTGCCGGGCGACGCGCCGATGGACATTGCCTCCGGCCCCACCGTGGCCGACGCCACCACCTGCGCTGACGCGCTGGCCATCGTGGCGCGTTACCAGATCGACCTGCCTGCGGCGGCGCGTGAGTTGCTGCAAAGCGGTGCTAGCGAAACCGTCAAGCCGGGAGATGTGCGCCTGGCCCGTAGCAGCGTGCGCATGGTCACCGCGCCGCAAATGGCGTTGGAAGCCGCCGCCCAAGTGGCACGCAGCGCAGGCATCACGCCCTACATTTTGGGCGACAGCCTAGAAGGCGAAGCGCGCGACGTGGCCAAGGCCTTGGCCGGTATCACGCGCCAGGTGGTGCAGCGCGGCCAACCGTTTGCGCGGCCGTGTGTGCTGCTTTCCGGCGGCGAGACCACGGTCACGCTGCGCAACAGCAGCGGTCGGGGTGGACGCAATGTGGAATTTTTGCTGGCGCTGGCGTGCGCGCTGGCCGACACCCCCGGTGTGTACGCGCTGGCGGGCGACACCGACGGGGTGGACGGCATCGAAGAAATCGCCGGCGCCATCTTCACGCCCGATTCGCTCACGCGTGCTTGGGCGCGGGGCATGAACCCGCGCCAGTTTCTGGACCGTAACGACGCGCACACCTTCTTTCAGCGCCTGGGCGATTCGGTCGTGACCGGGCCGACGCTGACCAATGTCAACGACTTTCGGGCGATCTGGGTGAGTTGAGCGGCTGCCTGATCTGGTCTCCAAAAATGGACGCCACGAAGTCAGTAAATTGGACGTTTTCATGCTGGACGGCCTGGAATTTCGCGCCGCTGTCGGAACCTGGCATTTTTTTACCCTCGGTTCCAGCGGCAGCTATCCAGCAGGGTTCAACCGAAATTGTCCATTAGGCGCACCTGCGGTGCTGCTTGGGCATCAGTGGCGCATTTGCAGTCATTTTTTACCCCTCTTTGTCGCCTGTAGCTATGGCTACAGGCTTCGCAGTCGGGGCAAAACTGCCTCGCAACTGCACTCGCTGCCATCCCAAGCCCTAATGAACAATCTCGGTTCAATACAGCAGCCTTGACTGGCTCTTTCAAAAACTGCGCCTGAAAACGAAGGCCTTGGCTTGTGGGGCATCGGGCAACGCCGGGCAGACGCCGGACTTCAGTAGCCCGGGAAAAAGAGCTAATGGACAATTGCAGATTATTTTTTACTACGCGCCTTGACCGTCCCATTCCGTATGAACCGCCCCCTCTTGCTGCTGGCCATCTGCCAGGGTCTGTTTCTGACCAACAACGTCACCTTCATTGCCATCAACGGGCTGGTGGGCTTGAGTCTGGCGCCGCTGGGCTGGATGGCGACGCTGCCCGTCATGGGCTACGTGGTGGGCGGGGCGGCCAGCACCGGGCTGGTGGCGCGCAGCCAGGCACAGCTGGGACGCAAAGGTGCGTTTCAGCTGGGGTTGCTGGTGGCACTGGGCAGCGCCCTGTTGTGCGCCTGGGCCGCATACAGCCGCAACTTCTGGTTGCTGTGCGCGGCCACCGTCATTGCCGGCTACTACAACGCCAACGCCAATCTGTACCGTTTTGCCGCTGCCGAGTTGGCCGGTGCAGGCGCCAAAGAAAAGGCGGTCTCGCTGGTCATGGCCGGTGGGCTGATCGGCGCCATTGCCGGGCCCAATCTGGCTGCGGCCACGCGCAGCGCCACGGCGGTGCCGTTCATGGGCGCGTATCTGGCGCTGGCGGGCGTGGCGTTGTTGTCGATGGCGGTGCTGGCGTTCATCAGCTTTCCACCGGCGCCGCCCAAAACGGCTGCGCACACCGGGCGACCACTGGGCCAGATCATGCGCCAGCCCACCTTCATCGTCGCGGCGGCATGCGGCGCTTTAGGCTTTGGCATCATGAACCTGCTGATGGCGGCCACGCCGTTGGCCATGCAGCAATGTAGCCTGCCGTTCAGCGACGTGGCGCTGGTGCTGGAATGGCACGTGATCGGCATGTTTGCGCCAGGCTTTGTCACCGGCCATTTGATTCAGCGCTTTGGCGTGCTGACCATCATGGGGGTGGGCGTGGCGCTGAACGCGCTTTGCATTGCCATTGCGCTTTCGGGCGTTGACCTGCACCAGTTTCTGGTAGCGCTGTTTTTGCTGGGCGTGGGCTGGAATTTTCTGTTCACTGGCAGCACCACGCTGTCCTTGCAAACCTATACCCCGGCGGAAAAAGACCGGGCCCAAGGCGCGCTGAATTTCTTTGTGTTTGCCACCACGGCGCTGACCAGCTTTGCCAGCGGCGCACTTGTCACCACGCAGGGCTGGCAATTGCTGAATCTCGGCTCGCTGCTGCCAGTTCTGGCTACGGCGGTGGCGCTGGTATGGCTGGCACGCCAGCCCAAGCCGCGCACCACCTGAACCGAAAGGCGCTTGGAGAGCGATACGGCGCCGGGTCAGGTCAGGCGTTTCACGTGGCCTGTGCAATTTGCCGCAGCGCCTGCTCAAACGCCTCGGGCGGTTGACCGCCAGAGATCAAATGCCGCCCATTGACGATCGTGGCGGGTACCGATTGGATGCCCA